>MRWG01000361.1_pt1 | contig 62936 bp, 61 predicted proteins | sample 1013341 | NCBI WGS metagenome assembly MRWG01 (sample SAMN06117577, study PRJNA244670) | biofilm metagenome | biome: Water; feature: Cathode Biofilm; material: Biofilm; isolation source: microbial consortium enriched at the cathode of a solar microbial fuel cell | place: USA: District of Columbia ...
GCCGAGGATATCCCGCCCGCCGAACCCGATCCCTATCCCGAACTCCCGCCCGGCCCGGCGGATGATGCCGGCATCGAGTTCAGCTGGATGCCGGCCGGCGATCTTGTGGCCGACAGCGGCACCGGCCAAGCGCTGCAGATCAATTATTCCCCGGCCATGCGCTTCCCCATGGAGGCCGGCCAGGCCTATGCCAACAGCCAGGTCTACGGCCATGGCGGCTATCTTGGTCCGGGCGGCGGGCAGTGCAATGCGAATAACTACGCCTATGCCTGGCGCGACAATTTCTGCGAGACCCGGGGCTATGGCACACCCATGTGCCCGTCCGGCACCGGTCATCAGGGCCAGGATATCCGCCCCGCCACCTGCCAGGACGCGACCCATTGGGCCGTCGCCGTCGCCGACGGCACCATCACCTCGATCGGCTCCTATTCGGTGCGCCTGATGAGCGATGACGGCGTGCGCTACACCTATCTTCACCTTGAAAAGGATACTCTGCTCGTCGAGGCCGGCGACCGGGTCAGCCAAGGCGAGCGGATCGGCTATATTTCCAACGAGTTCGGCGGCACGGCGACCACGATCCACCTGCATTTCGAGATCAAGATGGCGGTCGATACCGGCGGCGAGATCCAGAACACGAATGTACCGCCCTATCTAGCGCTGGTGGACAGCTATGAGCGCCTCCTCACCGCAAATGGCGGCTGACGCATTTTCAGCAAAAAGTGGGTACCGGTTTTTGCGTTTCGAAAATGCGTCCACTCAAGTACCCGGCATTTTCAGCAAAAGTGGGCACCGGTTTTGCGGTTCGAAAATGCGCCCTTAAGAAAAACGACGCCAGGGCTACACGCCTGAATTCGGCCCCGTTTCCTCTCATCATGTCCCGCGAGCGAGGCGCCCTTGGGGAGAAAAGGACAGGATCATGACATCACGCGTTTGGGTGGTTCTCGCTGTCGGTCTGGCACTGACGGCGTGCGAGGGGGCCGACCGGTATGAAAACGACGGCTATGCGGTCAGCGAACAAGGCGCCTACGACGAGGACGTTATCACCGTTTCCGGAAACCGGATCGACCGCGGCCGGGCAGCGCCGGCCCCGGCCATGATGGAGGCCGAGCCCCAGCCTGCCGGCGGGGGCGGCGCGGATGCGGTGACCGAGCGCCTGATTGCCTATCGCTACAACTACCAGCTGGAGACCCCGCGCGAGGCGACCGAGCCGCTGATCGAGGCGCATCGCCAGGCCTGTCTCGATGCCGGCCCGGAAGCCTGCCAGGTCGTCAACGCCAATATCTATGCCCAGGGCGATCGCGGCTCGGCAGGCTCGCTCTCCCTGCGCGCCGTGCCGGACTGGATCGAAGATTTCCGCGACGGCCTGGCCGGCGAGATCGACGCCGCCGGCGGCCGCATCATGCACCAGTCCCAGTCGGCCGACGACCTGACCGCCTCGATCTATGACGCCGAAGCGCGCCTGACCGCCAAGCGCACGCTGCGCACCCGCCTCACCGCCCTCCTGGAACGCCCCGGCGCGAGCGTGGAGGAACTGGTCAGTGTCGAGCGCGAACTGGCCCGCCTGCAGGGCGAGATCGAGGGCGCCGAGGCGCAATTGCGTGTCATGCGGGGCCGCGTTTCCATGTCGGACCTGACGCTGAATTATACCTCGCGCATGGAGCCGGTCAGCCGCGGTGCATTCGAACCGCTGGGCCGGGCGCTGCGCAATCTGGCCGGCAATTTCGCTTCCGGCCTGGCCAATGTCATCACCTTCATCGCCTCTGCCCTGCCCTGGCTGATCGTGATCGTGCCAGTCTTCTGGCTGCTGGGCCGCTGGCTGCGCGGCCTGTGGCGCAAGCGCAAGGCCGAACAGGCGGCAAGCTAGGTTCGAGGGACGCGTACCTTTGGTACGTGTCCCGGGCCAGACCGCGGACAAGGGGCGGGGCATGACCCGCCGAGATTTGCCCCGGGCGCCGAACGGTGTTCCTGCCGATCAGAACAGGGAATCTTTCGGGGACACGTACCGGAGGTACATGTCCCTCCCTTACGCCGCGAGGTGCAGAACCACTTCGCGGCGGTGGGGGCGGTGGCGGTGCTCGAACAGGTAGATCCCCTGCCACGTGCCCAGCAGCAGGCGTCCGTCCTCGACCGGGATGCCCAGCGAGGTCTGGGTCAGCGCGGCCTTGATATGGGCCGGCATGTCGTCCGGCCCTTCTGTCGTGTGCCACAGCCAGGACATGGACGGATCGTCGGCGTCGGGCACCAGCCGCCGGAAGAATTCGGCGAGGTCGCGCTGCACGTCGCTGTCGGCATTTTCCTGGATCACCAGCGAGCATGAGGTATGCCGGACATAGGCCGTGAGCACCCCTTCCGCGGCATTTACTTTGCGTACGAAATTATCGACCTCGGCAGTGAACTCATAGAGGCCGGGGCCGGTGGTGGGAATGGCGATACGGTGCAGGGGCATGGCCTGTTTGTCGCGCGCTCGCGCCACAAGGGCAAGCCCGCCCCCACGCTGGCCATCAATGTGCGGACCTGAAGTCCTCCACCGACGCATCGAGCGCTGCGTCCGACGTATCTGTCCGGATGTCCGGCATGATCCCCGTCGCCTCCCAGCCCTCGCCTGTGCGCGGATCGAAAGTGCGGCCGATCGGCAGGAACATCCGCATGCCGCTGTCCAGCTCGACCGTCGCACCGAAATGTCCGCCACCGCCCGTCGGGATGCCGACGAGCGTGGCACGGCCCGTTGCACGCATGCCGAAGCTGAAGGATTCAGCGGCCGAGAACGTGCCATTGTCGACCAGGATGTAGAGCGCCGCCTCGGGCTGGCGCGGTCCGGGCACGGCATCCAGGGTCCAGCGCTCGCGCGGCTCACCATCGCCGATCTGCGAGCTTACCAGATGGGTCGGCTGGTCGAAGAAATAGGTCGAGAGATGGCGCACCGCCATCTCGTCACCACCGCAATTGGCGCGCAGATCGAGAATGATCGCAGCCGCCCCGTCCAGCGACTCCATCGCGCCATCGAAACCGGCCAGATAGTCCGGCTCGGACCGGAAGCGCGGAAACTGGATATAGCCGATATCCGGCGCCAGCCAGCGGTGCTCGATCGAAGCCGTGCGGCAATGCTCGATCTGTTCGCGGGACATGGGCGCTCGCGACGGTGCGGCCTGGCTGCCTTCGGTCCACAGACGCAGATGGTGGTCCTGTGCGATATCATACAGGTCTTCTGTCAGCGCTTGCGCAAGCGCGTCCAGATCGGCGGCCTGATCGTAATCGCCGGCATGCTCGCGAAGATGGCGCGCCATGGCCGCACCGGTCTGCGCATAGATGTAGTCGTCTTCCAGATAGACCGCGACTTCCTCGAGCGCCGCAGACCAGCGATGCTCAGCAGGCTCCCCCGCCTGCGCCGCCGCCACCTGAGCGCTCGCAACACTCACCGCCAGCAAAACGGCCCGGATATCCGGCATCACATGTCCTCCTTCAGCCTGGCAGACATAGAGCAAGCCAGCACCCGTCCGGGCTGTGACGGCGGACTTACCGATTGGAGAGGCCGGGCTATTCCCAGCAGCGCGGACCGCCCTCGGGCAATTCCTCATCCACGGCATGGGCAGCCGCCCAGGCGATAGCCATCGGCGACAGCGCCTCCTGCGAGTCTTCACGGTTGGTCAGCACGATCACCGACAGACCGGTCGTGAGGTCGCGCACATAGGCCGTGCCGGCGTAACCGCCATGGCTGACCAGGGTGCGCCCATCCCGGTGATAGGCCATCCAGCCGCGCGCATAGCCCCAGCTGTCGCAGGTTTCCCCGGTGTCGAACGGACGCTGGATCTCGGCCGTCGCCGCCAAGGCACCGGCATTGATGGTCTCACTGCCCGAAAGCGCAGCTTCCCAGACCATCACATCGTCGAGCGAGGCGGTCACCCCGAAATGCGAGGTCAGGCCGAACTGCCAGACGCGACGATTGCGCTGCAGGCCATCCGCCTCGCTCCAGGCATAGCCTTCGGCGCGATGCGGTACGATGGCCGACTGGTCCAGCATGGCAGTCTGATCCATTCCCAACGGGCGGAAAAACCGGTCCTGAAGATAATCGCCATAGGACTGACCGGTGACCCGCTCGATCACAAGGCCGAGCAGGAAATACCCCTGGTCGGAATAGACCCAGTCCTCGCCGGGCCGGGCCGCCATCTCTGTCGCCATGGCCGACGCCAGCATGTCTTCGGTCGAGTAGTTCAGCAAGAACTCGCCGTTCGGTCTCGTCTCGAACCGGTGAGTCAAACCGCCGGTATTGGCGAGCAACTGGTCGATCGTGATGGCCGACCAGGCCTCCGGTGCATCGTCGGGCAGATAATCCACGACCGGGTCGTCCAGCGACACCTGTCCGTCCTCCGCCAGCGTCAGCACGGCCAGCGCCGTCATGTGCTTGGTCAGCGAGGCGAGTTCGAAGACTGTCTCCCGCGTAACCGGCACCTGATGCTCGATGGACGCCAGGCCGTAGCTGCCGATGTGGACCGGTTCGCCCTGCCGCAATACAGCGACGGCCATGCCGGGAAAATGCCCCTGCTCCATCAAGGGCTCGACGGCAGCATCGACGAGATCGAGCTGAGGAGCGGTCTGGGCGCAGACCTGGCCAGTGAGCAACATAGCGGTCGCCATGCCAAGCGTTTGAATTTTCACGATAGCTGTCCCCTGATCACGAACAGACAGGAAGACGCCGAAATGCGGCGGCATTATGCTCCTCTGCGCCGGAAACAGGTCAGCGCGCCTCCCGGCCGTGCCACACGCGAAGGATCACGATCTCTTCCTCATTCTCAAAGATGGCATAGCGGACGATATAGCCGGCCTGTCCGAAGGGGATGAAGAGTTCGCGGATATTCCCGGACGATGCTCGCCCCAGTCGCGGAAAGTCGAAAGGTTTTCGATCGCCGACACGATCACTGCCGCCACTCGAGGGGCCGCGGGTACGGCCTGGTCAGAGAGGAAGGTCCTCAGGCGCGCGATATCCTGCAGCGCGGCCCCGGAGACGCGGACTTTCAAAGCTTGCTGGCCTTCGGAGCAGGGTCTTCAGACGGACGCCCCCAGCTCTCCATCCAGTCCCGGACATCGCTCCAGTCAGCACCGCTGCGCTCTTCGCGGAAGGCCAGCAGTCTGCGCTCATCCTCGGCCAGCACTTCCGGCGACCAGGGTCCTGTTCCAGCCGCCCGCTGCTCAGCCAGGTCTGCCGGCAAACCTGCTTCGCTGGCGGCCAAGTCAGCCAATAGCTCTGCCACGGTGAGATTGCGTGCCGCGGCCCGGGCCTCGAGCAGCGCCGCCGTCGTCTCATCGACCTCAATCGCACGGAATGTACAGGCGTAGGCCGCACGAATGAGTAACGATCAAGATCCAAAATCGGCCCTGGACGCTACGCGTAGGACCGGCACACTACTGGCAAGTAGAAACGCCTTGCGCCTCGGGCCTGGAAGGCGCCAACCGATAACCTTCGTTGACTAGAGTCTGACATGCCGGGGAGCATCTTTCGCCGTTGACGCCTGCCTGTTCAATTGCTGCGGCACAGCTTTCCCGGAGACGATCCACACGCGCGGCTCGCTCCTGCGGCGTTACGCGCCTTCCATCGTATTGCTCACTATTCGCCTGCTCTCTGTCGGTTCTATTTCGCTCGCGACGATCCATGTCAGCGAGGATATCGTCTAATATTGTAGAATGCTCAGCAGCGCTGGCTTCGCCATATTCCAACAACTGTGGAGGTGCTTCCGGTTCGTCGCCTCGATCCATAGCGGCTCTGGACGCAAAGCACCACTCTCTAAGTCGCTCCCGGTCTCTCCTGAGACGGTCGGCATTTTCAAGGCGCCACTGGCGGCGACGTTCCGCGCGACGCTCGTCTGCTTCCCGCTGCGCACGCCCCTCTCGCGTATTTGGGTAAATCGGTTCGGCGATCAACATTATACCGCACCCATCGTTGAAGATACAGCGACACCGCGAACTGATCTCGTTTTGACGAGCTTGATAACGGTCAGCTTCGCGCTGTTCCTGGATACTTTCTAGTGCATTCAGTAGTTCTTGGTCTTGTGCAACCGCAGGAGCGTTCACCCACTGATCAACGACATTCAACCCGAACATAAAAGCCAAGATCGCAATGCTCCAGCGAATCCAAGCGCTCACTGTACCTCTCCGCAATCCGCCTCGATTCCTCGTTCACGGAAAAACTCAACTATAAGATCGTATGTGTAAGGAATTGTGCAACTACTAAAAAAAGTAGCACCGACACAACGAAGGTTCACTTCTGTAAAATCCGAACTAATCGCCCTTATATTGGCATCCCAATCACAACTTCCAGGCACGAACTCCTGTTGCTGCCAAAACTGAGTCAAATCACCTTCTTCCGGGTCAAAATAAACTTGTTCCAATGCAGCGAAGAGACCCACTTTATCGGATTCTTCGAGACGATCACTACGTAGAATTAGTGCGCCGAGCGGAAATAGCTGTCCCCCGGTATGGACATACGCCCCGAGAGTCGGCTCACTCGAGATTTGACGACCATTTACTATTGCATGCCTGCGGCCTCGATCTAGAACTGACATGATCTGCACCGCGTCCGTTGTGTCGAGGTCATGCAATCCGTGTTCAGCAATGTCAGCGATTACAATTGCTGGACCAACAGCATGATAAAAAATTTGGTGAGCGCTACGCCGTACTCTAGAACCATCCTGACGGACGATGATACCTGCAACGTCTTCCACAAGAGTATCGGGGTCGACCAGTAGATTCAAAGCATCCAGATTGAGCTGTCCGCGAACCGCGAGTCTCGCTAGGTCCCCCTCGAATGCGGGGGCAATGTAAATATTCCTTTCGGTGAATCGCGATAGAAGTGGAAAATTATCTAAATAGGGCTCGCGTCGACCGGCGCCCACTTGCCGGGGGTAAAACCTGCGCCTTCCATAATAATCCGGTTCAATTCTGCTTCGGGTTTCAATCAAAATTTGGCCAAGTATATCAGGCGGCACAACGGGACGATCATAGGATGCCAAAACGAGCTCATTGGGAAAAGGGCCAGAAGTTCTGAAAAAGTCAGATCGGTCAATTCCATCCATGGAAACCCTGGCAGAACTAATCATTTCATTCGCCTCAACTTCCGATAGACGTCGCACCAGATTATTCCGTCTGCCCGACGCTGCTCGTTGAATCTCCACGAGGGCTCTTCGTCGAGACTCCGGGATGAGGTCTCCGAAACTTTCGAAGCGCACATTAGTTGGGGCTAAATATCTTTGGGTGGTTTCCGTTATCCGTCCGCCCATGAAGGCGAAGGCCGTTTGGGCGGCGTCAATAAACTCCTGATTAGCCCGATTTAATGCCGACCGTTGCGCATGGAGCCGTGCTCGTTGTTCCCGCTCCAATCGGCCGGCCTCTCGGGCTGCCGCCTGACGCCTTTCAGCTGCGGCTAGCGGCTCAACCTCAGCGTAGAGTTCAATTGCGGCATCATATTGAGGTTCATCCTCGCTTGCGGTGTTGAGGTAGGACTGAATCGCAATCAGAGATCGCTCATATTGGCCTTCGTCTCGCGCCAAACGTGCCTCGATAAAGAAGATCACCGGCGGTACAACCGAAATGTCACGGCGATAATTCGCAACTATTACGAGCGCAGCCGCGGCATCATCCTGCTCCATCGCTTGCTGAAGCTGTCGTTCATAGACGCGCGCTTGTGCCTGCTCGGCTAGTTGAGCGCCAGCTTCGAATTGGAAACCAAGCACGCAGATAAACAAAGCAACCAAGAAGCGCATCGGAAATCCTGTTTTATAAAGGAAACTGTTTCATCAGACGTGGAAAACCCTGCTACTATAGCGTGCTGTCAGCGGACATCAAACGAATCGGTCCGGTTAACCCGCCCTACCGGTGAGGCACGGCCTCACCTGCGCTCAGCCGCGCTGAGTATAGGCACGGGGCAGGAGGTCATCGAGATGCGTGATTTTGGTATCCGCGATGCGGGCAAGCACGTCGGTGAGCCAGGTCTGCGGATCGATGCCGTTGAGCTTGGCGGTCTCGATCAGCGTATAGGCGATGGCCGTGGACTTGCCGCCGGCTTGCGATCCGGCGAACAGGAAGTTCTTCTGGCCCAGGGCAATCGACGGCATGGCGCGCTCGGCGGTATTGTTGTTCAGCTCGGTGACGCCGTGGCTCAGCCAAGGCTCCAACTTCTTCATGCGCGTCAGGGCATAGCGGATCGCTGCGGCAAGGGGCGTCTTTGGCCAGGGCCGGGTTGAAGCGCGGATCGCGTCGCCATGAACTGACCAGGTTCGCGTTCATGCCATGACGCCGGGCGACGCTGGCAATCGATACATCCGCCTCCAGGCTCTCAGCCACGATCGCTTGCTTCTCCTCCTGGCTCCAAAACCGACGCCCGATAGCTCTCGTCATCCCAATCTCCGATAATACCCACGATGAACGCTAGTGGGCACCATCGCCCAACCGCAGGCGCATAAACTCGCAATCAGGAAAATCTGAACAAGGCCGGGTTCGCCGGACGCTTACCGGAATTTGGCGTTCATCCCACAATTCTAGGGCCGAAGCCCCGGGACGTCGATTGGGTAGGCCGGCAGCCAAACAAAAAAGCCGGCCCGAGGGCCGGCTTTTCGTTGAGCGTGCCGCGTCCGGATCCAGGAACAGGTCCGGGATGATCCGCCTTCGGCGGATCAATTGTCCAGGAAGCTCCGCAGCTTCCGGCTCCGGCTCGGGTGTTTGAGCTTGCGCAGGGCCTTGGCTTCGATCTGGCGAATCCGTTCGCGGGTCACCGAGAATTGCTGGCCGACTTCTTCCAGCGTGTGGTCGGTGTTCATGCCGATGCCGAAACGCATGCGCAGCACGCGTTCCTCACGCGGGGTGAGCGAGGCGAGCACGCGGGTCGTGGTTTCGCGCAGATTGGCCTGGATGGCGGCATCGATCGGCAGGACGGCATTCTTGTCCTCGATGAAATCGCCCAGATGGCTGTCTTCCTCGTCGCCGATCGGCGTTTCCAGGGAGATCGGCTCCTTGGCGATCTTCATCACCTTGCGCACTTTTTCCAGCGGCATGGCGAGCTTTTCGGCCAGTTCTTCCGGGGTCGGCTCGCGGCCGATCTCGTGCAGCATCTGGCGCGAGGTACGGACGATCTTGTTGATCGTCTCGATCATGTGCACCGGGATACGGATCGTGCGGGCCTGGTCGGCGATCGAGCGGGTGATCGCCTGGCGGATCCACCAGGTGGCATAGGTCGAGAACTTGTAGCCGCGGCGGTATTCAAATTTGTCGACGGCCTTCATCAGACCGATATTGCCCTCCTGGATCAGATCCAGGAATTGCAGGCCGCGATTGGTGTATTTCTTGGCGATGGAGATCACCAGGCGCAGGTTTGCCTCGACCATCTCCTTCTTGGCCACGCGGGCCTCGCGCTCGCCCTTCTGGACGGTGCGCACGATGCGGCGCAGATCCTCGATCGGCACGCCGGCGCGCTGGGTCAGATCGGCCAGCTCGTCACGGATCTTGCCGGCATCGGTCGCCTCGCGGTCGATGAAGCGGTCCCAGGCCTTGGACGTGCCGGCCATCGAGGACGGCCAGTCGGGGCTCAGCTCATTGCCGAAATAGCTGTCCATGAACTGGGCACGCGGCACGCCATGGGCATCGGCCATGCGCAAGAGCTTGCCTTCCAGCGACATGCGTTCCTTGTTGATCGCATAGAGCTGTTCGACCAGAGCCTCGATACGCGCATTGTTGAGGTGCATCGTATTGAGCTGGGTGACGATGGAGTTCTGAAGCCCCTCGTACTTTTCCCGGCTCTGCTTGGTCAGGTCCTTGCCCTCGATGCGGGCGGCAACCAGCTTGTCCTGCAGCTTGCGGAAGGCGGCAAAGTCGGACGCGATCGAGTCGAGCGTCTCCATGACGCCGTCGCGCAGTTCCGCTTCCATCGCCGACAGGGAGAGCGAGGCACCATCGTCCTCGTCATCATCATCCTCGTCGTCGCTGGAGCCTTCGGTCTCCTCGTCGTCGTCCTCATCCTCGTCGTCATCGTCGCGGGAGGACTTCTCGGCAGACTTCTCGTCGTCGTCGCCGGACGTGTCCTGCGGGTCGGCCGGCGCTGCCGCGGGGGCTGCGCCCTCGGCTTCGCCCTCACCGTCCTCGCCCTCTTCACCCTCGGCCTGCTGGCCGCCATAGGTGGCGTCGAGGTCGATGATGTCGCGCAGCAGGACCTGGCCTTCCTGCAGCTCGTCGCGCCAGACCATGATGGCTTCGAAGGTCAGCGGGCTTTCGCACAGGCCGCGGATCATCGCATTGCGGCCGGCCTCGATGCGTTTCGCGATCGCGATCTCGCCCTCGCGGGAGAGAAGCTCGACCGAGCCCATCTCGCGCAGATACATGCGCACGGGGTCGTCGGTGCGGTCAGCGGACGAGCCGGTATTCTGGCCCACCACGGCGGCCTTGCCGCTGGCAGCCGCGACAGAGCGGCTGTCGCTCTCGTCCTCGTCGTCATCGCTGTCGTCGTCATCGCCGGAGGCATTCGCCTTGGCGTTGTCGCCGTCATCATCGACGTCGGTCTCGCTGTCGACGACATTGATGCCCATCTCGGACAGCTGCGCGAGCACGTCCTCGATCTGCTCGGAGGAAAATTCCTCGCTCGGCAGAACGGCGTTCAGCTCGTCATGGGTCACATAACCGCGTTTCTTCGCGGTCTTGATCATGTTCTTGACCGACTGGTCCGTCAGGTCCAGAAGCGGACCGTCCTGGGGTTCCGATGCGTCGTTGGCTTCGGCCGTTTTGCTCATCTATTCGTCCCTTGTCGCGCTGCCCAGTGCGCACAATTGGAATGTGTTCCGGGTCAGGACGGTTCCGATCGCGAGGTTTCCCGGCGCCAGGCCTCGACCAGCCGCCGCACACTCTCGGAATCATCCCTGCCAATTTCTTCATTCAGCCGCGCGCGTATCTCGTCGCGCCGGCGCTGTGCCTCGCTTCGTTCCATATAGGCTGCTGCCAGGCGCGTCCAAGCCTGTGTTCGTGCCTTGAAGGACGCCTCCGTTCCGCCCAGTGCCGCCTGCATGGGGCCGCGCTCTCCGTCCAACCGCTTCATTGTTGCCGCATATCCGGCTTCGGCCAATCTGGCCCTAAGCGTGTCGGTTTGCACAGACTGCCCAGAAGAGCAGGCGTCTAAAACGGCGTCGCGCAGTGAGTCAAGCGAACCGAGGCGCAAAAGCGCCAGTGTTTCCACCTGGTCGACCGCGATATCGGGGTAATCGATCGCGGCGAGAAGCAGGTGGCGCGCCAGATGATCGGCCGGTTGCCGGCCTGCAGCCTGCGTCTTTCGTTTCAGTTCGGCGCTGGCCCGCATGGGCGGCATCTTCCGCCCGTAAGCGCCGGAGGACCGCCGCGTCTGCTGCGGCCGGCCGCCGAACAGCGCTTCCATGCGCTGGTCGAACTCGCGCCGGTATTCTTCACGTATATCGGTATCGGCAATCTGGGAAACAAGCCCCCGGATCCGCCTGCGGAAGCCGGCGCGCCGGTCCGGATCGTCGAGCGGTTCGGCATGAACCTCGCGCTCCCACAGCAGATCGGCCAGCGATCGGGTCTCGGTGAACACTGCGCGCAGGGCGTTGGCGCCCTCCTCGCGCAGCAGATCGTCCGGGTCCTTGCCCTCGGGCATGAAGGCAAAGCGCAGCGTCTTGCCCGGCTGCAACAGCGGCAGCGCCCGGTCGGCCGCCTTGAAGGCCGCCCCACGGCCGGCACTGTCGCCGTCCAGGCACATCACAGGCTCACCGCCGGCGCGCCAGAGGAGCTGCAGCTGGTCCTCGGTGACGGCGGTGCCCAGCGGCGCCACGCCGTGATCCAGCCCGGCACGCGCCAGGGCGATCACGTCGAGATAGCCTTCTGCCACGATCAGGCCGCGGATAGTCTGCTTGGGATCGGACGCCGCCTTGCGCGCTTCGGGATAGCGGTAGAGCACCGAGCCCTTGTGGAAGATCGGCGTCTCGGGCGAGTTGAGATATTTCGCCCGCGCTTCCTTGTTCAGCGCCCGGCCGCCAAAGGCGACCAGCCGGCCGCGCGGATCGTGGATCGGGAACATGATGCGGTCGCGGAAGCGGTCATAGGGCGAGCCGTGATCCGGCTGGATCAGCAGGCCGCATTCGATCAGGTCCTCGACCGGGGCCCCGGCGGTCACCAGCTCGTCCTTCAGCGCCGTCCGCCCGTCCGGGGCAAAGCCGATACCGAAGCGCACGCAGTCCTGGCCGGTCAGGCCGCGCCCCTTGAGATAGGTCCGCGCCGCCTCGCCTTCCGGCTGGCGCAGGGCCCGCAGATAAAAGGCCTGGGCCACCTCCATCCATTCCACGAGGGATTTGCGGTGGACGGTCTTCTCGTGAGCTTCCGGATCCGGCTCGGGCAGGCGCAGCCCGGCCTCGCCGGCCAGCCGCTCGGCCGCCTCCATGAAGGACAGGCCTTCCATTTCCTCGAGCCAGGTGAAGACGTCGCCATGCTTGCCGCTGGCAAAGCAATGGTAGAAGCGCTTGTCGTCATTGACGAAAAACGACGGCGTACGTTCTTTCTTGAAGGGCGACAGGCCGACGAATTCGCGGCCCTGGCGTTTCAGCTGCACGGTGCGGCCGATCAGGTCCGACGGGCGAACCCGCGCCTTGATCTCGTCGATGAAATCCTCACCCAGCCGCATCTGAAAGCGTTTGCCTCACCCGTCCGTTGTCACAGCCGGACATGATGCGCCCGAAAGCTTCCGGCGTCACGCGATCAAATCAGGATCAGGTTCAGGCCGCGCCGGCGAGCAGCGTCTTCACCTTGGCACCCGCCTGGCCGAAATCCATGCGGCCGGCATAGCGGGTTTTCAGCTCGCCCATCACGCGGCCCATATCCTTCAGGCCGGATGCGTCGAGTTCGCTGACGACGGTCTGGGCCGCCTGCTCGATTTCGGTGCTGTCCATCGGCTTGGGCAGGAATTCGCGGACAATCTCCGCTTCCCCGCGCTCGGCCTCGGCGAGATCCAGGCGGCCGGCCTTTTCATAGGTCTCGGCGCTTTCGTCGCGCTGTTTGGCGAGCTTTTGCAGGATAGCCATGATTTCCGTGTCTCCGCAGCCGGCGCAGCGGTCTTCCGCGCGCGCCGCGATGTCACGGTCCTTGATCGCCGCAGAGATCAGGCGGAGCGTCGACAGACGCGTCTTGTCGCCAGCCTTCAGGGCGGATTTCAGTTCGTCGGTGATACGGTCACGAAGAGACATGATGTAACTGGTCCATTCTGGGTGCCCTTTGGCAACCCGTCACGAAATCTCCGGTGTGAAAAAGTGATCGCGCGCCTCCGGGAAGCGCCATTTGTTTCGAGCGTCCGGGTCTGTTGTCCGCAGATGCGTTCCTGACTGTCTGCTCATCCTCGGCCTTGCAGCCTCTGAAACAAGGGCCGGGGGAATATGCCCTCGCCGCTCAATAATCAACCCCTCATCGATCAGCGGTCATAAAGATTGATCGATCGGGCAAGGAACCGGACTTGCGGTATTGACCCGGCGGGGCGAAGAGACTAGCGAAGCGCCCGTTTATCCGGACGTCAGGATGCAGCCGATTCCCCGGCCGCCCGACGCGCGTCCCCGCAAGGCAGGAGAGCCCCATGTCGCAGCCCGATCCGACGCAGGCCACAGGCGCCATCGCCCTTGCAGACGGCCAGGTTTTCCTGGGCCACGGGACCGGCGCGAGCGGAACCGCCATCGGAGAGCTGTGCTTCAACACGGCGATGACCGGCCACCAGGAAATCCTGGCCGACCCGTCCTATGCCGGCCAGGTCGTCTGCTTCACCTTCCCCCATGTCGGCAATGTCGGCGCCAATTCGGAAGACGAAGAAGCCGCCAGCGAACCGGCCCGCAAGGCTGCCGTCGGCATGGTGTCCCGCGCCACCATCACCCCGCCGGCCAACTGGCGCGCCGAAACCTCCTTCGAGGAATGGCTGCGCACGCGCGGCATTGTCTCGGTGACCGGGATCGACACGCGCGCCCTTACGCGCCGCATCCGCGAGAAGGGCATGGCCATGTGTGCCATCGCCCATGATCCCTCCGGCAATATCGATATCGAGGCGCTCAAGGCCGCTGCTGCCGCCGCGCCGACCATGGAAGGCCGCGAGCTCGCCGCCGACGTGACGCGCGAAGCCGCGGGCGAGTGGAGCGAAGGCAATTGGGTCCTCGGCGAGGGCTATGCCGCGGGCCCGGAAGAGGGTCCGCGCGTCGTGGTGCTCGATTATGGCGTGAAGGCCAACATCCTGCGCCTGCTCACCGGCGCGGGCGCCCGCGTCGCGGTCCTGCCGGGCAAGGCCGGCATTGATGACGTCAAGGCGCTCAATCCGGACGGTGTGGTCTTCTCCAACGGTCCGGGCGACCCGGCCGAGACGGGCAAATATGCCCTGCCGACCATCAAGGCCGTCATCGAGGCCGGCATCCCCGCCCTGGGCATCTGCCTGGGCCACCAGATGCTGGCGCTCGCGCTCGGCGCAAAGACCGCGAAAATGGCCCAGGGCCATCACGGCGCCAATCACCCGGTGAAGAACCACGAGACCGGCCAGGTGGAGATCGTCTCCATGAACCACGGCTTTGCGGTCGATGGCTCGACCCTGCCGGCCAATGCGGTGGAAACCCATGTCTCGCTGTTCGACGGCTCCAATTCCGGCTTCAAGCTGACCGACAAGCCCGTCTGGGCCGTCCAGCACCACCCGGAAGCCAGCCCGGGCCCGCAGGACAGTTTCGGCGTCTTCGACCGGTTTGTCGGCGAGCTGAAGGCAAAGGCGGAGGCCTAGAGTCTCCCGGCCCCTTGATCGCGGGCCGGCGAGGTCCACAGATCGCCCGGACACGTTCGCCCCCATGAACCGTCACCCTGACGAAAGTCAGGGCCCAATTCGAAAAGCCGGATTGATCCAGACCTGGCGGGAACGCGCCACGCGACCTGGATCCTGACTTTCGTCAGGATGACGGCCAGGTGGAGGCGCGAGCGAACAACATCACCGCCGCCGGCTGAGCACAGGTCCAAAAAGGGCTGGCTGCCCGCCGCGCATCACAGCATCATCCCGCCATGCTGAACCGCCGCACGCTTCTCGCCGCCTCACTCGCAACCGGCCTGGCCGGGTGCAGCCGATCCGCATCGCCGGAGGGGCTGTTGCGTGTCGCGACGACCAACCTGCCCGACAGTCTCGATCCGGCGCGCGGCGAATTTGCCTCGGCGGCACTCGCCTACAAGCAGCTTCATGCCGGGCTGACCGAGTATGCGCCGGACGGATCCGTCGCTCCGGGCCTGGCGGAAAGCTGGACCTTCCGCGAGGACGGACGGCTCTGGTATTTCCACCTGCGCGACGGGCTGACCTGGTCGGACGGGCATCCGCTGACCGCCGAGGATATCGTCTGGTCGGCCCGGCGTCTGGTTGATCCGTCGCAGAGCTTTGCCCAGCTGGGCGATTTCTTTGCCATCGAAAACGCCCGCGCGGTGCTGGCCGGCGGGATGCCGCCCGAGGCGATGGGGGTCAGCGCGCTGAACGCGCGCAGTGTCGAATTCCGCCTCACCGACCCGCTGGGCCTGCTGCCCGTGCTGATGCGCGAATTCTACCCCTTCCCGCGCCATGTCATCGAACGTCACGGCGCCGACTGGGTGCGGCCGGAAAACATGGTCACGGCCGGCGCCTATACGCTGACCGGAGAGAGCCAGCTGCACCTCTCGATGACCCGCAACCCGGCCTATTACGATGCCGCCCGGGTCGCGATCCCGGCCATCCGGCTGGACGCGGTGCAGGATGCCGCGACGCGGGTGCGCCTGTTCCGGGCGGGCGATTACGACCTGGCCGACCAGCCGCCGGCCAACCAGATCGGCTTCCTGCGCGACCGGCTGGGCGAGCGTTTCCGCAGTTTCGACGCGCCGATCCTGCGCTATCTCAAGCTCAATCACGCCCGCGCGCCACTGGCCTCCGCCGAAACGCGCCGGGCGCTGTCCGCCGCGATCGATCGCGGTTTCATCGCCGAGGAATTCTTTGCCGGCACGGCCAGCGCGACGCGCCATGTCGTGCCGGTGATCGATCCGGAAGCCGGGGCTGCCGGCGCCAGCCCGGCGCTGGAGATCGGCAGGCCGCTGCAGATCCGCACCACGCCGGGCGATAATGAGCGCATCGCTCTCGCCGTGGCGGACGACTGGCAGCGCGCCGGCGTCGAGACCGAGATCTTCGTGACCTATGCCACCGATCTCTACCAGGCGGTCGATGCCGGCGATTACGATATCGCCGTCGCCAGTTTCAACCGGGGCCTGAAGGCCGATCCCTTCTTCATGCTGGACCCGTTCGCGCCCGGCGGATTTGCCGACAATTTCAACTGGCGCGACGCGGATTTCGCCGACGCCATGGCCCGCGCCCGGCGCGAGACCGATCCCGCCGCTCGCGCGCTCGCCTATCAGCAGGCCGAAGCGCGCCTGTTCGAGGAAACCGCCATCATCCCGCTGCTGCACGAACGCGCGCACTGGATGGTGTCCGACCGGGTTGCCGGAACCCGCAGCGATATCCAGCCCATGCTCTGGCGAGAGCTGTCACTGCTTCCGGCTGTCTGACACGATCACGGGGCTGGGCGCAGACATGAGGCGCAGGCGCGGCGCACGAGATTTGCCCGCTCCTCGAAAAACCGGATTTCACCAGACTGTCATGCAACCGTAATGCGGCAGAAGAGCAGGCTGTGCCCCTGAGAGTTGCGACTTCGCGTATCGCGCACTCAAACGATCGGGGGGAAAAATGACCAGATCCGGCCACGGAATATTCGCGCATGCGCGCCTGGCGGCCGTCCTGCTGGGGCTGACGCTTCAGGCCTGTGCCAGCGGCGGCGGCGGAGGGGGCGCGCCGATCGTCCAGCCGCCAGCTCCGCCGCCGCCACCACCTCCTCCTCCGCCGCCGGAAGCCGAGTACGAAACCGCCGAGTACAATGCCCAGTACGGGCTGGGGATGATCAATGCCTCGCATGCCTATGCCAATGGTGCCTTCGGCGAGGGGATCACGATTGCGGTGATCGACAGCGGGATCGATGACAGCTGGGTCGAGCTGCGCGGCAGCCTTCACCCCGACTCGACGTCGATCTGGGAAGAACAGGGCGGCACGCTGGGTGACTATGGATCCAGCCACGGTACGGCGATCGCTGCGGTTATCGCCGCGGCGCGCAACAATATCGGCACACATGGCGTGGCGCCGGACACCACACTCCTGGACATCCGGGTCGACCGCGGCGTGCAAAATACCGAGCTCGGTGGCAATTTCCCGCTCTACACCGAAACCGATCTCGCCCTGTCGATCGACTATGCCGTCAATCACGGCGCGCAGATCATCAGCCTGTCACTGGCGCGGCCGCCCTCGGCCTACGAGCATGGCGGTGCCCTGATCTACGATGCCCTGCTGCGCGCCGTTGAGGCCGGCGTCCTGATCACGATCGGGACAGCGAACTATTCCGGCGACGTCCCGATCGAGGACCGCACGGTCGGCGACTGGCTTCCCGTGTCCTTCGCCAACGATCCGGCCATGCGCGGCCAGATCGTGGTGGTACCGGCGCTGAACGCCAACAGCGAGCTGGCGAGCTTCTCGGCCCGGGCCGGTATTCTCGCCGACTTTGCCATTTCGGCGGCGGGCGAGAACATCTTTGTTGCGCTGGACGGGAACACATCGACCCATGTAAACGGCGTGTCCTTCTCGGGGCCGCAGATCGCGGGATCGCTGGCACTGCTGATGAGTGCCTTTCCCAATCTTTCCGGCGCCGAAGCCCTGCAGATCCTCTACGACACGGCCCGCGACCTCGGCGAAACCGGCGTCGACGACATCTATGGTCACGGCGTACCGGACATGGCCGAAGCCTTTGCGCCGCAGAGGCAGACGCGCATGGCCTCCGCCTCGGCGGAATGGGTGACGGACCTGACCGCTCTCGCGGCTCCAGCAAGCGGTGCCTTCGGCGACTGGGCCTGGAATACCGGCCTGTTCGACGATGCCGTACTGCGCGACGATTATGGTCGCGTCTATTCGGTCGCGGCCCTGCTGGATCAGCGGCGGCCGGAAAGCATCCAGACGGGACAGTTCGAGGCGGCGGCGGAGGCGGGGCTTTCGACGGTGCGAACCACAGCTGTGGGTGCATCCGGCGCCCTGACCCTGCGCCAGCCGCCGGCGCGCGTTGATCTCTTTCCCCAGCTGGACGACGAGCTGCAGCGCCGGCAGCCGGCCCTGACGCTGTCCTATCGCAGCGGCAATATGGAAATCGCTGCGGGACACGGTTTCGCCGCGCCCGGCGTGCTGCCCGGTGCCGGCGCGCCTGTGCTGGCGCCATCGCTGGAAGCGGGCAGCGGTTTCGCCCTCGGCCTTCAGGACAGCTGGTCAACCGTGCGCTGGGAAGACGGCGCGTTCGGCTTCGTTGTCCGCTCAACGGGCAATGGCGAACGCGGCGCCCGGTCGGCGGCGATGACCTATGCGCTTGGCGAGCAGACGCTGGCGCTCGAGCTGGGCAGCGCATCCGAGACCGGCTCGGCCTGGGGCGGATCTCTGGCAAGACGCTTTGGCGCGGACGACACGGCCGAGACGCAATTCCAGGCACTTGCCTGGTCCGGCCAGCTCCCCGCCAACTGGCGCGGCTCCGCGCGGATCGAGCTCGCCCGGAGCGAGCCGGCCCTGCCCGACGGGCTGACCGTCACCCAGACACCGCTGGCAACAGCCTGGTCCTTGGGCGCCGAGCGGACCCTGTTCGACGGCACGCTGGGCCTCACGCTCAACCAGCCGCTGCGCGCCGAGCGCGGCCGCGTGGCCGGCGAGCTTGCCGTAGGCGTCGATGAGGACTGGAACCTGGTCTATGACCGGCGCGAAGGCAGCCTGACGCCGTCGGGCCGCGAAGTCGCCGGTGAGCTGAGCTATCGCTGGTCGCTGGCCGGCGCGACCCTGGCCATGGCCGCGCGCTATGCCCTCCAGCCGAACCATGTCGCCTCGGCCGACAACACGCTGTCCGTCTGGCTGGGCCTGCGCACGCGCTATTGAGGATGGCGGGGTGGACGGTGCTAGTCGCCGTCCGTCCGCCGCCGGAACTCGAACAGATCGCCCGGCTGGCAGTCGAGGGCGTCGCACAGGGCGATCAGGGTGGAGAAACGCACGCCCTTGATCTTGCCCGTCTTGATCATCGACAGCGCCTGCTCGCTGACGCCGATCCGGTCGGCCAGCTCCTTCGAGCGGATCTTGCGGCGTGCCAGCCAGACATCGAGATGGACGATGATCTCGCCGGGCAGGGTTTCGTCCTCATCGCTCACAGGATCAGCTCCAGCTCCTCCTGCTTGCGGCGGCCCTCAGCCAGGATATGCGCCACCAGGAAGAAGAGCAGCGCCAGGCCGATGGCCTGGACATCGCGCGAGGAGAAGGCGATTTCCAGCGCGTTCGGCACATGCGGGTTCGCCACCGAGAGATAGACGCCCATCACCGTGTGACCGACGGGCGCCCACAGCGCGTTGACCAGGCTGGCCAGGGCGAACTGGCGGAAGCCCGTCACGGCTTCGGCCGAGAAATACCGTCCCTGCGCGCATTCGGTGAACAGGCCGCGCAGCCCCCACAGCCCGTACAGCGTGATCACGACCGGAACAGTGGCGATGCCGGCCGCTCCGAGACGTACAGGCAGGATGAACCAGTCCAGCGACGGTCCGCCCAACCCGTTGCCGGGCACCGGCCGCTCGAGCATGCCGGACAGGTCGGGCAGCATCCATGCCCCCCAGACCACCAGCGGCTGCAGGGCCATGAGCACCAGCGTGGCCACAGCCAGAAAGCGGCTCAGCCCCCGGATACGGACATCATTGCGGTGTGCGGCGGGCGCATTATCGGTCACGAACTGCATCCTGAATTAAAGTTTCACTTGAATTTTTTCCGATATTAGTTGAATCGTCGGATATCGGCAATCGGGAGCACCACCGTATCAACCCATACCCCCAGCCGTTGCGGTTCGTGCCTGACTGACCGGGTCTCGCCTTCTCTCACACACAAGAGCCCGGCCGGACCAGTTTCTCCCGATTGCCGATACCCTCCGTTCCGCGACGGTTGTCCGCCCGAAAATGCGGGCTATTTCATATTTAATTCAGTCCGTTACGGCCGAGCGCACTGAATCCCTCAGTTTCCCCCTCGCCTTCGATCCGATTCCGCGTTAGGTACCCGCTTCAGCACCAAAACCGACGCGCCTGCACGGCATCCCGACCGGGAACGCCGCGACGGGCGCGCGCGCACGACAAAGAAGGCCCGCGCTGATGCCCAAACGCACCGACATCAAATCCATCCTGATCATCGGCGCCGGTCCCATCGTGATCGGCCAGGCCTGCGAGTTCGACTACTCCGGCGTTCAGGCGGTGAAGGCGCTGAAATCCGAGGGCTACCGGGTCATCCTGGTCAATTCCAACCCGGCCACGATCATGACCGATCCGGAGCTGGCGGACGCGACCTATATCGAGCCGATCACGCCGGAAATGGTCGCCAAGGTGATCGAGAAGGAACGCCCGGACGCGCTGCTGCCGACGATGGGCGGCCAGACCGCGCTCAACTGTGCGCTGGAGCTGAACAAGCGCGGCGTGCTGGACCTGTTCGGGGTCGAGATGATCGGCGCCAAGGCGGACGTGATCGACAAGGCGGAGAACCGCGAGCGCTTCCGCGCCGCGATGGACAAGATCGGCCTGGAAAGCCCGCGCTCGCGCACCGTGCACACCATGGCCGAAGCCGAAGCCGTGCTGCCGGAGATCGGCCTGCCGGCGATCATCCGCCCCTCCTTCACCCTGGGCGGCACGGGCGGCGGCATCGCCTACAATGTCGAGGAATACGAGGCGATCTGCAAAACCGGTCTCGATGCCTCGCCGGTCGATGAAATCCTCGTCGAGGAGAGCATTGTCGGCTGGAAGGAATTCGAGATGGAGGTCGTCCGCGACAAGGCGGACAATTGCATCATTGTCTGCTCGATCGAGAATATCGATCCGATGGGCGTGCACACCGGCGACTCGATCACCGTGGCACCGGCCCTCACCCTGACCGACAAGGAATACCAGATCATGCGCTCGGCCTCGCTGGCCGTGCTGCGCGAGATCGGTGTGGAGACTGGCGGTTCGAACGTGCAGTTCGCCGTCAATCCGGAAGACGGCCGCATGGTCGTCATCGAGATGAACCCGCGCGTCTCGCGCTCCTCGGCCCTGGCCTCCAAGGCGACGGGCTTCCCGATCGCCAAGGTCGCCGCCAAGCTGGCCGTCGGTTATACGCTGGACGAGATCGCCAACGACATCACCGACGGCGCCACCCCGGCCTCCTTCGAGCCGACGATCGACTATGTCGTCACCAAGATCCCGCGCTTTGCCTTCGAGAAATATCCCGGCGCCGACAACCGCCTGACCACCTCGATGAAGTCGGTCGGCGAAGCCATGTCGATCGGCCGCACCTTCCATGAAAGTGTGCAGAAGGCCCTGCGCTCGATGGAAACCGGCCTGACCGGTTTCGACGAGGTCGACATTCCCGGCGTCGAGGAAGCGGCCAGCGAGGATGCCCGCAAGGAAGCTGTGCGCGCCGCCCTGTCGGTGGCCACGCCGGACCGTCTGCGCGTCATCGCCCAGGCTTTCCGCGAAGGCCTGAGCGTCGCCGAAGTGCAGGCCGCCTCGCTGTACGAGCCCTGGTTCCTGCGCCAGATCGAGGCCATCGTCCACGCCGAGGAGGACGTGACGACACTGGGCCTTCCGGACACCGCCGAGGGCTTCCGCAACCTCAAGGCCATGGGCTTCTCGGACGCCCGCCTGGCCAAGCTGGTCAAGCGCGAGGAAGCCGATGTGCGCAAGGCGCGCCGCGCCCTGGGCGTGCGCCCGGTCTTCAAGCGCGTGGACACCTGCGCCGCCGAATTCTTCGCCGCGACGCCCTACATGTATTCCACCTACGAGATGCCGGCCTTCGGCAGCGAGACGGCGGATTGCGAGAGCGATCCTTCGGATGCGAAGAAAGCCATCATTCTCGGCGGCGGACCGAACCGGATCGGCCAGGGCATCGAGTTCGACTATTGCTGCTGCCATGCCGCTTTCGCCTTCGGCGAGATGGGCATCGAGTCGATCATGGTGAACTGCAACCCCGAAACCGTCTCGACCGATTATGACACCGCCGACCGCCTGTATTTCGAGCCGCTGACCCTCGAGGACACGCTCGAACTGATCGCCAAGGAGCAGGAAAAGGGCGAGCTGCTGGGCGTGGTCGTCCAGTATGGCGGACAGACCCCGCTGAAGATCGCCGGCGAGCTGGAAGCGGAAGGCGTGCCGATCCTCGGCACCGCGCCGGACGCCATCGACCTGGCCGAAGACCGCTGGCGCTTCAAGGACCTGCTGGACCGGCTGAACCTGAAACAACCGCCCAACGCCATCGCCTCTTCCGAAGAACAGGCGCGCGCCGAAGCCGAGAAGCTCGGCTTCCCGCTGGTGCTGCGCCCCTCCTATGTGCTGGGCGGCCGGGCGATGGAGATCATCCGCGAGATCGACAGTTTCGACCGTTATCTGCGCGAAGCCGTGCACGTCTCCGGCAAGTCCCCGCTCCTCTTGGACCGCTATCTCACCGATGCCGACGAGGTCGATGTCGACGCGATCTGCGACGGCGAGGATGTGTGGGTGGCCGGCGTGATGCAGCATATCGAGGAAGCCGGCGTCCACTCGGGCGACAGCGCCTGCTCGCTGCCGCCCTACTCGCTCTCGAAGGAGATGGTCGACGAGCTGAAGGCCGAAGCCGTTGCGATGGCCAAGGCCATCGGCGTGAAGGGCCTGATGAACGTGCAGTTCGCGGTCAAGGGCGGCGAGATCTACGTGCTCGAAGTCAATCCGCGCGCCTCGCGTACCGTTCCCTTCGTGGCCAAGGCCATCGGCCAGCCGGTCGCCAAGATCGCCGCCAAGGTGATGGCCGGCGCCAAGCTGAAGGATTTCGGCCTGAAGGATCCGGCGCCGAAACATATCTCGGTCAAGGAAGCGGTGATGCCTTGGGCCCGCTTCCCCGGCGTCGACCCGGTTCTGGGTCCGGAAATGCGTTCCACCGGCGAGGTGATGGGTATCGACACCATGTTCGAGGCCGCCTTCGCCAAGGCCGAGCTGGGCGCCGGTGTGAAACTGCCGCGCTCGGGCGGTGTCTTCATCTCGCTGCGCGAGGGCGACAAGGCCGCCATGGTCGAGCCGGCCCGCGTTCTGGTGATGCTCGGCTTCAAGATTCTCGCCACGGCGGGCACTGCCACCGTGTTCGAGGATGCCGGCGTGCCGGTGACCCGCGTCAACAAGGTGTTCGAGGGCCGGCCGCATATTGTCGACCTGATGAAAAACGGCGAAGTCCAGCTGATCTTCAACACGACCGAAGGCCGCCAATCGCACCTGGACAGCTATTCGATCCGCCGGACCGCCCTGGACATGCGCATCCCGTGCTACACGACAGCCTCGGCCGCACGTGCCGCGATTCTGTCCTTGCGCCGGATCGATGAAGGAGCGCTTGAACCTGTGGCCCTGCAGACCTACTCTTGATGGTCAACTTCGTGGAGGCTAGCCTGCCTTCCACTCCCGAAGATAAGTGGTCGTATGAACAAGATCCCGATGACCGTCGCAGGGCATAAAGCCCTCGACGAAGAGCTGAAACACCTCAAATCCGTCGAACGCCCGGCGGTGATCGCCGCGATCTCCGAAGCGCGCGAACACGGCGACCTGTCGGAAAACGCCGAGTATCACGCGGCCAAGGAACGCCAGGGCTATATCGAGGGCCGGGTCCAGGAACTCGAGGACAAGCTGGCGCGTGCCCAGGTCATCGATATCGCCAAGATGTCGGGTGACACGGTGAAGTTCGGCGCGACCGTCACGGTGCTGGACGAAGATACCGAAGAGGAAGCCACCTACCAGATCGTCGGCGACGACGAATCGGACGTGAAATCCGGCAAGATCTCCGTCTCCTCCCCCATCGCCCGCGCGATGATCAACAAGGAGGTGGGCGACGTCATCGAGGTCAACGCCCCGGGCGGTCTGAAGAGCTACGAGATCATGAATGTGAGCTGGGGCGGCTAGGCCCCGGCGACATCGCGACACATGCAAAACGGCGCCCGATGGGCGCCGTTTTTTGTTTTGGAGGAGCGGTCTGGCTGCTGAGCAGCGCGGCCAGTTGTGTTCGACCTAGTTCTAGCGATTTGTGACGCGATCAAAACTGTCGTAGCAATCTTGGATTGGTGACTATGGTCGCACCTACCTATTTGATGCTGGAGCACTTGCCTTGCAGAATCCTCTTCAAGACGCACTAACATTCCTGCAGAAGATCGAAAACGTAGATCTTTCCGGTTTGGATCGAAAACAACAGCTTGGTGAAGATCTTAATCTGGAACCAGTAAAAAATACGCTTGGAAAAATTCAGAACATATGTTCCAGATCAAAACAAAGTTTAGACCTTCTTTCGACCGACGAACTACGTAGGTTTGAGCACATTTGGGCCGAGTTTGGATCACTTTGTGCTAGGTCAAGAGAATTTAGATCCACAAATAGCAATGCCAATCAAGAACGCAGGGCAATAATTGAAGGGGCAAATGAGCTTCACAGGAGTGCCCTCCGCGACCTTACGCCAGCACTAGCGTTAGCCGCAATAAAGCCAATTGATCAAACGAGTTTTTCAGAAGAACAAAAAGAAATTATATCAAAACTAGAGTCAGAAATTGAATCGACATTGAAAGAGATTGGAACTCTAAAAGATCGGGCAATTTCGGCACTTCACTCAGCGGAATCTGCGGCAGAGCTTCATGGTCTTACAAGTCAGTCAATTTTCTTTTCTGAAGTCGCCGACAGAGAGGAAAAGAAGGCAAAAAAGTGGCTCGCCGCAACATTAATCATCGGCGCAATCGCGTTTGCAATTTCCATACTAGGTGTGTTTTCGCAAAAGATCGATTTTTTGATGTATAACTCGAACGAACCAATAGTTATATATTTGTCCAGTAAAGCACTTCTTTTCGCTCTAGTTATATTTTTTCTGTATACCTCTGCTAGGAATTTTAACGCGCACAAACATAACGCAACCATCAACCGACACAGGGAGGCGGCAATCAAGAGTTTTCAAGCTGTCGCGGAGGGCGCGATAGACGGTGATCGGAGCATCATCCTCACGCAAGCCGCAGCTGGGATTTTCCACCCGCAGGACACTGGCTACCTAAGGGGCTCTAAGGAGAGTGGGGCTGGTGCATCTGTCATTGAAGTACTCCGGAATCAGATGCCAACAAGCTGAGTCGGCCCGAGCACTCGTGGCGCCGCATTGCGGTTTTACCCTTGACCCGGCTGAACCCCTGAGGCCCGCTGGCTGGCATGCGTTTCAAGGTCTATTGCGAGCCCCGCTCGCACCTGGAACTTGCTCTACGCGCCACACCAACCCAGCCGGACGCCCTGCCATGACCGATACCGTCGAAGCCTATCTGGAAAGCCTGAGCCCGGAAGATCTGGCGCGGGTCAATCGCTTGCGGGGGATTGTGCGGACCGCCGGGCCGGACCTTGCCGAAGACATCAAATGGAATGCGCCGAATTTCAGCCGGGACGGGACGGACTGCGTCACCCTCGGCATCGAGCGCAAGGGCGGCGTACGGATGGTCCTGCACCGCGGCGCCAGGGCCCGGACCACCGCCGGCTTCTCCTTCGACGATCCCGACGGCCTGGCCAAATGGCCGGCTGCGGACCGGGGTGTCGTCGTGCTGGGCTCGCTGGAGGAGATCGCGGAGCGGGAAGAGGCGCTTGTCCGGCTGGTCACGCGCTGGATCGACGCGATCGGCGCGCCCCGCTCCTGAGACGACAATCTGACTAAAGACGCGCGCCGGGCTGTGACCTGCACAGCCCGGCGCAGCCACTTTCTAGAACCGCCGCGTCACACTCGCACGCACCGTGCGCGGAGCGCCATAGAAGCAGTTCACGGCAGAATAGCAACGCGCGACATAGGTCTCGTCGAACAAGTTCGAGCCGGAGACCGCCACACGCCAGTCGGCATAGTCATAATGCACCGAACCGTCGAACAGGGTGACGGACGGATTGGTGTAGACTTCCGGCGTGAAGGCGGACGGCAGATTGCCGGCGCTTTCAGCCATAAAGCGCGCGCCCAGCGAGGCGCCGAGACCGGCAAGCTGACCCTCCTGGATCGTGTAGTCGGCCAGGGCTGAAGCCTGGAAGCTGGGCACGACCGGCAGTTCGGCGCCCAGGTCCGGACCGTTGGAGCGGGTGACTTCGCTGTCGGTCCAGGTCAGGGCGGCATTGAGGCTCAGACGCTCGCGGAAACGGCCGACGAATTCGACTTCGAAGCCGGAGACTTCCACTTCACCGGTCTGCACCTGGAAGCTCTCGCCCGCAGCGTTCTGCGGATCCGGCGTCAGCACATTGTCCTGCACCAGGCGATAGACCGCTGCCGTTGCGAAGACGCGCGTATCCGGCCCCAGATCCGGTTGGTATTTCACACCGGCTTCCACCTGCTCGCCGCGCGTCGGCTCGAAGGCCACGCCATTGCGGTCGGAACCAGCTGCCGGTTGGAAGCTGCTCGCCCAGGAGACGTAGGGCACGAGACCATTGTCGAACCGGTAGGCCAGGCCCGCCGTCCAGGACGTGTCGTCATCATCATGGTCGATACCGGCCAGGCGCTGTTCGGTCTTCACCCAATCATGACGCACGGTCAGCGTGGCGATCCAGTTGTCCAGCCGCGCCTGGTCGACGAGGTAGAGACCGGTCTGCTGCTGCAGGGTGCTGTCGAAGGGCGCAGTCGGCAGATCGGCAATGGTGTGGCCATAGACCGGATCATAGATGTCGATGGTCGGGATGCCGGCGAAGGAGAAGGCCGAGGCGCCGATATAATCGTATTCGCGCCAGTCCAGACCGCCGGTCAGATCGTGCTCGACCGCACCGGTGGTGAAGGTGCCCGCCAGCCGGGTGTCCACCGACAGCGTGTCGACATCCTCGTCGAAGGAGAAGGAATAGCGGCTCACCGTGCGGTAATCGTCCGGCGTGCCGTCGAAATCGGCATCGACGAAACCATTGCCGCCAATGCCGCGCTGGATGGACTCCAGATCCGTGTACTTCAGGTTCTGGGTGAGCGTGATGCCGCCGTCGAATTCGTGGGAGAACTCATAGCCGGCGCCGTAATGCTCGCGCTCGAAGCGGTTATAGCGGGTCTCGCCCAGATTGGCGTCGACCGGGATCGGCCCGTTCGGATTGGGCGTCAGCGTGCCCTGGGACGGGAAAAAGCCCATGCCGTCACCATAGATGCCGTCATCCTGATAATAGGCCAGCAGGGTCAGCGTGGTGCGCGGCGAGGCCTGCCAGGTCAGGGCCGGTGCGATATAGGTGCGGTCGGTATCGACACCGCGCGTCTGGCTGCCGCCTTCGCGGTAGAGGCCCGTCAGGCGCGCCGAGACCGTGTCCGACAGGGCGCCGGTGACATCGCCATTGATCTGCCAGAGATCCTGATTGCCGACTTCCACACCGATCTCGCCGCCGAATTCCTCACGCGGACGGCGCGAGACGATATCGACCAGACCGCCCGGCGGGGTGAGACCGTAGAGCGCGGCCGACGGGCCGCGCAGGATGCGCACGTCTTCCGCGCCGTAGAGATCGAGGCCGGTATTGGCGATCGAGCCGATCGAGCCGCGCGTGCCGTCCAGGAATTGCACCGGTTCGAAACCGCGCATGGTCAGCCAGTCGACGCGCATGTCCGGGCCGTAATTCTCGCCCGTCACACCGGCCACATAGCGCACGGTCTGGGAGAGATTGTTCCAGTCGAGAAGGTCGATCTGGTCGCGCGAGATCAGCGAGACCGATTGCGGCGTCTCGATCAGCGGCATGCCGGTCTTGTTGGCGGCTTCCGAGCCGAGCGGCACATAGTCCGGCGCCGTGACGATAATGACATCCTCATCGGCGGTCTGGGCGAAAGCGGGCGCTGCGGCAACGGCACCGATGGCGGTCGCGGCGAGGCAGAGGGAGCGGAAGGTCATGGGTGTGAGCTTTCTGTCTTCTTCTTGGGGGAGGTCATTGCCGCCGCCGGGACCGGGCCCAGACGATGGCGATCAGGGGCACGGCGAGGCCGGCCCAGGAGAGGACGTCGCTGAGACCGTCGCCGGCCAGCGCACTGACAAGACCGATCAGGCTGAGACAGCCGATCAGCGCAGGAATGACAAAGATCGCGCCCAGGCTGCGGCGGCGGGGTGTGGCGGCAGCGCGGCTCATGCCCCGGCCTCCGCCATCAGCGTGCGCACCGGCCGCTTGCGGCGGGCGAGCCAGAGATAGACACCCGAGCCGAGCACCACGATCGTCACCAGATCGAGCAGCGCCCAGAGGATCTTCATCGGCAGGCCGCCATAATCGCCGAAATGCAGCGGCTGCGAGAGCAGCAGCGCCTGCATGTACCAGGGCATGGGGCGGATATCGGTCAGCTCGCCGGTCACCGCGTCCACCAGGCCGACCGTCAGCAGGCGCTTGGTCAGCGGCGTCGCGCCCTGCAGGAAGACCGCATAGTGATGATCGGTGGAATAGAGCCCGCCCGGGAAGGCCACGAACTGCACCCGCATTCCCGGCGCGGCTGTCGTGACCGCGTCGACCGCGCCCTGGATCGAGCCCGGCTCGGCCGGCGGTTCGGCCTCGCGATAGCCCGCCGTCATCTCGCCCAGCTGGGTCGCCTGCCAGGTCGCGGTGATCGGTTCGGAGAAGGCGTTGATGACGCCGGTCAGCCCGACCACGCTCGCCCAGGCCAGGGTGACGATGCCGAGGAGATTGTGCCAGTCGAGCCATTTCACCCGGCGGCTTCTGGACACCCGCAGCGTGCCGAAATCATGCTTGCGCATGAAGGGCGCGTAGAGCACGACGCCGGACACGATGGCGACAACAAAGAGCGCGCCCATCGCCCCCAGGAAGAACTTCCCCGGCAGGCCCAGGAACATGTCGATATGCAGCTGGAGGATCACCGCCATGATCCCCTCCTCCACCGGCGGCGGCACGAAACCCGCCGAACGCCAGTCCAGCGACATCAGCGTCATCTGCCGTTCCGGCGCATCATAGGCCGGGCCCGAGGTGACATTCACCACCGGCCGGTCCTCGTCGAAACTCATGAACAGGCCGACCTCGCCGGGCCGCGAGGCCAGCGCTTCGGCGAGCACCGTGTCGAGGCTTTCCAGCCCGTCATCGCCGGGCAGGTCCGGCATGACGTATTCCTCGCCGGTGAGGTGTTCGATCTCGTGATGGAAGATCAGCGGCAGACCGGTGACGCACAGCATCAGAAGGAAGAGCGTGCACACCAGGCTCGACCATTTGTGCAACCAGGACCAGATCTGGATGGTGGATTGGGACATACGCGCCTGGGCACCGCCGGAGAATGCAACTAAGTCGCATTCCGCATACTGCACCCGGGCCGGCACAGCAAGCGAGCACGCGCAGCGCCATCCTGTCGCAGGGCGTCAGGAGCCGCTGCCGATGCCCGGAATATGCCGGGATGGATCGCGGGCAACACCGTCCTGGCGCACTTCGACATGCAGATGAGGTCCGGTCGCATTGCCGCTCGTGCCGACATCGCCGATATGCTCGCCACCGTCGAGATGGTCGCCGGTTGCGACATGGACGGCCGAGAGATGGGCATAGAGCGTGATCCAGCCCCGGCCGTGGTCGATCACGACCGTACGGCCCCAGGCCGCCGATCCCTGATAGCCGAAACCGGCATGGATCACCTCACCGGCGCCGGCGGCGCGGACCGGGGTTCCGTACTGTGTGGAGATGTCGATGCCGGAATGATACCGCCCGCCGCTGCGGGCGGCACCGAAGCCGGAATAGACGATGCCGGACACGACGGGATAGCTGAACAGGACACTCCCCGCGGTTGCCGCGGGCGCGGCTTCCCCGGTTTCCGCGCCGGGGACGGCGATCCCGGCCGGGAATGTCGCCTCTGTCTCAGGCGGCCGCGGTGTCTGCGCGCAAGCCGCCAGCAGGCCCAGCGCGCCGAGTAAAACCGTGCGACATGAATGATGCACCAATGGCATCCCTATGTCCTATCCATGCTGCCATGATGAGGCACATCCTACACCATGACAGCACGGCGTGCAGACCGGACGCTAGCGCAGGCCCGGAAGATACTCGGCCGGATCGATCCGCTGGCCGTTCCGGTGCAGCTCGACATGGACGTGGGGTCCGGTCGAGCGGCCGGTGGAGCCGACACGGCCGATCTGCTGGCCGGAGGACACGCGGTCGCCGACCGAGACGTCAAACCCTTCCATGTGGGCATAGACCGTCTGCCAGCCATTGCCGTGATCGATCGCAACCGTATTGCCCCAGGCAGCCTCGCCGTTGAAGCCGGCGGCCGCATGCACGACCACGCCCGGTCCCGGTGCCACGATCGGCGTGCCGCGATCGGCCGCGATGTCGACGCCATGATGGAATTGCTGGGCTCCCGCCGGACGGGCCGGACGGTCGCCATAGCGGCTGCTGATCCGGCCATGCGCCACGCGATGGGTCAGAGACGGGGCCGGGGCCATGACGGGACGCGGCTCGGCGCGGGGTTCAGCCTGCGGTGCCGGCCGGACCTGGCGCACCGGGCTGGGCTCGGAAGCGGGTTCGGCATGCGGCGCCGGGTGCGGCTCGGGCGAGGGTTCGGCCGCCACCGGTGCGACCGGAGCCTCGCGGCGATTGATCTTGGGTTCGCCGGACGTCGCGCGCTCTTCCTGCAGCGCGATCAGCTCAGCCAGCTCGCGCTCCATCCCCAATTCCTGGAGATAGTAGTAGAGCAGGTGGTAATTGCCCTCGGCCGGATCGTCGGAATAGACCGCACGGGCATAGCCCAGACCGTCCTCGAAACGCCCGGCATGGCCATAGGCCTGGGCCAGCATCCGCATGAAGCGCAGATCGGGCTCGTCCTCGCCGAGCGCAGCCTCAAGCGCTTCCGCGCCGGCCTCGGCATTGCCGTCAGCGATCATCAGCTGGGCGATATTGATGCGCATATTACGGTTGCCATCTTCATCCATGGCGCCCGTATTGATCGCGCCCTGCCAGTCGGCAATCGCGGCGTCCGTCTGACCGAGTTCATAGTGAGCCCGGCCACGCATCTGCAGTACGATCGCCTGGTCATGGGCCGAGCTGCCGGGCGCATCGGCGATCGCAGTGAGCTGGTCGATGGAGGCCTGCCAGTCCTCGTCCTGCTGGGCCGCAAAAGCGGCCTGCATCGGCGCTTGCGCGTCCTGTTCGGGCTGAACATGCTCGGCCGGCTCGGCGACGACGCGCCGCTCGGTGATCAGCGCCTGGGCGCCGGCAACCGGCAGTCCGGCTGCAAGGATTGTGGCAGCCAGCCAGGCCGCGCGGCCGCGCCGGCTGGCGGTTGAAGTCATGATGGCCTTGATCCGCATTTCACGATGTCTCCTGTCGTGAGGGCCGAAAGCAGACGCCGGCGGCGCCGCGATCCGCATGGTTTCGATCAGCGCGGCCGCATAGGCCTTGCGCCGTGCGCCCCCCAGCGCCTCCAGCGTGTCGCGATCGCAGGCGATTTCCCGCGCCGCGTTGAGTTCCCGCTCGATCCAGCGAAGCGGCAGGTTGAACCAGAAGAGCGCGATCAGCGCGGCACCGAGGAGACGGTCTCGCTCGTCGCCACGGCGCAGATGGCTCAGCTCGTGTGCCAGGGCGAAGCGCAGCGCATCGGCCCGCGACAGCATTGCCGCCGGAACCAGGACGACACCCCGCCAGCCGGTCAGGATGGGCGAAGCCGTGTCGGGCCCGACCCGCATCTCCGGAGCACGAACGCCAATGTCCTCGGCAAGCGCCTCGAGTGGCCGACGTTCCTCGCGGCTGGCCGGACGGCTGGCCGCAATCATGCGGCGGCGCGCCAGGTGGCGCAGGCCCGCCAGGCCAAGGCTTACCGCAAGACCCGCCAGATAGAGTGCCAGGATGGTCTGGGTCAGGGATGGCAGCGCCGGAAGCACGAATCCGCCGGCCTCGACTACCAGCGGCAACGGCTCTGTCACTTCGGCAAATTGCGGTTCGAAAATCAGCGCTGCGCCGCCGGCGGTCACGGTCTGCGGCACGGCAAAGATGATGGCCGCCAGCGGCACCGGCAGCAGGGCGACCAGCCGTGCCGCGCGCCACAGCGCGATATCGGTATCGGCCTCACCGCGCCGCTGCAGCCGGGCGAGAGCCCAGGCCGCGCCGCTGGCAATGACCGACAGGCCGCCGCCGAGCAGGAGCGCGTCAAGCAGTCCGCCGCTCATGCCTCGTCCTCCCCGCGCTCCGCTTCATCGGCCTGTTCGAGCAGGCGGGTCAGCGCCGCGGCTTCCTCCTCGCTGAACAGACGGCTCGATGCGAAGGCCGTGCCGGGCAGCGGGCCGTCCATGTCCAGGACATTGGCCGCAAACTCGCGGATCATCCGGCTCATCATCGAGACCTTCTCGACCTTGGCCGTGAAGACCGACAGGCCGTGCACATCCTTGCGGCGGATAAGCCCCTTCTCGGTCATCCGTGTCAGCAGCGTGCGCGTGGTGGAGTAGGACCAGCCGGTATCGGCCGAGATCGCGTCCTGCACCTCGCGGGCGCTTTGCGGCCCGGCATTCCAGAGATGCTTGAGAACGGCCAGCTCGGCCTGGGAGGGCGGTGATGCAGACATGCGGTTACTCCAGCCTTGTCGCGCTACATATGTCGCATGTTGTTACACGTGTAGCGCAGCCCGTCAACCGGCCTTGACGCGATCCCGCCTGCGCCGTCTAAGTCGGAACATGTCCGAACCGTCTTCCACACTTGCGCCATTGACCATCTGGGTCGTCTCGGATGGCCGCCGCGGCATCGAGAATCAGGCGCTCGGCCTGGCCGAAGCCGTCGCACGCGAACTGGACAATCCGGCACGGATCGAACGCGTGACGGTGCGCAAGGACGGTTTCGTCACCCTGCCCGCCAACTCGCATCCCGATCTGTGGATCGGTTGCGGGCGTGCCGCCATCGCCGAGGCGCGGCGCCATCGCCGTGTCTTTCCTGACTGTTTCTTCGTCTATGTGCAGGACCCGCGCGGCCGCTATTCGAGCTTCGACCTGATCGTGGCGCCCGCGCATGACCGGCTGCGCCGGGAGAACGCATTGCCGATGATCGGCTCGCCCAACCGTATCGCAGCGTCTCAGCTGGATGAGGCCAGGGCCCGGTTCGCAGACGAGATCGATGCGCTGCCGGCACCGCGGGCCGCCGTGCTGATCGGCGGGGCCTCCAAGCGCTACCGCATGACACCGAAGATCGGCCGCTATCTGGAAGAGCGGATCGCCGGGCTGCTGGACCGGGGCGTCGGCGTCATGGCGACCGTGTCGCGGCGCACGCCCGAAGCGATCCGAAAACGGCTCGCCGAGCGTTTCGGCAGCGATCCGCGCGTCTGGTTTTTCGATGGCGAGGGCGACAATCCCTATTTCGCCTTCCTGGCGGCCGCCGACTGGATCTTCGTCACGGAAGAATCCACCAACATGATCCTGGAAGCAGCGACGACCGGAAAACCGGTCTACCTGCTGGCGATGGACGGCAAGCCGGGCAAGTTCTCGCGTCTGCACGCAGCGTTGGCCGCACAGGGCGCCCTGCGTCCCTTCCTCGGCACGCTTGAAACCTGGGCCTACCCGCCGCTGGACGAGACGCGCCGCATGGCGCACGCCGTCATCGACCGGTGGCAGCCCGCACCGCAATGAGGTTCCCCTTCATGTCTTTCCCTTCCAACGACCCGGTCGTGTGCCGGCACGGCCATGTCGCGCTGGCCAGCCAGCCGCGCGAAGCCGATCTCGACAGCTGGGCCGGTGACGGTGTGGCGCTGGTCGTCAATTCGCGCACGCCGGAAGAGACCGCCGCCCTGCCCTTCAACCTCGCCGACGCCGTCGCCAGCCGCGGCATGCAATATGTCGAGCTGCCGATCGGCGGCCCGTGGGGCGCGTCGCCGGAGCTGACCGTGCGGCTGGGCACCCTGCTGGCGGCCCACCCGGACAGCGGGATCGTCCTGCATTGCCGCAGCGGCACCCGCTCGGCCCATCTTTATGCCGCGTGGCTGATCCAGACCGGCGAGGTGCCGGAAACCGTATTCGAGACAATGGGCTGGCCGGGCAGCCGCGACATGGCGCTGGTGCAGGCCCTGCTGCCGCTTTGACCTGCATGGCCGGTCTGCAGCAGGAGAGGCGTGCACGTCCGGCGGGACTCTCTATATAGGGGTCCGATTACATCCAAGAGACACAGCGGCACTGGCCTGCCCGCGAGACTGACCAGAGGTTTTTTTCATGTCCGACACGCGTCACGAACGCCTGATCATCATCGGCTCCGGCGCCGCCGGTTATACGGCTGCCATCTATGCCGCCCGCGCCATGCTGAAACCGGTCCTGATCGCGGGGCTGCAGCCGGGCGGCCAGCTGACCATCACCACGGATGTCGAGAACTATCCGGGCTTTGCCGATGTCATCCAGGGGCCCTGGCTGATGGAGCAGATGCGCGAACAGGCCGAGAAGGTCGGCACCGAGATGATTTCCGACATCATCGTCGAGGCCGACCTGAAAACCCGCCCCTTCGTGCTCAAGGGCGATAGCGGAACGACCTATACTGCCGACAGCGTCATCATCGCCACCGGCGCCCAGGCCAAGTGGCTGGGCATCGAGAGCGAGCAGAAATTCCAGGGCTTCGGCGTATCGGCCTGCGCGACCTGCGACGGTTTCTTCTACCGCGGCAAGGAAGTCGTGGTCGTCGGCGGCGGGAATACGGCGGTCGAGGAAGCGCTCTTCCTGACCAATTTCGCCTCCAAGGTCACCCTGGTGCACCGCCGCGACAGCCTGCGCGCCGAAAAGGTGATGCAGGACCGGCTGTTCAAGCACGAGAAGATCGAGGTGGTGTGGGATTCGGTGGTCGAGGAAGTGCTCGGCGACGAGGATCCGCTGGGCGTCACGGCCGTTCGCGTGAAGAACGTCAATACCGGCGAGACGACCGACATCCCCGCGCACGGCTTCTTCGTGGCGATCGGTCACGCGCCCGCCACCGAGCTGTTCCTCGATCAGCTGGAAACCAAGGATGGCGGCTATCTCGTCGTCGAGCCGGGCACACCGAAAACCTCCATTCCGGGCGTATTCGCGGCCGGCGACGTGACCGACGACGTCTATCGCCAGGCCGTCACGGCCGCCGGCATGGGCTGCATGGCCGCGCTCGAGGCTGAACGCTATCTGGCCTCGCAGGAATAGGCCGCCCTGTCGGGGCTCTGGACTTTTGAGCCCCGATCGCGCCTGCTGCCTCCATGAACGCTCCGCTCGCCTCCACACGCGACAAGATCATGCGGTCGGCGCTGGAACTTGTCGCGGAAGACGGTTTCTCCGCCGCGACGACAGCGGCCATCGCGAAACGTGCGGGCGTGGCCGAGGGCACGCTCTACCGGCATTTCGACAGCAAGGACGCACTCTTCGTCGCGGTCTATTCCGGTATCAAGGAAGCCGTCTACCGCAGCGTTATGGCGGAGACCGGCGACTCGGGAAGTTTCCGGGACCGGTTCCGGCAATTGTGGCGTGGTGTCTGGAATGCCTACCGGGCCGATCCGGCCGCCTTCACCTACGGCCAGCGCTTTTCCGAGTATCCGCTGTCGGACCGCGACAGCACACCGATCCATGACGGCTTCGTGCGCCATATCCGCACGCTGATCGAGGACGGCCAGGCCCGCGGCGAGATCAAGGACATTCCCGGAACCGTGCTCACGGCCTTCTTCTTCCCGCCCATGGTTTCGATGCTCAAACAGGCCAATGCCGGGCGTGACTGGACAGCATCCGAAATCGACATGGCGATCGAGACCGCCTGGGACTCCTGGCGCCTGAACCGCTAGACTATCTGAACCGTTATGATGACCGGCAGGGCTTGCGCATTCTCATCGGGCGCCCCATATGTGAGTGAGCGCTCACGTCATTTGCACGCGTTCGCACTGCCACACAATCCATCAAACCTCATCTCCACCAGGGGAGACCATCATGCAGACACGCGAAATCGGACATTCCGGCATTTTCGTAAACCCGATCGGCCTTGGCTGTATGGGTCTGTCGGAATTCTACGGCCCCGCCGTCAACACGCGCGACGGCGTTGCCCTGCTGCACGCTGCCATCGACGCCGGCGTCAATCATTTCGACACGGCCCAGCTTTACGGCATGGGTGCCAATGAGCGCCTGCTGGGCGAAGCCTTCCACGACCGCCGCGACAAGGTGGTGATCGCCACCAAGTTCGGCCCCGTGCGCGACAAGGAAACCGGCGCCTTTCTGGATGTCGACGGGTCGGAAGCCAATATGCGCAGTGCCATCGAGGAGTCGCTGCAATTCCTCAGGACCGACCATGTCGACCTCTACTATCTCCACCGGATCGATCTCAAGCGCCCGATCGAGGAAACCGTCGGCGCAATGGCGAAACTGGTCGAGGAAGGCAAGGTCCGCGCACTCGGCCTGTCCGAAGCCTCTGCCGAGACGCTGCGCCGGGCCAATGCGGTTCATCCGATCAGCGCGCTGCAGTCGGAATATTCCATCTTCAGCCGCGATATCGAAGACGGACCGCTTCCGGCGGTGCGGGAGATCGGCGCCTCGCTGGTCGCCTATTCGCCGCTGGGCAGGGGTCTGCTGACCGGCCGCTACTCGCAGGACTACAAGCCGGCGGAGAATGACTTCCGGCAGGGTGCGCATCAGCCGCGCTTCGCGGAAGGCGCATTCGAGGCCAATCTCGCCCTCGTCGAGGAAGTGAAGACAGTGGCCGGCGAAGTCGGCGCGCATCCCTCGCAGGTGGCACTGGCCTGGGTGCTCGCCCGCGGCGAGGACATCCTGTCCATCCCGGGCACGACCAAGCTCGCCAATCTGGAGATCAATCTCGGCGCAGGCGCCGTCTCACTGAGCGAAGCCCAGACCGAACGCCTCGACCGCCTGGCGGACGATGTGAAGGGCGGCCGTTACCCCGAAGCCCGCATGGCGAATATCAACGCCTAGACTGGCATTCAACGCGGCGGAACCGGCCCCGTGACGGTTCCGCCGCAATTGTGCATTCGCGATTTGTGCCCATACAGATAGAGTGTCCCCGGGAGATGCCGATTCCGGGGAGACGCAGGGCATGGACTGGGACAAGCTGAAAACCTTCCATGCCGCTGCACAGGCCGGGTCCCTGACCCGTGCGGCCGAAATGCTCGGCCTGTCGCAATCGGCCGTCAGCCGGCAGATCGCGGCACTGGAGGACGATCTCGGCGTCACCCTCTTCCACCGCCATGCGCGCGGCCTGATCCCGACCGAACCGGGCAATCTGCTGTACGAGGCTGCCCGGGAGATCCACGGCAAGGTGGCCGTCGCCGAGGCGCGCGTTCACGACGCCCGCGACGAACCCTCCGGCGAACTCAAGGTGACAGCGCCGACCGCGCTGGGTGCGATCTGGCTCGCCTCGCGTCTGTCGGAATTCCACGACCAGTACCCCAATATCCGGATCCGGCTGATGCTGGACGATCACGAGCTCGATCTCGCCGGGCTGGAGGCCGAAGTCGGCATCCGCCCCTGGGCCTCGACGCAGAATGATCTGGTCCAGCGCAAGCTGCTGGCCGTGCGCCAGCACCTCTATGCCAGCCACGAATATCTCGAACGTCATGGCCGGCCGCAAACGCCCGAGGACCTCGACGATCATTCCATCATCCACTACGGCCCGCCTCAGCTCGCGCCGATCCCGGGTCTGGACTGGGCCGCCAAGGCCGGCCGCGAAGCGGGGGCGCCGCCGCGCCCGGCCGTGGTCGAGGTCAACACGATCTACGGCGTGATGAAGACCGTCGAGGCTGGTATGGGCATCGCCGCCCTGCCCGATTATGTCGCGCGGGAAAACCCGCGCCTCGAGCGCGTCCTGCCTGAGCTGGTGGGCCCCGATTTCGAAGTGTATTTCGTCTATCCCAGCGAGCTGCGCGGCTCACGGCGCATTGTCGCCTTTCGCGACTTCCTGATCGAACAGGCCCGCCGCTGGCAGAGCTGATCGCTCTGTGACCAAATCGGCCGGAATGCATGGCAAGAATGTGTTCTTGCCGCGTTTCTGCATGGCCGACATGCCCGCATGGCTCTGGTCGCCATTTCGCAACTGCGGCATAAGCCTTGCCAACGCGGCGGCGACGTCGCGCTCTCAGATCCCCCCATCTGAGTTCTGCATACCCGTCTCCTCCCCATACGGTATGCACTTCGCGCCGGGCCCCGTCTCCTCCCCTATCGGGTCCGGCGCCTACCCTTTTCGGGCAACCCCGCCCGCACAATATCCTCGGCGCCCCGGTCCTTCAGGACCGGGGCGCTTTTTTGTGCCCGAAACGACAATGCCCCGGAAGCGGGGCTTCCGGGGCATCTCTTCCGCCAGAAAATCTGGCGCCATGGCATGGGGTTTGCCGGATCAGCCGATTGTGGAGCGCAACATCCACGCCGCCTTCTCGTGCGCAGTCACGCGCGGGGCGAGCAGATCGGCGGTGGCCTCGTCATTATTCTCGTCCGCGAGCGACAGCGCCTTGCGGATCGTGGCGACGACAGCCTCATGGCCCTTCACCAGATCCTTCAGCATGTCATTGGCCTGGGTTTCCTCACCGCCGGACTTGATCGAGGCGGCTTCGGCCATCTCGTTGTAGGTACGCGGCGCGACAAGACCGAGGGCGCGGATGCGTTCGGCGATTTCATCCGTCGCGGTCCACAGTTCGTTGTACTGGGCCTCGAACAGGCCGTGCAGATCGTGGAAACGCGGACCGGTGACGTTCCAGTGATAGGCGTGCGTCTTGAAGTAGAGCGCGTAGGTGTCGGCAAGAACGGCGGTCACGGCCTTCGCCATGGTTTCGCGTTGCGTTTCGGACAGACCCATATTGATGCTCATTGTGTTCTCCATTTGTGGTTCGCGTGCGGCCGGGCCGCGGCATCGACATTTATATGAGCCCCCGATCCCCATAATTCAAATGAGGATTAACTGGGTCAGCCATAAACTTCGCCTATACCTATTTCAGCGAAGCGCAGAAGCGCTGGATCCGCAGGCCGGCTTCCTTCAACGACGCGTCATCCGTCGCATAGGAAATCCGGAAACCCGGCTCCAGGCCAAAGGCCACACCCGGCACGACCGCCACAGCTTCTGCCTCGAGCAGGGCCGAGCAGAAATCGGTGTCGTTCTCGATGCGCGTTCCGTCCGGTGCCGTCTTGCCCAGCGTGCCGGAACAGTCAGCAAAGACATAGAAGGCGCCTTCCGGCGTCGGTGCCACGAGACCGTCTGACGCATTGATCGCTTCAAGCACCAGACCCCGGCGGCGCAGGAAAGCAGCATTGCGCACTTCCAGGAAGCTGTGATCGCCGTTCAGCGCCGCGACCGACGCCCACTGGCTGATCGAACAGGGATTGGACGTGGTCTGCGAGGCGACCTTGCCCATTTCCTTGATCAGCGCCTGCGGACCGCCGGCATAGCCGATCCGCCAGCCGGTCATGGAATAGGCCTTGGACACGCCGTTCATCGTCAGCGTGCGGTCATAGAGTTTCGGCTCGACCTGGGCGATGGTCGCGAATTCATAGCCCTCGTAGACAATGTGCTCATACATGTCGTCGGTCATGACCCAGACATGGCTGTGCCTGAGCAGCACGTCGGCCAGCGCCTTCAGCTCGTCCGCGGTATAACCGACACCCGTCGGATTGGAGGGCGAGTTGAGGATCAGCCAGCGCGTCTTCGGCGTGATCGCGGCCTCGAGCTGTTCCGGCGTGATCTTGAAACGGCTCTCGATCCCGGCCCGGATCGGTACCGGCGTACCGCCCACCAGGTTCACCATTTCCGGATAGCTCACCCAGTAGGGCGCCGGAATGATCACTTCATCGCCCGGATTCAGCGAGGCGAGCAGCGCGTTGTAGATCACCGGCTTGCCGCCCGTGGACACATGCACCTGGGCCGCCGTGTATTCCAGACCGTTATCCCGGCGGAATTTCTTGATGATGGCGTCCTTGAGTTCGGGAATGCCGTCGACCGCCGTGTATTTGGTCTCGCCGCGGCGGATCGCATCGATCGCCGCTTCCTTGATGTGGTCCGGCGTATCGAAGTCCGGCTCGCCGGCGCCCAGCGAAATGACGTCAATGCCTTTCGCCTTCAAATCGCGAGCCTTCTGGGTCACGGCGAGCGTGGCGGAGGGTTGCACGCGCTGCAGCGCAGCGGAGGGCGTAAAGGTCATGACAGTGTCCCGGATCTTGTATGCGAAGACACGACCCTAGTCGGGCTTGCCGGGCCCGCCAATAGCCCAGCCATGCAGTATCGCCAAAACCGCACAGCGTTTTTGCATGGCTGGCTGGCGCGGTCAGCCGCCCCGCAATCGCCCCACTTTTCCCCCTGATCGCCGCATTCCCGCCCTGCCGCATCCGCGATCGCGGTCCAGCGTGCCCTTGGACAGGGAGGCCGGCCGCCCCCTGCCGCACCCTCGCAGAGGCGGGGCGGCCGGCGCGTTTCGGGGAGTATCCAGATGACATCCACACGCCGCAGCCGCGGGTCCGGTTCGCAGGGCGGTTTCGCCCTCGTCCTGGCCGCCGCCGTCTTCATTGTATCGCTTTTTCTCTGGACGGAGGCGCGGGCCGACACGCCGGCGCCGCCGGAGGCCGGACTGGTCCGGCTCTCGGAAATGAACGAAAGCGCGCTGCTGATCCGCACCGTCGATGCCGGGCGCTATATCCCGGCCCCGCTGGTTGCGACCGATATCGCGCTCGACATTGCCGGCCCGATCGCGCGCGCCACGGTGACCCAGCGGTTCGAGAACCCGTCGGATGCCTGGGTCGAGGGAATTTACGTCTTCCCCCTGCCCGCCGATGCCGGCGTCGACCGGCTGCGCATGCAGGTCGGCGACCGTTTCATCGAAGGCGAGATCCATGAGCGGCGCCAGGCGCGGCGGATCTATGAGGACGCCCGGGCAAACGGACAGCGCGCCAGCCTGCTCGAGCAGGAACGCCCCAACATGTTCACGACGTCGGTCGCCAATATCGGACCCGGCGAGACCATCATCGTCCAGATCGAATATCAGGATGTCGCCCGCCTTGCCGATGGCACGTTCGAACTGCGCGTGCCGCTGGCGATCACGCCGCGCTATATCCCGGCCGATGCGCCGCAATTCGTTGCCGAAGGCGCGAACACCCCGGCCGCTGTGCCCGACGCTCACCGTATCACCCCGCCCCTGATGCATCCGGATGATGAACCGGCCAACGCCCTGCGCCTGCCGGTCTCGATCACCGCCCGCCTGCAGCCGGGTTTCGAGCCCGGTCAGATCGCCAGCCTCTATCACGCCACCCTGGTCGAGCGCCTGGGTGATGGCGATGCGCGGATCTCGCTCGCCGACGGTCCGGTGCCCGCCAATCGCGATTTCGTGCTGACCTGGCGACCGGCCGAAGAGCAGCGCCCCAGCGCCGCCCTTTTCACTCAGACGCTGAATGGCGAGACCTATCTTCTCGCTCAGGTCCTGCCGCCGGCCACACTCGGCGCGGACACGCAGCGCCGGCCGCGCGAGACCGTGTTCGTGATCGACAATTCCGGATCGATGGCGGGCGCCTCCATGCGCCAGGCCAAGCAGGCCCTTCTCAGCGCACTCGACCGGATGCAGCCCGGCGACCGGTTCAACGTCATCCGCTTCGACAATACGATGGAACAGGTCTTTCCTGCGCCGGTCGATGCGACCCGCGAGAATCTCGACCGGGCCCGGCGCTTCGTTCGCGGGCTCGACGCCAATGGCGGTACCGAGATGCTGCCCGCCATGCAGGCCGCCCTGGTCGATGCCACATCTGAGGATACCGGCCGCGTGCGCCAGGTTGTCTTCCTGACGGACGGCGCCATCGGCAATGAGGATGCGCTGTTCGCCACCATCCATGACGGGCTGGGCCGGTCACGCCTCTTCCCGGTCGGTATCGGTTCGGCGCCCAACACCTATTTCATGAGCCGTGCGGCGCGGGCGGGCCGCGGCACTTTCACCCATATCGGCGATGTCTCCGAAGTCGCCGGCGCGATGGACGCGCTGTTTGCTGCCCTGGAACGCCCGGTGATGACCGATCTCGACGCCGTCTTCCCGGAGGGCGCGCTGAGCGAGATCTGGCCCGCGCCGCTGCCGGATCTCTATTATGGCGAACCGGTGCTGATGACGGCCCGCCTCGACAATCCGGCCGGCAGCATGCGGCTGGAAGGCCGGATGGGTGAGACCCTGTGGCAGGAGGACCTGTCGCTGTCCGCCGCCCGGCCTGCCAATGGCATCGCCACGCTATGGGCCCGCAACCGGATCCGCGCAATCGAGGAGCTACGCTACCAGGGCGTCAGTGCCGAGGCGATCGATGCCGAAGTCCTTCAAACCGCGCTCGACTTCCACCTCGTCTCCCGCCTGACCAGCCTGGTGGCCGTCGATGTGACGCCCGCGCGGCCGGCGGACGAGGCTCTGACCGCGCGCGATGTTCCCTTGATGGTGCCGCACGGCTGGGATTTCGACGCCGTGATGAACCGCAGCCCGGAACGGCAGCACCGTGCCGCACTCGATCCCGCCCTTATCGACCGCCTCGCCCCCGGCACGCCGCCAGCGGCAGGCGATGCGCAGGCCCGCAATGGGCTGGCCTTGCCGGCAACCGCAACGCCGCGTGAATGGCTGATCCTGCTGGGCGCCCTGATGGCCCTTTCCGGTCTGGCCTGGCGGGTGGCGCAGCGGAGGCAGCCCGCATGCTGAGCCTGCCTGCCCTCGCAAAAGCCGCGTCGCTGGCCCTCATCGCCGCCGGCACCGCCCTTGTCGGGCAGGGTGTCTGGATCGGTGCCAAGGCTGAAATTGCACAAGTCCTGCTCGCCAGAGCCTGGGCCCGTGCGATCGACGGAGAGACCGCGCCCACACCATGGCCCTGGGCCGATACCTGGCCCGTGGCGCGGCTCTCCGTTCCGGCCCTCGGCGAGCACACCATCGTGCTGGCCGAGGCGGGAGGCGAAGCGCTTGCCTTCGGCCCCGCCTTGCTCACAGCCTCGGCGGTGCCCGGCGAAGCTGGCATCTCGGTGATCGCCGCCCATCGCGACACGCATTTCCGTTTCCTGCAGCATGTCGAACCGGGCCAGACCGTGATCATCGAGCGGGCCGATGCGCCACCCCTCGCCTTCCGGGTCACCGGCAGCGAAATCGTCGGGGCGGCCCGCTCGGGCATCGAGACGGGCAATGGCGGACCGGCCCGGCTGGCACTGGTGACCTGCTGGCCCTTCGACGCCGTCACCCCCGGCCCGCTGCGCTATGTCGTCTGGGCCGAGCCGGTCGGGACCACCACCTGACGCAATCGTAACACCCGCGCACACTGGTCAGGCCTGCCGCGCTCCGCTATGCATGACGCACGGCGGGGGCCGAAGGGAGGCTGGATTGGGCGTTGCGTTGTTCGCGCCCCCGACCGAGGTCCTGCGCCGCCGTTTGCTCGCCGGTGCGCTGTCGATCGCCGCAAACGGGGCTTTGCTGCTTCTTCTCATCCTGTTGCCACACCGGTTCGCTTCTACCGAGCGACCGGACGCAATCGATGTGGTTTTCGTGACCCTGCCGCCGCCACAGCCCGTGGAGGCTGTGGAACCGGATCCTGAACCCGTCGCGCAGCCTGAACCTGACACGCCGGAACCGGTCACCGAGGAGCCGCCGGACGACACCGCGGAGCCTATCCCGCCTGCCCCCTCGACCGAGCGAGCAGAGGCGTCCGCGCCTGAAGTGGCCCAGGAGCGATCGGAAGAGGAAGAGGCTCCTGCTGGCGGTGGCGGCGCGCCGCAACGGCCGACCGAGTTCATCGGCGACGCCATGCCCCTGCCCAACGGCATCAATGGCGGGGGGGCAAGCGGTGTCTTGCGGGATGTGTTCTGCCTCTCGACATCAGACGCCAATCGCGACGCGCTCGGCTGCCCGCCCAGCGACGGGTCCGAAGGCCTGCCCATGCTGCAATTCGCCAGCCCCGAGAACATAGCCAAGGCAGAAGCGGCTTTTGCCAATCTGACGGATATGCAGATCCGCGCCCTCTATGCTGGCCGCGGCCTGCCCGTGCGCGACCTGGACGGCCAATCGACCCTGGCCGACCCGACGGGACGCATGACCTCCTCGGCCGACCAGATGCGTGACAGCCTGCCCCCGCTGGTGCCGGACCCCGCATTCGGCGATTGACGCCATCGCTCCGGCAAAGTCCATTGCGGCCATGAATTTCCTGTCCGATACCACTGCCCCCGCCCACCCGGCGCTGATCGAGGCGATCGGCGCCGCCAATGCCGGATTTGCTGCCTCCTACGGCGCCGACGAGATCTCGGCCCGCGTCGAGGCCCGGCTGAAGGCGATTTTCGAGACGGATCTGAAGCTGCTCTTTGCAGTCTCCGGCACGGCGTCGAATGCACTCGCGCTCTCAGCCCTGTGCCCGGCGCACGGGGCGATCCTGTGCCATGACGAGGCGCATATTCACCGCGACGAACGCGGCGCGCCGGAATTCTTCACTGGTGGCGCCAAGCTGATCCCGCTCGCCGGCGCCCACGCGAAGATATCGCTCGAAGCCCTCGACCGGGCGCTGGGCGAGATTCCCGAAGGCTTCGTTCATTCCAGCCCGGCCCGCGTCCTGTCCCTGTCCAACCTCACCGAAAGCGGCACGGCCTACACGCCGGCGGAAGTGGCCGAACGCGCGGAACGTATCCACGCGCGCCCCGCCTTCGTGCACATGGATGGGGCCCGTTTCTCCAACGCGCTGGTAACGCTGGGCTGCACACCGGCCGAGCTGACCTGGAGAGCGGGGGTGGATGCGCTGTGCTTCGGTGCGACCAAAAATGGCGCGCTCGGCGCCGAGGCCATCATCCTCTTCCCCTCAGTCACGGACCGGTTCGAAGAGCTTCAGGCCCGTCAGAAGCGGGCGGGTCACATGGCCCCAAAAATGCGCTTTCTTGCGGCCCAGTTCGAAGCCTGGCTGAAGGATGATCTCTGGCTCGACCTGGCCGGCGCGGCCAATGCCCATGCCCGGACCCTGGCCGGCGGGCTCGATGCACTCGACGGTGTCGAGGTGATGCATCCGGTGCAGGGCAATGAAGTGTTCATCCGCCTGCCCGAAGCTCTGGGCGACCGTCTGGTGGCGGCCGGAGCCCGCTTCTATCAGTGGCCGGACGGCTCCTGCCGCTTCGTCACCAGCTGGTGCACGCAGGCCAGAGAGATTTCCGCGCTGCTGGATGCGGCCCGGGCGTAGATTTTCCGCACAGATTTTCCGGAACGCGCACCCCTTGAACGGGCGGAACAAAAAGTGTACATCCTGTGCGTGCAACGCGGGAGATCGCCATGTCTGCGAATGTCGGTATCGTCTTCGATCTGGACCAGCTCGGCTTCGATCCCTATGGCCGGGTGATGATTTCGGACCGGGCCGCCGGCGCACGCATGGCGGGGGTTCTCGAACAGGCCGACGCCATGGCCTGCCATTCCGGATGCGGCGCGCCCCTGAGCTGTGACACTGCCCTGATCGCGCGCGAGGAGCTCGTGCGGATCGGCCCGGACTATCTGGTCAACAATCCCGATTTCGGCACCATCATCCGCAAACGCAAGGCGGTCGGCGCCCAGGACGTGGTCATCGTCTTTTCGGTCTACCGGAAAGTGGATCTGGATGCGGCGGCGTGAGCGAGGCCTCAGCCCGCAGCCTTTTCCTCGTCCGTCGACCGGCGCCACGGGCCGGTGTAACGCGGATCCTGGCGGCGGCGGCGGTCCGGACCGAAATAGGTCGAGGCCTTGATGAAGCGGCGGGGCCGCTCGATCAGCGCCGTGATGCGATGGAAAAGATCGACCGGGCGGACCGGCTTGGCCAGGTATTCATTGACGCCCGCATTGATCGCCTCGATCACTTTCGAACGGTCCGTGTGGCCCGTCACCATGATGATCGGCAGATACTTGTTGGCACTGTCCGACGCGGTGCGGACCAGGCGGGTGAATTCCAGCCCGTTCAGATCGCCCAGCATGTAGTCGACCAGGGCAAAGTCCGGATTGACGTCGCGCATGGTCTCGAACGCGTCGGCCGCATCGCGCACCTCGACGATCGTGCGCACACCGAACCCCTGCAGGATGGTGCGCAGGATGGTCGACATGTGCGCATTGTCCTCGACGATCAGGACGCGGATACGGTCGAAGCTGCCGGACATGGAATCTCTTGGGGGCCGCGGTGAATCAGGTGTGCAACGCGATAGTGCCAATTCGTCCTTAACCAAGTCTTGACCGCGCTGGCGAGAACCGTCCCGCTGTGCCGAAGTGCCGCATCCCCGCCTCGCCGCTCCGCGCGCGGCCTGATCCGTGCTAGTGTTTTTCAAGTACCGCCAAGGCTGTCGCAACCGACCGAAAGGGCGTCGTCATGAATATTGCGGAAGAAATGGTCCGGAAACTGGTCTTCCAGGCCCGGGCTTATGACAGCAAGGAAACGATCGAGGATTATGAGCGCGACCCGGACAGCGGCGAGACGGATGCCGTCGAAACGCTGCAGACCGGCGATAACGACCCGATCCGCTCCGAGCTGGAGGACTGGATCGACTCGCTGGACGAGGAAGCCCAGGCTGAACTCGTCGCGCTCTACTGGATCGGCCGCGGCGATTATGACGGCGCGGACTTCCCCGACGCCGTGCGCGAAGCCCGCGCCCGCCGCACCGGCTCGACCGCGGAATATCTGCTCGGCGCACCGCTGCTGGGCGACCAGCTGGAGATCGGGCTGGATGCGGTGATCGAGGCCGACGTCTACGACGACGCCTGACACGCCTTCCCGGCGCCTCATCTTCCCGGTGACAGGCTGGAACCGGCAAGGCACCGCGCTAGTTGTACCGGCATCGCCAGATGTCCGGAGGTCCCGATGCGCCCAGCCCTGATCTTGTCCCTCATCCTGTCTCTGCTGGCGCTCGCCGCCTGCTCCCCGCCGCGCGACCGCCTGGCCGGCGACACGCCGCCGCAGACCGTCGCGGCCGTCGATCTGCAGCGCTATGCCGGGCTGTGGTTCGAGATCGCCCGCGCCGACCACAGTTTCGAGCGCGACTGCCAGGGCGTGACCGCTTTCTACACGCCGCAGCCGGATGGCACGGTCGGCGTTATCAATCGCTGCTGGAAGAACACGCTGGACGGCGAGCTGGACATTGCCGAGGGGCGCGCCCGCTATCCCGACCCCGCCGATACGGCGAAGCTGGAGGTGAGCTTTTTCGGCCCCTTCTTCGGGGACTACTGGGTGATCGATCTGGCCGAGGATTATAGCTGGACGGTGATTTCCGAAGCGCAGGGCCGCTATCTGTGGATCCTCGCCCGCGAACCGCAGCCCGGCGACGCCTTCATCGAAGCCCGTCTGGCCGATCTGCGCGACCGCGGTTTCGATACTCAAGGCCTGATCTTCCCGCAGCAATGGGCAAGTCTCGAAGCGATGCCGCGCGACGGCCTGCCGGCCGCGGCCATCGATCAGCCTTCCAGCACCCAGTAGGTGTCGGCGTCGGGGCGGTCCGGCGCGGCCGGATCGTCGCCGGGGCGCGGCTCGTTGCGGGCCGACAGCACATCCAGGATGCGCTCGCCCAGCCGGTCCGGCTTTACGGGTTTGACCAGGTAGGAATTCGCCCCCGACTGCACCGCCGCCTGCATGACGGCGGTTTCGGTGTGACCGGTGAGAACGATGATGGAGACGTCGTGATTGCGGGCGGCTGCATCGCGCCGCAGGCGGCGCACCAGGGTCAGTCCGTTTTCGTGCTCCAGCTCGTAGTCGAGCAGGACGGCGTCAAAGCCGAGCGTGTCGAGATAGGTGAAGGCATCGGCGATATTGCCGACCGCATAGACATCGCTGCAGCCGAGACGCTCCAGCAATCGGGCAATGAGGCTGCGGATCGAGGGGATGTCCTCGACGACCAGGATTCTCAATCCATCCAGCATGGAACCGCCGTACATGACCGGCCCGCTCCACGGCGCCGGTGCGTGAGCGTAAGGGGGATCAGGCCTGTTTGCGGGCCAGCGCTTCACCGGCGTCCGCCTGACCGGTCAGCTGCAGGATGCGCTCGCCGAGCATGCGCGCCGTGACCGGCTTGGGCAGGACAGCGTCCGCACCGGCTTCACGCGCTTGTTCGGCCAGGTATTCCATACCTGTCGGCGCCAGCAGGATGAGCGGCAGTTCCGGCATCGGGCTGATCGCGGTATCGCGGAAGGCGGCGACCAGATCCACCCCGCTCGCCCGGCCCAGATCATGATCGATCAGCGCCAGATCGGGGCGGCAGACGCGGGCCATGATGAAGGCCTCCTCGCGATCGGTCGCTTCATAGATCCGGGTGACACCGAGGCCGCAGAGCAGGGTTCGCAGGACGGTGCGCACCGAAGGGCTGTCATCGACCAGAAGAATGTTGACGGCACTGTCTGCAAGCTCGGACATCGGGGCCTCCCTTGTTAAGGCTCCACTATGCGCGCTGCATGCTTAACGCCCGGTGACCGGCGGATCATTCCGTATGACCCCTCATGACATAACGCTGGCAGGGACCTCACCCCGCCTGCACCCGCAGCACTGGCCGAGCGGCGCCGGAGTGCGCATATTCGGCGCATGACCAAGCTCACCGTCGACGACACCCTCACTGCGCCCGAAGACTTCGTGCTGGACCAGCTGCCGTCCGCGCCGGCCGCCTGGACGCCGCACCGGCCCGACCGTCCGGAAAAGTCCGAAGGCGGCGAGCGCTTCCGCTGCGTGTCCGACTTCCAGCCCATGGGCGACCAGCCGGCGGCGATCGCGGAACTCGTGGAGGGGCTGACCAGCGGCGAGCGCGACCAGGTCCTGCTGGGCGCGACGGGTACCGGCAAGACCTTCACCATGGCCAAGATCATCGAGGCGGTGCAGCGCCCGGCCTTGATCCTCGCTCCCAACAAGACGCTGGCGGCCCAGCTCTACGGCGAGTTCAAGAGCTTCTTCCCGCACAATGCCGTCGAGTATTTCGTGTCGTATTACGACTACTACATGCCCGAGGCCTATGTGCCGCGCACCGACACCTATATCGAGAAGGAAAGCTCCATCAACGAGGCGATCGACCGGATGCGCCACGCGGCGACCCGTTCGATCCTGGAGCGCGACGACGTGATCATCGTCGCCTCGGTGTCCTGCATCTACGGTATCGGCTCGGTGGAGACCTATACCGCCATGACGTTCGAGCTGAAGCCCGGCGACGAGGTGGATCCGCGCGAGATCATGCGCCGGCTGGTCGATCTGCAATACACGCGCAATGACGCCGCCTTCATCCGCGGCACTTTCCGCGTCCGCGGCGACAATCTGGAGGTCTTCCCGGCCCACTATGACGACCGCGCCTGGCGCATCTCCTTCTTCGGCGACGAGGTGGAGGCGATCACCGAATTCGACCCGCTCACCGGCAAGGCGATGGCCGAGCTGAAGAGCGTCAAATTCTACGCCAATTCCCACTACGTCACGCCGCGGCCGACGCTCAACCAGGCCATCGTCCAGATCAAGAAGGAGCTGAAGGAACGCCTCGCCTGGATGGAGGCCGAGGGCATGCTGCTCGAGGCCCAGCGCCTGCAGCAGCGCACCGAGTTCGACCTGGAAATGCTCGAGGCGACGGGCTCCTGCGCCGGCATCGAGAATTATTCCCGCTACCTGACCGGCCGCAAGCCGGGCGAGCCGCCCCCCACCCTGTTCGAATACATCCCGGAAGACGCCATCGTCTTCGCCGATGAGAGCCATGTCTCCATCCCGCAGCTCGGCGCGATGTACAAGGGCGACTATAACCGCAAGAAAACCCTGGCGGATCACGGCTTCCGCCTGCCCTCCTGCCTCGACAACCGCCCGCTCAAATTCGAGGAATGGGACGCCATGCGGCCGCAGACCGTCTCGGTCTCCGCCACGCCGGGCTCCTGGGAGCTGAACCAGACCGGCGGCGTCTTCACCGAACAGGTGATCCGCCCGACCGGCCTGATCGACCCGCCGGTCGAGGTGCGCCCGGTCGCCAAGGACGGCGCCTCCCAGGTCGATGATGTGATCGACGAGGCCCGCGCCACCGCCGAGCGCGGCATGCGCACCCTCGTCACCACGCTCACCAAGCGCATGGCCGAGGACCTCACCGAATACATGCACGAGCAGGGCCTGAAAGTCCGCTACATGCACTCCGATGTCGACACGGTGGAGCGGATCGAGCTGATCCGCGATCTGCGCCTGGGCGTCTATGACGTCCTCGTCGGCATCAACCTGTTGCGCGAGGGCCTGGACATCCCCGAATGCGGCCTCGTCGCCATTCTCGACGCCGACAAGGAAGGCTTCCTGCGATCCGAGACCAGCCTCGTCCAGACCATCGGCCGCGCGGCCCGCAACGCCGACTCAAAAGTCATCCTCTACGCCGACACCGTCACCGGCTCGATGCAGCGCGCCATGGACGAAACCGAACGCCGGAGAACCAAACAGCTCGCCTACAACGAAGAACACGGCATCACCCCCCGCACCATCACCCGCGGCATCAGCGACATCCTGGAAGAAGTGATGGAGTCGCAAGCGAAGGGGCGTGGAGTCGCCAGCAAGGGCCGGGGCAAGAAGTCCACCGGCAAGCCGAGCGGCGTATCGGATCGCGGTCAGGCGGCGCTGGCCGGGGAGAATATCACCGCGGTCATCGCCGATCTGGAGAAGCGGATGCGGGAGGCGGCGGCAGATCTGGAGTTCGAGACGGCGGCGAAGCTGAGAGATGAGATTATGCAGCTGCGGGGGGACTAGCTGCGGTTTCGCCTTGCGAAGCCCGTAGGGCGGAAGAGGGCGAGGTTATGGGTTTCGGGGGAGTAGGGTTTTCGCGTGGCCTCAATTGTGAGGCCCTTCTCCCGCACGGGAGGAAGGAAGGGCCTGAGACCTATTTATCGCCGAGGCGCGAGTAACGTTCGTCGAGAAAGTGTTTTTCTTCATTCAACACAATGCATTAGTGTATGCCGGACGGCAACACTAAGGCGGGAGAAGAATGCGGGCTGAGCTTCTCGAATGGGTCACCAACTACCCGATTGATCGCCAGGGCGGGCTTGCTTCTGGCAAAATCGGCGCGGTATCGCATGTTGCGGTCACTCAAACATTGCCTGCAACGATTGCCCTTCGCGTTGCCGAGCCCAATCGCTATCAGATCGAGGGCAGCACAGGCGCTGGCAATTGGGCCGACATTTCTTGGGTTGCTGTACTCGACCAGGCCGTCACCAACACCACTCAGCACGGCTACTATGTGGTTTATCTCCTGAGCCAGGACGGCAACGACCTTTATTTGACGCTTAATCAGGGCTGCCAGCAGCTTAGTAAGGATATCGGCAAGCCTTCCGCAAAGGATGAACTCGAACGGCGGGCCGCGATTATGCGAGCGCGCTTGAGAGGGCGCTTGACGCGCCTAGGCGCCAAACCGATTACACTAGGCACTCCGCCGAGCCATCGTCTCGGACCTCTATACGAAGCGGGCCATGTTGTTGGGGCTCAGTATCGAACCAGCGCACTCCCATCAGAGACGGAACTCGTCACTGACCTCGAGGAGGCCCTAGCGCACTATAAGTTCTTGGTGGCGAACGGTGGCTACCGCTCCACAGAAGACATCATCGAGGAAGCCGACGGCGACGGGTTCGAGGGCGAAGACCTGCCCTTCAAAAAGAAATACATTGCGCATCGGACAGTGGAGCGTGACGCGTCACACGCCAAGAAGGTCAAAGCCTACTTCAACACGGATGTCTGCATGGGCTGTGATCACAGCATGACAGACCTCTATGGCGACATCGGCCCCAAAGTGCTCGAGGTTCACCACCTCATCCCACTTGAAACACTTGCAACAGGCCAGATCACATCCTTCCGAGTGCCAGAAGATTTCGCCCTTCTCTGCCCCAGCTGCCATCGCGTCATCCACAAGATCGGTGCGTCGGATCTGAAGGCCCTTCAAAAACTGGCTCGCAAGTAAGCGCCCACATCCCGCTCGACGGCATACGATTTGTGGAGGCCGCTGCGCGGCCGCCCCTCACCCTGCCCTCTCCCCGGTCGGGGAGAGGGGGTGCCGGGACCAGGGCTCGCCCCGCTTGCGGGGGAGCTGTCCGCGTAGCGGACTGAGGGGGCGGTGCGGAGCGCCGCGGAGCGCGGCAGCGCGCATGGACTTGCCCCCTTCGACCTCACCCGGCCCAAGGCCGGGCCCGGCCACTTCCCCCGCTGACGCAGGGGAAGCCTTAGACACCCCTCTCATCGCGCCAAAGCGCAAGCGGATGGAGGGCTTCGTGCTGTTTCCTCCCCATTCCATGGGGAGGTGGATCGCCGCATCGCGGCGAGACGGAGGGGCGCCGCGTCAGCGGCGGTGTGTTGATGCCCGGCTCTACCATCCCCGGCGCTCCGCGCCGGCCCCTTCGACCCGCGGCTGACGCCGCGGCCCACTTCCCCACGAGGTGGGGAAGAACGCCCCCTCACCTCCACGGCGCGTCCGGCATGAAGGGGATATCCGTGTCCTCCGGCCTGGCGCCGGCGGCGGTCAGCATGGCGTGGACCTGGCCGCGGTGGTGGGTCTGGTGGTTGAAGAGGTGGGTGAGGCAGACCCAGCGCGGGGTGACGAAGCGGCCCTTGCCGGTCGAGGAGATCCAGTGCAGGTCCGGCGCGATATCGGCTGCGGTGAGATCGGCCGCCCAGTCGATCAGCCAGGCGTCGAAGGCCGCGCGGTCGCGGTTCAGCGTCTCCCAGTCGCGGGTTTCCAGATAGTCGGCCTCAAGGCCTTTGCCGTCCGGGAAGGGGCGGCCGGCCAGGCGGGACATCCAGGCCTCGTCGCCCCAGAGGATATGCGCCAGCGTGGTGTGGATGGATTTGAAGAAGGCGCCGCGATCGGCCCGCCGCGCCGCCTCGTCCAGCGTGTTGGCGGCGCCGTAGAGCGAGCGGTTCTGCCAGCGATTGTATTGCGCCATCAGGCGCACATGGTCCGGCGATATCATGGCTGTCTCCCCGTTTGTGCTGACGGGGATGTAGGAGGCCGGCGGCCGTGTGGCTAGCCGTCGTCGGACCTTTCCAGCCAGCGCGAGAGGAGGCGCGCATTTCTCAGATTGGCCTTGAAGCCCAGGTCGAACAGATCGCCGAGCACGGGAATCGCGCCGATCACCAGGTCGAGCCCGGTATTGATCGCCATGCGGACAATGAGATGCGCCGGTGCGCCCAGCGCCACGGCGCGGATGATGATATAAAGCGCCGGGGCGAACATGGCGAGATCGCCCACGCCCGGCACGAGGCCGACCAGGCTGTCCAGTCCGAAACGGATGCCGGTGCCGGGAATGACAAAGCGCGCATCGAGCCAGCGTGCCAGCCGCTCGATCCGCGCCTTCTCATCCGCCCTAGAGACGGGGAGTTTCGCCATGTCTTCCTCTAGAGATGGTCCTTAGTGGTCGACCTGTCCGAACCGCGGAACCGGTGCCCACTTCCGCTGGACAGGTCAACGGCGGGCAATAATCCACACCGCATGCACAATACCCGGAATATAGCCCAGAATGGTCAGGATGATGTTGATCCAGAACTGGGCGCCGATACCCACCTGCAGGAAAACGCCCAGGGGCGGCAGGAGGATGGCGGCGATGATGCGGAGAATATCGCCGCCGGTGACGGTCTGTTCCCGAGCCATGACATATGTCCCTTTCGTTGATCCTGCGCCTGCAACGTGCGGACGCAGAGAAGCGTTCCCGCGCGGCCTGCAGGACGTGTATCGCAGCAAACCGCGACAATACGGCGAAAATTCGCCTCAAATCCGGGTGCTGCGCTGAACCGGGCCGCAAGACATCGCTGCTTTCATCGATGGCGGATGCACCAGAGGGACCGTCCAGGACGGACGGGTTGAGAGGTGAGCGATGTCCGAAGAGAAACCGCGCCGGCGCATGGCCCAGGTCGTCGTGTTTGCCTCGCAGAAGGGCGGATCCGGCAAGACCACCGTGTCGGCCCACATGGCCGTGGAGGCCGAGCGCTGCCGCGCCGGTCCGGTCGCGCTGATCGACACCGACCCGCAGGGCTCGATGGCGAAATGGTGGAATGCGCGCGCCAGCGAGACGCCGGCCTTCGCCCAGGTCTCGGTGCCCGATCTGGGCCGCGACATCGATTTTCTCGAGCGCGCCGGCTACCGGCTGATCGTGATCGACACGCCGCCGGCGGTCACCTCGACGATTGCCGAAGTGATCACCCATGCCGATCTCGTCGTGATCCCGACACGCCCCAGCCCGCACGATCTGCGCGCCGTCGGCCCGACGGTGGATATCGTCCAGATGCAGGGCAAGCCGCTGGTCTTCGTGGTCAATTCCGCCACGGCGCGGGCGCGGATCACCGGCGAGACCGCCGTCGCCCTCTCCCAGCACGGCACCGTCGCCCCGGTGACGCTGCACCACCGGGTCGATTTCGCTGCCTCGATGATTGACGGGCGCACGGTGGGCGAGGTCAACGAGACCGGCCGCTCGGCCCAGGAAGTCGCCAATCTGTGGGCCTATTTCGAGGACCGCCTGTTCCGCCTGCGCGGCAACGCGAGGGCGATGCTCGACCGGGCACCGCGCCAGACCTTCGAGCAGGACATCCTCACCCCCGCCCGCGCCGGCATGGCCGGTCTGGACGATGGCGAGGAGGAGGTCGCGCTGGAGGACCGGCCCGGCTATGCCCTGCCGCCGCGCTTCGGAACCGGCAGCCTGCCGCCACCGCACCCGGCGGCACCCGCTGCACCGGAAGCCTCGAACTCGAACTGGGACGGGGTGGAGCGGCGCAAGAGCGATCAGGGACCGCCGAAGGGCCAGGCCGATCGCCGCCGCCCGCACATGCCCTTCGGACGCCGCCACCTGGCCTGAGGACGGAGACGGTCGATGAGAAAATATGCCAGCCTTCACGCCGGACTGCTTGCCCGCAAGGGCGAGGCCGCGCCCGCCATCCCGTCCGGCTTTGCCGGCGCCAGCTATGTTGACCGGCCGGCCCAGCCCGTCCCGGTGCCCGACGAGCGGCGCGATGTCGAACAGCGCAGCGACCGGCCGCTCATCGCCCGCAAGCCTACCGATGGCGTGGAGGATCTGCCGCCAGCCTGCTGCGGCGGGGGCGATCTGCCCGACCTCGTGGAGGACCCGCATGCCGGGATCGCGCGTTCCGGCCGCGCCGAAGTGCGTCTGACGGCGGAGCAGAAGCGGCGGCTGCGGACCGTTTCGGTGCAAACAGGCCAGTCCCAGCAACGTATCCTGTCAGCCGCGCTGGACGCCTGGCTCGACCGGCTGTGCGAAACGCAGATGCGCCATTGTGCGTGTCTCAAGGCCCGTCCGGAGGCGCCGGACCTGCTTTGACGCATGGCGGCCATGTTCGCGCGACGCGAGAGCATTTCGATTTTGCCACATTCTCGGCAAGATTGTCGTTAAAACGCCCCGCTCTCGTAACAATAAAGCGCAATCGAGGGGGATATGCCGCATTCTTGTTTCACCAATCCCTTCTTCCCTCTTCCGATTTCGCTCCGCTCCGGCTCCGGCACAGATCATCGCTGAGACCGGATCATGCGGCACCTCACCCGAGCGGTCGCAGCAGACGAAGAGGGTATCGTGACGGCCAGCTACTCCATGGAAGGGTTCTCGCTGACGCTGAATGACGGCATCATCGAGCTCTATACCGACGGCGAACGCGGCCGGGGATCCGAGCACGCCCCTGCCCGCGCCTTCGCCACACTGACGAGCCGCATCGACTCGCGCCTGATCCTGAATGATGTGCGCAGTGCCGTGTTCAGCCTGTCCTCCCATGAATGGGAGGAGCGGATGCGCTTCATTGCGCGCGCTCAGAAGGGCTATCAGACCGCCTATGTCGTCCGGCCGGACCAGGTGAAAGGCGTCGAGAAATTCGTCGAGGCGCATGAACGCCTGGGCGATACGGCCGCCTGGTTCACGTCGAAGGCCGCTGCCCGCGCCTGGCTGAAAGGCCAGTAACCTCGCCTATTGCACCGGCCCGCCGGCGCCGCCGGCCAGACGCTCCGCCAGGATCGCCTCCATCTCGCCCAATCGTGCCGTGCTGTCGGCCGCCTCGAGCAGGCGCTGCCGGTCGAGCGCGCCGAAGGGCGCCGACATCGACAACTGATCGACCACGGTGACCAGCGGCGCCTCGGCAACGCTTTCCCAGTCCGCCGCCACATGCTCGCTCTGGAACCAGGCCTGCAGCATGCGGATCAGGCGGCTGCGATCCGCCTCCACCTCGCGCCGCGGCTCGATATCCATGAAGAAGGGACCGTAGTCGGCCCGCGCCACGCGATAGGGCGTCCGCGCCTTCACCTCGCCGGTCAGGACGAAGCGGCACACACCGGTCAACGCAATCAGATAGCGCCCGTCATCGGTTTCCTCGAAATGGTCGAGACGGCCTGCCGTCCCCACGCCGGCCAGGGCCGGACGATCCGGCGTCCCGCCGGGCCGTACCTGGATGATACCGATGAACCCGTCGCCGGTACGCACATCGTCCAGCATGTTGAGATAACGCGGCTCGAACACGTTGAGCGGCAGCCGTTCGCCGGGCAGCAGGATCGTACCGCCCAGGGGAAAGAGCGGCAGTTCGTCCGGGAGTGTCCGTGTCTTGCTCATGCCGGAGGAAATAGGTCCCGGGTCCGGCCGCGCCAACCCCGGCTAGCCGGCAAAGGCGCTGCAGGGCGCCTCGGGGGCCAGATGGCAGCCAGCCTCGACATAGGGTTTCAACCGCGCGCCGATGAAGTGCTGCCACACATTGCGGACAATGCCCGCAAGCTCTGCATCGATCTCGCCCGCCATGTGCAGCTCGACCGTGAAGCGTGTCGCCTCACCCTCTGCGGTCTCTTCCAGCTGCCAGGACGAGACGAGATCGACCGCCCGGCCGGACAGGCCCAGCGGGCCGTGCAGGCGCAGCTGGTTCGGCGCATTCACGAAGATCACCCGCGCATGCAGGCTGCCATTGCCGCTGCCGGGCTCGAAGCGCTCGTAGAACCGGCCGCCGAAGCGCGGCTCGATGACCATTTCGGCCGGATTCTCCGAGAAACTGTGATCCCACCAGCCGGTCACATCGCCCGTGGCCGCATCGAACACTTCGGCGACAGGCGCCGCGATCTCGACGGTGACCGACGTCACGAAACCCTGCGGCTCGAAGGCCCGCACCTCGGCCGGCTCCTGCACGGCCGCCAGGCCGATGGCAAGCACTGCAAGCAAAGACGTCATTCTGTCCTCCCCGTTTTACCGGGCAGATTAGAGCATTTTCAGCAAAAGTGGGGACCGGTTTTGCGGTTCGAAAATGCGACCGCCAAGGACCGGCATTTTCAGCAAAAGTGGGGACCGGTTTTGCGGTTCGAAAATGCGACCACCAAGAACCCCCATTTTCAGCGAAAGTGGGTACCGGTTTAGCGATCCGAAAACGCGCTGAAACGCTTCAGGCGTCCGCGTCGGCCTCGTCCCATGAGAAATGCGTGATCTGTTCCAGCTTCGGAACCGCTTCGCCGGGCGCGAGAAGCCGGACTTCGCAGCGCAGCACACAGGCTTCACCCTGGCTGCATACAGGCGTCACGGTCGCGATACCCGCTGCCGACAATCCATTCCGGTGCGCGGTCACCGCCAGCTTGGCGTACTGCACACGGCCGCTGAACGCCCCCTCCCCGACCAGCCGGTCGAGCATGCGGTCGACATCCCGGCCGAGCTTGCCGCGCAGGGGTTTACCCAGATCGGCGGGTGTCAGAAGGGGAAACAGGCGGTAGCTGTCATGGCTGAGCAGTTCGACAACCACTTCACCATCGCGCATGGCGAGCAGGCCGCACAGGTTGGGACTCTCGACAACACTGGTCCGCACAGCGGCGGTCATACGCTCGCCGGGCGAGACCAGGAGGCGGCGTCTCAGCTTGGCCTTGATGTGGGCCGGGGGCTGGGCGACGCTCCGCTCCCATTGCGACACACTGGCCTGGCTGACCCCCAGCTGCTGTGCCAACGCATCCTGTTTGAGATTTTCCAGAAATCGTAACTCTTTGATTTTACGCGACCAATCCATTACCCAGTAACCGCAGTTTTTGTATGTCTTTATACGAAGCTACCAAGCGCATCTGGCCCCGCCAAGCCAGAAGTATTTTACTATCAAGGCACCTCGCGCTCTGCGGTTATACGTCTGAACTCGGAACCGGATTTCAGGAGCCGGTGGGCGTTGTGCACCAGCGTTTCGAACGTCGCCGACTCCGGCTCCGGGATCCAGGGCAGACGGCGCTGGATCTTCGGTGCATCGCGGACAACCACGCTCCAGTCGGGAAACAGCCGCTCGGGAACTTCCTCGAAGCCGGCCAGAACCAGACCGCCGTGGCGGCTGTCATTCTGTATCCGGCAGAAGGTGTTCGACAGCATGCCGCGCGGGCCTTCGAGAATCTGCACGAAGAGATCGCCGTCGACCACAAGCACACCGCTCAGGGCGCGCTTGGGATTGTTGCGCAGTCCGGCCGTCAGGATAGAGCGGAGGACACCGTTGTTTTCGTCCGGCGTGTCAAAATACCAGTTGCGGCGGCTGAAGAAGGCAAGACGGCACAAAAACATCGCCGCCCCCTAGCCCGTACGCGAGGACAAGCGGAAAGCAGGGCGAACCGAGCGATCAGTTGCAGGCATCTGTCCCTCCCGTGACAAGATGTCCCGGAGGTTCGGTCCGCCCTGTTAACATTCACTTAATTTTGACGATTATTGTCGTTTATTTTCAACGATTTAAACGTAGTATATTATTATTCTGCCACAAGTTGTGTCGCCCCCATCATGTCGGCCTTGCCCAGCGGCACGCCGATATTGCGCAGAATATTGTAGGCCGTTGCGGCATGAAACTGGGTGTTGGCGAGCACGTAGTTCTGCAGATAGCGCCCGCGCGGCAGGGTCAGATCGCCGAGCGCGCCCGCGGGAAAGGTGATGGAGCCCTCGGGGTCGGCGCTCAGGGCCGCCGGATCGAGCGCCCAGATTGCTTCACGCGCCTTTGCGAGCCGGAGACGCAGCGCCTCGAAGGACGTCTCGTCATCAGGCATGGAGACCGGATCGTGTCCGGCCAGCCGCGACAGGCCCCGGACGGAGAAATCGCTGACAAGCTGGATCTGGCTTGTCAGGGGATACATGTCGGCAGCCAGACGCCAGCCCAGATAGACCGTCTCGTCGACACCGCGCTCCTTTGCGTGCGCTGCGCCCTTGGCCAGGATGGTGTCGAGAGCCCGGAAAGTCTGATCGAGCTGGGTACGCGCGATGTCGGACAGGGTGATGGTCATGGTTTCCTCCCGCAAGACCAGTTAACCGGCAGGAGATGGGAGGCCGGTCCGTCGTTGCAAGAGAATGGATGGCATACGCCGATGTCGATGGACACGCCTGTCCCCGGCCGGGCAGCCGGGGACATGAGCGTCGTCAAAGCGGGTCAGATTCGGTCGCCGAAGCGGCAGACCGGATCGCCATTGGCGTCCCAGGCGGTCAGCCGGGCGGAGAAGTCCGCGCCTGTATCGATCAGCAGATCGGAGACCGCCACCGCGCCGTCGCCGGGCGGGACATCGCCTTCCTGGACGATGTCGAAACCGCCACCGCCAGTGCGCTGGGTGACGACCATCCGCCAGGTCCGGGTCCGGGAGGGGGCGCTCCAAGCCGTCAGCAGACGACCGTCAGAGGTCTGCGAGACGTCGATGCCACAGGCCGCCTCGCCGCCGCGGATATGATCCGAAACGAGATCGGGAAGCGGATCGGCCTGGGCGACGAACCAGAGGCCGGCGGCCGAAGCGGCCGATGCGAGAATTGCCAGTTTACCTGTCATGACAGCCTCCTTTTGCTTGCTGTCTTCCTGTCCCGGACGGGTCCCGGGAAGCCTGGCAGCCAGGCTCCCCCGGGACGGTCGCCGGGCTAGTGGTCCCCCTGGATAACCAGGGTCACATTGCCGCTGCCCGTCTGGGTCACGCGGGCGTTCTGGCCATTGCCGACCTGGATCACGCCGGCGGCGTTGTTCGAGCCATACTGGTCGGTCACGGCCGTGTTGTTGGCGCCCATCTGCGAGATGCCGGAGATGTTGCGGCGGCCGGTCTGGACATTGCGGGCGTAATTGTTGCGGCCCTGCTGGCCGACCACGGCGTCATTGTCGCGGCCGTACTGGTCGACATGGGCCTCGTTGTAGCGGCCCTGCTGGCCAACCGTGGTGCCGTTGCGCGCGCCGTCCTGGATGACGGTGACATACTGGCGCTCGCCGCGCTGGTTGATCACCATGTGCTGGCGATAGCCCGTCTGACGGCCGGCGATGTCGTTGCGGTAGCCTTCCTGGGCGATGCTCACGCGGTTGCGCGATTGCGCCTCGGCGGCACCCACCGTTCCAAGAACCGAAACCGCCGCGAGGGCGCTGGCGATGAGAAGACGTGCTTTCATGATCTGTACTCCTTCCAACTGGCCGACGCCCAATGCATCGAAGCCTGACCCTTGTTTAGCGAAGGCCCGATGAGCGGATGCTGAGGGCGATGTTCAGACTTCGATCAGGTGGATGAACGCCAGCTGACCCGGCTTGTCCGGACCAAAAAAGTGGCCCGGAACAGGATGTTCCGGGCCTTCAGTCGGGGTCGCATGGAGAGCGGCTGAAACTAGTAGCGGCGTGCGAGGGGCTGCCGGGCGGGCGCCGGTGCGCTCAGGCCCGGGCGGGCAGACGGAGCCGGACGCAAGGCGCCGATGCCGATCGCATCGACACGGCGGCTGGTGCAGATCCGGCGGCCGCGCGCGTCATAGACGTCCAGCTGGGCGGCGATGCGCGACGGGTCCACCTGGGTCGTGCCCATCTGCGGTCCCGGTGCGCGCATCTGGATGAAGTGACGCTCCAGCTGCGACTCGGCCAGCACCGTCTCGCGGCGGCCGCGGCTGTCATAATCCCCGGCCAGCTCGGCCAGCACGGCATTGCCCGGCCCGCGGCGCCAGAGCGTCAGCGTGTAGTGGCCCTGATGACCGCCCTCGACTTTCGCCAGCAGCGGACCGGAACGGTAGGCGCGATAGAACTGCAGGCCGCAAGCTTCGCCGGCGGCCAGCGGCACACCGCGAACTCCGTCGACCACGGGCACGGTCTGGGCCGATGCCAGGCCGGGCAGGCTCAGCATGGCGGCCAGGGCGGCTGCGGCGATGGATCGGGATGATGTGCGCGGCATGTCGGTCGTCCTCGTGAATGATACGAGGAGACAATCCCGCAGCGGCGCTGAGCCTGCGATGACCCGTCCGGTCAGCTGGCGTTCATCTTTGTCGCTGGAAGGCGGGGATCAGGACGCGGCGGCCGTGCGGCGCGGTGCCGCCGTGGCATCACTGCCGGCATCGGGCAGGACAATCGAGGCCTCGACCGTATTGCCGGTGCCCAGCCAGTTCACCTGCGAGAAGCCCATCGAGCGGGCCAGACGGGCGGTCTTGCCGCGATAGCCGGCCCGGGCCGGATTGGCCATTTCCGCGGTTTCCGCATCAATGCCCTGGCCGTCATCCTGCACCAGCACGCTGATCGTGCGCATGCCGCGATGAACGCCCACCCGCACGCGCCGGTCGGCAAAGGCGGGCTCCGCCATGCGGGCATTCAGCTTGCGCGCCCAGCTGCCGTCGGCGAGGCCCTTGGCCTTCTCGGTCGCGTCGAATTCCAGATTGCCGTGCTCGATCCCGTTCGCGATCAGCACATAGAGCCCGACGGCGGCCCGGCGCGGGTCCGGACAGGCATGGCCGATGAAGATCGCGACATCGCGCGCCTGCTCCAGCGTCTGCACGGAAAACTCGCCGCCCGCAAAGGCCGCCATCGCCCCATGGCCGATATCGCGCGCGTGCGGCACGGCGAGCGAATAGGCCCGCCAGGCCCGCAGGCCCTCGATGGCATTGGTCAGCGTGCCGGCATCGGTGTCGTGATCGAGAAAGACGTCGGCGCCGGACCGGCGGGCGGCCGCCGTCACCAGCAGCGAGACCTGGCCGGGGGCGGCATTGCCCTTTGCCTCGGCGATGCGCGCGGCGTGGGCGTCGTCGGCAACGACCAGCGCGACGGGGCCTTCCTCGTCCATGGTCGGGCCCATATAGACCGTCATGCCCAGCCCCTTGGCCAGGGCCCGCGACACGACGCGGGTGCGGTTGCTGTCGGCCATGCACAGCCAGATACGGTCGGGAGTGCCGGTGTCGGCGGTCGCCATGTCGTCTCCGCTTCGGGTTTCGCGCAATTCGCGTTTGGCCGGATCATGCCGCGATATGATTAACAATGACTGTCCCGCGATGTTCGCGCAAATGCACGCTGATGACGAGACTGCTGACGCCATGCTGTCAGGGCGCACGGCGTAAGAACATTGGGCGAACGGCGCTGCGCGGGGCAGTGCCGGACTATCGGGATCCGCCCACCATGTACGTCCTCTACACCTTCCCCTTTTCCCAGCACGCCCGGCGCGTCATTACGCTGCTGGAAGCCGAGGGACTGCCCTGGACCGCACGCCATGTCGCGATGGACAAGGGCGAGCACCTGTCCGACGCCTATCTGGCCATCAACCCCAACCACCAGGTTCCGACCCTCGTCGAGGGCGATCTGAAAATCCACGAATCCACCGCCATCCTGCGCTTCCTGTGCAATCGTCATGCGCTGGAAAACTGGTATCCGTCGGCGCCGACCGTGCGCGCGGAAGTCGACCAGTGGACCGACTGGTGCCAGAGCCGCATGGCGCAGGCCGTGATCGATATCGTGTTCAACTCGGTCTTCGCACCGCCGGACCTGCGCGACGAGGATGCGATCGCGCGCGGCAAGTCGCGGATGGCGGAGCTGGCACCGATGATCGAGAAACGCCTGGCCGACCGGGCGTGGATCGCGGGCACGGCCACGCCGACCATCGCCGACCTGGCCATTGCCAGCAATATCGCCCAGCTGGGCCTGGCCGGCTGGCGGCCGGCGACGGGTCGGCTGAAGGACTGGTATGCGCGCATGTGCGCCATCGAGGCCTTCACCAATGCGCTGCCGGAGATGGAAGGAGCGTGATCAGGTGAAGTGGAACCCGGTTCACCGGTCCGATCACGCGACCGCTCAAGTCGAGCGTGATCAGGTGAAGTGGAACCCGGT
>MRWG01000362.1_pt1 | contig 62577 bp, 60 predicted proteins | sample 1013341 | NCBI WGS metagenome assembly MRWG01 (sample SAMN06117577, study PRJNA244670) | biofilm metagenome | biome: Water; feature: Cathode Biofilm; material: Biofilm; isolation source: microbial consortium enriched at the cathode of a solar microbial fuel cell | place: USA: District of Columbia ...
GGTGAAATTTCTGTGGGTGAAATTTCTGTGGGTGAAATTTCTGTGGGTGAAATTTCTGTGGGTGAAATTTCTGTGGGTGAAATTTCTGTGGGTGTCCTAGTTACGCTATCTCTATCATCGTGTGGGTGTCCTATTTTCCTTCCCTATTTTCCTCTTCTAGTTACGCTCCTTCCATACCTCTATGTGGGTGTCCTATTTTCCTTCGTGTGGGTGTCCTATTTTCCTCTACTATTTTCCTGCTCTTGTGGGTGTCCTATTTTCCTCTGCTATTTTCCTGCTCTTGTGGGTGTCCTATTTTCCTCTAGTTACGCTCTTGTGGGTGTCCTATTTTCCCCTGCTGCTCTTGTGGGTGTCCTATTTTCCTTCCTATTTTCCTCTCCTCTTGTGGGTGTCCTATTTTCCCTGCTCTTGTGGGTGTCCTATTTTCCTCTATTTTCCTCTGCTCTATTTTCCTATCTTCCTTTACTTCCGACCCGGCTCATACCCATCATAACAAGGTAAGGTTTGTTCGAAACTGTCCCAATTGGCTTTGGAGCTCACAAAGTTATGCGATATCGGTCGTTCACTAATGTCGGAATCGAGAATACCCAATCGCAAACGGATCCTGGAAGGGTCAGCAGCGTTCGAACTGTAGATGGGTGACGCACAGTTTGAACAGAAGTGCCGCCGACGACCGGGCTTCATGTCAAAATGACTCACCAGCTCACGACCTTTGACAATATTAAACGCCTCAGACTGAACAAAACCATTCGTCGCATAGGCCGTCCCGCTCGATTTTCGACACAAAGAACAATGGCAATGAATAATGTCGGTAACTTTCCCGCTAACGGTGATTTCTACCGAACCACATAAACAGCTCCCTTGATACATAGTATTTAAAGACTCACTAAAATGGTTGATGAATTATTTGAAGTAATGAAAACACAGGACATATGCGGACTTTCCAGCAAAGAAATTCCTGTCGGCGTCCTAGTTACGATGGCTAGTTACGGGTAATTGTCTGCGCGCACAGGGATGGTAAACTTCGGGGAGCCAAACGCACTGAAACAGGAATTCCCCGATGTCTACGACTATTACAATCGACTTTTCCAAAACAGACAAGCCGTTCTCGGAAATCCTTTCGGAGTACGAAACGCGCTTCAACGAGACTCTGGAGCCTACAAGGGTCGACGCGTATCTGAGGCTGAATATGAGCGTGCCGTTCGAGAACCACCTACAGCATCACCTAGAGATCGGGGAGCCGGTGAGGGACTGGGACGAATTCGACAACGCATTGTGGACGTCTTTGGACCAGAAAGCCGAGACGGAGCCCCAATCGACGACGACCAGCGATCCCTCTACGGGTTCAACGCCAGTGTAGTCCAGCATTCGCCGGGCTACGTCATTGCGCCTCAAGGCGACCATTTGGAAGAAGAAACTGGGCTCTGCGCGACTCGGTCCTCGGCTCTACCTGTTCGGCCCACCGGCTGAGCCCACTTCCCCCAGCAACAAGGACTTACCCGGAATAGCCTCAAGCAAACTGCGAGTATATTCCTGCTGGGGATTGCTGAAAATCTCATGGGCAGTACCGGCTTCCACCATCTCGCCGTGCTTCATCACCAGGATGCGATCCGACAGATACCGCACCACACCCAGATCGTGTGACACGAACAGCATGGTCAATTCAAAGCGCTCCACCAGTTCCAGTAGCAGATCGAGGATCTGGGCCTGGATGGTGACATCCAGGGCCGACACCGGTTCGTCGGCGACGATGAAATGGGGCTTGGTGGCCACCGCCCTGCCAATGGCGATGCGTTGCCGCTGGCCGCCGGAGAACTCATGGGGATAGCGCAGCACGTTTTCCCGGGCCAGGCCCACCGAATCCATCAACTTGAAGACTTCACTGTCGAGGGTTTTCTTGCTGGCAATATTGTGAAGCAGAAGCGGCTCGGCCAGGGTATCGTACACGGTCATACGCGGATTCAGGCTGGCATAGGGGTCCTGGAAAATCATCTGCATATGGCGTCTGAGTGGCTTGAGCTCCGCCGGCTTCAGATGGGTAATATCCTGGCCTTCGAACTCGATCCGGCCACTGCTGGGGTTCACCAGGCGCAAAATGGCGCGGCCCAGCGTGGACTTGCCACTACCGGATTCTCCTACCAGGCCAAGGATTTCGCCCCGCTCCACCCGCAGTGAAACCTTGTCCACAGCCCGCACCTGGCTGCCGTGTTTCTCGCTGCCGAAGTACACACACAGGTCCTTCACTTCGACAATGGGGTTGTTCCTATCCAGCGTGCTGGGGACTTTTTCGGAATCCGGCACCGCCGCCAGCAACTTCTGTGTGTAGGGATGGGAGGCGGATTCAAAAATACTGTCGCGACTGCCCTGCTCGACGATCTTGCCCTGCTGCATGACGGCGATATTGTCAGCAATGTCCGCCACCACTGACAGATCATGGCTGATGAAGATGATGCCGATATTGCGGCGCTCCTGTAACTCTTTTAACAGCTTCAGGATCTGGGCCTGTACGGTCACATCCAGGGCCGTGGTGGGTTCATCGGCAATGATGATATCCGGCTCGGTAATCAGGGCCATGGCGATCATCACCCGCTGGCGCATGCCACCGGAAAACTCGAAGGGCCAGGCATTCATGCGCCGCTGGGCATCCTTGATGCCCACTTCCTCCAGCAGCTCCGTGGCCTTCTGCCAGGCCTGCTTGCGGCTCATGTCGGTGTGCAGCATCAGGGGCTCAATAAGCTGTTCGCCAATCTTCAGGAAGGGATTGAGGGAAGTCATGGGGTCCTGAAAAATAATGGAGATACCCTTGCCGCGCACCTTGCGCAACTGGCCTTCGTTCAGGGCCAGCAAATCCTTGTCATGAAACAGGGCCGTGCCTGACTCAATCTTGCCCGGCGGTTTGGGGATCAGGCCCAGCAGGCTGTAGCAGGCAACCGACTTGCCGGAACCGGACTCACCGATAATGGCAAAGGTTTCACCACGACTGACAGAAAAACTGATGCCATCCGCCGCCTTCACCACCCCATTGCGGGTGTGGAAATAGACTTTCAGATCTTCAACACTCAGCAGCGCCATGTCTAATCCTTTGAGGCCTTGGGATCGAATGCATCACGCAGACCATCGCCGAGAAAATTCAGGGAGAACAGGGTCAGGGACAGGGCCAGACCGGGAAAGATCAGCAGCCAGGGATACTCTTCCATGCTCTCCACCCCATAGGAGATCAATAATCCCCAGGAGGACATGGGCGGCTGGATACCCAGGCCCAGGAAACTCAAAAAGGCTTCCAGCAACATCACCTGGGGGATGGTCAAAGTGGTATAGACCACCACCGGACCCAGCACATTGGGAATCACATGGCGGAAGATAATAGCCGCCGGTGGCAGACCCAGGGAAATGGCTGCTTCCACAAACTCCTGTTGCCTGAGACTCTGTACCTGGCCGCGCACAATTCGCGCCATGGTCAGCCATTCCACAGCGCCGATGGCCAGAAACAGCAGAAACAGATTGCGCCCGAACACCACCATCAACAGAATGATGAAAATCATGAATGGCAGGGCGTAAAAAATATCCACCATGCGCATCATCATGGCGTCAACCCGCCCGCCCACATAGCCGGCGATGGCACCATAGGTCACCCCCACCAGCAGGGCCACGGTGGTGGCGATAAAACCCACCATCAGGGACACCCGGCCACCATAGATAATGCGGGTCAACAGATCCCGGCCGAAGGTGTCGGTGCCCAACCAGTGGGCAGCCGAAGGGGCACTGGCTCCCAGGCGCAGATCCTGCTCTTCATAGCCATAGGGCAGAATCCAGGGCGCCAGCACACAGACGGCGATGACAAAGACCAGAATGCCAAGCCCCAGCATGGCCAGTTTGTTTTTACGCAGACGAACCCAGGCATCCTGCCACAGGGAAACACCCTTGGGCATGGCTTCAGCGGATTCGTTCAGGGGTTCTACAGACTCGCTCATTTGCCCTTCTGAAACTGGTATCGAAGCCGCGGGTTAAGCCAGGCGGCGAGAAAATCGGAAAGCAGATTAAAGATCACGATCAGGGTGGCCAGAAAAGTGGTAGTGCCCAGGATCATGGTGTAGTCGCGGTTGAATGCCGCCTGTACATAGAACCGGCCCAGGCCGGGAATCTGGAAAATGGTTTCCACCACAAAGGAGCCACTGAGCAGGCCGGCGAAGGCCGGGCCCAGGTAGCTGATCACCGGCAGCAAACCGGCGCGCAGGGCATGCTTGATGACCACCACACGCTCCGGCAGGCCTTTGGCACGGGCAGTGCGCAGATAGTCCTGGGACATCACTTCCAGCATGCCGGAACGGCTCAGGCGGGCGATATAGGCCGCATACATGGCTCCCAGGGTAATGCTGGGCAACACCTTATCGCCAGAGGACTGATCCCAGCCGGATACCGGCAGCCAGTCCAGCCAGATGCCAAACACCAGCACCATCAGTGGGCCCAGCAGGAACGAAGGCATGCAGATGCCCACCATGGCCAGGCTCATGGGCACATAGTCCTGGGCGGTATTGGGGCGTAGGGAGGCAATCACTCCCGACAGCACACCGATACCCACCGCCACCAGCAGGGCGTAAAAACCCAGCTCAGCGGTAATGGGCAGGCCCTGAAAAATCATTTCATTCACACTGCGGCCCGGGTAATTGAAGGACGGCCCCAGATCGCCACGCAGCAGATCCGCCAGGTAGGCAAAGTACTGCTCGTGCATGGGCAGATCGAGACGGTACTGCGCTTCCAGCGCCGCCTGCACCTGGGGTGAGACGGCTTTTTCGTCATCGAAAGGGCCACCCGGTGCGGCCCGCACCAGGAAGAAGGTGACCGTGATAACGACGAAAATGACCGGGATGGCCTGGAGCGTTCGTAGACCTATAAATCGCCACATAGACTGCTGCTTATTCTGTGGTGACGGTTGGGTCTAACCAGATATGGTTAAAATTGACATGGTCCATGATGTTGGACGGCTTGCCCTTCACACTCGGATGCGTCAAATGCTTGGTGCTGTAGGTGTACAGGGGCAGGATCGCCATGGACTCCATGAGTATGGTTTCCGCCTCCTTATACAGTTCATAGCGCGCATCCCGGTCAAGGGTGGCCGGCGCCTCGCGCAGGATGATCTCGTCATAGCGCTCACTGGAGAAGCCGGTCTTGTTGTTGCCACCGTCGGTGACATACATATCGAGAAAGGTATTGGGATCGACGTAGTCACCAATCCAGCCGCGGCGTGACAGGTCATAGTTCATATTGTCCTGGTTATCCAGATACACCTTCCATTCCTGATTGACCAGTTGTGCCGGCACATTCAGTTCACTGGCCCACATCTGCTGCAGCGCCACTGCCAGGCGGCGATGGGATTCCTGGGTGTTATACAGCATGTCGAAGGCCGGAAATCCCTCACCATCGGGATAGCCTGCCTCGGCCAGCAATTCCCGGGCACCCTCAGGATCATAATCAAAGGTCCTGGGCGGAAAATAGCCCAGGGTATCCGGCGGCACCAGGGCATAGGCCGGCTCAACAATACCCTGCATCACGGTTTCCACCAGCAGGTCCCGGTCCACTGCCATGGCCAGTGCCTTGCGCACACGCACATCGTCAAACGGGGGGCGCGTGGTATTGAACATATAGAAATAGGTGCCCAGCCATGGAGTGATTTTCACCTGTTCCGGCATTTCCTGCTGATACACCGGAATCTTGTCCAGCACGATTTCCTGAGTGTGGTGCAACTGACCATCGCGGTACATGCGATCTTCAGTCACCAGATTTTCGGTGGGGTAGAAAACCACCGCATTCAGACGAATATTGTCGGCATTCCAGTAGTTTGGATTTTTCTCGACCCGGACGTGGGAATTGATCTGCCACTCGGAGAGTGTAAAAGCGCCATTACCGACAATATTGCCCACCCGCGCCCAGGGCGACAGACGATCGGAAATACTGCCGAATTGTTCAATGGTGGGACGATGAACCGGGAAGGTACTGTAATGATCCAGCAGTTGCAGGAAATAGGGCGTGGGAGTATTGAGCTGCACCTGTAGCGTATGGTCATCCAGAGCCTTGACGCCCACCAGATCGAAATCCTTGATCTCGCCGTTGGCATAGCGTTCGGCATTGACCACCGAGAACAGATTGTAATTGTACTGGGCACCCAGCTCCGGCGTCAGTAATCGCTTCCAGGACCAGACAAAATCTTCGGCGGTGACCGGATCGCCATTGGTCCAGCGGGCATCGTCACGCAGGTGGAAAGTGTAGAGCGTGCCGTCTTCGCCGATTTCCCAACTTTCAGCCACGCCAGGCTCAGGCTCCAGGGTTTCGGGATGCTTGGCCACCAGCCCTTCGAAGAGGGTAGAGACTATCTTGTTTTCCGCGACACCGGTGACAATATGGGGGTCCAGGCCTTCCGGCTCGACGCCGTTGCCAAAATGCAAAACCCCGTCGAGATTGCCCTGCTCAACCCGTGTCAGGCCGCCACCTCCGCTGCCTTCTTCGCCGCCGCTACAGCCAACCAACAGGGCCAGAGCGGCCAGTACGAGCCAGTTGTGCCCACTCAGGGGCTGTCGGGAAATTCGGGTTGTCATAGTGTCTTGCCACCTTTAACTGCTGAAATAACAGGGAAAAGATAGCACGGGCACCGGTTCTGGGAAATATTTAACGGATCATCGAACGTGACAGACTGTGTCCTGCCCCACAGCCCGGGGCCATGGGTGGAAACAGCCCCCGGCAGTGGCGGGAATCAGAGCAATTGCCGCCCGGCGGACCACAGCCCGGCAAACAGCATGAAAATAGTGGCCAGCCAGCCCAGTACAAAACCCAGCCCCCGTTTGGCCGGATCGGCCACATAGGCGTACAGGTAGATGATACGGGCAATGATGAACACCATGCCCAGACCGGCGGCAATCAGGGCATTGCCGTAATAGCCATAGATGAGAATGGCCGGAATAAAACCCATCAGCTGTTCCAGGGTATTCTGCTGCACCCGGTAATAGCGTTCAAACACCGGATCGCCGCTGACAGCCGGTGCCGAAACCCCGTATTTACCCCGCGCCCAACCCACCAGCGCGCCAAAAATGTAGTACTCGATCAGTGCCAGAATGACCACCACAATGACCAGTTCCATATTGAATTCCCCCGTTATTGGTAATACTAGTTGTCGTCTGCCGTTTCGCGCTCGATTATTTCGCGCAGATAGACCGCCGAATTGGTACCACTGATAGTTTTGAAGCGAATCGACGGATGCAACTCCCGCATACGGGTGTTCAACAGGCCATGGGCCGAATACAGCATCGAATCGAGAATAATATTGTCTGTGTCACAGCCCCTGGCCAGATTGATCAGGCGATCGAAACCCACCAGAAAATTGTCGGTATGGGAGCGGCGAATCACCGTGCCATAGAACAGATCCGACAGATTGGTGCCCTCCTGGGCTGCCAGGGTCAAAAACAGGCGCGAGAATACTTCAGAGTCGCCGCTGGCAAACTGCTTCCAAAGGTCTGCCAGATCCTCACTGGTATAGCTCTGGTTGCCCACTGGCCCCTGACTGGAGATAAACAGCAGGCCGGCAATCGCGCCCAGTTGTCGACGCGTAGCTTCGGAGATCTTGAAAAAAGTCTCCTGGCGGGCATTCATTTCGGTGGCGGCAATAGCCTGGGTCTGCTTTTCCGAGTGCAGGTTGTTGCGGCGCAATTCTTCATTGTTCTCGGCCAGCACCGATTGCTGGATAAACAAACCAATCACCAGCCAGAGGAAGGCCAGAAAGGCAAAGGCACCCTCAAGGAAAGTGCCCATTAGATCGATGGGCATATCCATAAAATTGGCCCAGCCTACATTGCGACCAATATAGATGGACAGAAAAATGAACCAGATCAGGGTCAATATCAGGCCGAACTGGATGCGCCAGTCCTGGGGGATGTAGGAACGTCGGGTTTCCGACTCGGTCATAGTGGGTCCAGCTTCTGCTTTATTACTGTTATTTTGCCCATCATGCAGGGCCGCTGCAGGCGTGCCCTAGGTTATAGCCCTGCCGGGAGAGCGTCAACGCGCTTTTGGCGGCCCCGATGACGTATAATCCGCCAGGCAGACAGCGGCGATTTATATCAGACAGCGCTGGCAGTGGTAGCTGCCAGCCCAGGCCAATGGACAAGGTATGAGCAAAAAGAAAGACAGCAGTTTCGATTTCGAGAAGGCCCTGACGGAACTGGAGGGGCTGGTGAATGCCATGGAAGAAGGCGATATGAGCCTGGAGGATTCCCTGCAATCCTTTGAAAAAGGCATCAAACTGACCCGTGAATGCCAGACCGCCCTCAAGCAGGCCGAGCAAAAAGTACAGGTGTTGCTGGATGAGAGTGGCGAAACGGCAGACTTTGACAGCGACGCGCTGGAAGACTGAACCAGGTCATGTCCCAGGCTCGCCAATCCACCCTGCAGGACTTTCTGCGGCAAATCCAGCAAGTCACTGAGCGTAATCTGCAAACGCTGCTTGCCGATCCCGCTGTGCCTGCCCGCCTCAATGAGGCGATGGCCTATGCCTGCCTGAATGGCGGCAAGCGGATTCGCCCGGCGCTGGTGTATGCCGCCAGCCACGCAGTGGGCGGCATCGAGGCGGCTGCAGACCAGGCCGCCTGCGCGGTGGAGCTGATTCACAGCTATTCGCTGGTGCATGATGATCTGCCGGCCATGGATGACGATGATCTGCGCCGTGGCAAGCCCAGTGTGCACAAGGCCTATGATGAAGCCACCGCAATTCTGGTGGGCGATGGCCTGCAGAGCCTGGCTTTCGCAAGCCTGGCAAAGCCAATTGCAGCACTGGACAAGCAGCAACAACTGGCCATGCTGCAGAGTCTCAGCCTTGCTGCTGGCCCGGCGGGCATGGTGGGCGGGCAGATGCTGGACTTCGAAGGTGTTGGCAAGGCCCTGGACCAATCCAGCCTGCAGTCCCTGCACGAGATGAAAACCGGGGCCCTGATCAAATCTGCGGTACAACTGGGGGGCCTCAGCAGCAATCAGGTGAGTCCGGCACAATTGGCCGCCCTCGAGCGCTATGGCGAAAACATTGGCCTGGCGTTCCAGGTGCAGGACGATATCCTCGATGAAACCGCCGATACAGCCACCCTGGGCAAGCCCCAGGGCTCTGATTTGCGCCTCAACAAGCCAACCTATGTGAGCTTGCTGGGGCTGGAGCAAGCCCGGGCCCTGTGCGCCCAACTCACCGATGAGGCCCTGGCGAGCCTCGACGCCCTGCCCGGTGACAGCCACTATTTACGAGAGTTGGCAGACTATCTGCTGGGCCGTGGACATTGATTGACCTGTCCCTGCCCCTGCATTAAGTTACGCCCTCCACGGCCAGGAGGCCGGAAATCCTTGAAAACCGCCTGCGGCGGCGTTGAAATAGACCCATGCTCGAAGAAATACCACTGACCAGGCCGGAAACCCCGCTTCTGGACCAGATCAACAGCCCCGACGACCTCAAACAGCTTGAGATCGATCAGCTTGATGCTCTGGCCCGGGAGTTGCGCCTGTTTCTACTCTATTCAGTGGGCCAGACCGGTGGGCATTTCGGAGCCGGACTGGGGGTAGTGGAACTGACAATTGCCCTGCATTACGTCTTCAATACCCCCGAAGACCGCCTGGTCTGGGATGTTGGTCACCAGGCTTATCCGCACAAGATTCTCACTGGCCGTCGTGACCGGATGCTGACCATGCGTCAGGCTGGCGGCCTGGCCGCGTTTCCCAACCGCAAGGAAAGCCCTTTCGATACCTTTGGTGTTGGTCATTCCAGCACCTCCATCGGCGCGGCTCTGGGTATGATGGTGGCAGCCCGGCTGCAGGAGAAGGACCGCTACAGCATTGCCGTGATCGGCGACGGGGCCATGACTGCCGGCATGGCCTTTGAAGCGCTGAACCACGCAGGCCATCTCGATGACAATATGCTCGTCATCCTCAATGACAATAATATGTCGATCTCCAACAATGTCGGCGGACTGTCCAGTTACTTCGCCCGCATGTGGGCCAGCAAGCCCTATAACTTCATTCGTACCGGCAGCAAGCGAATGCTGTCCAGGATACCGCCGGCCCTGAAAGCCGCGCACCGGGCCGAAGAGTATATGAAGGGTATGGTGTCACCTGGCACCTTATTCGAAGAGATTGGCTTCAACTACATCGGCCTGATCGACGGCCATGATATTTCCCGCCTGGTGGAAGTGCTGGGCAATATCCGCAATCTGCGCGGTCCTCAGCTGCTGCATATCGTCACCCGCAAGGGCAAGGGTTATTCCGAATCGGAGAATGATCCCTTCGGTATGCATGCGCTTAGCAAGATCGAAAAGCCGGTAAGCGATGAACCACAAAAGCCGCCAGCCGGCGAATCACTGAAACCCGCCTCGCCCACCTACTCCAAGGTTTTCGGAAACTGGTTATGTGAGGCGGCCGAGCAGGATGACTTGCTGGTAGGCATTACCCCGGCCATGGGAGAAGGCTCCGGCATGACGGAATTTGCCGAGCGCTTTCCCGACCGTTTTCACGATGTCGCGATTGCCGAACAGCATGCTGTCACTTTTGCCGCCGGTATGGCCTGCGACGGCATCAAACCGGTGGTTGCTATTTACTCAACGTTTCTGCAGCGTGGCTATGACCAGTTGATACATGACGTGGCCCTGCAGAATCTTGACGTGCTGTTTGCCATCGACCGTGCCGGTCTGGTTGGCGAAGACGGTCCCACCCATGCAGGCAGCTTCGATTTAAGCTATTTGCGCTGCATTCCCAATATGGTTGTCATGGCACCCAGCGATGAGAACGAAACCTGGGCTGCACTCAACACCGGCTATCAGTTCAGCGGCCCTGCGGCGGTACGCTACCCCAGGGGCAAAGGGCCCGGTGCCAGCATTGAGAAATCTTCTGAAAGCTGGCCCATGGGCAAGGCCAAACTGAGACGCAAGGGCAAGTCAATCGCCATTCTTGCTTTCGGCAGCATGGTTCAGCCCAGCCTGAAGGCAGCCGAAGAGTTGAATGCCAGCGTCGTGGACATGCGCTTCGTCAAACCGCTGGACGAAGAGATCATCGGCGAAATGGCAACCCGGCATCAATTGCTGGTTACCGTAGAAGAGAATGCGGTGATGGGCGGCGCCGGGTCGGCGGTGAATGAATACCTGCTGCAGGCCAGCTACCAGATACCGGTACTCAATCTGGGTTTGCCGGACCGCTTTCTCGAACATGGCAAGGCGCAGGAAATGCTGGCTGGCGTGGAACTGGATGCCGACAGCATTGCCGCCCGCATTCGCCGCAAGTTGAACGATTGTAAAATTCAATCTGAAGCAGTCTGAAGCCGATCGCAGTGTAGTGCGGCCATTTGACTGCACTGCCACGGCCCGGCTAGACTGCTTCGGTTTCAAGAACAGGGATTCTGCTTCTGGGAAACCGGTGAAAATCCGGTGCTGCCCCCGCAACGGTAAGTCTTCTGTCGGCATCCTGCCCGAGAATGACAAGTCCGATACCAGCAAGAATCTCTATTTCGCTTTGATGTCGCGGCGGGCTTCATCGGCGGCAGAGTTGGTCCGCCCGCTCTCCTGCTGATTCCCTCCCCTCATTCAAAAACCTGATACCAGGCCTGGGCCTCGCGTCTGGCCTGCGCCCAATGCCGGATAACACGACCCAACACCCGGGGACCGACAACATGAGTGACGACAGTTCACGCAATGCAAGGCACAAACGTGCCATGCAACGTAAAAAAGAGTACATCGATGGCCGTATCAAGGAGGCCACAATCGACAAGGGATTGCTAGTGGTGCTGACCGGCAACGGCAAGGGCAAGAGCTCTTCTGCCTTTGGCATGCTGGCGCGCAGTGTCGGTCACGGCCTGCGCTGTGGCGTCGTGCAATTCATCAAGGGCAAATGGGAATGTGGGGAACAGCTCCTGTTTCAGGATCACCCGCTGGTGGAATTTCATGTCATGGCCACCGGCTTTACCTGGGACACCCAGGATCGTGAAGCCGATATCGCCGCCGCCGAAGCCACCTGGGAAAAGGCCCAGGCTCTGTTGTCAGACCCTGACGTCAAGGTGGTCATTCTCGATGAGCTGACTTATATGCTGACCTACGGTTATCTCGACAAGGATATGGTTCTCAATGCCCTGACTGGCCGCCCTGCCGATCAACACGTGATTATCACCGGCCGCAATGCCAGCAAGGAATTGATCGAAATCGCAGACACTGTCAGTGAGATCGGTGAAACCAGGCATCCCTTTTACGAAGGGGTTAAAGTGCAAAAGGGTATCGATTACTGATGTCAGCAGCGGCTCGACAGATCCTGCTCGCCCTGATCATGCTGCCGGGCATCCAGTGCAGCTGGGCTGCAGAGGTGGTGGATGATAGCGGCCAGACCGTCAGACTGGAGCAAACGGCGCAGCGGATAATCAGCCTGGCCCCCTCACTGACCGAATTGCTGTTTGCCGCCGGTGCCGGCGACAAGGTGATTGCCGTAGTGGAGTACAGTGACTACCCGGAGCGGGCGCGCAGCCTGCCAAGAATAGGCCGGCATGACCTGCTGGATATGGAACGTATTGTACAGTTACAACCTGACCTGATCGTAGCCTGGCAGTCCGGCAATCCCAGGGCTTCGATTCGCCGCTTGCAGGAACTGGGCCTGACTGTGTATTCCGCAGAGCCCAGGAACCTGGAGTCGATTCCTTCCCATATTGAACGCCTGGCAATTCTGGCTGGCACCAGCACTATCGCCGATCAGGCCAGTGGCAACTTCAGGGATACCCTGGCAGCCTTGCAAGCAAGCTATAGCCATAAAACACCAGTCAGAACGTTTTATCAGGTCTGGAACCTGCCGCTGATCACCGCCGGTGGCAACGAACTGATCAATGACATCATCAGTCTTTGTGGTGGCGAGAATATCTTTGCTGATTTGTCCATGGTGGCGCCGAAGGTCTCAATCGAAGCAGTGATCACCCGTAATCCGCAAGCGATCGTCGCCAGTGGCATGGATATTGAGCGTCCGGAATGGCTTGATGACTGGTTGCGCTGGCCCGATCTCGATGCGGTCAGTGCAGGCCATCTGTTTTTTATTCCCCCCGACTACCTGCAGAGACATACGCCCAGGGCACTGCAAGGCGCCCGCCAAATGTGCCAGTACCTGGACCAGGCCCGCAATCACTGATCCGGGTTTTCAGCAGCTGGCAAGGCATAGGCAGCGGCATTGTGGAACAGCAGCGTAGCCCGCAAACCCTCTTTCGATGTACGCAACTGCAGACGACTGAAACTGGCAAAAGGAATATGCAGGGGAAAGCTGGCATTGAGGGGCATGCCCAGCACTGTCGGCAAAATAACCCGCAGAACGCCGCCATGGGTGACCAGCAGCAAATGACTGTCATCCGGATAATCAAGCAGGGCCTGCCAGGCAGCCAGCACCCGATCCCGAAAGGCCAGCCAGGTCTCGCCATTGGGTGGTGCCAGCGCCGCCAGGTCATGGCGAAAGGCGGCGAATTGGGGTGCTGCCACAGCGCGCCATTGCTCGATTGGCATACCATCCCAGTCACCGTAGTCAATTTCCTGCCAGGCAGGATCTATATCTGCCTCAGCAAGGTTCAAGCGGTTCGCCACATAGTGGGCAAAATCGGCACAGCGCTTCAGGGGTGAACTGATGACATGACTCCAGGCAGGAGACTGCGGATGGACAAGGGCTGAATCGAGGCCGGTGGCCCGGCGCATCTGCTGCCAACCGGTATCAGTCAGCAGGGGATTGATGCGGCCGCGCAGAATGTCTCCGCCCTCAGGCTCGCCGTGGCGAATCACATCCACCGTGAGTTGTTTTTGCGCTGTGGACATGCTGCCCCCGACGTGACTGCGGCTTACTCTTCGCTGCGCAGATGGCCCAGCTTGTCGATCTTCACCGCCAGGTAACTTTCGTTATGCGGATTGGAGCCGGTATGAATGGGCACAATCTCGGTAACCTCGATATCCATGCCATCCAGGGCATTCACTTTGCGAGGATTATTGGTCATCAGGCGCAGCTTGTTGATACCAAAATGATCAAACATGGGCTTGCAGATCTGGTAGTTACGACTGTCCGGTTCAAAACCCAGTTGCACATTGGCTTCCACTGTGTCGGCACCGCTGTCCTGCAGCGCATAAGCACGAATCTTGTTCAGCAAGCCAATGCCACGGCCTTCCTGGCGCAGATACAGCAACAAACCACTGCCTTCGGCAGCGATGCGCTCCAGCGCCGCATGCAATTGCGGACCACAGTCACAACGCAGGGAGAACAGACAATCACCAGTGAGGCACTCCGAATGCACCCGACACAACACCGGGCTGTCAGGGTCTATGTCGCCAAAGGAGAGAGCCACATGTTCCTTGCCGCTCGCCTCATCCTCAAAGCCGTGTATCGTGAACTGTCCCCAGTGGGTGGGCAGAGCTGCCGATGCCACATACTTCACAGTCAATTGCTTGTTCCTCCGGTCATTCGGACAGGTCCATAAAGAGGGCGATCCAGGCGCTGCTCTCTATGGCTTGATCACTATGCAAGCAGTATCAGGGTGGCCTGCATGCACAGGGCGGCCATTATACCCGCTAATACATCATCCAGCATGATACCCAGCCCGCCAGCGACCTTCTTGTCGATCCATTTGATGGGCCAGGGTTTGACGATATCCAGCAGGCGAAACAACAGGAAACCATAGGCAATCCACAGCCAGCCCGCCGGGGCCAGAAACATGGTAATCCAGAAACCGACAAACTCATCCCAGACAATACCGCCATGATCATGCACGCCAAGATCGCGGGAGGTTTTGCCACAAAGCCAGATGCCCGCCAGGCCGGTAATAATCAGCAGCGCCAGATACAGCGGCCAGGCCAGGCCGATCATGGGCAAATACAGCAGCACAGCCAGCACCGTGCCGGCGGTCCCGGGCGCCCGGGGCGACAGACCACTGCCAAATCCAAAGGCCAGGACATGGGCCGGATTGCGCCAGTCGGGCCCGGGCAGGGGCTGCTCAGTCTCGGTGTTCACTCTGACTCCCCAAAATGCTGGTAGGCACTGGCATCGAACTCCTGCAATTGCCCCTTGCTGTCCCGGCAGTTGATGCCATAACCATCCCTGATTGTCCCGATTCGGCTCAGCTGCAGACCGAGGCCGCCTGCAATGGCCTCCAGTTGTTTGGCGTTCTCTGGTGCTACGGTCACACACAATTCATAGTCATCGCCGCCCAACAGAGCTGCCTGCTGCTGCAGGGCTTCGGGCAAGTGGCTGGCAAGACAGTCCGACAAGGGCAGCGCTGTCAGATCCAGATCTGCTCCCACGGCACTGGCGTTACAGATATGGCCAAGATCTCCCAACAAACCATCGGAGATATCGATGGCGGCGCTGGCCACATTCAGCAATTGCCGGCCAAACTCGATGCGCGGTTGTGGCCGGTAATAGGCCTCATTCAGGTAAGCCCGGTCCTGATCCGACAGGGTCGCAGAGTCAATCTTAAAATCAGTACCAAGATGAGTGTCGAGACCAAAGCTGGCCAGCGCCAGAACCGAATCGCCCAGGCAAGCACTGACATAGATGAGATCGCCATCGCGCGCACCATCACGGCCAATGACCGCCTCGCCCTGCCCCTGAACCTGGATGGCAATATTCAGCGGACCACGGGACAAATCGCCACCCACCAATGGGCAGTTGTACTGCCTGGCAAGGGGCACCAGACCCTGACTGAATGCGGCCAGCCAGTGCTCGTTAACCAGGGGCAGAGTCAGGCCAAGCGTAAAGCAGAGCGGTTCGGCACCTACCGCAGCCAGGTCGGAAAGATTGACAGCCAGGGCGCGGTTGGCAATCAGTTCCGGATCCGCTGTGGCAGGAAAATGTACATCTGCCACCAGCACATCCATGCTGAAACTCAGGATCTGGTCAGGCGCAATACGCAGCGTCGCGGCATCGTCACCGATACCGCGGACGATTTCCGGCCGGGAAAATGCGGCCTCGGAGTCAGCAAAATGTTGCTGAATAATCTGGAATTCAGTTTGACTCATAAGCCCAGGTCAGGCTCTTGTGGATGAAAAATCAGGCTGGCCGGTGAGCGCCATATTCAGCCGCGCGTAATTCGGGAACCAGTTTGTCCAACACGCCATTGATGTATTTGTGACTTTCAGAGGCACCGAAGGTCTTTGCCAATTCGACGCATTCGTTAATCACTACCCGATATGGCACGTCGATGCGATGGGCCAGTTCGAAGGCACCCAGATAAAGCAGGGCTTTCTCAACCGGATCCAGCGACTCTGGCTTGCGATCCAGCAGCGGCAGTAACAAGGCGTCCAGTGCTTCCTGCTTGTTGGGTATTTCACAGAACACTTCGGTGAAATAGTCCCAATCCACTTTACCGTGGGTTTCTTCACGAAACTGGCGGGCAATGGCCGCAGGCTCATTGCCCGACAACATCCATTGATACAGGGCCTGCAGTATATGTCGGCGTGCCTTGCGTCGCTGAGCCAGTGGTGGCTTGCCGCGACGAGCCACCTTCACCTCAGATGATTTGCCTTCACTACCGGTCACTTAATTATCCAACTGACGTAGCAGGCTCACCATTTCCACTGCAGTCAGGGCAGCTTCTTCGCCCTTGTTGCCAGCCTTGGTGCCCGCTCTTTCAATGGCCTGCTCGATAGTGTCGACAGTCAGCACACCAAAGGTAACAGGTTTCCCACTTTGCAGGCTCAGTTGGCCAAGCCCTTTCACACATTCACCAGCCACATACTCGAAATGTGGCGTACCTCCACGAATGACAGCACCGAGGGCAATCACCGCGTCACAATTACCTTGATCAAGAATCTTTTTAACAGCCACAGGCAATTCCCAGGCCCCGGGCACCTTCACCACGGTGATATCCCGATCCTGCACACCATGCTTTCTGAGGCATTCCAGCGCGCCGTCGAGCAGTTTATCGACTACAAAGCTGTTCCAGCGCGATACCACAATACTGTATTGGGCCGAGGCATTGCTGAAATTACCTTCAATTGTCTTGATCGTTGTCATCTTGATTTCCTACTGTTCGAACTGGACGAAGTCCACCACTTCCAGATCAAAGCCGGAAATGGCATTAAACCGGGCCGGATAGCTTAGCAGACGCATCTTGCCAACTCCCAGATCCCGAAGAATCTGCGATCCGGTACCGATGGTCAGGTCGCTGCCGCGACTGCTGCCACGCTCCGGCTCATGGCCTTCGGCCAGGGCCGAAGACAAATTGTGCTGCAAATCCTGACCATAGTCTTCGCCGGATAATAACACAGCCACACCATGGCCCTCCTGGGCAATGCGCTCCAGTGCGGTACTGAACGACCAGCTTGTGCGATCGGCGTTATAGACTTCACAGATATCGCGCAACGAATTGGGAATATGAACCCGCACCAGAGTCGGGTCATCAGTCTTTATCTCACCTTTGACGAAGGCCAGGTGCAGACTGCCACTTATGGAGTCCTCATAACTGTGCACGGTGAACTCACCGTATCGTGTTTCCAGTACATTGCTATCAACGCGGCTGACAGTGTGTTCATTGGCAATACGGTAGTGAATCAGATCGACAATGGTGCCGATCTTGATATCGTGCTTTTTGGCAAAGGCCTCAAGATCCGGACGGCGCGCCATGGTTCCGTCTTCGTTCATGATCTCCACAATCGCCGCTGCCGGCAGATAGCCAGCCATGCGCGCCAGATCACAGCCGGCCTCGGTATGGCCTGCTCGGCGCAGCACGCCACCCGGTTGCGCCATAATGGGAAAGATATGGCCTGGCTGGACAATGTCTTCCGGCTTGCTGTCACGGGCCACCGCCACCTGAATGGTGCGCGCCCTGTCCGCCGCCGAAATACCGGTAGTGACACCACTCGCCGCTTCGATGGACACCGTAAAATTGGTGTTATAGGGCGTATTGTTTTCATTCACCATCAACGGCAACTTGAGAAACTTGCAACGATCCTCGGTGAGGGTCAGGCAAATCAGCCCTCGGGCATTGGTGGCCATGAAGTTGATATCTTCGGTCCGCACCCGCTCGGCGGCGATTATCAGATCACCCTCGTTCTCACGGTCTTCATCATCCATCAGGATCACCATCTTGCCCTGGCGGATGTCATCAATAATTTCTTCTACAGTATTCAGTTCCACTTTCTCTTCCTGAGGCCCTGCTTCAGAGCCCTGATTTATTCCTTGTCATAGCCATGCTGGCGCAGAAAGTCCCGATTCAGCGCGGGGCTTGCCTGAGCCGGGTTTTGCATCAGTCGTTCCAGGTAGCGGGCAACAAGATCAACTTCCAGGTTAACCTGCTGGCCAACCCGGTAGTCACCAATAATGGTCTCATCCTGGGTATGAGGAATGATATTGACCGCAAAGCTTGTTCCGCTCACTTCATTGACAGTAAGACTGGTTCCATCGATACAGATAGAACCCTTGGCTGCTATGAAATACTGCAGCTCTTGCGGTACCGAAAACTCCAACCTGATACTCTTGCCTTCGGATTGCTGACTGACCAACTCGCCCACACCATCCACATGACCACTGACAATATGGCCACCAAATCGATCACTGGCCTGCATGGCCTTTTCCAGATTCAGACGATCACCGGCAGACAGGCTGCCAAGACTGGTACAGCGCATGGTTTCGTTGGAAACATCAGCAGCAAAGGTTTCATTATCCATATTCACCACGGTCAGACAGCAGCCGTTAACCGCAATGCTGTCACCCAGTTTGACATCGGACATATCGAGTTTGCCAACCCGGATCGTCAGCCGCCACTCTGCATCCAGTTGCTTGAGATCAGCAACTTCGCCAGTGGCTGCCACAATACCTGTAAACATGTCTCTTAACCTTTTTTCCTGATCGGTCGGTACAACAGACGCACATCCTGGCCGACCTGCCGGACATCCCGGCATTCCAGTTCGATACAGTGGTCGAGGGATTTAAAACCGGCTACCTCAAGCAGCGGCTTGGCATCACTTCCGAGGATTTTTGGCGCCATATAAACAATGATTTCGTCAACCAGACCTGCCCTGACGAAGGCTCCCCCCAGAGTTGGTCCGGCTTCAACCAGAACCTCATTGCACTCATGGTCCCGGGCCAGGGATTCTAACACAGAAGCCAGGCGAACTCTGCCGCTTTCACTGGGCACGCTGTGCAGTTCTGCCTTGGCCAGATGGGAACGGGAACCCGCGGCTTCGGCTGTTGTATAGATCAGGCACTGGCCCTCGATACCCAGGGTTCTGGCCGCAGCCGGTGTGCGCAGCTGGCTGTCAAGAATGACCCGCAGTGGTTGCCTGCGCAGCAGCTGGCTGTTGGCCTTTGCCTCTGCAGCGGTGAAGGCGAGATTCTCGGGGCGTACATTCAGGGAGGGGTCATCCAGCAATATGGTATTGACCCCGGTAACAATGGCATCGCTGGCCAGGCGCAGACGCTGTACATCGGCCCTGGCCTCGGCGCCGGTTATCCACCTGGCCTCACCATTGGCCATGGCAGTACGCCCATCTAGACTCATGGCGGCCTTTAACCTCACCAGAGGCATGGACTGTTCACGGCGCTTGAAATAGCCAGGATTGAGCGCCCTTGCCGGAGCCTCGAAATCGGACAATTGCCATACCCGGATACCCGCCTGCTCCAGCGCGGCAACCCCCTGGCCAGACACTCGCGGATTGGGGTCCAGACCGGCAATGACCACTTCGGCTACCCCTGCCCTGATCAGCGCCTCACTGCAGGGGCCGGTTCGGCCGTGGTGGGAACAGGGTTCGAGCGTCACAAAGACGGTGGCCTGTGCAGCTTGCTCACCAGCCATGGCCAGAGCCATGGCTTCGGCATGGGGTAAACCCGGCGCCTCGTGCCATCCTTCGGCGATGATTCGGCCCTGCTTCTCCAGCACACAGCCCACCCGGGGATTGGGATGGGCACTGAGTACACGGGCAGCAAGCTCCATGGCACGCCCCATCAGGGCAGGCCATTGCTGCCGGGAATCCTGTAATTGACTGTTGCTGATTTGTTCCATGGGCGCGTCATTATCCGCATTTAGCGCCGCAACGTCACCCACAGGGCCTGAATTCACCCCTGCTCGGGGCTGGCCCGATGCTACTGGTTTTCGTTCTCGGAAGGTTCCGGTTGTGACAGGCGATCGATTTCCTCACGGAACTCATTGAGATCCTTGAAGCTGCGATAGACAGAAGCGAAGCGCACAAAAGCCACCTCATCCAGTTGCCGCAATTCCTTCATGACTTCCTCGCCCACCGTGCGGGACTGAATTTCCCGCTCGCCGGTGGCGCGCAGACTGGCCTTGATACTGTTGATAGCCGAATCCACTTTTTCGATGCTGACCGGGCGTTTTTCCAGGGCCTTCATCAGCCCCTTCTTCAGCTTGTCTTCGTCAAAGGGTTCGCGCACACCATCCTGCTTGATGATGCGCGGCATAACCAGTTCGGCAGTCTCGTAGGTTGTGAAACGCTCTTCACAAGTAATGCATTCGCGGCGACGACGCACATGGTCTCCTTCGGAAACCAGCCTGGAATCAATCACCTTGGTATCAATGGCACCACAGAAAGGGCAATGCATACTGGACTACTCGTTCTTGCAATTATTGTTATTGGTAAACAGGATACTTGCTGCAAATAGACAATACTTTTTCCCTGACCGCTTCGATCACGCTGTCATCATCCATATTGGCGATCACATCACACATCCAGCCTGCCAGGTCGGCACTCTCGGCTTCGCCGAAGCCCCGGGTGGTAATAGCCGGGGTACCGATACGCAAGCCACTGGTTACGAAAGGCGGTTTGGGATCATTGGGCACAGCATTCTTGTTGACTGTGATATTGGCCCTGCCCAGCGCCGCATCTGCATCCTTGCCGGTAATATCCTGTTTTATCAGGCTCACCAGAAACAGATGATCGTCGGTGCCACCGGAAATAACATCATAACCCCGGTCGATAAAAGTCTGGGCCATCACCTGGGCATTTTTTACTACCTGTTGCTGATAACTCTTGAATTCATCAGACATGGCTTCCTTGAAGCACACGGCCTTGGCTGCGATCACATGCATCAGCGGACCACCCTGGCTTTCCGGGAAAACGGCAAAATTCAGCTTCTTCTCCAGCTCTTCATTGGCGCGAGCGAGAATGATGCCACCACGGGGACCACGCAGGGTCTTGTGGGTGGTGGAAGTAGTGACGTCGGCGATGTTCACCGGGCTGGGATAGACACCGGCCGCGATCAGACCCGAGACATGGGCCATGTCCACCATGAAATAGGCGCCGACGCTATCGGCGATATCGCGGAAGCGCTGCCAGTCGATAATGCGCGAGTAGGCTGAAAAGCCGGCGACGATTACCTTGGGCTTGTGCTCTTCGGCCAGGGCAGCAACATTGTCATAGTCGATCTGGCCCGACTCATCGATGCCATATTGCACGGCGTTGTAAATACGACCGGAGGAGCTGACCTTGGCGCCGTGGGTCAAATGCCCACCTTCCGCCAGGCTCATGCCCAGCAGGGTATCGCCAGGCTTCATCATTGCCATATAGGCGGCCGCATTGGCCTGGGAGCCGGAATGTGGCTGCACATTGGCGAAGTCGGCAGCAAACAGTTCCTTGACCCGCTCAATGGCCAGGTTCTCAACCACGTCGACGTGTTCACAGCCGCCGTAGTAGCGCTTGCCCGGATAACCCTCGGCGTACTTGTTGGTAAGCACCGAGCCCTGGGCCTCCATCACGAAAGGGCTGGTATGGTTCTCAGACGCGATCAGCTCTATATGCTGCTCCTGGCGGGTTTTTTCCGCCTCAATAGCTGCATTAATTTCAGGGTCAAATTCAGACAGGCTGCTATCGGTCTTAAACATCAAGGTCTCCGTGCTTGGGGAAATTTACGAAGGCGGTATTCTACCCGAAGCGCGGCCATTCAGCATCACCCGATTGGCCGCAAGTCCCTGTTTTTGCAGTCCCGCCCCGCGAACAGGCACAGATCAAGCGCTTGCACTCATTTCGAGCGCCCGGTGCCTGTGACATAATAGCGCCCTTTCACTCACAGCACGCAGGAAAGCAGTAATGGCGCAATTCGTCTATACCATGAGCCGGGTCGGTAAAGTTGTTCCGCCGAAACGGGAAATTCTCAAGGACATCTCCCTGTCATTCTTCCCCGGCGCCAAGATTGGCGTCCTGGGCCTGAATGGCGCGGGCAAGTCCACCTTGCTCCGCATCATGGCCGGGCGGGACAAGGAATTTAATGGTGAAGCTCGCCCCCAGCCCGGCATCAACATCGGCTATCTGCCCCAGGAGCCGGAACTGGATGACGAGTCGGACGTTCGCGGCAATGTCGAGCAGGGCATTAGCGACACCATCGCCCTGGTGGAAGAATTCAACGCCATCAGTGACAAGTTCGCCGAGCCCATGGGCGACGATGAAATGAATGAGCTACTGGAAAAACAGGGCGAGTTGCAAAACAAGATTGATGCTGTGGACGGATGGCAGCTGGAACGCACGCTGGAGGTTGCCGCCGATGCCTTGCGCCTGCCACCCTGGGATGCCAAGGTCAAAAACCTCTCCGGGGGCGAACGGCGCCGGGTAGCGCTATGCCGCCTGCTGTTGTCCAAGCCGGACATGTTGCTGCTGGACGAACCCACCAACCATCTGGATGCCGAATCGGTAGCCTGGCTGGAACGCTTTCTGCAGGAATACCCGGGCACGGTGGTTGCCATCACTCACGACCGCTATTTCCTCGACAATGCCGCCGGCTGGATTCTGGAACTGGACCGTGGCCACGGCATTCCCTATGAAGGCAATTACACCTCCTGGCTGGAAGCCAAGGAAAAGCGCCTGGAAGTGGAAGAAAAACAACAGGCCGCCCACGAGCGCACCATCAAGTCAGAACTGGAATGGGTGCGGGCCAATCCCAAAGGCCGCCAGTCCAAGAGCAAGGCCCGTATCGCCCGCTTTGAAGAGTTGAATTCCCAGGAATTCCAGAAGCGCAACGAAACCCAGGAACTCTATATCCCACCGGGTCCGCGCCTGGGCGACAAGGTGATTGAAGTGAATAAGCTGAGCAAGGGTTTCGATGACAAGACCCTCATCAGCGATCTCAGCTTCTCGGTGCCCAAAGGCAGCATCGTTGGCATCATTGGCGGCAACGGCGCCGGCAAGACCACCTTCCTGCGCATGCTGGTGGGCCAGGAACAGCCTGACAGCGGCAGCATCGAACTGGGCGAGACAGTGGATCTGGCCTATGTGGACCAGAGCCGGGACGAGCTCAACGGCGACAACACGGTATGGCAGGAAATCTCCGATGAACAGGATATTCTTCACATCGGCAAATACGAAGTGCCATCCCGGGCCTATGCTTCACGCTTCAACTTTCGCGGCAATGACCAGCAGAAATTCGTCAAGGACCTGTCCGGCGGTGAACGCAATCGCCTGCACATGGCCAAGCTGCTGAAGAAGGGTGGCAATGTATTGCTGCTGGACGAACCCACCAATGACCTGGACGTGGAAACCCTGCGAGCCCTGGAAGAAGGCTTGCTGGCCTTTCCTGGCTGCGTCATTGTGGTGTCTCACGACCGCTGGTTCCTGGACCGCCTCTGCACTCACATCCTGGCTTTTGAAGGTGACAGTGAAGTGGTGTGGCATGAGGGCAATTACAGCGATTATGAGGAAGCCCATCGCAAACGCGCCAGTGACAACCAGCCCACGCGTTTGAAGTACAAGAAGATCGACGCCTGATTTTGACCAGGCAGGTGAGAGAGCTGGCTAGAGGTCCAGCTCCTTGCGCATTTTGGCAATCCTGGCCCGGGCCTCATCCCGGCCCAGGAGTCGCTCTGTTTTTTCCTGCAGGGCCTCTGGCACGTCTATATGCAATTGCTCGCCCTTGATGACCTTGCGGCACAGCTGCTGGTAGTGATATTCGAAACGCGGGTAGGCTGCCGATTCCGGCTCATTGGCCAGCACAAACCAGCCCACCGCCTTACCGGCAAAATAAACCGCTTCATGGGACCACTGCCAGTCACGCTTGGGTGAACGGGCGGTACAGGCCTCGATGTAGGCATCCCGGGGCGCAGGCAAGCCAAACAGCTCATAGCCCTGCTCACAGGCCTGCAGGAACACTGCAATCGAGGGCAGGTATTCACTCTTGCGAATTACCGCCTTGGCGGCTTGCACAATCTGCGCCGGACTGAAATTTTCCAGACAGCTCAGCCAGTACTTCTTGGCGATGGCCAGGCTTTCGGCATCGGCAAAGGCCTTGTGAAACTGATTGTGGTAGGCGAATTCAAACTCGGCAAATACCTGGTTGATGGCATCCACATGATCCAGCCCCGAACGGGCATCATAGTCCGCTCCGGTTTCCTCAAGGCGCTCTGCTTCCGCCTCAGTCTGCCCAACTTCGGTCAGAGATGCGCTGGAATTTTTCTTTAATCCTTTGCTGGTTTGATCCAGTAATGGTTTGATCTTCTGCATCGCTTATATCCTGGGCTGCGCGCTGTTTCAGCTGGCGTGCCCAGTCCTGTTTGATAAATTGCAGGAATACGGTGTTCCAGGATGCCTTGACCTGGCCGCTATCGCGCCAGTAAAGCACAAATTCCGGTACCCGGCTGCGGGCATAGTCTTCATCGATTTCTGCCAGTTGCAACACTTCATAACAATCACTGCTTGGCTGCCAGTCCTCGGGAATGGGTCTGGGGGTGTCATCGCGCCCGAAAGACGCTGAATACTTGGCCCATTGGCGACGAATATGCTCGATGAATTTTGTGTTCCAGGCACCATGAACCACCGAGCGTTCGCGCCAGTAGAGCACGAATTCCGGAATGGCATCTTCAATGAATTCCGCCTTTACCCCGGCATTGATGAGTATTTCCAGAGCATCCTGGCTGGGCCGCCAGTCTGCCGACATGGTGCTGGCCAGTTCATAGGCACCCTTGCGAGTCTGTTCCTTGCGCCATTCCCGCAGCGCATGTTTGTAAAAGGCATTGCCCCAGGAAAACCGCGCCTGCCCGCGTTCGCGCCAGTAGCTGACGAACTCCGGCACCAGGTTGCGAATAAACTGCTCGGGTATGGACTGCTGCTTGCAGAGCCTGACCCAGTTGTCATCGGGTTGCCAGTGTTGCGGAATCAGCGTGGCATTACCGGCCGGATTGCTGCTGTCATTTTCGATGGGCTGACGGTCAGTTTTCCGGCTGCTGATCTGCTCTGCCTGTTCCAGGGCGAGAAAGCTGCTCTGACGGTCATCCGGATTGGCTTCCAGTCTGATCAGCCCCAAAGAACGCAAACTGTTCTGGATACGTCGAATATCAATCGCCTGCCAGAACGGAAAGGTTTCCTGCATCAGCTCAGGGTTGATTTCAATCCAGGCACCGGCCGGCAAACCCGGCGGATTGCTCACTTCGCGATGGCGCAACAATTCGGCAAGGGTCTGCAGCATGAGCGCTTCCTCAAGACCGATGGTGGCAGCCAGGGTCGGGGAAACAAGCAGCGGTCTTTCCGGCAACAATTCAGATGACATGGGTGGTGTTTGGCTCTGGCAGGTCGTGGACGGAATGAAGAACAAACCCGCGTTAAGCAGTGATGCTATCACAGGAGATTTTTTCAGCACACTCGCAATTGCCAGCAGCGACTGACAGACAGTACACTGATTCTTTCCCGCAGCTTATCAGCACATTACTCACAATGTATCCACAGCCTCCGCTAGTCGACGCCCGGCAAATCGATGCAGAACTGGCGCGCTTTCTGGCCGACGAACAATTGCCGCAGGACTATGCCATTGATGCAAGGCGCTATTTTCTGCCCCTGCTAGATCACCTGATCGCGCTACAGCGAGCCAAAGGCCGCTGCCTGTTGCTGGGCATCAATGGCGCCCAGGGTAGCGGCAAATCCACCCTCGCTGCCCTGCTTTGCCGCCTGCTGGCAAGCCTGGGCTACTCGGTTGCCAACCTTTCCATCGATGACTTCTATCTCTCCAATGCAGCCAGGCAAGAACTGGCCAGACAACAGCATCCCCTGCTGGTCAGTCGTGGCGTGCCAGGGACCCATGACACCGCCTTGCTACGCGCCAAACTGCAGGCTCTGCGCAAGGCTGAAGCAGGCCAGCGCATCAGCCTGCCGCGCTTTGACAAGGCCCGCGATGATTGCCAGCCACAACAACGCTGGCCGGAAATCGCAGCGCCTGTGCAGTTTATTTTCCTGGAAGGCTGGTTTGTCGGGCTGCAGCCGCAAGCAGAAGCTGAACTGGCAAAGCCCGTCAATGAACTGGAGTCCGAGGAAGATGCAGACGGCAGCTGGCGCCGCTTTGTCAATCGCTCCCTGGCGGGAGACTATCAGGAAGTCTTCGCACAACTGGATGAACTGATCATGCTGCAGGCGCCGTCTTTCGAGCAGGTCTTCCAGTGGCGTGGCCTGCAGGAGGCCAAGTTGCGCCAGCGCAGCGACCACAGTGCCAGTGGCGTCATGGATGAAGCCCGGCTAAGGCGCTTCATTCAGCATTTCGAGCGCCTGACCCGCCACTGTCTGCGCAGCTTGCCAGCCAGGGCGGATCAGCTATTTGTGCTGGACACGTCCCACCGCATCCATGCAGCGGGAGATTGATCAGGCCTGCTGCGCCTGACGTGAATGGCTGAACAGACGCTGCAGAGGCGGCTGTATCCAGACCCGCAGAATCAGGGCCACCAGCATTACCCCCAGCATATGACGCCAGACAGGAAAGCCATGGCCATGTTCTTCCATGGATAACTGCAGCGACCAGCCAAGACTGGCATAGAGCTGGTTCAGAATCAGGCCACAGGCAATGGCAGTTCCGATCACGCCTGTCAGATAGGCAATCAGGGAGCGATTACCCAACTGTTCCCTGATCACCCCCATGGTGGCGATATTGGTAGCCGGGCCGGTCAGCATAAAGACCAGGGCAGCGCCGGGGGATATACCGGCAAACAACAGGCTGGCGGCCACTGGCGTTGAGGCGGTAGCGCAGATATACATGGGCAGGCCCACGGCCACCATGATCAGCATCGCCAGCAGCCCGTCACCCCACTGCAAAAAGAAAGATTGTGGCACCACGGAAGTGATCAGGGCAGCGGCTATCAGGCCGATGGCCAGCCACTTGGCGGTATCGGAGATCATGCGGCCATAACCATACTGTACAGCGGCGAGAAAGCGCTGTCCGAGGCTGCGCTCGTCCACCACTGTTTCCTGCTTTTTACTGGCACAACAGCTACCGCCGCTGCCCGCCGGTTTGGCCACTGGCGTATCTTCTTTGTCAAACAACAACACCAGCGTGCCGGCGATAATGGCGCTGATCAGCGCAGCGACTGGCCGGAACACCGCAAACACAGGCCCCAGAACGGCATAGGAAAAGGAAATGGAGTCGACACCGGTTTCCGGCGTTGCCACCAAAAAGGACGACGTGGCGCCTTTTGATGCACCCGCCTTGCGAATAGCGAGCGCCGTGGGGATGACACCACAGGAACAAAGTGGCAGCGGTGCACCGATAAAGGCCCCCTTGATCACGGGCAGCATACCGGGCTCGGCAAGCTGTTTCTCAACCCAGCTGGACGGAATGACCTGTTTGATAATCCCGGCCAACAGGTAGCCCGCCAGCAGCCAGGGCGCCGACTCCACTACCAGGTCCCAGAAAATACTGATTATTTCCATCATGATTCATCGCCTCGCTCTGTGTCTGGTGCCGCCCCCGCTTCCAGCGCCTCCATAATCGAACAATGGGTGGCATTTTCCGGGCCGCCACTGCAACTCTTGAGCAGCAGCTGCAGGCTACGCTGCATGGTCTGCAATTCGGCAATTCGGGAGTTCACTTCATCAAGCTTGTGACGGGTGATATCGGTGACTTCCTGGCAACTGTGGCTGGTCTTGTCCAGCCGGATCGACAGCAACTGACCAATGTCGTCCAGGGAGAAGCCGATGCTGCGGGCTGCCTTGACGAATTCGGCCCGGCGCACATCGGCCTCGCTGTAGTAACGATAGCCCGCCTCACTGCGCTGACTGGCCTCGATGAGGCCATGCTTTTCATAGAAGCGGATAGTGTGGGGAGAAAGCCCCGTCTTTGACCCTAACTCACTGATTTTAATCATCTTTATTAATTCTCTTGAGAGAGCTCCAAGATTTCAATAAAGACAGTATAAGATTAGAGTTAACTCTAAGGTCAAGCGCTCAGGAAAACAGGGATCAATCCAGAAGCTGACGCAGAAATGCCCCGATGTCCGCGATCTCCTCAAGGCAGACAGCATGCTCCATGGGGTAGCTTCGATAGCCGGGCTCAAGACCAAAGCCCTTGAGGGACTCAACAGCCCGCTGCCCCAGCAGCTCCGGTACCACCGGGTCGCGGCTACCATGACAGACCAGCACCGGTATGTTGGCCTGCTGCGCATTGAATTGCAGGCTCTCGGCAGTGGGGAAATAGGTGGACAGGGCAATGATCCCGGCCAGTGTGCGGGAATAAGTCAGCGCCGCCTCATAGGCAACGGCGCCACCCTGGGAAAAACCGGCCAGAACAATCCGTGAAGCATCCACGCCCCGCTCCACTTCCCGGTCAATCAGGTCTTTTATTCTGCCCACCGAGACTTGCAGTTGTTCTTCATCGATACTCCGCTCGACACTGAGGGACTTGATGTCATACCAGGCCGGCATGACAAAACCATTGTTGATGCTCACCGGCATCGCTGGGGCATGGGGAAACACAAAACGGATGCCATAGGCGGCGGACAAACCCAGTTGCGGCACTATGGGCACAAAATCATTGCCATCGGCACCCAGGCCATGCATCCAGATCACGGCCGCATTCACTTGCGTATTGGCCGGTGCCTCAATCACTTCCGCCGGTAGATAGTCCATTTCCTTGCTTCTCCTGTTGTTTCCGGGTTTTAAGAGCCGGGTTTTAAAAGCCTGCTGCTGATTAGCAGGGCCGGGGCGCAAAATTACAGCCCTGGCCCAAACCGGTCATTGTTCCGGCAACATGCGTACTTCCCGCTGCGGGAAGGGGATGGATATCTGCATGTCCCTGATCACTTGATGCACCAGATCATTACAAACAAACTTCAGCTCATGATATTGCTCGGTGCGTACCCAGCAACGGATTTCCAGTTCGATGGCGCTGTCGGCAAAATTGACGATGCCAATCTGCAGATCCCGCTCCTTGCTCAGACCCTCCACTGTGGAAAGGGCTTCCTTCAGGCCTTGCACCAGCCCCGGAATATCGCTGTCGTAGGCTACTCCCACCACCAGCTCCAGAATCGTATCGGCCTGGGAGTTATGAATAATTTCCCCGATGATATGCTTGTTGGGAATGGTGATGATCTCACCGTCCTCATTGGTCAGCAGGGTATAGGCCAGATGCACTTCCTTCACCACTCCCCAGACACCCTGCACGCGAATGGTGTCGCCCACCACGAAGGGCCGGGTCAGGATAATACTCAGCCCGGCGCCATAATTTGACAGCAGCCCCTGAACTGCCAGACCGGCACCCAGACTCAAGGCACCGATCGCGGCTATAAACGGGGTAATCTGGATTCCCAGTTTGGGCAGCGCAATCATAACCGCGGACGCGATGATGGCAATGCGGGCACAACTGGCAAAAAAACGGCTCAGGGTGACATCGAGCTTTTTACGCTGCAGCCACTCATAGATCCAGCTGGAAACGCGGCGGGCTATAATGAACCCTGCTACCAGGATGACCAGCGCACCCAGAATCTGGAAGCTATAGGTCACCAGATAGGTAACTATCAGGTTATAAATTTCGGTGACCTGGGCCAGTTCCTGATCCATGGCGATGAGTCTCCTGCGCGACAGTAAGCAACAACAGTGGGCATTCTGCCATGACTGGGCAGCCGGCTGAACCGACAATTGTGCCGACTTGTGAATTGCCCGGCTGACGGCTCTGCATTACACTGCATGCCTGCAAGCCGCTTGTTCACAATAATTCACCAGATTGAAAGTTGCCATGTCCACTAAACCCGGAATCTTCCTGAGCTGTATGCTTTTTTTGCTCAGCCCGTTGCTGGTTGCCCAGACTCAACAAACCCCGCAAAGCCTCATCGGTTCCTTTGAAGGCTCCCTGATTTTTGGCCGCGACGATTTGACCATCGCCCTGACCTTCGACCGCCAGGGCGAGCAGTACAGTGCTGCTCTGACCAGCGCCAATCTGGGCGTCTATGGCTTTCCCGCCGAAGTTGTGCAAATCAATGGCCTCAGGGTTCTGGTACGCATGCCACGCCTGGACGCGGAATTTACCGGCACTCTGCGACTGGACGACAGCGGCGAGGAAATCCTGAATATTGATGGCGACTGGTTTCAAAGCAGTGAACTGGTGCCGGTGGTACTGTATCCGGTAGACAAGCCCAGCTTCTGAGGCAGCGGCCGGTTAGGCCTGCCGGAGCATAGTCGGGCATGGCATTCGAGCCCGGACAACAGCAGCTAGATATAACGGCTCAGATTGCGATTGGCGCGACCAAGCCGCTCCGACATCACCTTGACGATATAGGTATGCAGGCCGGCGGTGGATGCCGGGAACTTCCGTGACATGGCATCCATGGCTTCCTTGTCGAGACGAAACAGGGTGGCTTCCTTTTCGATCCGTACACTGGCGGTGCGATTCTCCCCGGTATAGATAGCCATCTCCCCGAGTATGGCGCCGGCCTTGTACTTGCGCAGAATCTGCTCACGCTGATTGGGTATATCCAGTACCACCACGGCCGTGCCGGCCCCTACAAAGTAGAGGCTCTCGCCCTTGTCGCCCTCATGGAACAGATAGTCACCGGCCTGGCGCTTTTCAACCACAAAATAGTCAGCCAGATCGTGAATATCTTCCTCGGCATAGGCAATGCGCCGCAGCACATCCGCCAGCTCCAGCCGATATTCTTCGTCAGCCCGGTTCAGGTCTTCGAGAATGCGTTGTTCGCACCAGTCTACCGCGATCTCCACCTGGCCTTTATAGTGCCGCTCCCAGCGGTGCTCACCAAAGGTAAAGAAGCGGTGCTTGACCAGTTGCTTGATGGACTTGTCGTCGGCGCCACTGATCACAATATGAAAGCCCACTTGCTCACTGAGCTGAGCCAGCTTGGAAAAGGTAACGATGGCAGAGGTGTCGAGCTGGCTGACATGATGAAAATCCAGCACCAGAAAATCGAAGTGACTGTCTTTGCGATCCATGATCCGGGTGCGAATGGCAGTAATCAGTTTGTCGGCTGTACCGAAGAAGATGAAGCCCTGCAGAATCAGAATCAGAACCCGCTTGCCTTCCTTGTTCAGCAGCTCCCGGGTCTCAAGGTCGCGGTCAACATTGCTGGCATGATCACTGCCATTGGTCTCGATCTTGATGACGCTCAACTGCGAATAATTGATCACGAACAGGATAATCGCCACAAAGAAACCGAAAGTGACGCCCTGCAGAATATCGGAGAAGATAATCACCACCAGAATGAGAATAACCACCACATAGTCAGACAGCGGCAATTCATCCCGGGCTTTCCATAACCAGTCGATCAGGAATTCCAGGCCGACATAGATTAACAGTCCACCAAGAATGAAAGTGGGGACCAGTTCCATGAAACCGGCACCGGCAAGAATGGCAGCAGCAACCAGGACACTGTATACCAGGCCGGTGAGGCGATCCTTGCCACCAAGGCGATCGACCAGGGCAGTATCGGAAGCGTCATGCACACCCGGAAATCCACCCACCAGGCTATTGACCATATTGGTATAACCCATAACCTGCAGTTCATGGTCCGGGTTCAGGTCCTTGCGCGCAATCAGTTCAATCCCCGAGACATCCAGCAGCAACATCATGGAACAGAGCAAAGCCACCACCACAATGCCACTCAGCTGATCGCTGATTGCCACCCAGTTAACCTGCTGCAGATAGTCCAGGTGAAACACCGGCACCAGAGCACCGGTAGACTGAATCGTGGGTAGCAGGCCACTCTCAGCCGCCTCCTCCCGGGAGATCCCCGCCAGCATCAATACCCCGTAGAATATCAACAGGGAGGCCAACAGAATGCCAGGCACTGACAGACGGTTATCGCGAAACAGTTTGCCGATGATCAGACACAGGGCCAGAACCACTGCCGGTGTTACCAACTGAATAAAACCACTGTCAGTGAAGGACCCGAGGGTGGGTTCGGCACCACTGGCGACGGTTAGCCCACCTTCCACGAAGATATAGCCAATACCGGCGAAGAAGCCGCCGGTGACGGGATAGGGAATATAGCGTACCAGGTTGCCCAGTTTAAGCCGGCCCAGCAGCAGCAGAAACAGGCCGGTAACCAGAGTAGCCACCATGATTGCTACTATGATGGTGGCTTCGGCGCCAATGGAGTATTCATTGCCAAAACTGGCATAAATAGTGGTGACCATGACCGCGAACACCGGCACCAGACCATTGCGCGGCGAACAGATGACTGCATTGAAATCACTGAACAGGGTGCCACCGAGCCCCGTCACCAGAGTACCCACCAGCAATATGGCAATACCCGGCACCATCAGCCGCGGATCCGTCTGGGCAAAAAGCAGAGCGGCAACCGAAACGGCAACCGAGATATTGACCAGTGCGATCAGGCTGCCGGAGACGATATTGGCAATTTTATTTGACAGTGCTGCAGTCATTTGGAGTTTTTATGCCTGAAACCGCCGAGAATACTATCAGGTGTCCCCCGATACTAGTCTGTTAGGAAAGTGGAAAGGGCAAATTTTCCCGACTTTACCCGCCCCGGGTCATCCTCCTGACTGTAATTGCGTTATAGGAGTGAAACACAAGCGTCACATTTCAGATAAGGTGATTCAAGCCCTGCTCCGGGTTTTCAGGCCTGTTCCGGACAACTTGTATTTATTGAGCACTGGAGTACAGTCAGATCAGTCGCCTGAAAAAGAGTACAATCTGAGCCTGCCAACCCGGAATCGCTTTCATGACCTCCACAATCTGCAAAGTCCTCAATTCTGTACTGGCCCTGGTGTTCAGCCTGCTGCTGCTCCCTGCCCAGGCGACTACCCTGCTGAGCCTGCCTATCGATGAGGTGGCCGCGCGGGCAGAATTGATTTTCGAAGGTGAAGTGCTGGCCCATGATGCCCGGCGTGACCCTCTCAGCGGTCAGATTTATACCAGCGTCAGCTTCTCGGTGCAGGACATTATCAAGGGGGCTTATGCCGATGCCGTTCTGGAGCTGAGATTTTCAGGGGGCAGCGTGGGAAACGAAAGACTGGAAATTCCGGGCCTCACCCTGCCGGTTGTGGGCGAGACCGGAATCTACTTCATTGAGTCTGTCAGCCAGACTATGATCAACCCCCTGCTGGGCTGGTCACAGGGCCACTATCTGATCAGCGAACAGGCCGGGCAGCGCCTTATTCAGACCAATAGCGGACAAGCCATACTGGAGGTGCAGGCCGCTACGGCGGTACCGGCAACAATTCGTCGGCCCCAGCGCCTGATCGAGGGTGGCAGTGATGCTGCCGATGGTATCGTCACCGGCGAGACAGCCCAGAGTCTGGGCCAGCCCATGACCGCCGAGCAGTTCAAATCCCGCATCCGCAGCCTGCTGTCACCCTGAGAACAGACCTGGCGACAAGCTGTTCAGGGTTGAATATTGCGAGCCTCTCCGCGGCTGGACAAGCCCGTGGCGAACACCTTTAAATATACCCTTCGATCCAGAAAAGCCTGCCGAAAAGCCGGGCTCATGAAATAACTGCCGCTGCTGCTATCCTGCTGCGGGCCCATCAGATTCACCACTACCGGGTCATTCAGTTCGAAGGCGCCTGGATCGTCAATCACCAGGGTGACGGCATGAATTTGTTCAGCATTTAGTTCGCCTTTGGCAATACTGTAGTGCAGTTGATTACTGCTTCGCTCAAAGCGAAAGTCTGCCAGCAACTGTACTTGCCCGGCACGAAATTCCAGAGCAGTGACTACAGGCTCCACTACTCTGCCCGCCTGCAGAGGCGGCGTAACAAAGGGTAGCTGGCGAGGCGATTGCGCCTGCTCCCAGGCATGACCTATAGCCAGCAATTCTGCATCGCTCATGAAAGGCCCTAACAATTCCATTGCCAGCGGTAGTCCTGACTCGGTGAAGCCCAGGGGCATGGAGAGGGCCGGCAAGCCGGAATTGGCGGACAAACTGCAATTATTGCCGGGCTGTGAGTTTCCGATCATTACCGGCAATTCGGCAATGGGCGGATAAACAATGGCATCGAGCTGATATTCCGACAGCAAAGCTTCAACCGCCCTGCGCAATTCCTGTCGCGCCTGCAGGGCAGCGTCATAGGCGGTGGGGTTGACGACCGAAGCCTGGCTCCGTCGCAGGGCGCCGCCAACAGCCTCGTGGTACAGACCCAAATCGACAATATCATTGAGGTTGGCGATCTCGGTGCTGGCAAACAGAGACAGGTATTGATTGATATCGGAGGCAAATTCGTGACCAATCACGCCGGAGCCGGCAAGCAAACTGCCCAGTTCCGGAAACTCCAGATCGACGATCTCGGCCCCCTGGCTTGCAAACCAGTCCAGGGCCGCATCGATTTCACCGCGCACCAGCCCATTGGCAGTGTCCATATAACTTGCCAACCGCCCCAGACGCAGCGAGGCCAGATCAACAGACCCCAACCGATCCCGAAACGCCGGCACAGCAAGCTGTTGCAGCACTTCTGTGGCGCTGTCGCGCGCATCATAAGCGCTGAGCACATCGAGCAAGATGGCCAGGTCTTCGCTACTGCGAGCCAGCGGGCCAGCCACATCCTGGGTATGGGACAGCGGCATGACGCCATAGATACTGCTTAGCCCCTTGGAAATTCGCAGACCAAACAGATTATTGTAGGCCGCCGGGATGCGGATACTGCCACAGGTATCGGAACCCATCCCGGCCGCAGCCAGGCTGGCCGCCACCGCCGCTGCAGTACCACCACTGGATCCGCCGGGTACCCGGCGCAAATCATAGGGATTGCGACTCTGGCCAGCCAGGGAACTGATGGTGGTAATGCCGTAGGCATACTCATGCAGATTGGTCTTAGCCAGAACAATGGCACCTGCCTGCAGCAGCAAATCTAGCTGGTGGGCATTGTGCGTCGGTACAAAATCCGCCAGTGCTACGGAGCCACCGGTGGTGGGCATGAACACCGTGTTGTAATTATCTTTGACGACAATGGGTATGCCATGCAAGGGACCACGGACCTGCCCCGCCTGCCTTTCTGCATCCAGTCTGGCGGCATCATCAAGGGCCGCTTCATTGACCCGAATGATGCTGTTGAGCATGGGACCGGAGCGGTCATAGGCGTTAATCCGGTCGAGATAGTCCTGAACCAGTTGCACCGAGTTCGTTTGCCCCGATTGCAGCGCAGCCTGTAACTCCACCAGGCTTGCCTCGGTAACTTCGAACTCTGACTGGGCAAGCAACCGGCTGCCCGAGGACAGAACCAGAATAACTCCAAACGCAAATGCGATCCGCCGCAGTAACATGCTCTCTCCTTTCAGCAATTCGGCAAGCCGGTAATTCATCAAGCCGCCGTCGCCTCAACCGTGGCTTGCAGCCTCCTGCCATGTTCTTGCAAATGACTGTAAAGATCGGTCGACAGTTTCAGACCGATAATCAGCAGCAACGCCGGCAATGTCGATCCCAGCGCCATCACCAGAAAACCGCCGAAAATGATCGTAACATGCATAATGACGATGCGCTTGTAGGGCTGCCCCATCTGGGCATTGATATCAATGCCCAGATACTCCCGCCGACCAATAAAATTGCTGATATAGGAGATTCCGTGGCTGATGAAGAATCCCGAGAGCGCCGGTAAGAGAGCAATAAAATCAGCAAGCACCTGCTGCACCGGGATGTCAGTACCGGCATTGGGGTCATTGATAAAGAAGCCATAGATGAACAACAAATGCACCACCATAAAACCGCCAAAATGGCCGGTAAAGAATGGCCCGAAGAACAATACTGCCCACTTCCCTACCCTGGCCATTTTGAGCAGGTTATAAAAGCCGATCACAGCGCTCTCGGCCCAGAACAGCAGCATCAACTCACCGATATTCCAGCCCAGCAGCAGCACTCCGACCAAAGGCAGCAGATTCGCCGCTATCAAGGCCAGGGAAGAGAGTGAAGTGATCGAGTGTTCAGGCCGGGGGGCGGCTGCCGGCTTTGTTTGCTCGGCGGCTGTCGAGGCAATTGCTGCTGCCCCGGAATTCTCTTGCAGTTCAACATCCCCCAGCTCCGGCAAGGTTTCCGGCAGGGCCATGGCATGGTCCGGAAACAACAGCCGCAGCCGCTCCAGTTCTGTTTCAGCGTCTGTCGCCAGAATTTTCGAGGCAAAGGCAATTCTGTCGCCGGCAAAATCGAAGGCCAGGTGCTCACCACGCCAGCTCGAACCGGCATGCCCGTCTGCCGATGCTACCCTGAAATTCCGGATCAGGGCACCGGGATAACTGAAACCCAGGCTGATGCCGGGAATTCCAATGCGCAGAATCAACCGGCCATCCCTGACCCGCAAGGTCTCACGGCCGCAGATCAACATCAGAAATACCGCCGCAATCAGCAGCACTCCCATAGTCCAGCCCAGCATCCACAGAGCCGAGAAAGCAATGAATACCAATGAGAACAGATCACCGTCTGCTGTCGGCATTGAGGAGAAAATACTGACCAGGGGGAAGCTGAAACCCAACAGCATGGCGCCGCTTATCAGTATACCCGGCAGATGACGTTTGAAAGGGTAGCTGCGATAGAGCTCATCGCCAGACCGGCGCCCCAGGTCCAGGCCAAAACAGAAATCAGGTGCCATGTCGCCCAACATCTGCAAACGGGCCCATTTTCGCTTCAGACGATTGTTCGCTTTCGCCACCAGGATACCTTTCGCCTATTAAAGCCCCAATGAAAAACGGGGCATGATAGTAACTATCATGCCCCGTTCCTGGAATGGAGTCTAATGCGTCCCGGCCTCAGGGCATACGGGCAGCACGAATCTCAATTTCCACCAGCCAACCATCTACTACCAGGTCAGCGATTTCCACGAAGGAGCGTACAGGCTTCTGGGGGTTTTCTTCGGTCCCGAAGAACTGGGCATAGCCTTCATTGAAACCGGCAAAATCCAGCTCACCGTCATCACCGGCGACTGCAAAGGCGCGCACCTGCACGATATCAGACATGCTCCAGCCCTGTGATTCCAGGGTTTGCTTGAAGCGCTCAAAGGTATTGATAGTCTGCTGTTTCATGTCACCCCAGCTACCATCTTCCAGCGGACGGGCACCCGAGCCACTCAGATACATGGTCTCGGCCCCAGGTGGAATGGTAATACTGGTATAGAAATAACTGCCTTCACCCTGACGGGTGATTTCCTGGGCAGTTGCCGCCAGTGGTAATACAAAAACAATTGCAGCCAGTAATGCACTGCTCAGTTTCACGAATTTAGCCATGTTCTCTCCTCATCATTCATACAGGGCTTGAAATGTTTTTAGCTTTCCTGCAATCCACTCGCCACTTCGGCTGAATCAGATTTGATCTGATCGCCAAGGAAGCGGTTGGTTATCAAACCGGTGGTAATGGCGCCGTTGACGTTCAGGGCAGTACGGGCCATATCAATCAGCGGTTCAATGGAAATCAGCAAGGCCGCCACAGTGACCGGAAAGCCCATGGCGGGCAACACCACCAATGCTGCATTGGTGGCACCGCCACCGACCCCGGCAATGCCGAATGAACCGATGGCGATGATCACTACCAGGCTGGTAATAAAACCAAGGTCGATATCCACTCCCATGGTAGGAGCCACCATTACCGCCAGCATGGCCGGGTAAATACCCGCGCAACCATTCTGACCGATGGTGGCGCCAAAAGACGCGGCAATATTGGCAATCGGCGGCTGCACTTTCAACTCTTCGATCTGGGCGCGAATGGTCAGGGGAATCGTCGCTGCCGAGCTGCGCGTGGTAAAGGCGAAGGTGAGCACCGGCCAGACCTTCTGGAAATAGGATTTCAGATTGTATCCCAGCAAGGAGATAAGCAAGCCATGCACGAGAAACATCAGGGCAATGGCAATATAGGACGCCACCACGAAACCAATCAGGGTGACAATGGCATTGCCGTCGGATGAGGCGATAACCCGGGTCATCAGGGCCAGCACACCATATGGGGTCAGGCTCATGACCATTTTCACCAGACGCATGATGACGGCCTGGGTAGTGTCTACAAAGCTGCGAATGCGACTGGCGTGTTCTTCGTTTTCTTCGCTAACCAACAGTGCCGCGATGCCAAACAGCAAGCCGAATACCACCACCGCAATAATGGAAGTATCCCGGGCATCGGTCAGATCATAGAAGATATTGCGGGGGACAAAGCTGACCAGCATTTCTGCCAGGCTTAACTCGGCCACGGAGCCCTGCCGCGACTGCAAGACTTCGGCCCGGGCCAACTCGACGCTGCCAGCCGCCAGATCACCGGCATTGAGACCGAAAATCAGGGCCATGGCGATACCGATGAGCGCTGCGATCATGGTGGTGGCCACCAGGATACTCACCACGCTACCGCCAATCTTGCCCAGCGCCTTGATCTCCTCTACACGCAGTACTGCGGCAATCATGGTAATGAGAATAAGCGGCATGATGATCATGCGCAGCAGATTCACATAGGAATTGGCAATGACATTGGTCCACTGCAGGGTTTGCTCGGTGACAACACCGCCAAAGCCGAAAGCGAACTGCAGATAGAAACCAAACAGGGTACCGGCAACCAGGCCGGCAAAGACCCGTCGCGACAGTCCTGTTTCCTTGCGTGAGAGTTGATACAGAAAACTCAGCAATGCGGCAAACAGAACCAGATTCACAATAGCTAAACTGGACATGGAAGATGCTCCCTTCTTTAAAACCTCATTCCCGACCTTGTCCCCGGCAGGTTAAAAAGAGGTTGTGGCTGGCAACCGCATTGCAGATACCCGCAGGCCAAAGGCCTGCAAGGCATCCTCTCAAGCAGATACGATCATCACAATTCTTGCGAGTATAAAGCCCGCTTACACTAAGACCAAGTTCAGCAGAATTCCTTCCCGAAACCAGTCAATCGACAGACAGGGTGTTGATATAGGCCACTACGTTGTCTATCGCCTGCTCATCCTGGAGCATCTGTGCCATCGGCTGCATCTGCCGTCCGCGGACGTCGTCCGGGTGACTGCCTCGGTACCCGGCCTTAAAGTTCTTCAATTGGGTCACCAGATACCAGTCATTTTGCCCGGCCAGTTGCGGTGCGCCCAGCGCCTCATTGCCTTCACCATTGCGACCATGGCAGGAGGCGCAACTGCTGTAAAGCTGGCGCCCGGCATCTGCATCGCCCTCAATGGTCGCCTCGGCCGGCACATAATTCCAGCTGCCGACCCAGTCGACAATATCCTCGATACTGTCATCACTCAACCTGGCCGCCATGGGCTGCATGGCCAGGCCTTCCGTATCCTGGGGGTGGGTGCCGCGAATTCCCTCGCGAAATTTCACCAACTGGTCACGCAGGTACCAGTCTTCCATGCCCGCCAGACGCGGCGCCTGTACACCTTCATTGCCGATACCGTCGGCGCCATGGCAAGTGGTGCAATAACGGTCATCATAAGGCTCTCGCTCTGTTTCCGCTGCCTGCAGACCCGTTGTCAGCATCAGCCCCAGACTCATAGCAGTCAAATACTTCAGATTCATCAATTTACTCCAATAATCCAGGTTCTGCTCAGGCCAGTTCGCTACGGACACGCTGGTCCAGGTCAGCCATAGCCCACTGTGCAGACATCACCGCTGATTCCTGCCAGGCGGAATGCATGCTGATCTGATCGCCAATCATGTAGTGGCGACCATTAACAGGCCGTTGCAGCCGGTGATACATCTCCTCTTCCTCATGGGTCCAGCCATCGCTGAAACTACGCTGCCAGCGCGCCGAGCAGCCAAGCATATGGTTCATACGGTGCCAGGCAATGGTAATCGGCTTCTCCACCAGGTTTCGGTAATCTGGATGTACTTTTTCACCATCAGCAAGATGCGCCTCGATACGCTCTTGTTGGGTCATCAATGTGTGATACATGCCACCGCCATAGTCATAGGCAGCCAATACGATACCCTTGTCCTTGTGAATACCATGGCTCGGATACCATACCTGGCGGCTGGGATTATTCATCCAGGTAATACCGCCGAAGATATCCTCTTCTTCCCAAAAACGACGTTTGGCCTGGAAAGCTGCCTTGTAGGCCTCACCGCGGCGGACATATTTCAGGGCACGCACATAGTCCGAAGGAAAGTTATTCTTGATGCCGGTCATCAGATGGGTGGGAATGCAGTTGAAACAATAGTCGGCATCCAGTGTATGACGCACGCCATCCTGATCGTAGGCAATCTGCACGCCATTGTCGGTCACATCCACAGAGGCCACCATGGCGCGATAGCGAACCTGGTCACCCACATGATTGAGAAAGCCGTGAATAATGCGGTCCATGCCGCCAACGGGCTGCATCAGGATAGGACCGGTATCACCCTCATTGGCATTAAGCAGCTGACGGCCAAGGCGGGTCTTGAGCAGATCACGCAGGGCAATAATATCTTTTTGCTCACCGTGTTTGAGGAAGCCGCCCGAGGCGTAGCCAGCCCGCAGGCTTCCCTGGTAGAGATGCTCTTCATTGAGATCACCAAAACTGTTGATCATGCCCAGCAGAGTCTGGATTTCATTGTCGTTAAAAGGCTCAGCCAATTCCTGCTCAGTCAGGCCCTTGGCCAGCAGCTCTGCCAGAAACCCCCGCATATGGGTTGTGTATTCAATATTGCGCAGCGGCTCGCCATTGAGCATGGCATCATCCTGCACATAGCAGGTCTTGTTTTCATTGATGAAAACCTCGAGTTCGACACCCAGTTCCTTGCAATAGTGCAACAGGTTTCGGTGCGTGCTGGGAATACGCGCCGCACCGGCATTGAAATACATATGGGGATCATCATCGAAATCACAGTACTGACGATTTCCGATTTCATCGATCAGGTCTCCATGTCGCACAGTAAAGATGCGACCACCACAACGATGACTGGCTTCCAGAATGGTGCATTCATAACCACGCTTGCTCAGCTCATAGGCCGTGGTCAGACCGGAAATACCGCCACCGAGAATTGCCACCCGGCGCTGATTGTTGCCAAGGCTCATCAGATCCAGATTCGCCGCCCGGGTTGCACCAGGCAGCAGACCGAGTGCAGTTCCGGCACGCAAGATCGCGGCTGTACCACCGGTGGCGCCCAGCAAATTCAGGAATTCGCGACGTGAAACAGGCTTGGACATAACATCTCTCCCGATAATTCGTTGTCCAATCAATAAGATCAGTCTATTTTGTTAGCGACTCCAGGCGGATCGCCAGAGAGTTCTTTGGCGGCCTAGGGTATCATCAACTGCACCAAAAGTGAGCAAATGCCCGGTAGCAAATTGTCATAAAATGCAGCAGGGTCAGGCACAGGAATTGAGGACTATGAGCACACAGAACTTCTATCCGGAGTTGATCCGCCAGCTACCGGCATTTGAGGGTCCCTTTGAGGCCCACAAACTGGAGGCCCGGGGCTGCGATGTGTTGTTCGCCAGCTATCCGGCGGGCACCGAAATTCCCGATCACAGCCATGCAACCGAAAATGTCGGCATCATCACCCGGGGGGTGCTAATGCTGAGCATGGACGGCAAGACCGAACGTATTGAGGCTGGCCAGTGGTATCACGTGCCAGCCGGAAAAATACACGCTGCCGCTTTCCCCGAGGAGACCGCTGAAATTGAATTCTGGTTCGACAGCCAGCCAGGCTAGCGGTTCATTTCCAACAGAGCCTGATGGGCCAGAACCTGAAAATCCTGACGAATATTGAGATGGCTGTAGGGGCGCACCTGGGTCATCAGAATTCCTACCAGCTCCTGCTCACGATCAATCCAGGCAAGGGTGCAATAGGCACCACCCCAATACACCGAGCCCTCGCTGAGTGGCGTGGCCGCCTCACCACGGTCTTCCACCACGGCCCAACCCAGCCCGAAGCCCATGCCCGGACCGGGCAGCCACAGTGGCAGGTCAGCCGTATGATTTTCCATCATCAAATCCAGGGTATTGGGTGATAACAGGCGCACACCGTCAAGCTCCCCACCGTTCAGCATGGCCTGCTGAAAGCGCATATAGTCATGGGGCGTTGACACCAGTCCACCGGCACCACGAAATACGCGCTTGTTGTCACTGCTGATCCAGCGGCTTTGTTCGTTACCGGGATCATCGAGCACAATGCGATTATTGTCCGGCCCCGGTGTATATTGCGCCATCAGGCGACCACCCTTGTCATCATCCAGATAGAAATGGGTATCACCCATGCCCAGTGGCTGAAAAATTCGCTCCTCGAAAAACTCTGCCAGACTCTGACCCGAGATCACCTCCACCAGACGTCCAACCACATCGGTAGCGGCTGAATACTGCCACTCATCACCGGGATGATAATTCAGGGGCATCGCTGCCAGTCGGGCGATATAGGACTCCAGGGTGTCATCGGGTCGAACCCCGGCCTGGCTGCTGTAATAGCTGGTATTGCCGCGGTAGCTGTTGGCCATGCCGGCAGTATGGGTGAGCATGTCGCGGATGGTGGCAGGTCTTTGCGCCGGGATGAGCTGACCGGAATTGCCACTGGCATCACTGGTACTGGACACACGCTGATCGGCAAACTCGGGAATGAACTTGCTGACCGGGTCGCGAAGCTGAAAGGCGCCTTCCTCCCAAAGCATCATCAGGGCCACGGAGGTAATGGGCTTGGTCATGGAAGCGATGCGGAATATCGCATCGGGGCGCATGGGCTTGGCACTATCCACATCCATAAAGCCGCGCGATTCGAAATGCACCACCTTGCCCCGGCGTGCCACCATGGTTACGGTGCCGGGAACCAGCCCGGCATCAATATAGCTCTGCATGGCCGGCCCGATGCGTGCCAGGCGCTCACTGCTCATCCCCACCGACTCGGGGTCAGCAAGGGGTAATCCCGGATCGCGGTTTTGGGCAATTGCGCTGGCACTTGTGCCGCAGCAAATTGCCAATGAAAGAATACTGAGAAATAGTCGATTGAGCATGGCTGGCTCCTGCTTTTATTGTTTGCAGGCAGCATAGCAGGCACCCGTTATGGGGCCAACCGGATTAAAATTCCGAGTCGAATGACATTCCCAGCATTACCGGATCTCCGGCAGCGGCAGCACGGCGCTGCAACCAGGCTTCCCGATAAAACAGATAGTCATCACCAATCACCAGATCATCGAAACTGAGCACCGAAGCCCGATAGTTCAGCACCTGACCACCGCGCAAACTGTTGCGGGTAGCAATATGGTCCACCGAATTTACCGGATCAGCCAGACTGTCGATAGCAAAACCAAAGGCGTCACGCACGGTACTGGGTCCAAAGAAGGGCAAGACCAGATAGGGACCTTGCTCCACACCATAATGAGCCAGCGTCAGCCCAAAATCCTGATTGGTTTTTTCCAGGCCGAAGGCGGGATAGGCAACCTCAACCAGACCTCCCAGGCCAACGGTGGAATTCACCGCTACCCGGCTGAGGGACTGGCCGGCTGCCGGTAAATCAAGCCGCAGGAGATCATTCACCGTAACAGTGACGTCATTGAGATTGGCGAAAAAATTACCGATACCCCGGCGCACAAACCGCGGCGTCAGGCTCTGGTAGGTTTCCGCCAGTGGTTTTACCAGCAGCCTGTCTACCACCTGGTTAAACTCATGGGTCGCCCGGTTGATGTTTTCCAGTGGATCACTCTCGGCGGCAGTGGCCGAATCAAGAGCGATAAGGAATAAAAAAATTGCCAATACTAGGCCGCGGGGACTCGGCTTCAGGCGCACTGGCAATTCAAGGAGAGTCGGTTTCCTGCTCAATTGGCTCTGGCTGTTGCTAATAGACATCCGTTTGCTCCATTCACGGTCACCAGGGTTCGCATGGCCAGAATTTCTGTAGAGAAATCTGCCTTACCCTCGCGGGTGAGTGACCATTTCACCCCGAAATAACTACGTCTCTGGCGGCCTTCAACTTAAGGTCTGACTGAGCTGGCGGCCTTTAACACGACGCTCAGACTTTATAAATAGACCAGTCTACTATTTAAACTGGAAATTTTTTTAACGGCTGAAGAAAAATTTCATAAACACATCAAGGGGTTCGCGGCTTTTCTCCAGCTTCATCTTCATCACCGCACCCTGCCAGGAATTCAATAACACCTGGGCAGCCTCCTCTGCATCGAGATGGCCGAGCTTAAGATCGGCGGCATCCATTTCTGCCAGGCTCTGTGCCAGGCGATCCAGCATGAGCCGGGATAACTCACTGATTTTGCAGCGCAGGTTTTCGTTAACATCTGCCAGTTCCTGGGACAGATTGGCCATCAAGCAGCCCTGGCAATAATCGATGTCCTCAAAATGCTGCGCCGACTCGCTGAAAAATCCTTTCAGCTGCTCATAGCGCGAGAGCGAATCGTCAGCCAGCTTGTCTTCCAGCTGTTGCAGGTTTTCGCTGGCATAACGCTCAACCACCTGCAGGCCAAAATCTTCCTTGCTGCTGAAATAGTGATAGAAAGACCCCTTGGGGATCCCGGCCTTGCGCAAAATATCGTTCAGGCCAACACTGTTAAAACTGCTGTTGATGAACAGGTCGCGGCCCACCTCCAGCAAGGATTCCCGGCACGCCTTGAATTTATGTTCATCACGAGTTCTCGCCATGGTTCTAATATTAGACCAGTCTATTATTAATTGCAAGCCCTGATTTCAGGCAGAGGCAGATTTGACAGAAGCCAGGCAACTGGCGGCTTTCAGGGATTGTGAAGGAGTACCGGAACTGGATCGGCTTGCCGGATAGAATGCTCATTATCCTGAGTAATGCAGCAGCGGAAGCCGACCATGAACAAACACACACCACGCCTGATCCTTGGCCTGTCCATTCTCACCCCCGTACTGGCCAGCGCCCTGTTCCTGCTGGTCACTGTTACAGGACCCGCCAATACTGACATCGTCACGCTGATACCGGCAGTGAATCCCGGCAGCGGGCAGTAAGCCGCAGCTAGCTGCGCAGCTTGTAGCCGGTTCGAAAAATAGCGACCACCACGCCCAGGCAGAGCAGCATGAAAGCGACGATACTGATCAGGCTCACCCACACGTCCACCTCGGCAATCTCATAAAAGCTCCAGCGCAAGCCGCTGACCAGATAGAGCACGGGATTCATCAATGATACCGACTGCCAGAAAGGTGGCAGCATGTCGGTGGAATAGAAACTGCCGCCGAGAAACACCAGCGGCGTGATGATCAGCATCGGAACCACTGACAGTTTTTCAAAATTATCTGCCCAGATTCCGAGAATAAATCCCAACAGACTGAAGGACACCGCGGTCAACACGATGAACAGCAGCATGAAGACCGGGTGCGCAATCTGCAGGTCGATAAAGAAACCGGCCGTGAGCAGAATGATCAGCCCCAGAATTATGGACTTGGTGGCCGCAGCCCCCACATAACCCAGCACCACTTCGATGGTGGAAATCGGTGCTGAGAGCATTTCATAAATCGTCCCCACAAACTTGGGAAAATAGATGCCGAAGGAAGCATTGGAAATGCTGTGGGTCAGCAAATTAAGCATGATAAGACCGGGGACGATAAAGGCGCCGTAGTTAATGCCGCCCACTTCCTGAATTCGCGAACCAATGGCCGCACCAAAGACGATGAAATACAGAGAGGTAGTGATAACCGGTGCCACGATGCTTTGCAGCAGGGTACGACGGGTGCGTGCCATTTCAAACCGATAGATGGCCAGAATGCCGTGTATATTCATGACTTGCCCTGCTCCGATTCATGCAGGAGATTCACGAAAATATCCTCCAGCGAACTCTGGGTTGTATTCAGGTCGTGAAAGCCAATACCGGCTGCACGTAGATCATCCAGCAAGGAAGTGATGCCGGTTCGCTCGCCCTGGGTATCAAAAGTATAAACCAGCCGGTCACCATCGCCGGCCAGTTCCAGTTGATAACTGGCCAACGCTGCCGGTATCTCGGCCAGGGAATCCAGCAATTCAAGAATCAGCTGCTTTTTGCCCAGCTTCTGCATCAGGCTGTGCTTTTCCTCCACCAGTATCAGCTCACCGTTATTGATAACTCCGATACGGTCAGCGATCTCTTCCGCCTCTTCTATGTAGTGAGTGGTGAGGATAATAGTGACACCGGCCGCCTTCAGATCGCGAACGATATTCCACATATCCTTGCGCAGCTCCACATCCACCCCGGCGGTGGGCTCGTCCAGAAACAGCACTTCGGGCTCATGGGATAGCGCCTTGGCAATCAAAACCCGGCGCTTCATGCCCCCGGACAGGGTCATGATCATATTGTCCTTCTTGTCCCATAGCGACAGTGAACGCAGCACCTTCTCGATGTGAGCCGGATCGGGCGCCTTGCCAAACAGGCCGCGGCTAAAGGAAACCGTATTGAATACCGATTCAAAAGAATCGGTGGTCAGTTCCTGGGGAACCAGGCCAACGATGGCGCGGGTTTTGCGATAATCCTTGAGAATGTCGTAGCCGGCCACGCTAACAGTGCCGGAGCTTTGCTTGACGATGCCGCAAATAGTCGAAATCAGAGTCGTCTTGCCGGCACCATTGGGGCCCAGCAGGGCGATGATCTCACCCTTGTTGATCTCGAGATTGATATCCTTGAGCGCCTGGAAGCCGCCCGCATAGGTTTTATTAAGGCCAGAGACCGAGAGAATACTTGTAGATGGCTGAGACATGGGGCTGGCATTATAAACCGGCACTGCTTAAAAACAATGACAGACAACAGGTGTATGAATGAGTAGCAGTCAGGCAGGGCATAAGCTGCAATTGTGGTCAGGGGCCCTCAGCTCGGCCCTGCCTTGTTTCTATCTGAGCTGGGTGCTGCTCAATGTCTGGCGCGACCCCATGGCCTGGAATGAGGGCGAATGGGTCAGGCTGGGGCTTGGCCTGCTGATTCTTGAATTCGTGCTGCTGCATTCCGGTGCCTTTATGGCCGCGGTGATTGCCAGGCAACAAGCGCTCGGCAAGAAACTGCAATACCTGTTCGGTCTCTTTGCCTTTTACAGCCTCATGGTACTGGGTTTCGCACTTAGCCTGGACAGTAGCAGTCTGCTGTGGATCTTTGCCGGAGTATGCGCCGGACGCCTGATTACCGCCATCAGCAATGCCTCGGAAGGTGCCGAGCTGATGATGGCAAGATCTGCCAATGGCGTGCTACTTTATATTCTTGTGGTATTTGCAACCGTCTTGCTGCCGATTCCGCAATGGGGCATCGACGCACAAGTGCTGGCCGACGCCTATCCGCATCGCGGCGGTGGACTGTGGGAGCGGGAACCACATCGCGCCATCGCCGGTGCCACTGTCTATTTTTTCTTGTTGGGTATAGCGGAAATCAAAACCCTGAAACCACAAAGGCTTGAGACGCAGGATAATGATCATGAAAAACCGACACCTTGAAACCATGCTGCGGACTCCAGCACTCTGCCTGCTGCTGTGGAGCCTGATTACTGCCGCTTCAGTCACGGCCCAGGTTGAACCGACACTGGATAACCGGGAACAGGAGATGGTCAATTGGCTGCAGTCTCAACAAACCCCAATGCTGGCCATGCTGGAAAGGCTGACCAATATCAATTCCGGCAGCCTCAACAAGGCTGGAGTCGATGAAATCGCCAGCATCTTTTCTGCCGAACTACGGCAACTGGGTTTCAGTGTCAGCAGCCTGCCTGGTGAAACCATTAGCATGCCCAGCTGTCCCGGCAACAACTACAATGTTGATGTCACTGATCATCTGCTGGCTAACAAGCCGGGAAACAGCAACCGCCTGTTGCTGATGGGGCATATGGATACTGTCTTCCCGCCGGAAAGTCCGTTCCAGACATTCCGGCGTCAGGGCGACACCATGTACGGGCCCGGTGTCGCTGACATGAAAGGCGGTCTGGTGGTGATGCTTTATGCTCTCAAGGCCCTGCAGGAATTTGATGCGCTGGATGATCTGTCTATCTCGGTGCTGCTTAACAGTGACGAGGAAATGGGTTCGCTGTCCTCGCGCAAGTATCTGGAAGACCAGGCCCGCCAGCATGACTGGGGCCTGGTGTATGAATCTTCCGGTACCGGCAATCTTACCCGTCAGCGCAAGGGCCTGGGCCAGGCCCGGGTGGTGGTCAATGGACGCGCCTCCCACGCAGGCGGTGCCCATGAACAGGGGCGCTCGGCAATCAAGGAACTGGCCTACAAGATAGTCGAGATTGAAAACATGACTGATTATGAAAGCGGCGTGACGGTTAACGTCGGTCTGGTCAGCGGCGGTGAGGCCCGCAATACCGTTGCGCCCTGTGCCGAAGCCCTTATTGATCTGCGCTACCCTGAACCTGAGCAGGGTGAAGATGCTGCGACACGCTTCGAAGAGATTTTCAATCAGGTCTACAGCTACCCGGTGGACAGCGGCGAAATCACCGCCGAAAGCTGGGTAAATTTACACCGCCCACCGAAGATCCCCACTGCAGAATCTGATTACCTGATGGAAAAAGCCCGCTCAATAGGCCGCCTGTTGGGTCAGGAACTGGGCGTCACCGACTCCGGTGGCGGTACCGACGGCTCCCTGACCCAGGCCGTCGGACTGCCCACTCAGGATTCTCTGGGAGTCGCTGGCACTGGTGCTCACTCCAATCGGGAACAAGCCCGGGTGAGTTCACTGGTGCAAAGAGCACAATTGAGTGCCGTATTGATTCAGCGCCTGGCGGCAGAAAAGCCGTAAAAAGCCGGGCCGGATCTAATTCTGATCGGCATTCAAAAACGCGTCGCTAATCGCCTTTAATCGGCCGTTGGCAATCAGCCGGTTGAATTGCTCGCGAATGGCATTGACCACCGACTGCTCGGTGCCGGCACTGAGGGCAAAATACAAATCCTGCTCCAGTTCAGTAAGCGTCAACATCAGGCGAATATTTTCACAACCATCGGCAAGCTGGGCACACTGGTAATCGATCAGTGCCGTGTTTCCGGGATAGAGATCCACGCGACCCCGGGTCAGCATCTCCAGCCCCTTCAGGTGATCTGAAGTCCTCACCAGATTCGTAAATGCGTTCTGCTCAAGGTAATTGCTGGCCACGTCGTCAACCACAGTGGATACATACAGATGCCGGGCTTGCTCAAGGTTTGTGGGCGGGTTTGTCATGGTGGCATTGCCATACAGGGCATGATTGATTTCGTCCACCGGCCCGACCCAGTGCACCAGAGACTCCCGCTCCGGTGTGCGTATCAGGGTCAGGATGAGTTGATTGGGGTGTTGCCTGAGCTGCTGCATCACCCTGGGCCAGGGCAGTAATTGCAAATCCTGCTCCATACCGGCAGCTTCCAGCAGCTCGCCAGCGAAATCCACAAGGATTCCCTGGGGCGCCTGACCGCTGGCCGAGGTGAAGCTGTAGGGCCAGAATTCTTCAGCGAGAATGGTGATTTCAGTGGCATCACCCTGGGCCCAACCGGACCCCCACGGCAGAAGAAACAGGCAAAATAATAGCAACGAACGTGTCATATGGTACATTTACAACAGGACGATGAGTTGCGCAGAGCAACCAGAGTATCCAAAAGGGGTGGCAATGGGCAAGAAATTGAGTCAGGCATCCCTCACTGTTAAGCAGGTGCTGCTGACTTTTCTGGTCACCCTCGTGGTCGGGGGCGGCGTCACGATTGCACAATCCTGGTACTCTCTGGGCCAGGAACGAAACGCCGCCGATACTCGTATTCGCCTGTTAATAGAATCTGCCCGGGAAAACGCCGCGGCATCCGCCTACCGGCTGGACAGTGATCTGGCTGATTATGTCACCACTGGCCTTTCTTCAGCACCCGAAATACACAGTGCGACTATTCTCGATGAAAACGGCAGCTTGTTGGCGAGCCAGGTGGACTCTGCTCAGGCCGCGGCACCGGCATGGCTGCTGGATTTTGCCTATCGCAACCTGTCCGATATCGAAATCCCCCTGTTTGGCCAGGGCCGCGCCGACCTGCAAGTGGGGTTATTACGGGTAGAACCAGACCGCAATGCTCTGGCCAATGCCTTTCTCGACGCATTGCGTAGCCGGGTGTTAGTAGATGGCGCCCAGGCAGTATTGCTTGCCCTGGCCCTGAGCGTGTTGTTCTTTTTCGCCCTGACCCGCCCGTTGCTCAATCTTGCACAGGCAGTGAAACAGGTCAGGCCGGGCCAGGATGACGCGCTGGGCCAGGTTGATTCTCTCAGGGCGCAGGGCGATGAGTTGGGCAATCTGGTGGCCTCTTTTGACGAGCAGCTATTGCTGTTCAACAAACTGTTGCGCGAACGCAGCCTGCTGTTAAAGGACCTGCGCCTGCGCGATGCAGCCCTGGATGCCATGGACAGCGGGATGCTGATTATTGATAGTGGCAAGCCATCCATGCCCATCGTCGATGAGAACATGGCTGTCGCCGAAATGCTCGGCTTTGCTCCCGGCGCCATGTTGGACCGGCCATTGTCGGAGTTGATTGACAGTCTCGGGGCGGCACGGGGAGAGCATGGTCCGATCAGGGAATTCATCACCTCGGCGATGACTGGCAGTGGTGCCTCGGCAATCTATGAGATTGACAGTGACAATGGGCAAACCCGGCTCTATACGATTTCCATCGTACCGGTGCAGGAAAATCGGCTCGATGCGGCTTATCGGGTAATGATCATCAGTGATATTACCCGGGCCCGGGAAACCGAAGACAAGCTCAGGCATAGCCAGAAGATGGATGCCCTGGGCAAGGTGGCAGGCGGCATCGCCCATGACTTCAACAATATGCTGGGAGTCATGCGCGGTAATCTCGATATGGCAAACATCGATTTTGCCAACAACCCGGCAGTGATGAAATTTCTCGGCCCCATCGATCGCAGTGTCGATCGAGCCGCCGAACTCACTGGCAGGTTACTGCGTTTTTCACGCAAAGCGCCCGTTCACGCCAGCAGTGTGAAAGTAGATGAAGTGATCACGCACATGCGTGATCTGCTGGCCAGTTCCCTGACACCACAGATTGAAATCAGACTGGAACCTGGGGCTGCTGAGGCCAAAGTCAGAATCGATCGTGGCGACTTTGAAGATGCCCTGCTCAACCTGGCGGTCAATGCCCGCGATGCCATGCCCGAAGGTGGTACCTTGAGTCTGAGCACCTGGACCGAAACACTGGGACCCGACTCGGAAGCCTTGCGCGACAACATGCAGCCTGGCAGCTACCTCTGCCTGCGGGTAGCAGACACCGGCACCGGTATTGATCCCGCCATTCAGAAACATCTATTCGAACCTTTTTTTACCACCAAGGAAGTTTCCAGGGGAACCGGTCTGGGTCTATCGCAGGTTTATGGCTTTGTGGAACGATCAGACGGTAATATTCTGGTGCATTCTTCACCGGGCTCCGGAAGCCAGTTCACAATCTATCTTCCGCTCAAGGACGACAGTCGGCTGAGCCGTGAAACCACCAACAATAAATGGGGCTATGTGGGTGGCAGCGAGACAATACTGCTGGTGGATGACGAAAGTGATTTACTGAGCGTTGCCGAGCAGATGCTGAGCCGACTGGGCTATGCTGTTATTGCCACGACCAGTCCCGCCGAAGCTATCGCCTTGTTCCGGGAGAGGGCACAGGAAATAGATATGCTGTTGTCAGATGTCGTTATGCCCGGCGGGATAAACGGCTATGAACTGGCCAAGCAGCTCCAGGAGATCAAACCCGGTCTCAGGATTCTTATGACCTCAGGTTATGATTCCAAGCGCGTCGACAGTGAAACGATTTTCCCATTACTGGGCAAGCCCTACTCCACTGATGCCATGGCCTCCTATGTGCGCTGGATCCTTGACCGCCCTCGGAATGACCAACGCAACAAGCCACCAGAATTTGACACCCAAAACGAGCAGGCTAATCACTGATAGCTGTCAGGCGATGGCTTCCAGTGCCTGGCTTACCTTGGTCACCGGAATGACTTCCAGGCCCTCGAGCTTGCCCTTAGGGATATTGCCTTTCGGAACAATGGCCCGTTTAAAGCCATGCTTGGCTGCTTCCCGCAGGCGTTCCTGCCCACCGGGCACGGGACGAATTTCACCGGCCAGGCCCACTTCACCGAACACCACCAGGTCTTGCGGCAAGGCCTTGTCCTGAAAGCTGGAGACAATGGCCAACAGCAATGCCAGATCAGCACTGGTTTCGGTGACCTTGACGCCGCCTACCACATTTACGAAGACATCCTGGTCTGCCATATACAGCCCGCCATGCCGGTGCAAAACTGCCAGCAACATGGCCAGCCGGTTTTGCTCCAGTCCCACTGCCACACGGCGCGGATTGCCCAATGGACTAGCATCTACCAGTGCCTGGATTTCCACCAGAAGGGGTCGGGTGCCTTCCCATAGCACCATTACCAGGGAACCGGGGGTATCCTCCTCGGTTCGGGCCAGAAAAATGGCTGAAGGGTTTTTCACTTCCTTGAGTCCGGCTTCAGTCATGGCAAACACGCCAAGCTCATTAACCGCACCGAAGCGATTCTTCTGGCCGCGCAAGATGCGGTACTTACTGTCACTGCCCCCTTCCAGCATGATGAAACAGTCAATCATGTGTTCCAGCACCTTGGGTCCGGCCAGATTCCCTTCCTTGGTGACATGCCCTACCAGAAACAGCACGGTATTGGTTTGCTTGGCATATTGAATGAGGTAGGCCGCACATTCGCGCACCTGGGACACACTGCCCGGCGCCGAGGGCACATCACTGCTGTGCATCACCTGAATGGAATCCACCACCAGTAATTTTGGCTTGTGCTCCTGGGCCGCCTGGGTGATGGATTCAACATTGGTCTCGGCCAACATTTTCAGCTCATCGCTGGGCAAGCCCAGGCGCTGGGCACGCATCCCCACCTGCTGCAAGGATTCCTCGCCGGTCACATACAGTGCCGGTTTGTCATTACTGGCCAGCAGGCACATGATCTGCAGCAACAACGTGCTCTTGCCGGCGCCGGGATTGCCGCCAATCAGCACCACGGAGCCCGGCACCAGACCGCCCCCCAGAACCCGGTCCAGCTCGCCGATAGTGGTGCTGAAGCGGGGCAGGGATTGCAGGTCAATTTCCGACAGCTTCTGCACCGCGGACTGGTCACCGGCATAACCCTGACGACGGAAATCCGCCTTGGCTGCCGGTGAAGCCTTGTCATTACCGAGATTGATCTGGGACAGGGTATTCCAGGCCTTGCAGGCACCGCACTGCCCTGCCCACTGGCCATATTCAGCACCACAATCGGTGCACACAAAGGCGATCTTGTTCTTGGCCATCAGCTCACGTCCCGGCTCGCCTGGCTGTGATGATTTGAACTGTTGCTACACATGGAAGCGTTGCACCCTGGGCGTGACCTGACAGAACAGCTCATAGGCGATGGTACCGGCACTGCGGGCGACTTCATCAGCACACAGTCCCTCGCCCCAGAGCACCACCTCGTCATTGATGCTGGCAGCATCGATACCAGTCAGATCGATGGTAATCATATCCATGGAAACCCGTCCGATCAGGCGGGTACGCAGGTCACCACCGCTGGTTTTTACCAGTACCGGCGTACCATTGCTGGCCGCTCTCGGGTAGCCATCCCCGTAACCGATGGACACCACACCCACCCTGGTAGCTTGCTTGCAGGTATAGGTGGCGCCATAGCCGATAGACTCACCCGCGGCCACTTCATTAATGGCCATCAAGCGGGCACTGAGGGTCATGACCGGCTGCAGGCCCAGCTCCTCCCCGGTCTGTTCATTCAGCGGGGAGCTGCCATACAGCATGATGCCCGGCCTGACATAATCATGGTGACTGTCGGGCTGACTGAGGATGCCGGCAGAGGCGGCAAAACTGCCAGCAACCGGCTCTTGCAGGGCGCGGGCCAGCAATTGCCGGCTCTGCCCGAAACGCTGTAGTTGGGATTCGGTGAATTCACTGGCTGCACTGTCTTGCGGCGCATCGGCCCAGGCCAGATGAGACATCAGCACCAACTCGGTACCGGGTATGCCATGTAACTGCTGATAAGCCTGCTGCAATTCCACGGCTGCCATACCCAGGCGGTTCATGCCGGTATTGAGTTTCAGCCACAGGCGGCGCTTTTGCCCGGACAGGGTCTGGCCGAGTGTGTCCAGCAATAGCTGAACCTGGAATCCGGAATGCACCACTGGCTCAATGCCCCGGTCCAGGCACAGGGCCAGTTCCTCTTCATTGATAAATCCACCCAACAGCAGTATCGGCAGGCCAGTATCAAGTTCATGCAGTTGCAGGGCTTCTGTCAGGGTGGCTACCGCCAGCAGTGAGGCCGGGCTGCCGGCTGCACTGAATACGCCTGCAACTTCGGCAAGCCCATGACCATAGGCATTGGACTTGATCACCGGAATTATTTTCGAGTCAGGACAATGAATCCGAACCTGGGCCAGGTTTTTCTTCAGGGCGTTGCGGTTGATAGTGGCCCAGGCGCGCTTGGTGGGTTCGGTCATGGAAATATCCGGTCCCGGCCGGGCTCACATCCCGTGGGTATAGCTGTCATCGTAGCGGGCCTGCACAAAATTTTCGAAGCGGGTGTACTGGCCCAGGAAGGAAAGCCGCACGGTGCCGATGGGACCATTACGCTGCTTGCCGATGATCACCTCGGCGGTACCCTTGTCCGGTGAATCCTCGTTATACACCTCATCGCGATAGATGAAGGCAATGACATCGGCATCCTGCTCGATGGCTCCGGATTCACGCAGGTCCGACATCACCGGGCGCTTGTTGGGTCGCTGTTCCAGACCACGGTTAAGCTGGGACAGGGCAATCACAGGACATTCGAACTCACGGGCAATCAGTTTGAGCGAGCGGGAAATCTCGGAGATTTCATTAACGCGATTTTCCGAATGACCCTTGATCTGCATGAGCTGCAGATAATCCACCACAATCATGCCAAGCTGACCATGTTCCCGCGCCACGCGTCGCGCCCGCGAGCGCATTTCCATGGGACTCACCCCGGCGCTGTCATCAATAAACAGGGGGCGGTCCTTGAGTTTGGCCACCGCGTCATTGAAGCCGGGCCAGTCTTCTTCGGAAAGCTGACCGGTACGCAACTTGCCCTGATCAATGCGGCCAACGGATGACAACATACGAAAAATCAGGCTTTCTCCCGGCATCTCCAGGCTGAATACCAGCACCGGCTTGTCATTGAGCAGAATGGCGTTTTCCACCAGATTCATGGCGAAAGCAGTCTTACCCATTGAAGGCCGGCCCGCCACAATCACCAGGTCTGACTTCTGCCAGCCGGAGGTCATGTCATCGAGGTCGGTAAAACCGGTGGACAGCCCGGTTATCCCCCCTTCCGCGCCCGCCAGCTCATCGATACGTTCCACCGCCCGTGACAACAGCGGATTCATGAACACCGGACCCTGGTCCTTGGGTCGCTCATCAGCAATATTGAAAACCTGCTGCTCGGCCTCATCCAGCACTTCGGCGGCTTTGCGCCCGCCAGTGTTGTAACCACTGTCGGCGATACCATTGGCGACTGAAATCAGACGCCTGAGCACTGCCCGTTCGCGAATAATATCGGCGTAGGCCAGAATATTGGCGGTGCCAGGGGCGTTGTGGGAAAGCTCGCTGAGGTAATCAAGGCCACCGGCATTTTCCAGCTCATTGCGGCTGTTCAGCGCCTCCACCAGGGTCACCACATCGATGGGGCTGCCGGCCTCGGACTGGCTCAGCATGGTGGCATAGATCAATTGATGTTCGCCGCGGTAGAAATCCTCCGGCAGGAGAACATCGGCAATATTGTCCCATTCGGTATTGTCCAGCATCAGCCCGCCCAGCACCGCCTGCTCGGCATCCACTGAGTGTGGTGGCACTTTCAGGGCTGCCAGATTGGCCGGTTGGTTCTTGTTGGCTTGGGGTGCATCAGACATGCTTGAGAGTATAGCTTCAAGCGGCGCAGCCCTCTAGCTGAGATTCAAATTGGTCGATGTCGGCAGTCCTTCGCAGGCAAATCGCGGGCACAAAAAAAGAGCGCCACCGGGATGCCCCGATGGCGCTCTAAGAATGAGAACGTTAAAAAACGGTCTCTACTATCAGTTTAACTTATGCGACTGGCTGAGAATTCAGCTTACTCGGCTTTCTCCGCATCATCGGCGGCCGGGTTCTGGGGATCCTCTTCCAGATCCAGTTCTTCCAGTTCCGCGTCGTCAATGGCTTCCACGTCTTCGATCAGGCTGCCATCGTCAGTAATACCGGCCGGTGCGTCCTGGGCAATAATCGCCAGCACGATCTCGGCACTGACATCATGCCCCAGATCCAGGGAGATCTCGTACTGGCCCACTTCACGGATAACACCGTGGGGCAGCAGCACTTCACTCTTGATGATCTCGGCATCCTTCTGGGAATTGATCACATCAGCGATATCCTTGGTGCCCACAGAACCGTAGAGCTTGCCTTCGTCGCTGGCATTAACCTCGATCTTGATATTGAGGCCGTCAACCTTGGCCTTGCGCGCTTCAGCGGCGGCCACATTTTCCTTGTGCGCAGCCAGCAATTCAGCCTTGCGGTCTTCGAACTCGGCCAGATTAGCCTTGGTGGCTGGAATGGCTTTGCCCTGGGGGAACAGGAAGTTACGGGCGAAGCCGGACTTCACTTCGGCGGTTTCACCGATGTCACCCAGATTGGTGATTTTTTCCAGCAAGATAACGTTCATGATCTTGTCCTCTAGTGCTCTTCGTCGAACTCGCAAGTTCGCTTGTATTCAATTCTTTCGGCTTGTCTTCAGACCGGCGTCTGCAGTCTCGCCCTGAAGTTGTACCAACTGTCTATAATCGCGGCCAACACAACAATTTGCAGTGCCGGCGGTAACATCAACAAGGCGTAGAAGGCTACCAGCCACATGGAAGACAACTGACGCCTTCCTACTACTCCGTGTACCAGTGCAATGCCGGAAAACAACAGCGGCATTACAAAATACAATACCCAACTCTGTGGCAATACGATGCCGAAATTGGCTATCAGCATGAGCACGATCAACAACAAAGTGACCTTCTGCTCAATGCGCAAGCGATGGAATTCCGTCTGAAATCCACCCGGGTTATACAGTGCTGCCTGTAACCAGCGTGTCAGTATCAGCAGCATCACTGCCAAAAACATATACACGGCGCCGAATACTGTCGGCATCACCCGGCGTACATCGTCCAGGCTTACACCCTGAACATTATTGGCCTGCAGATAGGCATCCATTTGCTGAAACAGCACATTCAGCAATTCCGGCTGCAGGCGCATATACACTTCAACGCTGACACCGACGGCGATACTGGCCAGCAGTGTGAATTCCCAGGATTCGGTTTCCCTCAACAGGAAAGCCAAACCGGCAATTCCGATCAGCAGGATCAGTGGCACGATGTCGCCGACCCACGCCCAGCCTGCCAGTGGCAGGATCGCCCAGGCCATCACAGCCAGGGCTTCTTTCGGTCCCTTGCGCAGCATCACCAGCCCGGTAATCACCGGGCTCAGCAGGTTCACCAGCGGGATGATGCCAATCAGCAATGCCGCGGTGATGGCCTGCCTGCGTCCGCTCATGACGTATTCAGCAAGGCCGCGCATGGACTTTTATCCTTAGACCTGGTGGCTGTCCGTGTAGGGGATCAGTGCCAGGTAACGAGCTCGCTTGATGGCGGTAGCCAGCTGTCGCTGGTAACGGGCCTTGGTTCCGGTAATGCGGCTGGGTACGATCTTGCCGGTTTCGGAAATATACGCCTTCAGGGTTTCCAGATCCTTGTAATCGATCTGATCGACACCCTCTGCGGTGAATTTGCAGAACTTCCGCCGTCTGAAATAACGGGCCATATCTATATCCTGTCTATGAGTAGTTGATTAACTTTCAGCCTTGTCGGCTTCTTTGTCACTGCTGTCTGAATTGTCAGTCGCCTCGTCGCTGCCGGACTTAGCCTCGTCAGCGGAACCTTTCAGCACCGAGCCGGGACCTTCGTCATCGTCTTCGCTCTCGGCACGTTGCTTGGCGCGTGCGGCGGCGGCTTCTTCTTCAGCCTTGCGCTTGGCTTCAGCTCTGGCCTTGCGCTCCTTGCCTTCACGTTCGCCCTTGAGAATCAGCGACTCTTCGGTGACTGCTTCCTTGGCCTTGATGACCATATTACGCAGCACAGCATCGTTAAACTTGAACAGTGTGGTGAGTTCTTCCAGGGTGTCCGCATCACACTCAATATTCATCAGCACATAATGCGCCTTGTGAATCTTGTTGATGGGATAGGCCAGCTGCCGACGACCCCAGTCTTCCATACGGTGAACCTTGCCACCGTTGTCAGCCATCAATTGGGTGTAGCGCTCAACCATGCCCGGGACTTGATCAGACTGGTCCGGGTGCACCAGGAATACGACTTCGTAGTGTCTCATAGAGACTCCTCTCGGTTATGTCTCCCAACAAACGCTGGCGCGGGTGGTGAGACAAGGAGTTATGTAGGGCAGACCTGATAATCAGGGTTCCGCCAATAAAAGAGGGCGAATTCTAGAGAAACTGGGCGGGGCTTGCAACTTTATTTCGGCCCGCAGTAGCCGAACCGGTTCAGGACTGTCGCTGGCGCAGGGCCTCGAACAGTGTGACGCCGGTAGCCACTGACACATTGAGGCTGCTCAGCTCACCGGCCATGGGAATGCTCACCAGGAAATCACAGCAATCCCGGGTCAGGCGCCGGAGGCCGCTGCCTTCAGACCCCATGACAATGGCCAGGGGGCCGGTCAGGTCCTGCTGATAAAGCGTTGTATCGGCAGCGTCATCGGTGCCCACGATCCAGACGCCTTTGTCCTGCAGACTCTTCAGGCAGCGAGCCAGGTTGGTGACAGTCACCAGATCGATGGTTTCGGCGGCGCCGCTGGCCACCTTGCGCACTACCGGGGTCAGACCCACCGCCTTGTCTTTGGGAGTCACCACGGCAGTGACACCGGCGGCGTCGGCACTGCGCAGGCAGGCACCCAGGTTGTGGGGATCTGTGACCCCATCCAGCACCAGTATCAGTACCGGCCTGTCTGCGCCTTCGATTTTCGCCAGCAGTTGCGCCTCATCCAGTGGCCGTTTGGCCCGGGCCATGATGGCCACCACACCCTGATGCCGGTCGGTTACCAGATTATCCAGTTCTTCCCGCGTCACCTGGCGCAGGCTGAGCCCGGTTTGCTGCGCTTCGGCCCTGAGGCTTTCAATACGCTTGTCCTGGCGGTCGCTCTGTAACAGAATCTCCGCCACATCGGCGCTGCGGCGACGGATAGCTTCGCTGACAGCATGCACACCGGCGATGATGTTTTCTGCATTACTCATAGTCTTGATCTAGCGTTAACGCGAGCGCCTTGCCTTGGCGGGCTTGGCGGAAGTTTTCCTCGCCGCCGGTTTGCGGCCTGCCTTCTTGCCAGCTTTGTTTGCTGATTTGCTGCTGGTCTTGTTACCAGCCTTGCCTCTGGCTGTCTTGTTCTTGGTGTTCTTGCCGGTTTTTTTCTTACTGGCCTTGTGACCGGATTTCTTCTGGCTCGACTTTTTCTGGCTGGCCTTGCCTTGCTTGCTGCGCTTGTTGGCGGCGGCGTTGTTTGCCTTGGCCTGCCTGCCCTGCCCCTTGGCCGCTGGCGCACTGGCAGTCTTGCCCAGCATCGCCAGGTCGATCTTCTTGTCATCCAGATCGACCCGCACCACTTTCACCCGCACACTGTCGCCCATGCGGTAGACCACACCGGAGCGCTCTCCCTGCAGGCAATGATGCACAGGGTCAAATCGATAATAGTCGTTACTCAGCTCGGTGACATGCACCAGGCCTTCGATATAGATATCGGTCAGTTCCACAAACAGGCCAAAGCTGGTGACCGAGGAGACACTGCCTTCGAACTCATCCCCTACCCGGTTCTGCATGTACTCACATTTGAGCCAGTCGATCACTGCATAGCTGGCAGCATCGGCCCGTCGTTCAGCATTGGAGCAGGCTTCCCCGAAGCTATCCATGTCAGCCTGGTCATAGGGATAGATTTTGCTTTTCGCCAGTTTTCCGGCCGTCTCATGACGGCGCAGATGCGGACCCTGTTGATTGCGAACCAGATAGCGAATGGCGCGATGCACCAACAGATCAGGATAGCGGCGAATGGGGGAAGTGAAATGGGTATAGGCTTCAAAACCCAGACCAAAGTGGCCAAGGTTTTCCGGGGCATAGACCGCCTGCATCATGGAGCGAATCAGCATCACCTGGATCAGGTGCCGGTCCGGTCGCTGGGCTATGCTTTGCAGCACGGCCGCATAGTGCTGTGGCTCCGGGTTCTCGCCACCGGCCAGATACAAACCCTGGCCCTGCAGGTATTCCCGCAGGTTTTCCAGTTTGTCCGGATTCGGCCCTTCATGCACCCGGTACAGGGCCGGAGTCTTGTTGGCTTCCAGCAAGCGGGCTGCCGCCACATTGGCACAGAGCATACATTCCTCGATCAGGCGGTGAGCATCATTGCGCTGCACCGGCACAATCTCGCGAATCTTGCGCTCCTCATCGAAAACGATGCGAGTTTCCGTGGAGGCAAATTCCATGGCGCCAGCCGCCTCCCGGTAGGCCCGCAGGGCCTGGTAAAGACTGTACAGGTTTTCCAGATCGCCAATCACAGGCTGGTAACGCTGCCGAAGTTTCTGTTTCACTTTCTCGCCGGTAGCAGAACTGGCGTCCTGAAGCATGTCTGCCACTTCGGTATAAGTCAGGCGGGCATGGGAATGGATCAGGCCTTCATAGAAACAGAAATCCTGCATCTCGCCACTGGCATCGATTTCCATCTCGCAGACCATGGTCAGCCGGTCCACTTCCGGCTTCAGGGAACACAGGCCATTGGACAGCTTCTCCGGCAACATGGGCACCACGTGGCCGGGAAAATAAACCGATGTGCCCCGCTCCTGGGCTTCTTCATCCAGGGCGCTGCCGATCTGCACATAGTGGGAGACATCGGCGATCGCCACATAGAGCGTCCAGCCGCCATGGCCATGGCGACGGGCATAGACCGCATCATCAAAATCCTTGGCGTCTTCCCCGTCGATAGTGACGAATGGCAAATCCCGTAAATCAAAGCGCCCCGTATAATCACCGCTGCCTACTTCTTTCGGGAAACGGGCCATTTCCTTGTTAACCGCCGAGGGCCAGAGGTGGGGAATATCATGGCTGCGCAGGGCAATATCGATTTCCAGGCCCGGCGTCGTGACATCGCCCAGAATGGTGGTAACCCGGCCTATGGCCTTGCGGCGCCGGGAGGGATATTCCGCCAGCTCGGCCACCACAAACTGGCCGTCCTCGGCACTGCGGGACTGGCCATCGGGAATCAGAATCTCATGGGTGACGCGCTTGCTGTCGGGCACCACCAGGCCAAAACCCTGCTCCTTGTAATAGCGGCCGACGATTTCCTTGTAACGCCGCTCCAGAATCTCTACAACCGTGCCTTCCTTGCGGCCACGGCTGTCGAAACCATTATGGCGCGCCAGCACCCTGTCGCCATCGAAGACATTGGCCATTTCCCGGGGGCTCAGATAGAAATCATCACCGCCGGCATCCGGGATAAAGAAGCCAAAACCGTCCTTGTGACCCTGAATCCGGCCCCGCTGCAGGTCCATATGGGCGGCCAGGCCATAGACGCCGCGGCGGTTGCTGATAATCTGGCCGTCCCGGCTCATGGCGATCATGCGCCGCCGCAGGGCTTCACGCTCGTCTTCACTACCGAGCTGCAGCACCTCCCAGAGTTGCTCCAGGCTGGCGGGTTTGCCGAGCTTTTCCAGTTCTTCGAGTATCAATTCCCGGCTGGGAATGGGATTGGCGTAATTGTCCGCTTCACGCTGGGCAAAGGGATCTTCAGGTCTTCTGTTTTTGGTCATTAAGGAGGGAATTCATAAGGATGAGACCGCCATTATACACGTGACAGTGTTTCTTGTCCGTGACAGTTGACAGAGGCCAAGTGGATGAGTAAAGTTGCGGCCCTGCTGAAACCCAGTCCTAATGGGGCTTGGTAGATGTAAGAAAGTAGCAAAGCCTACATGCTTTGTGCCCAGGTGGGTGAGGGGCGCGTTTTTAACAAAGCTTCAGCTTTGTGCGACCCGAACGACGCCAATCTGTGATTGGTGGCTGGGGGAATTGGTAGACAGTAGCCGTCAGGCTACCTAATCCCAGTTCTGCAAGATTTAGGAAAAGTAGCAAAGCCTATATGCTTTGTGCCCAGGTGGCGGAATTGGTAGACGCGCTAGCTTCAGGTGCTAGTAATCGAAAGGTTGTGGGAGTTCAAGTCTCCCCCTGGGCACCACTTCCCTCTTAAATATAGTTCGCTGAACTGCCAGTCGTGGTCCTGTGCCTGTAGTTGGCAGGTCGACTATTAGCTTTGACTGGCTCTGTGCCACTCTTCAAATTTCCAGACCTTCTTGTAGCACGCTAGAGATCCTCTCAAGCAATTGAGCCCGGAAGAATTGCCCGTTCGGTGACAATAAGGTGGAGGAGCTCCCCCTGGGCACAGCTCTTAACAACTATCGAGAAGCGTTCTGGTAATTATTCAATTTAGCCTCAGCACCGCCCTCATAAACGACCCTCTCTAACGAAGCTAGAGATACTCTTA
>MRWG01000366.1_pt1 | contig 62183 bp, 59 predicted proteins | sample 1013341 | NCBI WGS metagenome assembly MRWG01 (sample SAMN06117577, study PRJNA244670) | biofilm metagenome | biome: Water; feature: Cathode Biofilm; material: Biofilm; isolation source: microbial consortium enriched at the cathode of a solar microbial fuel cell | place: USA: District of Columbia ...
ATGTGCAGGCAGCCCGCAATCCGCGCCCCAGCCAGCGGCTGCTCCGCGCCGTACTCCTCACGCAGCGCCATCAGACCCGGCATCTCGGTCTGGGCGATCTCGATTTCCTTGCGCCCCCAGTCGGCAAGTGAAATGTCGGCAACCTTGTAGTCTGACGATCCGCTCATGGTTTTCTCGCTCCGCTGGCAGAGGGGCGCGGCGGACCCGGCCGCGCGCGCGTGGAATTCGCGCGTATGTAGCGCCTCGGCGGGTAGAGGTCCACCTCGACAGCGCGCGGCGGCGGCGCTATCCACGCAGCGTTCGCGCGCTGACGCGCCGGCAGGGAGTGGAAGGTCCATGGAGACGCCCGCCACGACGGCGAAGAGGATGGCGGACGCTGTGCGCACCAGCCGCCGCGACTGTCCCCAGTGCGGCGCCGACAATGCAGCCCGGCCGCCGCGCCATGTCCGGGACGGCTGGCGGATCAAGACCTGCGCCGCCTGCGGCTTCGTCTATCTGGAAAACGCGCCGGTCTATGACGAGCTGTTCGACAACATGGCCTGGCAGACCACCTGGCGGGCGGAGGCGAAGCGCCGGGCGGCGGCCCGGCCCGTGGGCTACCGCCTGTCGCGCCTGACCCGGTTCCGCCTGCACATGTTCCCGCGCAGGCGCGTCGGCGAACTTTTGCTGCGCCACGCCGCACCGGGCCCTGTGATCGACATCGGCTGCGGCGACGGCAAGCAGTTCCGCGATCTCGACCCGCGCTTCACGCCCTACGGCGTCGAGATCGACCGCGGCGCGGCGGCCCGGGCCGGGGCCGCCTTCGCCCCGCGCGGCGGCGCGGCGGTCAACGCCGCCTCCCTGCACGGGCTCGCCGCTTTCGAGGCCGGCTTCTTCACCGGGGCGGTGCTGCGCTCCTATCTGGAACACGAGACGCAACCAGCCGAGGTACTGGCGGCGCTGGCGCGGGTCATGGCGCCGGGCGGCGTGGCGATTATCAAGGTGCCGAACCATGCCTGCCTGATGCGGCATGTCCTGGGGCTGGACTGGCCGGGTTACCGTTTTCCCGACCACGTCAACTATTTCACGCCCGCCAGCCTGGAGCGCATGGTCCGCGCTGCCGGCTTCGAGGTGCGCCGCTTCGGCCTGACCGACCGCCTGCCCACCTCCGACAACATGTGGCTGATCGCCGAACGTCGGTGAGGGATCAACGCCGTCGAACCGCCGCCGCCAATGAAGATGGCTACTATCGAATTCGGCGATACTTTCCTTTCCCCAGGAATTCGATCTCGCCCTGATCCCTGAGATACTGAAGGCGTTGCCGTACCTTCTGTTTGATGTGCTCGTTCTTCGGGAATTGGTCCTCGAGGTATTTTTGGAAGATATAGACATCGGAAAGTTCGAACATATCGCCTGTCGACCATCGACTATGGATGATGCTTCGAAGGGCCTTGTCCCATTTGGCATTCGATTCGCGGTTTGTCGCAGGTGATTTCGCTTTTCTGGGTCTTTTCGAATTCATCGTCGGTTCCGCGTCCAGGCGCACGACCTTGCCTTCCAGCTCCGGAGAAGGGGCGGCGTAGCGCTCGAATACGCGCGGGTCGTGACCGGGCACGATCCAGGCCGGGTCGTCGGCCAGGCGGCGCATGATGCGGAAGGCGTCGAGCATCTCGCCCTGGTTCCAGACGATGACGAAGGGCCGGTCGGCCTCCATGTTCTCGTAATAATGGCTGGCGTCGGAGGCGAGCACGATCCAGCCGATGCGCGTCATCACGCGCACCACCTGCAGCCCCGCCGTGTGCCCGCCGACCCAGTGGACCGACAGGCCGGGCTCCAGCTCCGCCTCGCCGTCGTGAAACTCCACCCGCCCCTCGAAGACGCGGAAGACAAGGTCGGCGATGTGCTCGGGGGTGTAGGCGTGGGCGATCGCCGGGCGCGTCATCTGCCGGCCCGTGGCGTAGGCCATCTCCCGGTCCTGCAGATGGAAGCGGGCGGCGGGGAAATGCTCGTAGCCGCCGATATGGTCGTAGTGCAGGTGGGTGACGATGACGTCTTCGACCTGGTGGCTGTCGACGCCGACCAGCGCCAGTCCCTCGCGCACCGTGCGCACCAGCCGGCGGTTGCGGCGCCCGGCGTCGAGCGCGTCGAAGCCGGTGTCGACCACCCAGACCTTGCCGTCGCGCTTCAGCGCCCAGACGAAGTAGTCCATGTCCATGGGCGCGTCATGCGGGTCGCCGCCGATGAAGTGATCGCCGCGGCGCGCCTCCCGCTCGGCGTACTTGATGGCGTAGACCTCGAATTCGTGTGGCGTCGTCATGGCTGCCTCCCCCGCTTCCCGTTCGATTTTCCGCTAGTCTGGCGCAATTCACCGCGCGAGGGGAGAGAACCATGAGCGACGAGCTGTTCGAGAAGGGTCTGAAGATCCGCAAGGAGGTGCTGGGCGAGGCCTATGTCGACAAGACCATGGGCGCAGCCGACGCCTTCAACCGCGACTTCCAGCACTGGGTAACGGCCAGCGCCTGGGGCGCGGCCTGGGGGCAGGAGACGCTCTCGCGCCGCGACCGCAGCCTGCTCAACCTGGTGATGCTGGCCGCGCTCGGCCGGGGCACGGAGTTCAAGCTGCACGTCAAGGGCGCCGTCAACAACGGTGTGACCCTGGCCGAGATGAAGGACGCGCTGCTGCACATGACCGTCTATTGCGGCGCGCCCGCCGGGGTCGAGGCCTTCCGCCTCGCCCGCCAGGCGCTGGAGGAAATCGGCGTCGACCCGGCGGAGGCGGACCAGGCCCCTACCTGACCCGCGCCATGACCTGATCGGCGAAGTCGCGGAAATTGGCGCGCATGTGCGCCGCGGGCGGCAGCAGGGTGACCTCCTTCAGCCCGGCCTGTTCGAGCTGACCCAGCCGCTCGACGATCTCGTCGGGCTCGCCCACCAGGCCGCCGGCGATGCGGATCATGTCGGGCGTGACGAAGCGGCGCTCCTCCGGCGGACAGAACGCGCAATGGCCGCGGTGCAGCATCTGGTGGCGGCGCGCCGCCGGCATCGTTGCCTCGACATGAGCCTTGTAGTCCTCCCAGGTGCCGCGCACCCGGTCGGAGACGAAATCGTCCCGGCCCCGTTCCTGATAAAGCTCGTACCAGTAGTGCAGGGTGGAGACGACCGCCGAATCCACCTCGTCGATGACCCGCTCGTCGGTGAGCGTCTCGCCGGGCCTGAGCACGCAGGCGAAGGTGAGCGCGGCGGTGTGGAAGTCGTCGCCGAGCTCGCGTCCCGCCTCTGCCGCGCCTTCGCGCGCGGTCTCCAGGTTCCTGGCCAGCACGCCCAGCGGCTCGTTGCCCGCGCAGATGCGCCCGTCGCCAAAGGCCCCGGCGGCGCGCAGCGCCTTCGGGCCGTTGGCGGCGACGTAGATGTCGACGTGGTCGTCCAGGTTGAGGCAATCCAGCTCCCGGTCGAGGAAGCGGATCGGGCGGACCTCGCCATTGTGCTCGAACTCGACCTCCTCGCCGGCAAGCAGGCCGCGGACGACGCGCAGATAGTCGCGGAAGGCCTTCGCCTTCACCGGCCGGGCGCCCATGATGCGCATCGCCGTGTGGCCGGTGCCGATGCCGATGAAGGTCCGGCCCGGGGCCAGCCTGTTGATCGAGGCGATGGAATGTGCGGTCACCGGCGCCAGCCGCGTCCCGGCGATGGCGACGCCGGTGCCCAGGCGGATGCGGCTGGTGTGGTGCGCCGCCAGCGCCAGGGTGGCGTAGCAGTCCGACCAGATCATCTGGCTGTCGGGCGCCCAGCCGTGGTCGTAGCCGAGCGCCTCCAGCTCCCGGAAGATCGCCCAGTCGTCGATCTTCGTCGCCACCATGCCGCCGAACTTCATCGCCGTCCTCCCCTTCGTTCCCTGCGTAGGGGCAGGATGGCACGCCGGACGGGCTTGGCAACGCCCCGGAGTCCCGGGACCCCGGATCAGGTTCAGATCACGGGATCGGCGACGGGGGGCCGCATCTCCGGCGGCAGGGGCTTCACCTCGAGCCCCTCGCAGGCCCCCATGAGAGTAAGCAACGCGGCCACGAACGTCAGGCGGATCAGTTTCGTCATCTCGGTCTCCGGTATGTGAGGCGGGCCATGCCTGCGAACCGGAGAGATGGTTCCGCCCCTGCGCCGCAGCCAGTCCGGAGCGATCACAAGCGCGTGGTGGCCAGCCCTCGTCGTGGCTTACCGCGGTGAGGGCGATTCCATCGGCGGGATGTTGCGGGGCGGGATGGGGTCGCGGTCCAGGCCGGCGCAGCCGGCGGCGAGGGCCAGCGCCGCGGCCGCCGCGATGATCAGGGTCAGGCGTTTCATGACTTCGACTCCACTTCTGTTCCGGCCATTCGCGGCCAGATGGGCGGTGGATCGGCCCGCCCCAACGCACGGGCCCCTCACGATTTCTTGCGTCGCGGCGGGTGATCCGGCGCGCGGGGTCACCCTGGATCGGGGCTGGCGATTTCGGGACGGTCTTCCGGCGGCAGCGGCTTGACCTCGATCCCCTCGCAGGCCGCGAGCAGCAGCAGCGGGGCGAGAAGCAGCGTCAGGCGAAGTGCGTTCTTCGGGGGGTCTCCGGACGAAGGCGGGCCATGCCTCGGACGGAGAAATGGGGCGATGCGCCGCCGCGGCCAACGATCCGCGGTTCACAAGCGCGTGGCGTCCCGGGGGCTGGACACCCATTCTCCACGCCTGCGGGCCAAGTCTGCATGGCGAGTTCAATCGGAGGCGATATCAACGAAACCATGCTCGACGTCCCGGCAACGCGAGAAATCGGCGATGCCAGTGACGCCCGGCGCGCCGTCAGACGTCAGGGCGAGCGACTTGCCGCATCGCAGCCATATATTGACGTCCGCGCCCACAAACTCGATCTCGCGAATCTTGGTGCCCTGCGGCGTTAGCGCCTTGTACCAGCGGAAGCTGCCGTTCGACCTCTCGCCCGGCAGAGAAGGCGCGAATCCGGCGATATGGTCGGCGGAAAAGTGTGCGACGATCTGAAAATACTCTTCAGAGCCGTCCGCCAGTTCACTCAGCCTCAGGTCGTTGTGATAGCCCCAGACCGCAATCTCGGCGCAGTTGGCGGTCATTGCGATCTGCATCAGCCAGCCGGGATTCCAGAATTCTCCCAAGACCTTGCCGGTGCGGTCGAGGACAAGCAACGCGGAGGCCAGCCAGTTGATGTCGTGCGCCGTCGCGAAAACCCTGTAGTCGCCGTCCGGCTGGCAGCGGTCGACCGCCAATGACGAAATGCGCATCCGGCTCGAGCTGCCGCCGCCGAAGGGATAGATCGTGGGCAGTTCGTACTGCCAGACAAGCGCGCCGCGGCTGTCATATCCGCGCAGGCTCCCCCCGCCGATTCGTCAGCTTCCTGCGCGACCACGACATGGCCGCCGCCCGCAACCTCCGTCACCTCCGCAAGAGAGACCGACCTCGGGAACGCCTTGTGCCAGAGCGGATTTCCGGCGGCATCGAAGGCAACAACGCTGCGACCCTCGCGCTGGACCAGCACATCTACTATTTCCGGCCTTTCGCGCCCCGTGACGACGCGGACGAGTTCTTCAGTGGCGGTGAGTGCATGCGGCGCCACGTCCACGATCAGTAGCGCCACGATGGCGAAGCCCCCCGCGCCGCGCTTGGTACGGTGTTTCAGGAAACTGTAAACCACGTAACCGGCGCCAGCTGCGGCAAGGACGATCTTTGTCAGGACCAGGACGAGGGACCAGTCCATGGCGGCTCCGGAGTGGAAGGGACGTTCAACCGGCGGGCGAACCAGTGTATCAATCAGCCATGGTACAAAAAAAGATGAGCGGGGAAAGCTTTCGCGAGGACACGCGCCGGGCCGGGCTGCCGCCCGCGCTGGTGAAGGAGCTGACGCGCCAGGACGACGCCAAGGGCTGGGCCGGCGTGGCCGAGCTGTTCGGCGCCATCGCGCTGATCCTCGGGCTGGCGCTCTGGGCCTGGCATCCGGCGGTGACGGTGCTCGCCATGCTGCTGATCGCGACGCGCCAGCAGGCCTGTTTCGTCATCGCCCATGACGCCGCGCATTACCGCCTGCTGAAAGACCGCCGCTGGAACGACATCGTGGGCCGGATCGCCGGCGGCATCGTCGGCATCTCCATGCCGACCTACCGCGTGGTCCACCGGCTGCACCACAATCACCTGTACGGGAAGCAGGACCCGGACATCCCGCTCAACGCCGGCTATCCGCGCGGGCGGGCCTACCTGCTGAAGAAGCTGTTCTTCGACCTGTTCGGGGTGACCGCCTGGAAGACCTACCGCTACTTCTTCGGCGCGCCGGCGATCAATGCGGCGGCGGGCGGGCCGAACAGGCCGCTGGACGACACCTCGCCCGCGCTCCGCGCCGCCGCCCGGGCCGACCGCTGGTGGGTGCTGGGCTTCCACGCGGCGATGCCTCTGGCCGCCTTCGCCGGCGGATTCCTGCTCGAGTACCTGCTGCTCTGGGCGGTGCCGCTGGTGACCTTCCTGCAGCCGCTGCTCCGGCTCCGCGCGATCTGCGAGCATGGCGCGGTGACGGATTTCGCCTCGCCGCTGACCGCGGCCCGGACCAATCTGGGGCCCCGCTGGCTGCTCTGGCTGTTCTTCCCCTTCAACGTGAACTTCCACGTCGAGCACCACATGTACCCGGCCATTCCCTTCTACAATCTGCCCGCCGCGCACCGGGCGATGAAAGCGCACGGCGTGCTGGACAAGGCCGAGGTCCGCGACGTGCGCGAGACCCTGGGCCTGGTCATGGCCGACCGCCCCGCGCGGGAAGCAGCCCCGGCCTGACGCCGCGGCGATTGCAGCCCGGCCCGGCCCGGTTCTAACATTCCGCCATGACAAACCTGACCGAACTGCTCGGCATCGCCGAGAAACGCGCCGAAGGCCGCCCCGTCCTGGTCCATCAGGGCCGGGAATGGAGCCATGCCGAACTCGCCGCCCAGTCCCGCCGCGTCGCCGCCGGGCTGAAATCGCTGGGCGTGGGCAAGGGCGACCGGGTCGCCATCTGGCTGCCCAACGCGCCGGCCTATCTCGCCGTCTTCTTCGCCTGCGCCCGGCTGGGCGCCATCGCGCTGGCGGTGAACACCCGCTACCGCTCGGTCGAGGTGGGCGACATCGTCAGCCGCGCCGGGGCGAAGGCGCTGATCTACTGGCCCGACTTCAAGGGCATCGCCTTCAACGAGATCCTGGCGGAAATCGATCCGGCGGAGCTTTCGGGCCTGGAACACCTGATCGTCTATTCGGAGGATGGCGCGCCGGCGGTCTCCCCGGTGCCCGAGGCGACGCCCGTGTCCTACGACGACCTCGCCGCGCATGCCGAGCTTGAAGAGGATCACGCGGACGACGGTCTCGGCTGCGCGATCTTCACCACCTCGGGCACGACGAGCAAACCGAAGTTCGTCCTGCATCACCAGTCGTCCATCGCCGATCACGGCCTGCAGATCGCCGACAGCTTCGGCTGGCGCGGCGAGGACGTGGTCCACCTGCTGGCCATGCCCTATTGCGGCGTCTTCGGCCTGACCCAGTCCATGGGCGCCATCGCCTCGGGCCGGACCATGATCACCATGCCCTATCTGGACATTCCGGAGGCCGTCAGGCTGATGAAGGCGCACCGCGTCACCCACACCGCGGGCTCCGACGACATGTACGCCATGATGCTGGAAGAGGCGGCGGGCGAGCAGACGCCGTTCCCGGCCTTCCGCTCCGGCATCTACGCGCTGTTCAACGCGGCGCTGGAGGACATCGTCGAGCGCGCCGAGCAGCGCGGCATGTATATCACCGGCGTCTACGGCATGTCGGAGGTGCAGGCGCTGTTCACCCGCTGGCCCGATGGCTCGCCCGTCGCGGTGCGCAAGCGCGGCGGCGGCATCCCCATCGCGCCGACGGCGGCGGTCCGCGTGCGCGATCCGGAGTCGGGCAGGCTGCTCGGCGTCGGCGAGCCGGGCGAGCTGGAGGCGCGCGGCCCGTCGATGATGATGGAATATTTCCTGAACCCGGAGGCAACGGCGAAGACGCTGACCGACGACGGCTTCATCCGCACCGGCGACCTGGCGCAGATGACCGAGGAGGGCGGCTTCGAATATCTCTCCCGCATGGGCGACGTGCTGCGTCTCGGCGGCTTCCTCACCGCGCCGGCGGAGATCGAGGCGCGCCTGCTGGAGCACCCTTCGGTGAAGGATGTGCAGGTGGTCGCCGCCAATGTCGGCGGCCGCAACCGCGCTGTGGCCTTCGTCATTCCAGCCGGCCCCGGCTATGACGAGGCGGCGGTGATCGCTCACTGCGCCGCCGGCCTCGCCAAGTACAAGGTGCCCGCCCGCGCCGTGCCGCTCGACGCCTTCCCTGTCACCCAGTCGGCCAACGGGGTGAAGATCCAGAAGGCGAAGCTGCGCGAGATGGCCGGCGAACTGGACGACGAACCGCGCCGCCGCTCAGGGTAGGGTCAGGGCCGGCCGGGCCGGATTGGTTGATTTGGCGTCCTGGGGCTTGACCCCAGGACCCAGAGAAACGAAGGACTGGGTCCTGGGGTCAAGCCCCAGGACGCCATGTGTTTCCGTCGCTTCGTTGAAGGACCTTGAGCAATCCACTGTTTGACTGAAGCGCGACCCGCCTTGCTTGTCACCTCCGCCAGCCCGAGCGGGGTCAGGGACGAGCCTGTGCGGGGGCCGGAACGGCTCTACTGCCAGTCATACGGTCAACCGGATGCCCGCACAGGGCGGGCATGACCTCCAAGGTCCGACGCTCCCCGCCTCAGACGTAGCCGTCGATGCGGTCGCGCTCGCGGAGCGCCGCCGAGCGCTTCGCCGGATCGCCATAGCCGGCACCGCCGCCGGTCCGGACCACCAGCCGGTCGCCCTTCCTCATCGCCATCGACAGTTTGGAACGGAGCTCGATCCGTTCGCCGCCGCGGATCACCCAGGCGGAGGCCTTGCCGCCGGACTCGCCGCCGAACAGCCCCTCGGGCGGGATGATGAAGCGGTCGCCATAGGCGGCGAAGGTGACGTCGTCGTCCAGGATCTCGTAGACCCGCTGGAAGCCGAGGCCGCCGCGGTGTTCGCCGTCGCCGCCCGAACCGGCCACGAGGCTGTAGTCCAGCACCCGGAAGAACGGATAGCTCATGTCCTGGCTCTCGACGGGAATGTTGCCGCAATTGCTGAGCGGGCTGTCGACCGCGTCGCAGCCGTCGCTCCGGGGCCCCGCGCCATAGCCGCCGCCGAAGATCTCCAGATAGATGTTGTAGCCCTTCGGCCCCAGATGGCTGAGGCAGCAGGCATAGGTGGTGTCGTAGCCGGCGGCGATGACCTTCTCCGGCGCCGCCTGGGCCAGCGCCTTCATCACCGCGTTGAACACCCGGTAGCTGGGCAGCAGCCTGGCGCGCACCGGCGCCGGGGCCTTCGGGTTCAGGATGGAGCCCTCCGGCGCCTCCACGGTGATGGCCCGGGCGCAGCCGGAATTGAACGGCAGGTCGGCGGAAGTCAGCGCCGACTTGATGACCGAAAGCGCTGCGCCAACGGTCGAGGCGAAGGGGTTGTTCATGTTGGACTTCACCTGCGGCGCACTGCCGTCGAAGGTGACGCGGATGTCGGAGCCCTTCACCGTGACCTGGGCGGCGATGCGCAGCGGGCCGCTGCCCTGGCCGTCGTCGTCCAGGAAGTCCTCGCCCTCATAGGTGCCGTCGGGCACCGCCGACAGGGCCTGGCGCATGCGCCGCTCGGCATAGTCCAGCATCTCGTCCATCGCCGCTTCGAGGCGGGCGGCGCCGTGGCGGGCGCAGAGCTCGCGCACGCGCTCCACGCCGATGGCGTTGGCGGCGAACTGCGCCTCGAAATCGCCGATGGTGTGGTCGGGCATGCGGATATTGGCGCGCACGAAGCGCTGCAGCGGGCCGTCATTGCGCCAGTCGCGGGCCAGGTTCCACTTCGTCGGCGGGAAGACGATGCCTTCCTGATGGATATCGGTGGCGTCGGGGTTCAGCCCCGGCGCGCCGCCGCCCAGGTCGATGTGGTGCGCCACCGTCGCCGAGAAACCGAGCAGCCGTCCGTCGACGAAGATCGGCGTGAACAGGAAGACGTCGGGCAGGTGCTGGCCGCCCTGATAGGGATCGTTGGTGATGTAGAAATCGCCCTCCACCAGCTCCTCGGGCGGATACGCGGCGGCGCAGGGGCCGAAGGTGTGGGCGATGGAGCCGAGCTGCAGCGGGATCAGCTCCGACTGGGCGACGACATTGCCGTGCCGGTCGAGGATCGCCGACGAGCAGTCCTCGGCCTCGCGCACGATGGTCGAATGGGCCGAGCGGATCAGCTTCACCCCCATCTCGTGGGCGGTGGCGATCAGTGCCTGGGTGATGACCGCCTGGTCGACGGCCGAGAGGTTCTGCGGTGCGGTATCGGGCATCTTCGGGCTCCTTGGACGCTCGGCCCATTGTGCAGGCAGGGGGGCGTGGCGGGCAAGTCATCCCGCAGGATGGGCGGCTTCGCCCGATCCCCGAGTGACCCTCCGGGCCATCGGCGATGACAGCCGGGCCCCCGCTAGTACCGCTTCTCCCAGGTGATGCCGGTGCTGGTGCTGCCGTCGCGGTCGATCTCGGTGTCGACCTTGACGTTGGGCAGGACATCGATCTCCACGACGACGGAGCCGGATTCCGAATCCACCGACTGCTTGGCGCCGACATAGACGCCTTCGCGGACATAGCGTCCGGCGCTGATGGCGCCCGCCGATTCTGGGTCGTCGCCGCTTTCCAGGCGCAGCACGTCCAGCCCCACCGCGTCGCGGATGCGGTCGGTCGCGCCGCGCTTGCCGTTGGTCAGGGTGCGGATGCCCTGGGCCAGGTTCAGCGCCTCGACCGGCGAGAGCGACTGGCGCGCCTTGTCGAACAGCAGCCGCGGCAGGACCTCGCCTTCGGGCAGTTCCGGGGTCGAGGTGAAATCGATGTCGGGCTGCGAGGGCCGGCCGGAGACGATGATGCGGCCGGTCAGATCCTCGGTCTCGCGGACCAGGACGATGCGGAACTCCGGCGTCAGGTCGCCGGTGAGCCCGATCGAGCCTTCCTCCAGGTCGAAGTCCTTGCCCAGCAGGCTGAGGCTGCCGCGCACGGCGTTGAAGTCGGAGGTGACCTGCGGGTTGTCGGCGGTGCCGGTGATCGTCGCCTGGCCCCGCCATTCGCTTTCCAGTCCCCGGCCGCGGACGAAGAACTGTCCCGGCGCGTCGATGCGGATGTCCAGGTTGACGGGCAGCGGCGGGCCGGGCTCCTCCGCCTCGGCCTCGGCGACCTTGTCGCGCTCCAGCTGGATGGCGACGACGCTGGGTGGCAGGTCCGGCGCCACCAGGCGGATCTCCACGTGATCCAGGGTGTGGCGGCCGACCACGTCCACCGCCTGGCCGTCCCAGGTGACGGTGGTGCGGCCGCTGACCTTCACCTCGGCCTCGTCCCGGCGCACCGCCAGCAGGCCGTCCAGATCCAGACTGACTTCCGCCGTCCTGTCGTCGCCCAGCAGCACCATCTCGCCGCTGCCGCGCAGGCGGCCGCCGACGGGGTCGCGGGCGGAAAGCTGGAAGTCGCCGACGCCCCGGTCGTTGAAGCGGACCGACATGTCGACGTCCTGCAGGATGGTGCCGCTCAACAGGTTCTCGTAGCGCGCGTCGGAAATCACGGCCTCGCCCTGCAGGCGGGGCTGTGACCAGGTACCGTCCATGCGGACGTCGAAGCGGGCGGGACCGGCGGCCAGGTTGTCGCTCTCCGGCAGCAGGGCCACGAGCTGCTGCAGGTTGCCCCGCCACTCCAGCCGGCCGCGGACCGCGCCGTCTGCGGGCGGGATCGGGATCGCCCGGTCGCCCGAAGGCGGCAGCACGCCGGAAGCTTCGGCGACCAGCGGCTGCTCGAAGGGGCCGGCGATGGTGGTCTTCAGGCCGACCTCGCCGTCGGCCCAGCGGCCCTGGGCGCTGACCTGGAAGGTGAAGTCGCCGACTTCCTCGGGCATGCGCAGGTCGGTAAGGGTCAGATCGAGACGGCCGGTGTCCCCCGGTTCCTTGGTATCCAGCCGGATCGTGGCGTTCGCCACGCCGCTCAGGCCCTCGACGCCGCCCAGCGCCGCCAGCGGGCCGAGGGCGAGGTCGGCGATCTCCAGCTGCGCCAGGATCTGGCTCGGGCCATAGGTGGCGTCGCCGGTCACCGCGCCGCCGGCGCTGGCGGCGAGGTCGAGGCCGCGGACGGCGATCAGGTCGCCGCGCAGGGCGACGATGAAGGGGCTGCGGGAAGTGATGTCGCCCTGCGGCGTCTCCAGCACCAGGTCGGCGACGCGCAGACCGAGGGTCTCCGGGTCGGTGAGGTCGGCGGCGATCTCGGTGCGCAGCGACACCTCGACGGGCGCTGCCAGATTGGCGGTGAGCCGCGCGACGGGACGTTCGATCGTGCCGCCCAGATCGGCGGTGACCTGGGTGATGCGGTTCTCGCCGGAGGTGATGGCTGTGACCAGCACGTCGCCGCCGATCCGGGGCGCGCCCTCGCCCGAGGGATCGAGCGTGATTTCGGCCACGGCCGCCTCGATCTGTGCGCCGCCGGCCTCGATGCGCTCCACGGTCACGTCGGCCAGCACGGTCTCGCCGCGGGTCTGCAGGTCGGCTGCGGCGCGGGCGATGCGCGCGCCGCCGGCGTCGATGTCCGTGGCCTGGACGCGGCCGGCGGCGGTCGGCAGCTCTCCGGTCAGGTCGGTAACGTCCAGGTCGACGTCCAGCCGCCCGACGGCGGCCATGTCGCCGGCGCGGACATTGCGCGCGGTCAGATCGATCTTCGCATCCAGCCGCTCGCCCTCGGGTTTCAGCGTCACGGTGCCGTCTGCATCGCCGGCGAGCGGCATGCCGGCCAGCTCCGACAGGTCGGAGAGGTCGTCCACCTTCAGGGTCGCCTGGCCGTCGAAGCCGGTGGTGGCGAGGTCCAGGTTACCCCGGCCCTCCAGCCGCGCCGAGCCCAGCCGGGCGCGGTAGCGGTCCAGGGACAGGCGATTGGCCGCCGGGTCGAAACCGCCGGCGACGTCCAGCGATCCGGTCTGGCCGCCGCTGCGGAAGCTCAGTTCGGCGTCGAAGTCGGGCGAGCCGGCGAGGTCGAAGGCCGAGAACCGGAGGCGTGGCTGGGCGATCTCCCGCCCGCTGACCCTGAGGTCCGCCGCGCGGGCTGTCCCCGTCACCCTCGGATCGTTCAGCGTGCCGCCGATCTCGCCGCTGACGGCCAGGTCGCGCAACCCCTCGATGGATGGCGGCGCCAGCCCCGGCGGCAGTTCGGGCAGGCTCAGCGAATAGTCGCCATCGATGGTTTCGCCCTCCAGCGTGGCGTTGGCGGCGATTTCGGCGCCCTTCGCGGTGTTGCCGGAAATCCGGGCGACCATGGCCTCGCCCATGGGCTCGGCCTCGACGTTCAGATCGACGGTCGATCCGGCGACGTCTGCAAACTGCGGATCGCGCCATTGCAGCTCCTCGAGATGAAGACTGGCGTCGACCGTGCCGCGGTTTTCGCCCAGCCCCTCGATGGTCAGGTCGAGATTGCCCCGGCCGCCGGTGAGCAGCTGCGCCAGCTGCGGTGCGCGGGCGAGATCCTCGGCCTCGACGTGCAACTCGCCGTCCATTTCCCGCTGCTCGAGGTCGACGGTGAAGTGGCCGTTCGCCGTACCCGCCGCCGTCCGGACGTCGAGGCCGCTGATCTCCAGCGCTTCGGGGCCGGCGACGAAATCGAAGGCCAGGGTCGGATCGGCCCCGGCCAGGCTGGCATATTGCGGGTTGCCGGTCTGAGGCTCGTCGATGGTCAGCACGGCGTGGCCGCGCGCCGTCTCGAGATCGCTGGTCGCGTCGATCTCGGCGACGATCCGGTCCGCGGCGTAGTCCTGGAACCGGGGCGCGGCGATATCCGCGCGCATCTTCGCCGTCAGCGTTTCGTCCAGCGCGCCGTCCAGATCGACCTGCAGCGCCGCGGTCTCGAAACGCGCGCCCGTCAGCCAGGGCGCCAGCGCGTCGTCGGCGCGGATATCGGCATTGGCGGCGAGGCGGACGGTATTGGCCGCTCCGTCATAATTGCCTTCGGCGGTCAGGGTCACGGCGGGGCTGTCGAGCTTCAGGCGGTCGATGGTCACCTGGTCGGTCGACGGCCCCGAGACCGCGACATCGACATGCACCACGTCGCCAAGGGCCTGCTTCGGGGCGGAAAGCGCGCCGCCGATCAGGTTCGCCGTCGCGTCGAGGCTGGCGGCATAGCCGCCGTCGGCGGCCAGCGCGAGATCGAGCCGGCCGACCAGGTCGAGGGCGTTCTGCACGGTCAGATCGACATCGATTTCCGCCTCGCCGAAGGGCCCGCCGCCCGTCATGGACAGCCGCACCCTGTCCTCCGGCGCGACGCCCAGCGCGTCGGCCAGCGGCCGGATCGCGGGCATGTCGGCGGCGATGTCCACGTCCATCCGCTCGGCGGCGAAGTCCGCGGTGATATCGGCGCGCACGAAGCTTTCGCCCAGGTCCAGAGGCCGGATGTCCAGGTCCAGACGCTGGACCGCCCCGGCGTCGGCGAGGGCGCCGGTGACGCGGTAGCGCGACTGCACGGGCGCCACGCCTTCGGGCAGGATGACCTCCTCGACCGCCAGTTCCTTCAGGGTGACGGGCAGCGGCGCGCGCGGCCACTGGAAGTTCTCCGGCAGCAGCCGGCCGTCGCTCGCGGTCTCCTCCACCGGCGTCTCGTCGGCAGGCAGGCGCAGCACCTCGACCCGCTCGGCCGCCAGGCGGTCGATGGTCAGGGCGCCGTCCAGCAGGTCGGCGGCGCTGAGATCCAGGGCGACGTCTTCCACCTCCAGCCAGCGTCCGTCCGCGTCCGCAAGGGCGAGACTGTCGAGGTGCAGTACGCCGTCGTCGCCGCGCCGGAAGCGTCCGGTCTCGATGGTCAGGCCGGGGCCGCTGGCGAACCCGGTCGCCTGCTCCAGCGCCCAGGTCCAGGTGTCCTCGCCGGCGCCATAGACGAACCAGGCGATACCGCCCGCCAGCAGGACCACAGGTGTGAGCAGGATGGCCGCGAGCCACCCGAAGATCCGGAGAGCGCGCCGCATCAGAATGCCTGGCCGAGACTGATGTAGAATTCGAAGAAGTTGTCCTCGTCGCGGCGGTGCAGCGGGAAGGCGAGATCGAAGCGGATGGGCCCCACGGGGCTGTAATAGCGCACGCCGCCGCCGACGCCGACATGCAGCGTCTCGGTGGCGTCGGGGAAGGGCTCGGCAGCGACATAGCCGGTGTCGACGAAGGCCACCACGCCCAGGTCCTCCATGAAGCGGGCACGGAGCTCGATGGCATTCTCCGACAGGAACCGCCCGCCGGTCAGTTCGCCGGCGTCATTGGTCGGTGAGATCGACTGGAACTCGTAGCCGCGTACGGACGCGCCGCCGCCGGCGAAGAAGCGTTCGTTGACCGGCACGTCGTCGAGCGCCTGCGAGAGAATGGTCGCGACGCGGGCGCGCAGGGCCAGCACCAGGCTGTTCTCCCCGATCAGCGGCTGATAGAACGCGCCGCCCAGCGAGATGCGGCCGAAATAGGCGGGATCGCCGTTGTTGAGGCCGGCATAGGGCGCTGCCGCCAGGAACAGGCGGAAGCCTTCGGTGGCGTTGAGCTGGTCATTGGCGCGGTCGAGATTGGCGAAGGTGGGGAAGCCGAGCAGGTAGGCCGTATCGTTCTCGATGTCCGATTCCACCTTGGCCGCGCTGGCCTCGACGGAGGTGCCGACGCGCCAGTGCTCGCCCACGCCGGTCTCGACCCCGATGCGCGCGGTGGCGGATTCCTCGGAGAAGGCGTCGTCGTCCAGCCGCCGCAGGGTGAAGCTCTCCTTCAGGGTCCAGCGCTCGGTCGGCGTGTGCGGCTGGGTCATCCCGAAGGTCAGCTTCTGTTCCTTCAGCGAGGCATCGAGCTCGGCGCGGAAGTCCTCGGCGCCGCCGAACAGGTTGCGATGCCGCCAGGCGATCCGCGCGCCGGGCCCGAGATCGGTGTCGTAGCGCAAGCCGCCGGAGATGGAGCGCAGCTTGGCGTCCGCGACCTTCAGCGTGATCGGTCGCGCCACCTGTTCGGGATCGGGGGTCTGCGGCGGCTGCACCGAGACGGCGTCGAACAGGCCGGTCGCGCGCATCGCTTCCTGGAACTTCTCCACCTTCTGGCGGTCGTAGGGCTCGCCCTCCTGCCAGGGGATGCGGTCCATGATGTAGTCGCGGGCCAGCTTGGTGTCGCCCTCGATCACCAACGGCCCGAAGGTCGTGTACGGACCCGGATCGAACCTGGCCGTCACCGTCAGCGTGTGGTTCTCGGTGTTGGCGACGGCGCGGCGGTCGATGAAGCGCGCATAGGGGAAGCCATTGCGGCTGAGAAAGCGCACGACGCGAGTCTCGGCCGCGACGATGTCCTCGCCATGGGCCTCGGCGCCCTCGCCCAGGTCGGCCGCACGCTTGATCTCCGCGTCCGTGGGCAGTTCTTCGGGATGCGGCTCGAAAGCCGGCTGGAAGGCTGCGATGGTGTAGGCGGTCCCCGGGGCGACGTCGAAGATGGCGCGCGCGTCCGCGTCCGGGTCGCCGGGCGTCTCCTCCACGCGGATTTCCACCGTGGCGTCGTAGTGGGCTTCGGCCGACATCACCTGCATCAGGGTCGCGCGGTCGTTCTCGGCGCGCCGTTTCAGTCCGGCAATGCTCGGCGCGCCGCGCTGCTGATAGCGGAAGGTGTCGAGCGAGGCGCGGATGACTTCGCGGACGTCGGGCTGCTCGTCCAGGCCATCGATGGTCGCGGTATAGCTCACGGGCAGCGGCCCCGAGAGCGCGGAATCCCTGTCATCCCCGGCCCCCTCCCCGTCCAGCAGGGTGCCGCAGCCAGCGAGCGCGAGCGCGCAGAGCGCAGCGGCTGTCAACCTGAGGAGGGGCAGTCGATGTGACGAGATGCTTATCTGGTACCGTCCTGGACAATCTTGCTCTTCTTACGCGACTGATGTGACCCGGATTACCCACGGTGGCAATTCCGGTCATGTCATGGCCGCGCCGCCCGGCCGCAAGGGACACAATGCCACGCGCGCTGGCGCCCGGTCAGAATACACCGGCCTCCAGTCCCGCGGCCATCAGCGTTCCCAGTTCCCGGCACTGGTCCAGGAAGTCGTCCTGCCAGTCGCCCCGGCAGACCAGCGGCTCGCGCACCGCATTCCAGCGCAGGCCGGTGGTGATGGTCTCGACCGCGCGGCAGGTGCCGGTGCCGTCATGGCCGGCGCGGACATAGAGGGCATAGGGCAGACCCTGCTTCTCCTCCAGCACGGCGTAGTAGGTGCGGTCGAAGAAGTCCTTCAGCGCGCCGCTCATATAGCCGAGATTCTCGGTGGTGCCGAGCACGATGCCGTCGGCGGCCATGACGTCGTCGGGTCCGGCCTCGAAGGGGGTGAGCAAGCGGACGTCCACGCCCTCGATGGCGTCGTCCCGCGCGCCGTCGGCGACCGCGTCCGCCAGCCGCTGCGTGTTCGGCGATGGCACGTGGGCGACGATCAGCATGGTCTTTGCGCTCATGACTGCACTCCGGCGCGTGATGTCCCGGCAAGCCTAGAGTATCGGCGGCGCGGATTGAAGGCCCGGGCCGGAAAGGTCTAGCGGATGGGCCTCATGTCCAGCCGGCTGGTGCGCGCCGTCGCGCCGGGCAGGCCGGCGAGGAACTGCGCGGCGCCGAGGACGATGGCGACGCGGCCGTCGGGGGCATGGAGCGGCATCGCCACGGCCTGGAACAGGCGATAGGCGCTCCAGTCGCCGCTCGCCTCGGTGAAGACGGCGTGCGGCTCGCGCGTCTCGACGATCCGACGGAGCACGGTGGCGATCGCTTCCCGGCCCCAGGCCCCGCCGCCGCATTCGATGCGCCGGCCGGTGGGGTCGCGGCCGAAGCGGCTGGCCAGCCGGGTGCCCACCAGACGGTAGCGCAGGCCCCCGTCGCAGCCGATGTCGACCATGAACAGGTCCGGCAGGACGAATTTCAGGTCTTCCGGCCCGAAGTCGGTCCGCCCGGGCTGTGGGCTGCGGCGTCTCAGGTCGAGCCAGAAGGCCGCCAGATCGGCAATGCTGCCGGCCGACACCGGGTCTCCGCCGGCCGACTCCATCGTTTCCTTCAATTCGGCCACGCAGACCGGCCCGCCCAGCCGCAGCAGTCCTTCGGGCTCATCTTCATGCTCGTTCGCAAGTCGCTTCGTCATCATGGAACCGCCCTGTCGGGGATGCAGTTTGTTGCTAGTAGCAACTTAAAATTCGGCATCCTGCACGTCAATGAACAAATTGCTACTAGCAACAATAGCGGCTAGGATCGTGACGATGAACACAAACGCCGATCCGCCGGGCCGACCCGCCATCGCACTGGCGAACCTGCTGGAGCAGACCGCGCGGCATGTCTATGACCAGCGCGGCGCCGGGGGCCTGCATCCCGTGCAGTGGTCGGCGCTGCGGTTCTTCGCCCGCGCCAACCGCTCGGCCCGGTCGGTCGCCGGGCTGGCGCGCTATCTGGGGGTCACGCTGGGGCCGGCGTCACGCACCGTCGGCGCGCTCCGCCGCCACGGACTGGTCGACGCGGTGAAGGACCCGGCGGACGGCCGCGCCTCGATCATCTCGCTGACCGCAGCGGGGCGGCATATGCTGCAACAGGATCCGATCCACCGCCTGGCGCGGGCCATCGAGGGGTTGCCGGAGACGGATGCGGGGGGTCTGGGGCGTGCGCTGACGCGGCTGTCCACGGCCCTGAGGGAGGGTGAGAGCCAGAATGACGACGCCGAAGACCGTGACGCCTGAGCCGGGGACCGACAGCGAGCGGCTGATCGACCTTTTCGAGCGCGCCGGCCGCTTCGGCGCCTGGCGCATCGATCTGCCCGATCGCCGATTCCGGCCGATCCGGGGGATTTTCCAGTTGCTGGGCGATGTCCGTCTCGACGGAGACGTTCCCGTCGACGACGTGCTGGCCCAGTTCGGTCCCGCGGACAGGGAAGCGCTGCGCGAAGGCCTGGATCGCCTGATCGCCGACGGCGCGCGTCTGTCCCATGAAACGGCGCTGATCGAACGCAACGGCCGGCCGCTGGCGGTGGTCGTCGAGGCCCTGCCGGAATTCGGACCGGACGGCGAGGTGAGCGGTGTCGTCGGCATCACGCGCGATGTCACGGAACGGGTGCTGGCCGAGCGGGAAAGGGCGCGCGCCGAGGCCCGGCTGCGCGGCGTCTTCGATGCGCTCGACCGCTCCGGCGTCGGCATCGGCGCCATCGATGCGGCGGGCCGCATGACCATGGCCCGCCCCGCCCTGCTGGCCCTGACGGGACACCGCTCGGAGGCCGAAGTGCTGGGCCGGCGCTGGGTCGACCTGCAGGGGCCGGGCGGCCGGACGGACCTGGAGGCCGCACTGGGGGCGCTCGACGCCGGCGCCGCAAGCCGGGAGCTGGGCGATGTCGAATGGCTGCGCCCCGACGGCCGCCGGCTGCACCTCGCCGTGCGCCTTGCGCCCTCCCCCGGAGGCGGCCGGGTGATCAGCCTGGTGGACCAGAGCGAGCAGTACGCCGCGCGCGAGGAAAGCCGGGCCCGCGAAAGCCGTACCCGCGCCATTCTGGACGCCATCGACGCCGCGGGCATCGGTTTCTGCGTCGAGGACCATGCCGGCGGCATCTTCGCGGTCTCGCCCCGGCTGGCCGAACTGTTCGGCGTCGGGCGCGACGAGGATCTCCTTGGCCGCCGCTGGAAGGACGTTCTCGACCTGCCCGAGGAGGTCCGGACCCTGAGCGACGAGGAGGACCGGGCCCACGCCGCCGGTCGCCCGCGGCCGGTGGTCTACCCGGCCTTCGAGCTGCGCCGCCGCGACGGCGCGGTGGCGCGCCTGCATGCGCGCTCCACGCCGCTGCCCGGCATCGGGCGGCTGCTGCTGGTGCTGGACGAAACCGAACGCTGGCGCATGGAGCGCCGCCAGGCGGAGGTCGACCGCCACCTGCAGCGGGTACAGAAGCTGGAGGCCGTGGGCCAGCTCGCCGGCGGCGTCGCCCACGAGATCAACAACCTGCTCCACCCCATCCGCACCTTCGCCCGCGCCGCCGCCGCTGCCGGCGAAGCGGCGGACCGCGACCGCTATCTGGCCCGGGTGCGCGAATGCGCCGACAAGGCCCGCGACATCGTCCGCGAGATGCTCAGCTTCGCGCGCGGCAGCGAGGGACAGATGGCCCCGGCCCCGCTTGGCGCGCTGGTGGCGGATTCGGTCGCCTTCTCCCGCGACCTGCCGCTCAGGGGCGTCGAGATCGAGCTCGACCTGCCCGAAGAGGAGATCGTGGCGACGGTGAACGAGACCGAGTTCACCCAGGTGCTGCTCAACCTGCTGACCAACGCCGCCGACGCCATGGCCGACCGGGGCATCGTGCGCGTGCAGCTTTCGGCGGTGGACCTGGCCGAGGGCGCGCGCCCGGGCGCGGCCGCCGGCCGCTATGCCCGCATCGCGGTGAGCGACGACGGCCCGGGCATGAGCCGGGAGGTGCTGGACCGCATCTTCGAGCCCTTCTTCACCACCAAGGAGCCGGGCAAGGGAACCGGGCTCGGCCTGTCCGTGGTCTATGGTATCATCCATCGGTGGGGCGGCCTCATCGAGGTCGAATCGGCCCGCGGCCGCGGCGCCAGCGTGATCATCCTGCTGCCGGCCGCGGACGGGATCTGACGGGCGAGGGGGATAAGGGGACTTGGCCAGGATACTTGTCGCCGAGGACGTGCCGGAAATGCGCGAGGCGCTGGACCTGGTGCTCCGCCAGGCCGGGCACGAGGCCGTGTTGACGGCGGATGGCGAGGCCGCGCTGGCGCGTCTCGGCGAAAGCGCCTTCGACGTTCTCGTGCTCGACATCTGGATGCCGAAGAAGGGCGGACTGGACGTCATGAAGGCGGTGACGGAGAACTGGCCCGAAATGCCGGTGATCGTCATTTCCGGCGGCGGCCCGGACGCCACGCTGGAGAACGTCACCGCCGTCGCCGATCTCTATGGCGCGATCCGCGTGCTCTACAAGCCCTTCGACGACGAGGAACTGGTCGAGGCCGTGGCCGAGGCCCTGGGCGCGTAGAGCGCCGTCCTCAGCCGCCGCGTATCGGGGTCTCCGCTCCGCCGCGCTTGCGCCTGGCCAGCAGGTTCAGCACTTCCACCAGGATCGAGAAGGCGATGGCGAAGTAGAGATAGCCCCGCGGGATGTGGAAATGCAGCCCGTCGGCGATCAGCGCCATGCCCACCAGCAGCAGGAAACTCAGCGCCAGCATCTTGGTCGTCGGATGGCGCTTGATGAAGTCGGCGACCGGCGTCGCCGCGAACATCATCACCGCGATGGCGATGGAGACGGCCGCGATCATGATCGGCAACTGGTCGGTCATGCCGACGGCGGTGATCACCGAATCCAGCGAGAACACGGCGTCCAGCGCCACGATCTGCACGATGGCCATGGCGAAGCCGGTGCTGCCGGGCCGGGAGGTCGTCTCCTCGCCCTCGACCGAGTGATGGATCTCCATCGTGCCCTTGACCAGCAGGAACAGCCCGCCGCCCAGCATGATCAGGTCGCGCCAGCTCACAACATGGTCGAAGACCTCGAAGATCGGCGTCGTCAGCCGCGCGATCCAGACGATGGCGAACAGCAGCGCGATGCGCATGCCGAGGGCGAGACCCAGGCCGATGCGCTGCGCCAGCGGCTGCTGCTCCGGCTTCAGCCTGGCGGTGACGATGGACAGGAAGACGAGATTGTCGATGCCGAGCACCACCTCGAGCGCGGTCAGGGTCGCGAGCGACGCCCACGCGCTCGGGTCGGACAGCAGTCCCATGATCTCGGCCATATCCGGTCCCCTCCATCTGCGGCGGCGTAGCGCCGGCGTTGAGAATGGGTCAGGCCGCGAGGCCTTTCAAGGCGAGACGCTGGGTCGCCAGCGCGCGCTCCCAGATCATCCGCTTCCAGTCGCCGGCGTCCTGGTAGAAGGCATCGCGCACGGCGCGCTTGATCTCACGGCCGCGGGCGGTGCCGGGGTCGCCGTGATGGCGCAGCCAGTTGTCGGAGACCAGCGCGCCGATCACCTTGTCCTCGGGCTGGGTGCCGTACTCCAGCGCGATGGCGGTGACGTCCGCAGCCGGCAGCATGTCCTCGACGGCGTCCAGCATCTGCCCCGTCAGCTTCGCCGAGGCCGAGGTGCCGAGATGGGGCGAGGCGGCGTCGCCCTCGTACCAGGCCATGGCGCGGTCATAGCCGGGCGTGCCGGGATGGTGGTCGACGATGCGCTCGCCGAAGCCGCGCGGGCCGAGGCCGGTATGATAGTCGATGACGGCGAGGTGCTTCAGTCCGGCGCAGCGGCCCCGCACGATCGCCTCCACCGTGCGCCGGGACCAGCTCGGCCCCCGGCCGCCATAGAAGATGCCCTGCGGATCCTCGTACTGGCCTGCGGTCGCCGCCTCCCGGAACGTCCAGAAGCCCTCGCGCGCGACATAGTCGTCGACGCCCGCCCTGATGCGGTCCAGCGTGCTCTCGTCCCAGTTCTCGGGACAGAGGATCGGCCGCACCTCGCGGTAGCGCGGGTTGGCCGGCGGCTCGGCGTGATCGACGAAATTGCGGTTGAGGTCGATATTGTCCTCGGTCGTCCGCGACAGCGCGGCGAAGCCGTAAGGGTTGATGGCGTGGACGTGGACCTGCGCCGTGTCAGCCGGAACCTCCCGCCAGAGGCCCTCGGCCAGCCAGGCGGTCTGCACCCCCGAGCCGCAGAAGCCTTCCGCCCCATGCGTGCCCGAGAAGGTCAGCAGCATCTTCTCCGCCGCCGGATCGCCCAGCACCGCCACGTCGGTCGTCAGTTCGACGCCGGCGGGGCTGGCCGCGGGGTTGACGTGGCGCTCCAGCCGGGCGCCGGCGGCCTCCGCGGCGGCGCGGAATTTCGCGCGCGCATCGGCGTAGTCCGTGGCGAAATGACGGGCGATGTCCATGGGGGCTGTCCTCGGGGCTCGGGTGACGGCGGAGACTGACACGGCGCACATTGCGGGAATGTGAGCGTTCCTGCAGCGGGGGCAAGGGGTCAGGGGGCTTCTTTCCGTCCCCCGAAGGTGCTGCCGGCCGAGGCTGAGACGATGCAGCCGATGGCGGTCCATTGCGTCCAGTCCAGCCGCTCGTCCAGCAGGACGAAGCCGACCAGGGCGGCGACAGCCGGCGCGCCGCTGATCACCAGCCCGAAGACGCTGCCCGACACGCGCCGGAGCGTCAGCATCTCCAGCAGGTAGGGCACGACGCTGGAGAGTACGGCCACCGCCGCGCCGATCGCCAGGATCTCCGCATCCAGCAGGACGGCGCCGGAATTGACTGCGCCGATGGGCGCGACGAACAGCGCGGCGGCGAGCATGCCCCAGGTCACCGCCTGCCCGGCCGGCAGCACCGAGGCGCGCTTGCCGAAGACGATGTAGAGCGCCCAGCAGCCGGCGGCGGCGCCCGCCCAGGCGATGCCGACAGGGTCGAGCGCGCCCGGCCCGGTCTCGATCGGCAGCAGGATCGCGAGGCCGGTGACCGCCAGCGCGACCCAGAGCAGGTCGACGAGGCGCCGGCAGCCGGCGAGCGCCACGACCAGCGGTCCCGTCACCTCGATGGCGACGGCGATGCCGATCGGGATCAGCTCCATGGCGCGGTAGATGGAGAAGTTCATCGCGCCCAGCATCACGCCATAGGCGGCGACCGAGCGGATGGCGCGGCGGTCGAGCCGGGCCCGCCAGGGCCGCCAGATCAGGGCCAGGAACAGCGCCGAGAGGCCGATCCGGAGCACGGTGACGCCGTCCGCACCGACCAGCGGGAACAGGGTCTTGGCGAAGGCCGCGCCGACATATTGCGAGATCAGCGCGGCGCTGAGGAACAGCAGCGGGATCGCCGCGTCGGCCGGCGAGCGCAGGGCGCCGGGCGGCGGTCCGCTCAGGCGCTCACCTTCCATCGCCCGGCCCTTCCGGCCAGCCGGCTGTCAGCAGCTCGTCGGCGAGCGGATGATCGTCGGGCACGGCGCGGGAGAGCATCACCGCGCCGGCCATGCGGGCGACGATCCCGGTGGCGCGGCGGCGGCGGTCGTCCGGGTCGCGGGTCTCCGGGAGCAGGTGTTCCACCGTGCCGATCAGCTCTTCCAGACCCTCGGCGAAGGCCTGCCGCACCGCCGGCTCCTCGCGCGCCGTCTCCGCGGCCAGCGCCGGGGCGGGACAGGCGCGGGCGGGGGCGTCGCGCGCCGCCCGTGAGAGATAGCCCCGGAGCAGTTCGTCCAGGCTGCGCGCGCCGGCGCGTTCGGCGGCCATGCGGCGGAAGGCGTCCTCCAGCGCTTCGGCCGCCAGCGCCGACTTGGACGGGAAATGGTTGTAGAAGCCGCCATGGGTCAGGCCGGCGGCCTTCATCAGGTCGCTGACGGCGACGCCGCCGAAGCCGCGCGCGCGGAACAGCTCGCCCGAGACCTTCCGGATCCGCTCCCGGTTTCTCTGCGCCTCCTGCCGGCTGATCCGCATGACCGTTCCTCCAACGCAACAATCCGCGTATTGCGTACACACATCATCAATAGAACCTGGACGGACGGAGGAAAAGCATTGTTTGCGGCTTGCCGAGCGCCGGCTGCGCATTATTAATGATGTACATCATCAAAAGGACGCCGGCATGCCGCCGCCGCCCGCAGCCGCAGGAGAAGCCCGATGCCGCTCTGGAAGATCTACCACCCCGAGGACGCCTTCACCGTCGAGGAACGCCAGGAGCTGGCCGGGCGCATCACCGCGCTCTACGACCGCCTGCCGGAATTCTATGTGGGCGTCGTGTTCGAAGCGGTGGCGCCGGACGCTTTCTTCATCGGCGGCGAGCCGCGTGACAATTTCGTGCGCATCTGGGTGGACCACATCGCGCGCACCCTCCCGACCGAGGAACTGCGCACCTGGTGGATCGGCCGCTGCGACGAGGCGCTGGCGCCCTTCATCCGCGACAAGGGGCTCGACTGGGAGTTCCATATCGACGAGACGCCCTTCGACCTCTGGTCGATCCAGGGTCACCGTCCGCCGAAACCGGACACCGAGGACGAGAAGCGCTGGAAGCGGGAGAACCGGCCCAGCCCACCGACCGGGCGATAGCGCCGGCCGCGGCTACCGGGAGGCGATCTCCAGGATCAGCTTCCTTACCAGCGCCTCCCGGAACCCGCCGGGGCTGTCGACCGGCAGGGCGAAGGACCACGGCCCGCCGATGACGTCGCGCCGGAAATGCTCCAGCAGGGCCATGCCGCCCGGCCCGGTCATGCCGCCCGAGCGGTAGTTCAGCGCCAGGGCGTTGATGACGATGCCGTCCGCCACTGCCGCGTCGCGCGCGGTCCCCAGCGGCATGCCGCCATACTGGCCGGCGTCGCCGGAGACGTCGATCACCTTGCGGTGGCCGTCGAAGGCGTTCTCCTGGATCCACGCATGGCAGAAGGCGATGGCGTTGGAGATCGAGTTCCAGCCCACGGCGCGCCGGGGCGCGGCGCGGATGCGCCCGGCGAAGTCCGCCGCGGCCTCCGGACCGCCGATGAAATGCCAGTCCGTCACCGGGTTCATGCTGTCGGCGCCGCCCCACTCCATCATGGCGACGGCGATGCCGCCCTCGTAGCCCGACGCGATGATGTCGAGCACCCGTCGGTCGGCGATGGCATGGGCGTAGGCTTCCCGCTGGAAGGCGAACTCGTCCGCGTCGATGGAGCCGGAGCCGTCGACGGCGAGACAGATCTCCACGTCGACCGCGCGGCGCGTGTCTTCCCGAGCCGCCGCGCCGGGCGGCGGAAGGAGCAGGGCCGCGAGGGCCAGCATGGCGAGCGCGGTTCTCAAGCGGTCATCCGTTGCGCGGCGGGAGTGCCGCCGGTTTCATCGTAGCTCGACCGGCTCCGCCGGGGAAACCCTGCCATCCGCTCGTACCGCCGATGGCGGGAGCCGCATCTCGGAAAGGCTAGTACTTCTCCCCCATTCGATGTGGCGGCGGGTATCGCTATCTTTCGCGCCATGGGAACCCTGTGCCGGTTGAGCGCGAGCCTCATGTGCCTGTGGCTCGTCGGGGGCTGTACGGCCCTCGGCGCGGTGGGCACTGCCGTGAGCGTGGTGGACATGGTGGCCGGCGGCGGCTCGACGTCCGGCGGCCCCGCCAATCCGCGCATGAAACCGCTGGCGGAAACCGCGGCGGTGCGCGAGGCGCTGGCTGAGAGCGACCGCAATGTCGACCCCGCCTGCCAGCGCCAGCTCGACAGCGCCGCCCCGCCGCAGTCCGATTCCGAAGGCGGACCCGGCTGCCGCCACGAACTGGTCTGCCTGCCGGGCATGAATGCGCCGAGGCCGATGCTGGTCTGCGACGGCGGCGATGCTTCTGCGGCGCAGGCCATGACGCCCGTGTCGGGCCATGTCGCCCGCGGCCGGCCGGACCGGGACGACGACTGGCGCTGGGCCGGGGCCGCCGGACCCCGCGCCGCCGACAGCAAAGGAGAAGAAGAATGAAACGGACAGCAATCGCGATCGCGTCCGCCGCCGCGCTGGCGGCCGCCGCTACCCCGGCCACGGCCGCCGACGGCCAGGGCCGTTTCGCGGTGAAGGGCGCCGGGCAGGTGAGCTGCCAGAAGTTCATCCAGATGCGTCAGAACAAGGACAGCCGCGAATACGCCATGACCCAGGGCTGGATCCAGGGTTATCTGACCGCCTCCAACCGCCACATGCCGGATACGTTCGATCTGACGCCGTGGCAGTCGACGGAGCTGATCGCCACCCTGATCGAGGAAAGCTGCCAGGGTGGCAGCGACGCCAGGCTGGCGGCGATGGCCGGCGCCGTCGCCCAGGGGCTGTCCGAGCACCGTCTCGACAGCAACTCGCCGACGCAGCAGTTCAGCGTCGCCGGGCAGAACTACGTCATGCACAAGGCGACGATCGCGCAGATGCAGCGCCGGCTGCAGGACATGGGCGCCTACAATGGCGCCATCGACGGCAGCTTCGGTCCCAACACGCAGGGGGCGATCCAGAAATTCCAGTCCGCCGTGGACGGCCTGGACGCCACGGGCGCCCCGACGCAGGTGACGCTGTTCTACCTGCTGCTCGGTGAGATGCAGGGCTGACGGGCCGTCAATGCCGGGGAGGGCGGCGGTTCCGAAAGCCGCTCCTCCCCATCCGGGCAACGACGAAGGGCCGGGCCGCGATGGCGGCGCCGGCCCTTTTTCCTGCCTGTCGCCGGACCTCTGCCACCCCTTCGGCCGTGGTCCGGTGGACGCACCCCGCGTCCTGCGCGCCGCGTCAGCGGCGGCGCGGGACCCACGCCTGAGCCTGTCCGCCGGAACAGGTGCGGCCGGACCCTCTCAGGCATGGGTCCCGAACCGGGCCTGCGGCCCGTTCAGGACTCGGTGGATCGGTGGAAGGAAGACGGTCGGGGAGGGACCCGAATCGCGGCGGCCTCCGCCCGGCGTCGGACCGTTCGATGGCCCGGGCCGGGGGAGGCCGGCTGTCGGCGCGCTCCCCGTGGAATCGGAGAAGCGTCCTAGTTCTGGCTGTTCAGCAGCTGCCCGACGTCGTCGATCACGTTCTCGGTCTCGGCGGCTTCGTCGTTGTCGGCGGTCTGGTCGCCGTCGCTGTCCTGGCCGAGATTGATGCTGGCGTTGGCGCCCTCGCCCACGACCACGCAGGAGAGATTGCTGGTGGCCGCGGTCTTGTCCTCGCCGCCGCCGCCGCAGAGCACGACGCCCTGGCCGGCGGAGCCGCCGGTAACGCGGGCCGGGTTCGCCTGCTGTTCGAAGACGCCTTCCTCGGCCTGCTTGATCATGGCCGCGACCGAGGTGCGGTTCTGCGGCGTGGGGGTCCAGTTGTTCTCGATGTTCTGCGCCTGGGCCAGGGGCATGGCCAGCAGCACGGCGCCGGCGGCCAGCGCGGCCGTTCCGATCACGGCCAGGCGATAGTTCATTGTTCTGGTCATCATCATCATCCGCTCCGAAGGAAATGGAAAGCCGGGGCGGGTCGCCCCGCCCCGGTTTCCGGTTGGGCCGTCCATCACTCGGCGTCGAAGCCGACGCTGATGTCGGAGACGTTGCCCGCGGCGGTCGCGCTCACATTGGCGACCGGCGCGATACCGTCCGTGCCGATCTCGCGCAGGTTGGTGTAGTTCTCAACCGTGCTCGAGTTCAGCGAGGCGGTGGCCACCGAGTCCGCGAACGCGCCCTGGGTCAGGTCCGCGATCAGCACGCCATCGTCCTCGCTCGCCGCGTTCACGTCGATCGAGTGGTTGTTGGCGATGGCCTGGGCGCTGATGTCGGCCTGGCCGTTGGCGATGGCGTCGGCCGAAGCGACGGCCGAGACCTGCGCGGGCGTGATGGCGCCCGCACCGCCGGCGTTCAGGAGCTGGTCCAGCGCCGCGATGTGGGTGTTGGCGTCCTCGACGCCGTCCAGGTTGGAGCCCTCGGCACCGGCTTCACCCGAGAAACCGCCGAAGGCGAACTGGCCTTCGTGGATCGTCGTGGCGGTCTCGCTCTCGATGGTCTCCGAGTTGGCCAGCGCGGTCGCCGCGACCTCGACCACCGGCAGTTCGGTCGTCGCGTCGATGGCCTGATCCGGCGCCACCTCGAGATCCTCGACGGTCACGACGAACCGGGTCGCGCCCTGGTCGCCGTCGGTGAGGACGTCGGAGCCCTCGTTGACGCCGCCCTCGACGGTCACGGTGCCGCCTTCGAAGCCGCCGCCGGTCTCGACCTGGTTGTTGTCGACATCGCTGCCGAAGGTCTGCTCGGTGGACTGGTCGCCATTGAGCGCGAACGCCTCGTCGAAGGCCTCGTCGCCGAGGTCGTCATCGTCCTCGTAGGAGCCTTCGAAGGTGACGGTGCCGTCCACGGTGCCGCCTTCCGCAGGCGGTGCGTTGTTGAAGGTGCCGAGCGTCGCCGTGGCGGTCTGGTTGCCGATGGCGACCTGCAGCTTCTCGACCTCGGTCAGGCCGACCGGTTCCATGGCGGACGTGATGTCGACGTCGATGTCGACGGTCTCCACCACGTCCTTGTCCCAGCTCCAGTTGACTTCCTCGAAGGCCTGGGCGGGGCCGCTTACGGCGAGGCCGAAGCTCAGGGCCGCGGCGGCTGTGCCGGCATAGAGCCACTGCTTGTGCTTAAACATGTCGTCCTCCTTCTTGGACGGTTCGGTTCAGAGTTCCTCTCCCATGTGATCGGTCCGAACCAGACGGCATTGCGCGTCCGGCTCGAGACCGAGGAAGTCCGTCATGACGCGGTAAACCGCCATTTCCACGACGGACCTGACGCCGAGCTGGAGAGGTTCGTTTTCGATCTGCCCGGCGTCGAACTCGACCAGGTGATCGCCGAAGAAGCGGAAGATATTGGCCTGCACCTCGTAGCCGTAGATCTGCTTCTGCAGGCTGAGGGTGTAGGGCACCGTGAAGTTCCGCGAGTTGATCACCCGAAGGTCCAGAGCGACGTTGATGACGACCGAACGGGCCGAACCGCCAACGCCCTTGACCGCGGCGCGCACGCCGCCGCTGGCGATGTTGTGGTTCAGCTCGGTCAGCGCGCCGGCGACGATGAAATCGCTCGCCGGCAGTTCGTAGTCGTCGATATCGCGTTCCAGCTGGCCGCCCTGGGCCAGCTTCATTTCGGCCAGCGGGATGCGCAGGTCGAGGCGTTCGACCATGCGCACCTTGCCCGTGCGGCCCAGTGCGCTGATGACCATCTCGGACACGCCCTGGCTGAGCGCGCGGCTGCCCGTCTGCAGGTCGATCTGGCCCGATTTGTCGGCCACCTCGCCGACCGCGAAGATCGGCAGGTTGTCGCCGTCCTGCCGGGAAAGCCCGGACAGGCACTGGGTATAGGGGGTCTCGTTGCTGGTCACGGGGAAACTGAAGACGGGATCCACGCCGTCCTCGCCGTGTTCGATGTGACCTTCGCAGGCCGCCGCGAGCAGGGCCGCCGCCGCGATGGTCGAGACCTGGCCCAGCCGCCTGGACCGTTTTTTCTGCTTGTTGCTTCGCATCCCATTTGTCCCTTTGGTCGCGCCGCCGGTCTGGGGCGGCGGCTGTCGCCGTGTTCGATCTGTGACGAGTTTCGGGTCTGAACGGCGCGATTGAAAGAAATCAAAGGGGTATCATGGTGCAAAAAAGGGGCTACCACTTCCGGAGAAGGTGCAAATCCAACATGGGTAAATAATAAAACCAAAGGCCTAATACGGCCGATTGATTGCGTTGCGGGGATCTGTTCGTACGATGGACGCGAACAAGTACGGCATATTCAGCCGGCGTGGCGCAGATAGAGAAAAGAGGGCGTTTTGGGAGTGTCAGGAATCAGATGGAAAGGACTGACGCCGATCACGGGGATGCCCGGCAATCGGGTCCGATGACCGGCCGGGAATCGATCGTGCGGGAGCCGGCGCGACCGGTGGTCGTCTATGACGACGGCCGCACGCGGCTGCGGCGGATCGCCCGCGACCTGCGGGGCGCCGAGGGCATGCCGGTGACGCGTGCGGGCGGACTGGACGAACTTGCCGGCCTGATGGAGCGTCACGACTTCGCCAACGCCGACGTGCTGGTCTGGCACGCCACCTTCTGGAACCTGCCGCGCGGCGAGACGCTCAGGCTGTTCGGCCTGCTGCGTGGCGCGCGGCTGGTCGTGGTGGTGGCCCTGGACGAACTGCTGGACGGCGCGCCTGCGATGAAGCTGGGCGAAGCCTGGCTGTTCGCCGATCTCGGCCCCGCGCGGCTGGCGGATGCGTTGCGGCTGACACGGCTCGGCTATGGGGTGGTGCCCTCGGGCGCCGAAGGCGGGCTGGACCTGTTCAGCCTGCGCCGCGCCACCCTGCAGGAGATGGATCCGCGCGAGCGGGGCGTGCTGGAGGCGCTCGCCCGTGGATCGACCAACCGCGCCATCGGACGCGAACTCGGCCTGACCGACGCCGTCGCCAAGGCACTCGTGCGCCGGGTTCTGGGCCGGCTCAACCTGCGCAACCGGACCGAAGCCGCGGTGTTCCTGGCGCGCGCCCGGCAGGCGGCGCCGGAGGAGGGCGGACATCGCCTCGCGGACGCGGCGCATTGGGGGTAGAGGCCCGGTTAGGCGTTGCAATGCGCCGCCGCGCGCCACCACATTGAGGTATCAGCGTCGGAAAGGTGGAGGAAGAACCAATGCAGACCGACAAGCGTCAGAGACACGGACTATCGCGGCTGATCCCCCTCGCCGCGGCCGGCTTCGCGTCGGTCGCCGTGGTGGCCGCCGCCGAAGCCCAGCCCATCCGCGAGAACTTCAATTTCCGTGGCGGCAATCAGGCGGTGAGCTTCGCCCACCGTCAGGCCATTCTCGACCAGCAGCTCCGCGGCGTGACGCCCGACAACCTGCTTCGCGGCTCCGACGGCCGGCTGCTCGAGGTGGAGCGCGGACCGGATGGCGTCGCCATCGTCCGCGAGCAGGTGGGCGCCGCAATCCCGACCGGCAGCGTCGTGCTCTCCAGCCGGGGCGCCGACGGTTTCTCGTTCGGCGTCGGCGGCTTCAACGCCCATTTCGGCAGCGGCGGCGCCAGCGGCGCCTTCGTGGTCACGCCGCCCGTCGGCGGCGAGACCGGCGATACGGTGAACAACTGGGTCAGCCTGGTCAGCCCGGGCGCCGGCGCGGCCGGGGGCCGCGGCGCCATCGACACCTGGACTCGTCAGGCCGCCTCCATGGGCGCCTCGGGGGCGTCGCCGCAGCCACGCTGACGGCGCGGCTGCGGGCCCGGAGGCGTCAGTCGCCACCGGCCGACTCCACCGGCGCGATGCCCTGCTCGATCGCCCAGACCGCCGCCTGGGTGCGGTTGGTGAGGCGCAGCTTCCTGAGCAGCCCCTTCATGTGAATCTTCACCGTCGCCTCGGTCACGCCGAGGCGGCGGGCGATCTCCTTGTTCGAATCCCCGTCCACCAGATGACGCAGCACGGTCTGTTCGCGCTCGGTGAGACCAAGCGCGCCAAGTTCGGCGCCGCGGTCCAGCGGCTGGGCCATGCCGTCGCTGATGGCCTCCGCCGCGAGGCTGGTCGGCAAGACCCGCTCCCCGAGCATGATCAGGCGCAGCGACTGCAGCAGCGCCTCGCGCGAGACGTCGCGCACCAGATAACCGTCGGCCCCGGCGCCGATGCAGGTGCGGAAGGTCGCCGCCTCCCGCGAGTCGCTGACCACGGCGATGAAGGCCCCGGGAAAGCGTGCGCGCGCCATCTGCAGGCCGGCGGCCACGTCATCGCAGCTCGCCGCATCGAACAGCACCAGGGCGGTTCCGTCATTCTCGTACGGCGGGCTGTCGTCGATTTCGGGAAGCTCCTCCACGATCGAGAACTCCGAATCCTTCAGCATGCTCTTCAGGCCCTCCCGCAAAAGGGCATCTCTGGCGATGATTGTGGCGTCCGTCGGCATTTCGGTTCCTCCCCCCGGCGCGGCGGCCCGCTCCGGAATACTGCTTCCTACACTACTGTTGGGAGCGACCCGTCGGCCCTGTTTCACTCCCCGATAGAATCGAGGTGTTACCTCCTTGGCGGAATTTAAGAGGGCTAGCACGGAGGAGGTAGATCGACTGTGGTAGTCTGCAACCCGGCGGCGCCTGTGCTCATTCTTTCGATGCGCGGAAGCCGGGGGTTCAGCGGCGCTGCAGGATTATTCCATCGCCGGGGTGCGTCACGGCGGCGCGCCGATGATCCGGACGGGCGATGGCGAAAGGGAAGGGCAGGCCAATCGATTGGCGATCCGGGGTCACGCGCCAAGGCGCAGACGGGCCGGATTGCGATGCCGGATGAGATGGTACCCCGTAGGGGAATCGAACCCCTGTTTCCAGCGTGAGAGGCTGGCGTCCTGGGCCACTAGACGAACGGGGCAGTGGCCTGCTCGGCAGGCCGCGGGTTCTAACGTCCGCGCGGTTTGTCGTCAAGCGCCTCGCGCACGCGCGGCTCATGGCAGGTGCGACCCCGCCGGCCCTTGCGGCGCGGCGGACCTTGGGCTTTATTGGCCGAAACGCGCGTCCGCGCGTTGGGGAGACACCGACAGAGGGCGATATGGCTGGAATTACCGGATTTGGCGGCTACGTGCCGCGGCTTCGGCTGCAGCGCAAGGCGGTCGTTGAGGCGAATGGCTGGTTCAACCCGGCGCTGGCTGGACTGGCGAAGGGCGAGCGGTCCATGTGCAACTGGGACGAGGACAGCCTGACCATGGCTGTCGAGGCGGCCCGGGACTGCCTGGGCGAGACGGCCCCGTCCGATCTGCGCGCGCTGTACTTCGCGTCCACCACCATGCCCTTCGCCGACCGTCAGAACGCGACCGTCGCGGCGACGGCGCTGCAGCTGGGGGAGAACCTGCGCACCGTCGACATGACCTCGTCGCAGCGCGCCGGCACCTCGGGCCTGATCGAGGCACTGGAGAACGTCGAGGGGCGCGACGGCCAGGTGCTCTACGTCGCCGCCGATACCCGCGAGACCGCGGCGTCGGGCGCGCAGGAACTGCAGATGGGCGACGGCGCCGCGGCGCTGCTGCTGGGCAGCGACAACGTGGTCGCCGAGTATCTCGGTTCGCATCAGATCTCCACGGACTTCGTCGACCATTACCGCGGCCAGAACCGGTCCTACGACTACAACTGGGAGGAGCGCTGGATCCGCGACGAGGGCTATTTCAAGATCGTGCCGCCGGCGGTGCAGGCCCTGCTGGACAAGACCGGCGTCGCCGGCTCCGACATCGACATGATGATCATGCCGGCGCTGATCCGCGGCGTGGCGCAGAAGATCGCCAAGGGCGCCGGCATCAGGGACGAGGCGGTGCAGGACAGCCTGCACGCCGTGATGGGCGAGGCCGGCGCGGCCCATGCGCTGATCATGCTCTCGAAGGCGCTGCAGAACGCGAAGCCCGGCCAGACCATCCTGGTGATCGGCTGGGGCCAGGGCTGCGACCTGATGCTGTTCCGCGCCACCGACGCCATCGGCAAGTTCAAGCCGAGCCTGGGCGGCGTCGAGGGCTACCTCAAGCGCAAGCGCGAGGAGACCAACTACAACCGCTACCTCGCCTTCAATGACCTGATCGACCGCGACAAGGGCATCCGCGCCGAGGTCGACGCCCAGACCGCGCTGACCACCCTCTACCGCAAGCGCGACATGGTCCTGGGCTTCGTCGGCGGGAAGTGCACCAAGTGCGGCACCGTGCAGTATCCGAAGTCCCATATCTGCGTGAACCCGAACTGCGGCGCCTGGAAGAGCCAGGAACCCTACCGCTTCGCCGACGTGCCCTGCACCGTGCAGAGCTGGACCGCGGACGGCCTGACCTACTCGCCGGACCCGCCGACCCATTTCGGCATGGTCACCTTCGAGGGCGGCGGGCGGCTGATGGCCGACCTGACGGACGTCGACAAGGGCGATGTCGAGGTCGGCATGCCGCTGCGCATGGTCTTCCGCATCAAGGTCGAGGACGAGCGCCGCGGCTTCAAGAAGTACTTCTGGAAGGCCGCGCCCGACCACCGCAAGGTCTGAACGGGCCGAGGCCCACGCAACGCAGAAGGCCCCGGGCGCAATCCCGGGGCCTTTCTCGTTTCAGGCCGCGCAGCCTTCGGGCTTGAGGACGCGCTTCGTGGCGGCCGGGTGCTTCGCCAGCATGTGCGGCGGGCGGACCGGCCGGGCGACGAGATTGCCGCCGCAATTGGGGCAGACGCCGTCCAGCTTCGCCTCGGCGCAGTCGCGGCAGAAGGTGCATTCGTAGGTGCAGATCACCGCGTCCGCCGCTTCGGGCGGCAGGTCGCGGTCGCAGCATTCGCAGTTGGGGCGCAGTTCCAGCATCGTCGAGCCTCCCGTTCAGGCGCCCAGCATGCGCCCGGCGGTCCAGCGGTGGAAGTCCCGCGTCGTCGTCTCCAGCACCGGGGTGAGCACGCCGCCGTCGAAGGCCGGCGAGCGGCGGCCGGCCTGCATGCGCTCCACCGGCGCCACGTCCTCGGCGAAGACCTCGCGCCAGAGCCGGGTGTTGGCCTGCCGCAGGGGCGCGCGGCGGGCGCCGGTGGCGGTTTCGGCGTCGAAATAGCCGATGCGGACGCGCTCCACCGTGGCGCCGCCGTCCTTCGGCGTCAGCACGATGCCGTACCAGTGGTCGGCGTGCAGGCCGTAGAGCAGGTTGGGATAGACCGCGACGTACTCGGCGCGCGTGTCCCACCACGGGCCCAGCCCCTCGAGCCGCGGCAGGCCCCCGCCGGCGAGATCCAGCGCCGGGGCATAGACCAGGCTCACCTGTCCTGCGTGGCCGGATTCGCCAACGATCGGTTCGTGGTCCTCGATGCGGGAATAGCTGTTTAGTCCGGGATGGACCGAGGGGAGGTGGTAGCTCTCGAGATAGTTCTCCACCGCCAGCTTCCAGTTGCAGGCCACCTCGATCTCGAAGGCGGAGTCGTCGCCGCCGGCATGGAACGGCCGCCCGCCGAACACGGCCCAGCGCGCCGCCAGCGGGGCCAGCACGTCGTCGATCTCCGGGGCCGCGCCCGAGAGGTCGGCGAAGACGACGCCGAAACGGCTCGCCGAGCGGATCTCGACCAGGCCGAGGTTCCCGGCCTGCACCGCCTCGTGGCTGTCGACGCCCACGCCGCCGACATGGGGCGTGCGGTCCAGCCGGCCGTCCAGGCGGTAGCACCAGGCGTGGTAGGGGCAGCGGATGACCGAGCCCGTGCGCGTCGGCCGGTCCACCAGTTTCAGGCCGCGATGACGGCAGATGTTGTGGAAGACCCTGAGCGCGCCGTCGCGGCCATGGGCCAGCAGCAGGGGCAGGCCGGCGATGTCGGCCGGGTACAGCGCGCCGGGCCGGGGCGCGTCGCCCTCGAAGCCGACGGCGATCCAGCCGCCCTGCCAGACGGCGCGCCGCTCCGCGGCTTCGTAGAGCGGGTCGAGATAGGCGGCGTTGGGCAGCGCCGCGGTGATGTTGCGCGGGTCGGCGACCCGCCGGAGATCGCCGGCGAGCGGTTCCGGCAGGGCCGGATGAGCGGAGGCCATGTCCATCGGGCGCACCTCGCTGTTGCCATGTCGGAATACAGCTTGCGCCCGCCCCGCGCTGCCGCAGCGTCGGATTCCGGCAGCGGCTATTTCATGCGCGACCGCCTCCGGCGGGCGACGCGCTCAGTCGCGGCGGACCGCGGCGGCGATCTTCTCCGCCAGGGCGCCGATCCGCTCCATGTCGCCGGGCCGGTATTCCCAGTTGAAGTGTGCGTTGTCGCCCTCGACGCGGGGGAAGATGTGGATGTGGAAGTGGAACACGCTCTGGCCGGCGGCCGGTCCGTTGGCCTGAAGCAGGTTCATGCCGTCGGGGCGGATCACCTCGCCGACCGCGCGGCCGATGCGCACAGCCGCCGCCGCGACCTTTCCCGCCAGCTCCGGCGGGATGGCGCCGAGATCGGGGTGGTGGTCCTTCGGGATGGCGAGCGCATGGCCTTCGTTGAAGGGATTGATGTCCATGAAGCCCAGCACGTCGTCATCCTCGTAGATGCGGAAACAGGGGATCTCGCCCTTGACGATCCTGCAGAAGATGCAATCGGGGTCGGCGGTCATTCGGAACTCCTTCTCGGCAACGGAAAGGGGCGCGGACCACAGCCCGCGCCCCTCCGGGTCCGGTCCTGCGGCCGGCTCAGTTCCTGGTGATGTAGCGCACGTCGGGCACGCCCTGATAGAGGGGACGCAGGCCGTCGATGTCGGCGCCCACGATGGTGTAGTGCTTGCGCCCGCCGCGGTACTGGATCGGCACCTCGTCGTTCATCAGGCGGACCACCTCGCACATGGCTTCCGCGCGGGCTTCCTCGGTGGCGGCCGTGCGCATCTTCACCAGCAGGTCGTCCATCGCCGGGTTGTTGTACTTCGTCAGGTTGTAGGGGCTCTTGGAGTGCAGCAGCGCGAACAGCTGCGGCCCCACGTCCTGCGCGTCGGCGATGCGCCAGCCGGACATGTCGTAGTTGTTTGTGAAGACCTTCTGGCGCAGCTGGAGCTGGTCCACCGGCTGCAGGTTCACGGTGATGCCGGCGCGCTTGTTGAGCTGCTGCATGATCTCGCCCGACTCGCGGCCGCGCTGGGTCGAGGTGTGGATCATCTCGAACGCGATCGGCTTGCCGGCCGCCGCCTCGTACTTCGCGGCGAACTCCCTGGCCTTGTCGCGGTCCGGGCCGCGATAGCCGGCGTCACAGGTCGACGACGCGCCCAGCGGATGCTCGATCGCCGGCACGGTGTCCTTGAACGAGACCTTGAGATAGACGCCCTGGTCCCAGGCGTGCTGCACCGCGCGGCGCGCGTCGACATTGTCGAAGGGCGGCCGGGCGGTGTTCATGAAGTTGATGATGGCGCCCTGGCCGACCCTCTCGTGGACGATGGTCTCGCCCTCTTCCTTCGCCTTCAGGATGGTGTCGCCGCGGTCGGTCCAGATCATGTCGACCTCGCCGGCCTGCAGGGCGGCGTAGCGGGTGGCCTGGTCGGGAATGATGCGGAAGACGACGCGGTCCAGGCTGACCTTGTCCTTGTCCCAGTAGTTCGGGTTCCGGTCGACGATCAGCCGGTCGCCGGAACGCCATTCGCTCAGCATGAAGGCGCCGGTACCCACCGGCTCGCGCATCATCGTCTCCTCGGCCACCGCGCGGCTGGAGGGGACGTAGGTGCCGAAGTTGACGCCTGCGTGCAGGCGCTCCATCGGGATCCAGGGATGCGCCAGCTGGAAGGTCACGGTGTGGTCGCCGTCGGCCACGACCTTCTGGATCGGGCTGAAGAACAGGCGGCCGAAATACTTGTTCGCCGGGTCGAGCAGCCGGTTCCAGTGCTCGGCCACGTCGCGGGCGGTGAAGTCGTCTCCATTGTGGAACTTGACGCCCTTGCGGAGCGTGTAGGTGTAGGTCTTGCCGTCGGCCGAGGTTTCCCAGGCGGTGGCGAGCTGGGGCTCGATATCGCCATTGGCGTCGCGCTGGATGAGGCGGTCGGTGACCGCGTTCATGACGGTGCTTGCCGCGATGCCCAGGACGCGTCCCTGGATGGCCTCGAAACCGCGGATGTCGGTTTCGATGGCGACGACGAGCTCCTTGGCCTGTGCCGCGGCCCCGGCCGCGATGGACGCGGCCATCGCCACGGCCGCCAGACCGTGCTTGATGGTACCCATTGTAACCTCCCTGTATCGCAGACTTGACGCTGCTGATCCGGGAAGTGTCACCCCTTGGTTCCGGATGGTCAACAAAGTGATGACCGCGGCGGGGCTTGCCCGGCGGGCGGGTGGGCGACAATTTGAGCGCGAAGGAGAAAGCCGATGCAACCGACCGCCGATCCCCGTCCCGCCAGCGACATATCGGGCTACCACGCCCACATCTACTACCGGAATGACGCCGAGAAGGCCGAGGCCGCCGTGCTGCGCCGGCAGTTGACCGCCGGCTTCGAGGTGGAGCCGGGCCGCTGGCGCGACGAACCCGTCGGGCCGCATCCGCTGCCGATGTACCAGATCGCCTTCGCGGCGGACGTCTTCGCGGCGCTGGTGCCGTGGCTGATGCTGAACCGGCGCGGCCTGACCATCCTGGTCCATCCCCGCACCGGCGAGGACGTGCCCGATCACGAGACCTACCCGCTCTGGCTCGGCGAGAAGCTCCCGCTCGACGTCGGTTTCCTCAGACGCTTCGCCAGCGCCTGACGGGACTCAGGCGGCGGCGACCCGCTGACGATAGGCCACGCGGCAGTGATAGTTGCAGTAGGGCTTGCCGGAGACGGTCTCGTGATCGCAGAAGCGGAAGTCGTCATCGCCGGGATGGCCGATCGGAAACTGGCAACGGCGATGCTGCGGCAGGGCGCCCGGCGGCGGCGGCGGGGCGAGCGGCGCTTCCGGCGTCTCCTCGGGCTCGGGGCGAAAGCCCTGGGCCGGACGGGGGGCAATGTGGCGGCGCGGTGAAGGTTTCGGCTTGACGCTGCGCGGCCGGCCGGGCTTGGAAAGACCCAGCCGGTTGGCCTTGCCGATGACGGCGTTGCGGGTCACGTCGCCCAGTTCGTCCGCGATCTGCGCCGCGGTCATTCCGGAACCCCAGAGTTCCCTCAACCTGACGACACGTTCCTCGGTCCAGCCCGCTGACATGGCACCCTCCGTCAATATCTGGTGATAGCCAATTGCTTCCCACACAAAATACGGGAGCAGCGCCGCGACAACAAACCAAATCTGGCTCGGGCCACACAATATCTTGTGGATAAGAATCGCGCATGCGGCGCCGCTGCGGCGGTGATTCTTCTTGCCGCCACGGCGACGGGACGCGAAACAGTGGCGTCACCGCAGAGGAGGATTCAGGGGCATGACCGAGCGGCTCGGCCTGATCATCGGCAACAGGATCTATTCGTCATGGTCGCTGCGCGGCTGGCTGCTGGCGCGGCAGAGCGGTCTCGACTTCGACTGCGAGGTCGTGCCGCTGCGGCAGCCGGACACGGCGGCGCGCATCCGCGCCCGCTCCCCGGCGGGCAGGGTGCCGGCGCTGATCGACGGTGGCCTGGTGGTCTGGGACAGCCTGGCGATCGCCGAATACCTGGCCGAGCGGGCGCCGAAGGCCGGCATCTGGCCGGCGGAGTCGGCGGCGCGGGCCGTGGCGCGGTCCGCCTGCGCCGAGATGCACAGCGGTTTCGCCGCTCTGCGTCAGGCCTGGCCGATGAACCTGAAGCGCCGGGGCCCGGCGCTCGCTGCCGACGAAGCGACCGCCGCCGACATCACCCGGATCGTCGCCCTCTGGGCGGACTGCCGGGACCGCTTCGGCGCCTGCGGCGACTTCCTGTTCGGCGCGTGGTCGGCGGCGGATGCCTTCTACGCGCCCGTCGTCAGCCGCTTCCTGTCCTACGAGGCGGATATCGACGCGGCCGCGCGCGCCTATTGCGAGGCCGTCTGGTCGCATCCCTACATGGCGGAATGGCGCGCCGGGGCCGAGGGCGAGATCTGGGCGATCGAGGCGATCGACGCGCTCTGAGCGCCGCTCAGGTCGGCGGGATCTTGCGCGGGCGCTCGGGCAGCTCGCCGGCGAAGACCGCGAACATGCCGCGCTTCCAGACGCAGTCGATATTGACGTAGCCGATCTTCTCCAGCCAGCCGAGCTGGGTCTCGAGCGGTGTCGGGCGGTCCTCCTGCATGCGGGTCAGGGCCTGTTCGATCTCCTCGGGCTGCGCGCCCAGCGCCCGGATGTCGGCCATCCAGGCCCAGTGATAGCGCCGGTGCAGGGTCTCGTTGGCGCCGGCGACCTGCTCGGCATTGACGAAGACGCCCTTCGGCTTCATCGCCATGAAGGCGCGGCGGTAGAGCGCATACTTGTCCGGGTCGGGCAGATGATGGATCGCCAGCGCCGAGATCACCGCATCGGCCGGGCTGGGTACGGGGCAGCGGGCGAGGTCGGCATGGACGAAGCTGAAGCGGTCGCCCGGGCCGAGCCGCTGCCTGGCCCGGTCCAGCATCTCGGCGGAAATGTCGATCAGCGTGAAGCGCGCATTGGGAAAGCGCCGCGCGGCCATGTCGGTGAACAGCCCCGTGCCTGCGCCCAGATCGACGATATGAAGCTCTTCGGCGGGGTCGCGGCGAAGCTGCGCCAGCGCGGCGGCGTAGAAGTCGTCGAAGGCGGGGACAAGGCGCTTGCGGCCCTGGTCGTAGGCGCCGGCGGTGGCGTCGAAGACGGCGCGGTCGACGGCGATGGTCTGGCGTTGTTCGGACATGGGCGATCCGTCGGCGGTGTGCAGGGTCCGGCCCGCCAGCCATAGCACTCCGGGCGGTCGGGCCGGGAACGAAAAAAGGGCCGCCGGCGAACCGGCGGCCCCGTTTTCCGGGACGGTGTCCTCAGACTTCGGTCAGGAACCGGAGCCCACGGCGCCGTCGAGGATCTCGCCGAAGCGGTGCCACTGCTCGCCCTCGAACTTCATCAGCTGCCACTGCTCGATCGGATAGAAATCGTTCGGGCCGGTGTTGATGGTGATGCCCGGAAGCAGCATCGGCGCGCGGTAGTCCTTCAGGTTCGCGGCCTGGGCCATGATGTTCTCGCGGCTCAGGTCGTCGCCGGCCTGCTTCAGCGTCTGCACCATGGTGTTGCAGACCGACCAGCCATAGGACGTGAAGGCGTCGGTCTTGTCGCCGTCAGGGAAGTACTCGTCCATGAAGGCTTCCCAGGTCTGCTTCTCCGGATGGTCGTTCCATTCCGGATCGGTCGGGTCCATCAGATAGGCGGCCGAGATCATGCCCTGGCCCTTCTCGAAGCCGGCCTTGGAAACGACCGAACCGATCGAGTTGGAAACCGAATTGAGCAGCTGCAGCGGGTTCCAGTCCAGCTCGGCGACCTTGGTGATCGCCTGCGCGGCGAACTTCGGCGTCGTCACGTTGTAGAACACGTTGGCGCCGGAGTTGGCCAGGTTCACGACCTGGGACTCGATGGTCGGGTCGGTGACCTCATAGGACTCGCGGGCGACGATGATCTCGTCCGCCTTGTCGCCCAGACCGATCTCCATGCCGTGGACGTAGTCCTTACCATAGTCGTCGTTCTGGTAGAGGATCGCGACCTTCGGGTCGTCGAGGGTCTGCATGATGTAGCGCGCGTAGACCACGCCTTCGGACTGGTAGTTCGGCTGCCAGCCCATGGTCCACGGGAACTCCTTCGGCTGGCCCCACTTGGTGGCGCCGGTGGCGACGAAGAGCTGCGGCACCTTCTTCTTGTTCAGGTAGGTGTGCACCGCCGAGTTGGTCGGCGTGCCGAGGCCCTGGTACATCACGGCCACGTTCTCGCGCTCGACCAGCTTGCGGGTCTGTTCCACGGTGCGCGGCGGGCTGTAGCCGTCGTCGACCGAGATGAAGTTGATCTTGCGGCCGTTGATGCCGCCCTCGGCGTTCACCTTGTCGAAGCAGGCGCCGATGGTCTTGCCGATGGAGCCGTAGGCGGCCGCGGGGCCGGAATACGGGTTGGTGTTGCCGATCTTGATTTCGCTGTCGGTCACGCCCGGGGCGTTGCGCGCCTCGGCCGCACCGACCGCCACGACGGCGAGAGCCGCCGCAGCAATCAGGCTCTGGGTAGAGAGTTTCATGAGCTTCTCCTCTGCATCACTCGGGCGTTGACCTTGCGGCCCCGGCTCGGCGCGCCCGCCGCCGGCCGGGTTGTGGCTCGAACGCGGGAAGTCTAACGCCGGACGCCGATCTTGCGCACCAGAATCTGAATGAGACCTGTCATGCCCATCGGCATGACGTAGACCGCGAAGATCAGGAACAGGCCGTAGACCGTCCATGAAAGGCCCTGCGGATTGGCGATCCAGTTCTCCAGCAGCCGCGCGATGGTGTCGGAGAAGTTCGGCACGTAGAGCACGAACGCCCCGCCGAACACGGCCCCGAACAGGCTGGCGATGCCGCCGACCACGCCGCCGACCAGGAATTTGATGGCCTCCGCGAAGGTGAAGCTCTCCGGCGCCAGGTACTCGTCCATGATCGCGAACAGCGAGCCGGCGACGCCGGTGTACATGGCGCTGACGCCGAAACACGCCGATTTGAAGATGGCGTTGTTGATGCCCATGGTCTTCGCCGACAGCGGGTTGTCGCGGATGGCGATGAACGCGCGGCCGGTGCGGGAGCGGATCAGGTTCTGCGCCAGCACGAACATGATCACGACGACGATGGCGGTGAAGATGTACTTCCACCGGTCGACCGATAACGCCTCGCCGCTGACAGCGACGGCGATGGAATCCACCCAGGCGGGCGGGTAGGGCGTATTGAGGACGATGCCCTGCACGCCGCCGGTCAGGTGGCTGATGCCGTCGTATTTCAGGATCTGCGGCGTCGCGATGGCCAGCGCGAAGGTCGCCAGCGCCAGGAACAGCCCCTCCAGGCGCAGCGCCGGCAGGCCGAAGAGGAACCCGGCGGTGAAGCTGACGGCGGCGGCAAACGGGATCGTCATCCAGTAGGGCATCCCGAGCTGTTCCATCAGGATCGCCGTGGTGTAGGCGCCGACAGCGAAGAAGGCGCTGTGGCCCAGCGAGAACTGCCCGTTGAAACCGGTCAGGATGTTCAGGCCCAGCACCGCGAGCGCGTACATCAGGATCTTGCCGAACTCGTAGATCGTGTAGCCGTCGTAGAAGATCGGCAGCACGACCACCACGGCCAGACCGAACCAGAGCAGCGACCGCTCCACCAGGGGCAGGCGCATGCCGAAGACGGTGATCCGGTCCTTCGGGTTCTCGCGCAGGAAGGCCGGCTGGGTTCCGGCGTATTCGGTTGTGCTCGTCATGGTCTCAGACCCTCTTCACGACGACGCGGCCGAACAGGCCGGCAGGCTTGAACAGAAGCACCACGATGATCAGCACCAGCGCCACGGTCAGCTTGAGCTGGCTGCCCACCACGAAGGTGCCCATCCAGTTCTCCAGCACCCCGACCAGGAAGCCGCCGACGACCGCGCCGAAGGGGCTGGTCAGGCCGCCGACCACCGCGCCGGCGAAGCCGTAGAGCAGCGTGCCCAGCATCATGTCGGGCGTCAGGAATGTGATGGGCGCGATCAGCATGCCGGCCACGGCGCCGATCGCCGCCGCCAGGCCCCAGCCCAGCGAGAGCATGAAGCGCACGTTGATGCCGACCAGCCGGGCCGAGTCCGGAGCTGCCGCCGCCGCCCGCATGGCCAGGCCGACCGGGGTGTAGCGGAAGAAGGCGTAGATCACGCCGAGCATGATCAGCGTCACCCCCACCATGCCGGCGCGGTGTGCGCTGAGCGGCACGCCATCGATCAGTTGCTCGTGGCCGAACGGCGTCGGGAACTTCTTCGGTGTGAAGTCGAACAGGAAGCCCGCCATCGAGTTGAAGATGGAGAACAGGGCGATGAACACGATGATGTGGCTGAGCACCGGCGCATCCGCGATGGGTGCGAAGACGATGCGCTCCACCATGAAGCCGCCGACCAGCGATATGACGATACAGGCGAAGAAGGCCGCCACGAAGGGCAGGCCGGCGACGGCGATCAACCACCATGCGATGTAGGTCGAGAACATCGCCATCTCGCCCTGGGCGAAGTTGAAGTGGTCGATGGCCTGGTAGATCATGACCACGGCCAGCGCCAGACAGGCGTAAATCGCGCCGCTCGCCAGGCCGCTCAGCGTCTGCTCGATGAAGAGGTCCATCTGCCGCCTTCCCTCAGTAACCCAGGTACGACTTGCGTACCTGCTCGTCGTTCATGATTTCGTCCGCCGGGCCCGTCATCGCGATGGTGCCCGTCTCGAGCAGGTAGGCCCGCCGGGAGATGGCGAGCGCCAGATTGGCGTTCTGCTCGACCACCAGCATGCTGACATTCTCTTCCTTGTTGATCTTCTCGAGGATGCCGAACAGCTCCTCGGTGATGATCGGCGCTAGGCCGAAGGAAGGCTCGTCGAGCAGCATGATCTTCGGCCGCAGCATCAGCGCGCGTCCGATGGCCAGCATCTGCTGCTCGCCGCCCGAGAGCGTGCCCGCCTGCTGGTTGCGGCGCTCCTTGAGGCGCGGGAAGTAGTGATAGACGCGCTCGTAATCCTGCTCGATCTCCCTGTCGCGCCGGGTGAAGGCGCCGAGCCGGAGATTCTCCTCGGTCGACACGCGCACGAAGGTGCCGCGTCCTTCCGGGACATGGGCGATCTTGTGTCTGGAGACGATGGACTCGGTGCTCTTGCCGACCACCGACTCGCCCTGGACGACGATCTTGCCCTGGGTCCGCACCATGCCGCAGATCGCGCGCAGACTGGTGGTCTTGCCGGCGCCGTTGGCGCCCAGCATCGCCGTGATCTCGCCTTCTTCCAGATGGAAGTCGAGGCCGTGCAGCGCCTCGATCTGTCCGTAATAGGCCTTCAGGCCCTGTACCTCGAGTATCGCCATCACTCGCCCGTCCCAAGATAGGCGCGGATGACTTCCGGGTCGTTCTGCACCTCTTCAGGCGTGCCCTCGGAAATCTTCCGGCCGAAATCGATTGCCACCACCTTGTCGGAGATGCTCATGACCAGGCCCATGTGATGCTCCACCAGCAGCACGGTGATGCCGCGGTCGTCGCGGATCTGCTGGATGAGGGCCCCGAGCGCGTCGAGCTCGACATGGTTGAGGCCGCCCGCCGGCTCGTCCATCAGCAGCAGCTCGGGGCTGGAAGCCAGGGCGCGGGCCAGCTCGACCCGCTTCTGGGTGCCGAAAGGCAGGCCGGCCACGATGCTGTGGGCGACGTCGCCGAGGCCGAGATACTCGATCAGGGCGCCCGAGCGGTCGCGCAGTTCCTTCTCCTCGCGACCGCGCGCCGGCAGGCGCAGCGCGTTGGAGAAGAAGTCGCTCTTCGTCGTGGAGTGGCCGCCGACCATGACGTTCTCCAGCACCGTCATGGAGGAGAACAGCGCTAGGTTCTGGAAGGTGCGCCCGATGCCGATATCGGCAATGTGGTGCGGCGGGCTGTCCAGGATGGTCTTGCCCTTGAACCGGATGTCGCCCTCGGTGGGGACGTAGAGCCGGCTGAGACAGTTGAACAGCGTCGTCTTGCCGGCCCCGTTCGGGCCGATCAGACCGACGATCTTGCCTTTCGGCATGGTGAACGACACGCCGTCGAGCGCGACGATGCCGCCGAACCGGACGTGGACGTCGTCAACTTCGAGAATGTCCGCGGTCATCGCATCCCTTCGGATGCGCCAACGCGTCGCGGCATGATCTGGCGCACGCGCAGCCCTCCCCCTGATGTCGTCTCCCGGTATCTTTTGATACTTGCGGGAGGAAGCCTTCCTGAACGGACCTTATTAGCAGGGTGCTTGGCGCGGTCAAGCGTTCATGACGCTTCCACGACAATGCATGACGCTGGCGGTTGTGGCCGCCGGACGGGCGACATAAGCTCCAGCCGATTCCGCCGAAGACCGGTCAAGGAGGGGAGGAAGACCCAAATGCGCAGCATGCAGTTCGACGAATACGGCGCGCCGCTGAAGGCGTTCAGCTACGAAGACCCGACGCCGCAGGGCAAGGAGGTCGTCGTCAGGATCGAGGCGTGCGGCGTCTGCCACTCCGACATCCATCTGCACGAGGGCTATTTCGACATGGGCGGCGGCAACAAGGCCGACGTCACCCGCGCCCGGGAACTGCCCTTCACCCTCGGCCACGAGATCGTGGGCGAGGTCGTCGCCACGGGCCCCGGCGTCACCGGCGCGAAGCCCGGCGACAAGCGCATCGTCTATCCCTGGATCGGCTGCGGCGATTGCCCGAAGTGCAATTCGGGCGAGGACCAGAGCTGCGCCCGGCCGCGCAATCTGGGCGTCCACGTGGACGGCGGCTACTCCACCCATGTGAAGATCCCGGACGAGAAGTTCCTGTTCGCCTATGACGGCATTCCGACCGAGCTTGCCGGCACCTACGCCTGCTCCGGCATCACCGCCTACGGCGCGCTGATGAAGGCGAAGGAAGCCGCCGAGCGCAGTGGCTATATCGGCCTGATCGGCGCCGGCGGCGTCGGCATGGCCGGGCTGATGCTGGCCAAGGCGGCGATCGGCGCCAAGACCGTGGTCTTCGACATCGACGACGCCAAGCTGGAGGCGGCGACCCGGGCGGGCGCGGACTACGTCTTCAATTCCGGCGCCAAGGAAACCCGCAAGGAGGTCATGAAGCTGACCAATGGCGGGCTGAGCGGCGCGGTGGACTTCGTCGGCTCGGACAAGTCGGCGCTGTTCGGCATCAACGCGCTCGGCCAGAACGGCGTGCTGGTGATCATCGGCCTGTTCGGCGGCGCCATGACCGTGCCGGTGCCGCTGTTCCCGCTGAAGGGCATCACCGTGCGCGGCTCCTATGTGGGCAGCCTGCAGGAGATGAGCGACATGATGGAACTGGTGCGCGCCGGCAAGGTGCCGCCGATGCCGGTGAAGACCCGCCCGCTCGATGCGGCCTGGGAAACGCTGGAGGATCTGCGCCATGGCAAGATCGTCGGCCGCGTGGTGCTGACGCCCTGACGCGCGGCGCCCGCGAGACATCATTCACGACCAATCCGGGGAGAGAGAAGACAATGAGCGAAGCGAAGATGCTGGACGGCAAGGTCTGCGTCGTCACCGGCGGCGGCGGCGCCATCGGCGGCGAGATCGCCAAACTGATGGCTGCGCACGGCGCCAGGGTGGTGGTCAACGATCTGGGCGGTTCGGTTTCGGGCGACGGCGGCGACGAGAAGCCGGCGCGCGACATCGTGGCCGCGATCGAGGATGCCGGCGGCAAGGCCATCCCGCATTTCGGCTCGGTCGCCGAACGCCGCGACACCGAGGACATGATCAAGACTGCCGTCGACGCCTTCGGCCAGGTGGACTGCATCGTCAACAATGCCGGCATCCTGCGCGACGTCATCTTCCACAAGATGAACGAGCCCGACTGGGACATGGTCATCCAGGTCCATCTGAAGGGCTCCTTCAACGTCGCCCGCTCGGTCGCGCCCTATTTCCGCGAGCAGGGCTCCGGGTCGATGATCCACTTCACCTCGACCTCGGGCCTGATCGGCAATTTCGGCCAGGCCAACTACGCCGCGGCCAAGCTGGGCATCGTCGGCCTGTCGAAGTCGATCGCCCTGGACATGCAGCGCTTCGGCGTGCGCTCCAACTGCATCTCGCCCTTCGCCTGGTCGCGGATGATCGGCACCATCCCTTCGGACACGCCCGAGCAGCAGGCGCGGCTGGAGAAGATCAAGCGCATGACCCCGGCGCAGCAGGCGCCGCTGGCGGTCTATCTCGCCTCCGACGCCGCGGCCCATGTCACGGGCCAGATCTTCGGCGTGCGCGCCAACGAGATCTTCCTGTTCAGCCAGCCGCGGCCGATCCGCTCGGCCCACCGCGCCGAAGGCTGGACGCCGGAGACCATCGCCGAGCACGGCATGCCGGCGCTGGAGAAGTCGTTCTTCGAGCTCGAACGCTCCGCCGACGTGTTCTCCTGGGATCCGGTCTGACGACGGACGCCGCGGGCCGGTCCGCCGGCCCGCGGTGAATTTCCTGCCGGGCCGGACGCTTTTGCCCGGTCCGGCGGCCCGGCGGCGCCTCGCCGGCCTCGCGTTCTGCATGACCGTGCGGTTTCCGGGTCACACAATGGATCGGCAGCGATCCCTTTCCCGTCCCGCCCCGTTGCCCGGAAGCCGCGGCTTCCGGCTGCTTCGACGATGCCCCTCCCGCCACCGCTCCCCCCTCCGATATCGAATGTGACGACCGTCGCGTTTTCTGGAACGGGGATTGCTAGGACCGCCCCAGAGGTAATCCGAAACCATCGGGGTGGGAAGCAAGTGCAACGGATCGAAACGAAATACTCCGACCGTCGCCGGCACAGCCGGATCGAACTCGTACGCTCGATGCTCGCCGCCATCACCGAAGGCGGCGTGTCCGTCACCTGCCGGTTGCGCGACATCAGTCTGTCCGGCGCACGGGTGACGATCGACCATCCCATGGCGCTTTCGGCGGACGTGATCGAGTTCATGGTCGACGGCATCCGCATCACCGCCGAGATCGTCTGGCGTTCCGTCCGGGAGATCGGCCTGCGCTTCGTCGATCCGGCGGGCAACCAGTCGGTGCAGCTCTTCGAGCGCGTCATCACGGGCGCCTTTCTCGGCGAACCGCGCCGTTCCAGCTGCGCCTGAAACTTCCCCTGCCCCCAAATTCTGCCTCGCGGTTAACCGTAACTTAAGCGGCGGGTATCAGCATGTCGTCGGAGATGAGTGAAACCGCCGAGAGAGCCGACATGCAGGCCGCGCCGAAGAAATCGCCGCTCTACCGCTTCATCGATTCCTTCATTCCGGAATCCGTGCTGGCCGACCGGCCCATCGCGCAGCGCATGCGGATGTTCATGATCAGCCACACGCTGGGCCCGCTGCTGGGCCACACCATCACGGCAGTGCTGCTGCTGCTCGACCCCGCGCCGTCGCCGCATGTCTGGATCCTGGCCGCCTCGATCTCGCTGTTCTGGGCCTTTCCCTGGGCGCTGAAGCTGTGCTTCCGCTTCTTCGATCCGCAGAAGGCCTATACGGTCCTGGCGCTGGTTTCGGTTCTGGATCTGGTGTTCGCGATCCTGTGGGGCTCCTACCATTATGGCGGCGTCAGCTCGCCCTTCCTGGTCTGGCTGCTGATCGTACCGCTGCTGGCCTTCTTCTATCTCGGCTCCAGCTACACCACGCGCTATTTCGTCTTCGGCATGACGGGCTCCGGCCTGGCGGCGTTCTACGCCGTCTACCTGTTCGGCGGCGGCTTCCCCGTGCACATGGCGGCGGAGAACCTGGTGCCGGTCGGCATCGTCTCGACCATCTGCGCCATGATCTACGTCTCCATGATGGCGGTCTACTACGCCAATGTGGTCGACTCGCAGTCGGAGCTGCTGGCGGAGATCCAGCGTCACCGCGCGACCATGTCCCAGCTGGTCGAGGCCAAGGACGACGCCGAGCGCGCCAATGGCGCCAAGTCCGAGTTCCTGGCCAAGATGAGCCACGAGCTGCGCACGCCGCTGAACGCCGTCATCGGCTATTCCGAGATGCTGCTGGAAGACGCGGAGATCGATGGCCGCGGCGAGGATTCCGCCGACCTGAAGAAGATCAACGCCGCCGGCAAGCATCTGCTGGCGCTGGTCACCGAGGTGCTCGATCTCTCCAAGATCGAGGCCGGCAAGATGGAGCTCTACACCGAGGAGGTCGAACTCGGCGATTTCATCGACGAAGTCGCCGCTACCTGCCGTCAGCTCGTCGCCAAGAACGCCAACGAACTGGTGGTGGAGCGCGAGCGCGAGCTGGGCACGCTGGAGTGCGATGTCACCAAGCTGCGCCAGGCCCTGCTCAACCTGCTTTCGAACGCGGCCAAGTTCACCCAGAACGGACGCGTGACCCTGACCGCCCGGCGGGAGAATGTGGCCGGCCGCGACTGGTTCCGTATCGCCGTCACCGACACCGGCATCGGCATCGCGCAGGAACAGATCGACCACCTGTTCAAGAATTTCAGCCAGGCCGCGCCTTCGATCTCGTCGCGCTTCGGCGGCACCGGCCTCGGCCTGTCGCTCAGCCAGAAGCTCTGCCGCCTGATGGGCGGCGACATCACCGTCGAAAGCGTGCTGGGCGAGGGCACGGTGTTCACCATCGTCCTGCCCGCCAACCAGCCCGCCGGCCAGTCGGTCGCCAGCGATGCCGATCGCCGCGACATCGCGCTGGAAACCACCAGCATCCGCGCCGTCTCCGAACACCGGGCCATCGCCGACGAAACCGGCGAGACGGGCGACAGTGTCCTGATCATCGACCACGACCCCCCGGCGCTCGAACTGATGGAACGCATCCTGAAGAAGGAGAACTACAGGGTTCTCATCTGCGGCGATGCCCGCGAGGCGCGCCAGCTGGCGGGCGAGGCCCGGCCCGACGTGATCGTGCTCGATGTCGCCGCGCCCGCGACCGACGGCTGGCGGCTGCTGGAACAGCTCGGCACCGACGCTGCCACGCGCGACATCCCGGTCATCGTGCAGACCATCGTCGACGACCGGCGGCAGGGCTTCGAACTGGGGGCCGCCGACTATCTTGTGAAACCGGTCGACCGCGAGGCGCTGCTGGAGGCCGTCGGCCGCGCCAATGACGCGCCGCGCCGCGACTATGTGCTGCTGGTCGACGATGACGGCGACGCCGGCCGCGAGGCCGCAGGGCTGCTGCGCAGCCAGGGCTGGAACGTCGTCGCCGTGCCCGATTTCGGCATCGCGCTGACCCGCGCCCAGCAGGCGCGGCCCGCGCTGGTGATCGTCGACAGCGCGGCCCCGAACCCCGCCTTCGACGCCTTCGCGGCCGCCCTGGCGGACTTCGACGGCCTGTCGCTGCTGGCGCTGCTCGGCGCCGCCTACGACGCCGACGACCGGCTCGCCCTGCCCGATTTCGCCCTCGCCGTCGACGCCGACGAGTCCGGCGAGTACATCTCGAACACCGCGCTGTCCATCCTGGAACCGGACGGCGCACCGCTCAGGGAGGCCGCGAATGGCTGACATCCTGCTGGTCGAAGACAACGAGATGAACCGCGACATGCTGGGCCGGCGGCTGGAACGCCGCGGCTATTCGGTGGTGTTCGCCATCGACGGCCCGAGCGGCGTCGCCGCGGCGGAGCAGGAACTGCCCGACCTGATCCTGATGGATATCGCCCTGGGCGAGATGGACGGCTGGGAGGCGACCCGCCGTATCAAGGCCAACCCGAAGACCGCCGGCATTCCGGTGATCGCGCTGACCGCCCATGCGCTGGCCAGCGACCGGGAGCGCAGCGTGCAGGTCGGCTGCAGCGACTTCGACACCAAGCCCGTCGACATGCCGCGCCTGCTGCGCAAGATCGAGGCCTGTCTGGCCGCGAACCCCGCCGCCGCCTGAGCGACGTCCCGGGGTCGCGATCTGACTGGACGCCGCGCGGCCCGCTGGCCCAAGCTCAGCCCATGGCTGAACTCGACTGGCACCGCGACCGCGCCGTCCATCCCGATCTGAAGCTGCTCGATCTGGCGCCGGAAAGCGCCGGCATCGACCTTGCCGCCGTCCGCCGCTACAGGCTGGGCCGGGTGCGCGCCGAGATGGCGCGGCGGGACATCCAGGCCCTGATCCTCTCCGATTCCGTCAACATCCGCTACGCCACCGGTACGCGGAACATGCAGGTCTTCACCTCCCGCAACGCACCCTCGCGCTATCTGGTGCTCACGGCGGACCGGTCGATCCTGTTCGAGTTCACCGGCGCCGCGCACCTCGCGGAAGGCTACGACACCGTCGACGAGGTGCGCCCGGCGATGACGGCCAGCTATGTCGCCGCGGGCGAGGACATCGCCGCGCGGGAGCGGCGCTGGGCGGCGGAGATGGCGGCCCTGCTGCGCGAGCTCTGCGGCCCGGACCCGGTCGTGGGGCTGGAGCGGCTCAACGCCGGCACGGCCCTGGCGCTGGCGACCGAGGGGCTCCGCCTCGTTGACGCCCAGGCGCCGGTGGAGCGGGCGCGGGCGATCAAGTCGGCCGAGGAGGTCAAATGCGTCGTCGCCTCGCTGCGCGCCACGGAGGCGGCGATGGCGGAGATGCGGGAAGCCATCCGCCCCGGTATCACCGAAAACGAACTCTGGTCTGTGCTGCAGCGCGGTGTGATCGCGCGCAACGCCGACTATTGCGAGACCCGGCTGCTGAACTCCGGCGAGCGGACCAATCCCTGGTTTCAGGAAGCCGGGACCAAGGTCATCGGCGCGAACGAACTGATCGCGCTGGACGCCGACGTGGTCGGCTGCCACGGCTACTATTCGGACTTCTCACGCACCTTCCACGCCGGACCGGACCGGCCGAGCGGGACTCAGCGGACCCTCTACCGCACGGCGCTGGAGCAGGTGCAGCACAACATGTCCATCATCCGCCCCGGAATGAGCTTCCGCGACTACGCCGAGCGGGCCTGGGACATTCCCGAGCGCTATCACGCTCACCGCTATTACCTGTCGGCGCACGGCTGCGGCATGACCGGGGAGTACCCCTATCTCTACCACCGCGCCGATTTCCCCGACGCCGGCTATGACGGCGTGATCGAACCCGGCATGACGCTCTGCGTCGAGAGCTTCATCGGCGAGGCCGCGGGCGGTGAGGGCGTCAAGCTGGAGCAGCAGCTTCTGGTCACCGAAACCGGCACCGAATTGCTCAGCCGCTTCCCCTTCGAGGAGGCGCTGCTCTAGGACGGTCTTCGCTGTTCGATTGAACCGCCAGAAACCATGCACCCGAGGCCCTCCCTAGATCCTGCGCGGCATGCCTTCCCAGTAGGGCTCGCGGAGCTTGCGCTTGAAGATCTTGCCGGAATCCTCGCGCGGCAGGCTGTCGGCGAAGACGATGGTGCGCGGGATCTTGTAGCGGGCGACATGCTGGGCCAGGTAGCGTTTCACCGCGTCCTCGCCGACCGACGGATCGGCCCGCTCCACATGTGCCGCCAGCGCCTCGCCGAACTCGGCGTCGGGAATGCCGAAGACGGCGCAGTCCTTGACGCCCGGCATGCCGACCAGCGCCTTCTCGATCTCCGCCGGATAGATGTTCACGCCGCCAGAAATGACCATGTCGTTCTTGCGGTCGGCCAGGAACAGGCAGCCGTCCTCGTCCAGCCAGCCCATGTCGCCATTGGTCAGGAAGCCCTCGACGTCGATCTCCCGGCGGGCGTCGTCGCGCTTGTTGTAGGTGAAGTCGGTGCGGTTGGGCCGCCAGATGTAGACCTCGCCGATCTCGCCGGGCGGCAGATCGTTGTGATCGTCGTCCAGTATGCGGATGTGGTTGCTGGAGATCGGCTTGCCGACGGTGCCCGGCTTTTCGGTCGCCATCTTCGAGGTCACGACGGTGACGAGGCCGTTCTCGGTCGAGCCGTAATATTCGTAGATCACCGGCCCCCACCACTCGATCATGCGCCGCTTGGCCTCGGGCGGGCAGGGCGCGGCGCCGTGGATGACGTGAACCAGGCTGGAGACGTCGTATTTCGCCCGCACTTCCTCGGGCAGCCTCAGCAACCGCACGAACATGGTCGGCACCACGTGCATGTGGGTGATGCGGTAGTCCTGGACGATCCGCAGCAGATCCTCGGCGTCGAAGCGCGCCTGCAGGTAGATGAAGGCGCCATTGCGCGCGGCGGCGAGACCGTAGGCGTTGGGCGCGGAATGGTACATCGGCCCGGTCATCACCGTGCGGACGGCCGAACAGTCGGCGGGGATGCCGAAGCCCTCGAAGATCTGCTCGGCCTGACGGGCCTGGGCGTCCTCGTCCAGCGGGTCGCGGCGGACACCCTTCGGGTGGCCCGTGGTGCCGGAGGTGTAGATCATCGTGCCCCGGCTGGCCGGCGGCGGATCGGTCCAGGGCTCCAGGCCGGCGATGAAGTCGTCATAGGCGACGACGCCCTGGGGCAGGCTGGCGGGCGGGCTCACGCCATAGGCGGCGGCGATCTCCGGCGGCGTCGGCACGGCGACGACGGTGACGCCCTCGGGGATGGCGGTGCGGATGTTCGCCAGCAGGTCGGAATGGATCACCACCACCTTCGCGTCGCAGTCGCGCAGGATGTAACCGGCTTCTTCGGCGGTGTAGTGCCAGTTGATCGGCGTGGCGTAGGCCCCGATCAGGGTGCAGGCGGCAGAGGTCTCGAAGAAGGGGAAGTCGTTGCGCAGGTAGATCGCCACGCAGTCGTCGGCGCGGACGCCGCTGTCGTGGAGCGCCCTGGCCATGCGGGCCGCGTTGGCCGCCCGGGCCTCCTGCGCCCGTTGCCGGTCGCCGCTGATGATCACGCCCGGTTCTGGGTTCATGCCTTGCTTGTCCTTCTTCGTCATCCCCGCCGCCGCACCGCGGTGCGCGGGGATCGGCTTCCACAGCCGGAGCGCCCGTTTCGAAACGATCCCCGAGTGGCGCGGGCGCCATCGGGGATGACACATGGAAATCCTCTCAGATCTGGCGGCCCGCGTCCTCCCAATAGGGTTCGCGGAGCTTGCGCTTGAAGATCTTGCCCGAGTCCTGCCGCGGCAGCTCGGCCTCGAAGACGATCCGCTTCGGCACCTTGAACTTCGCCAGCCGCGCCGAGAGCCAGCCGCGGATGTCGGCCTCGCTCACCGGGCCGCCGGGTTCGAGCTGGACATGGGCGGCCAGGCTCTCGCCATACTCGTCGTCGGGGATGCCGAAGACGGCGCAGTCCTTGACGCCGGGCATGCCGATCAGGGTGTTCTCGATCTCGGCGGGGTAGATGTTGACGCCGCCGGAGATGACCATGTCGCGCTTGCGATCGCAGAGGAACAGGTAGCCGTCCTCGTCCAGAAAGCCCACGTCGCCGCAGCTCACCAGATGCTCCAGGCCGACCTCGGCGCGCTTGGCGTCGTTCTTGTTGTAGGTGAAGTCGGGCCAGCCCATCAGCCGCATGTAGACCTCGCCGATCTCGCCCGGCGGCAGCTCCTTCAGGCCGTCGTCGACGATGCGGACATCCGCCCAGGGCAGGGCGCGGCCGACGGTGCCGGGCTTCTTCAGCGCCTCCTCGGCGGTGTGGAAGAACACCGCGCCCGTCTCCGTGCCGCCGTAGTATTCATTGATCACCGGCCCCCACCACTCGATCATCCGGCGCTTCACGTCCGGCGGACAGGGGGCGGCGGCGTGAACCACGAACTCCAGCGAGGACAGGTCGTATTTCGAGCGGACCGTCTCGGGCAGTTTCAGCAGGCGCACGAACATGGTCGGCACCATGTGGACGTGGGTAATCCGGTGTTCCTCGATCAGTGCCAGCAGCTCCTCGGCGTCGAAACGGGGCTGCAGGATCACGAGCCCCGCCAGCTTCGCCGACCAGAGGCCGTAGGCGTTGGGCGCGGAATGATACATCGGCCCGGTGATCACGGTGCGGATCGAGGGGTCGTTCCTGAGACCGAAGACGATCTCGAACAGCTGGTTCATCCGCGCCTGGGTTTCCAGATCGGCCGGATCGCGGCGGACGCCCTTCGGGTTTCCGGTGGTGCCGGAGGTGTAGATCATGTTGGTGCGCTGGGTCGCCGGTTCCCGGGTGAAGGGCGGCTGTCCGGCCAGCCACGCGGCCCAGTCGGTGCGGTCCGCCGGCACGGCGAGGCTGTCGGGCGCCAGGCCGTAGGCGGCGGCGATCTCCGGCGGCGTCGCCACGACGAAGACGCGGCAGGTTTCCGGCACGGCGTGCGCAACCCGGGGCAGGAGGTCGGCGTGGATCACCAGGGCGCGGGCGTCGCAGTCCTCCAGAATATAGCGTGTCTCGTCGGCGGTGTTGTGCCAGTTGATGGGCACGGCATAGGCCCCGGCCAGGGTCGCGCCCATGGACGCCTCGAAGAAGGGAAAGTCGTTGCGCAGCATCAGACAGACGGAATCGTCCTCGCCGACCCCCAGGCTCTCGAAACCGCCGGCCGCGCGCGCCACATTGGCGTTGAGTTCCTCGCGCGTCATGCGCCGTTCGCCCGACAGTAAGAGAGCTTCTTCCATGCCGCCCCTCCCCAGAAACCGCTTCCTGCCGTTCATCTTTACTGGCCGGTCCCGATGCTGTGAAGTGGGCGCGGACGAATCGCCGGCGGGGCATGTGCGAAACGGGACGGTTCCGGTCGGATGATGGACTGGCGGCGACTGCTATCGGCCAACCGCATGGCGGGCGACGCGCCGGACCCGGTGGACCCGGCGCGCAGTCCGTTCCAGAAGGATTTCGACCGCATCGTCTTCTGCTCGGCGTTCCGGCGGCTGCAGGACAAGACCCAGGCCCATCCGAAGCCGGGCAACGACTATGTCCGCACGCGCCTGACCCACAGTCTCGAGGTCGCCTCCGTCGGCCGCTCGCTGGGGGCCGGCGTGGGCCAGGTCATCGCCGGCCGCCGCCGCCTGCCGGAGGGGCTGGGCGCGGCCGAGTTCGGCCACATCGTCTCCGCCGCCTGCCTCGCCCACGACATCGGCAACCCGCCCTTCGGCCATCGCGGCGAGGATCTCATCCGCGGCTGGTTCGCCGGCTCGCGGCGCGGTCAGGCCATCATCGCCCTGCTCACGGGCGGCCAGCGCGAGGACCTGCTGCGCTTCGAAGGCAACGCCCAGGGCTTCCGTATTCTCACCCGTCTGCAGAACTGGCGCGACAATGGCGGGCTCAGGCTGACGGCGGCGACGCTGGGCGCGTTCGGCAAGTATCCGCGCCTCTCCGACAGCGCGGGCGACGCGACCGGCCTCGACGCCGGTGCGAAGAAGTTCGGCGTCATGCAGGCGGAGGCTTCAATCTTCCGCCGTCTGGCGGACGAGCTTGGTCTGGAGCAGGTTGCGGAGGGGCGCTGGCTGCGCCATCCGCTGGCCTATCTGGTCGAGGCCGCCGACGACATCTGTTACTCGATCGTCGACCTGGAGGACGGCTTCAAGCTGGGCAAGCTCGGCTTCGCCGACACAGAGGCGCTGCTGGCGGCCGTGGCCGGCCCGACGCGGCGCTATGGCGAGATCGACGAGGAGCCGCGGCGCATCGCCTATCTGAGGGCGAAGGCGATCGGACGGCTGATCGAGCAGGTGATCGAGGTGTTCCTCGCGGACGAGCCCGGGCTGCTGGACGGCCGCCGCCGCGCCGCCATGCTGGAGCGGGTGCCGGCCCGGGGCGTCCTGCGCGACATCGCCGAGGTGACCGCGCGCGAAGTCTTCGTGCCCGACATCGATTACGATCGCCGCTTCGGCGCCGACCGGGCCATCGCCTGGCTGATGGACTGCGCCATCCAGGCGGCCGATCCGGGCCTTTCGGCCTATGACCGCGCTCTGGCGGCGACCGATCACGTCTCCGGCATGACGGACGGTTATGCGTTGCAGCAATTTCGCGAGAATGCCGGTATGGTTAACGGCGCAGTGGCCTGGCAGGAGTGAATCGGGGAGGAAAGCGATTGCGTGTAGACTATTACTGCGCGCTCACCTCGCCCTGGACCTATCTGGGCCATGGGCGTCTGCGGGACATCGCCGCCCGCCACGGCGCCGAGGTGACGATCCATCCGGTCAACGTGCTGGCCATCTTCGAACGCACCGGCGGGCTGCCGTTGCCGAAGCGCGCGCTGGAGCGCCAGGCCTATCGCCTGCAGGAACTGCGGCGCTGGCGTGAACGGCTCGGCGTCGAACTCAACCTGAAGCCGGCGTATTTCCCTGCCGACGAGACGCGCGCCGCCGAAACCGTGATCGCCGCGCGGGCCGAGGGCCTGGATGCGATGGACCTGGCCGGCCGCTTCATGCGCGCGGTCTGGGCCGAGGAGCGCGATATCGGCCTCGCCCGCACGATCCGGGAAGTGGTCACGGAGGCCGGTATGGACCCGGGGGCGCTGGAACGGGCCGCCGGGCGCTACGACGCCAACGCCATACGCGCCGCCGAGACCGACCAGGCCGTCGCCCGCGGTGTCTTCGGCGCGCCGACCTATGTCGTCGGCGACGAGATATTCTGGGGGCAGGACCGGCTCGATTTCGTCGACGCCGCGCTGGAGGCGGGATGAACGCCGCCGATACCCTCGACGTGCTGGACGAATCCACCCTGGCCGAGCTGGCCGGCGATGACACCGGCGATATCGTGGGCGTTCTGGTCGCCGGGTTCCTTGACGAGGCGCGGGAACGGGTGGCGGCCATCGAGACGGCCATGGACGGGCGCGACATCGGGGCGGTCGGCTTTCAGGCGCACGCCCTCAAGAGCACCGCGGCGACCTATGGCGCGCCGCGGCTGAGCCGCCATGCCGCGGCGATCGAGCGGGACGCGCGCGATGGCCGGGTCGATGCCGTGGGGACGGCGGTCAGGAACCTGCCGGAACTGTGGCGGGAAACGGACCGGGCCTTCCGCGCCCGCTACCTTTCGGGCTAAACCGCCGCGTCAGGCGGACATGCGGGCGCTGCCGCCGGTCAGCGCGGCGTCGGCCTCCGCCCGGGGCAGCATCAGCATCACCGAGGTGCCCTTGCGCGGCGTCGACTTGATCGACAGGGAGCCGCCATGCAGCTCCGCCAGCTTGCGCGTCAGGGGCAGGCCGAGCCCCGTGCCGCCGGCGATGTCCGCCCCGGCGGCGCGGCCGAAAGGCTCCAGCGCCGTGCGGATATCGTCGGCGTTCATGCCGATGCCGTCATCGGTGACGGTGAGACGCAGTTCGTCCCCTTCCACCGTCACGTCCACGCGGATTTCCCCGTCCTCGCCGGTGAACTTCACCGCGTTGCCCACCAGATTGATCAGCATCTGCCGCAGCAGCCGCCGGTCGGCCTGGACGGTGCAGGCGCTGCAGCCATTGCTGTACAGCCGCCGCCGGCCGGCGCTCTCCCGGAACAGCGACAGCACGCGGTCGACCTCCGGGCAAACGGCCACGGTCTCACGGTCGACCTTCACGCGGTCGGCCTCGATCCGGGACAGGTCGAGGACGTCGTTGACCAGGCTGAGCAGGTGCTGGCCGCTGGCGGCGATGTCGGCCGCGTAGCCGTGATAGCGCGCGTTCGTCATCGGCCCGAACATCTCCTGCTCCATGACATGGGCGAAGCCGATGATGGCGTTCAGCGGCGTCCTGAGCTCGTGGCTCATGTTGGCGATGAACTCGGACTTGGCGCGGTTCGCAGCCTCGGCGGCCCGCATCGCCGCACGGGCGTCCTCGCGCGCCCTGACGAACGGCGTGACGTCGCGGGCGATGCCGCGATGGCCGACGAAGCGGCCGCGATGGTCGAACACCGGCGTGCCGCCCACTTCCACCATGCGGTCATTGCCGCCCGGAAAACGGAACAGCAGCGGCGAGATGCGGAACGGCTGCCGCTCGCTCCACGTCTTCAGCAGGGTACGCCACATGCGAACCTGGTCGCGCGGCAGGTCCGGCAGCACCGCCTCGGTGATCTCGGCCCATGAGCGGCCGACATAACGGGCGGTCGACATGCCGCTGATCTCGCTGAAGTTCTGCGAGATCCAGGTCAGATTCATGTCGGCATCGGCCTCGAAGGCCCAGTCCGCGGCCATCTCCGCGAACTCCTGGAAGCGCACTTCGTTGTGGCGCAGCTCCGCGTCGGCCTCCTTGCGCTCGGTGATGTCGAGCAGATAGTTGTCCAGATAGATCTGGCCGGTCACGCTGTCGATCGAGCGCCAGCCGTTCTCCAGCAGCCACACGATGCGGCCGTCCTCCGGATGGACGAAGCGGAACTCCATTTCGTAGGCCTCGCCGGTCTTCTGACGTTGCGCCAGCGCGGCCTCGTAGCGTTCGCGGTCTTCCGGGTGGATGCACGCGCGCCAGCCCGACAGCTCCACGCGGCTGCGTCCCATGCGCTCGCCCAGGATGCGTTTGGCGTCCTGTCCCCAGACGCGCGCGGTCGAGCTGCCATCCGCGACGCGCACGAAGACCATGTTGCGGGTGTTCTGCGCGAAGGACGTAAGCTGCTCGAGCTCCTGGCGCATCTCGGTCATGTCGATCAGCAGGATGGCGACGGCGCCGTTGCGGAACCGCATCCGGCTGGTGTTGATCCAGCGTCCCGCGCCCGACAGCACGCTGATCGGCTCCGCGCTCTCGCCCATGAAGTGATCGACCGTCCACCGCACGAAGCGTTCCTCGCGGCCGGCGGCCTGGGGGAGGTAGCCATGGGCGATGGCGCCACGCACCAGTTCGGCGAAGGGCTCGCCCAGGCGCGGAAAGCCGGGGACTGCCGGGAAATAGCGATAGAAGGCGTAGTTGACCGCCAGCACCCGGCCGGCCGGATCGAGGAAGACGACGCCGGTCTCGTCGTTGGAGAGCCCGCCGATGATGTCCGCGGTCAGGGTGTTGGAGACCTCCGCCTGCTCGGCGTCGACGCCGCGGACCTGCAGGCCGTCGTCACCGATACTGCGCGCCGACATGACCAGCCGGTGCTTGCCTGCGGCCAGCTCCAGCGGACGGCGGGAGCGGGCGTGAGACTGCAGCCAGGGCACGCCGCCGGCATCCTCGAACGCCTGCGCCACGGCGTCATCGTCGGCAACGTCGAGTGCGGCCTTGAGGGAGTCGCTGACGACGACCGGACGCAGCGTCGCGCCGGCGACGCGGAACACGCCCGTCGGGCGCGCGTCGCCGCGGATCGCCGAATGCAACAGGTCGTGGTCCGCCGGCAGGCTCAACGTCTCCTCCGCACCCCTGGATGCTCAAGATAGCCGATCCTGCCCGGTATTCGTTCACAAAACGGTAAGACCGGCGGCATTGCGGGCGCTCCGGCCGGGACTCAGGCCACGGCTGCCGGGGCCTGGGGCACGGTCGCCCAGAATTCGGGATCATGGCCGTAGAAGATGCGTGCGCCGCGGTCCTGCAGTTCCTTCAGCTTGCGCAGGCTGGTCCGCATCTCGTCCGCATCGTGCAGGATCAGCGGCAGGCGCATTTCCTCCAGCGTGCGGCGCAGATAGCAGGCGTCGCCGGTCAGCACCACGTCGCCGCCGGCCGTCCGCACCTTCAGCGACTGGTGGCCGGGCGTATGGCCGTAGGTGGGCAGACAGACCACCGCGCCATCGCCGAAGATGTCATGCTCGCCGTCGGCCAGGATACGGTCGTGGCCGTGGTCGAAGTCCTGCTTCATGAAGCCGATCTTCGCCGCCATGTCGGGATCGTTGGCCGCCTCCCACTCGCGGCGCTGCACGACGACGGGGCAGTCGGGCAGGGCGTCGTTGCCGCCGCAATGATCGAAGTGCAGGTGGCTGTTGATCAGGTAGTCGATGTCGCCGGGCCCGACGCCCAGCACCTCCAGCCGAGCCGCGACGTCCTCGCCCGGCTCGAAGTCGATGGCGTAGTACTGCGCGATCTTGCCCAGCCGGCCTTCCGGGTCCGTCTGGACCTGCTTGTTGAGGCCGCTGTCGAACAGCACATTGCCCTTCGGGTGCTTCACCAGATAGGTCGGCACCGGCACCTTGATCTTGCCCTCGGCGCCTTCGAGCATGGCCTTCAGGCTCATGGTCAGCCAGCCGCAGGTCATGGCGTAGAGTTCGACCGCCATCGCTATCTCCTCCCCAGGATTGCCTATCGCGTCTCGAGCAAGCCTATCAGATACCGGCCGTAGTCGTTGCCCTTCATCGCTTCGGCCAGGTCGCGCAGGTGCTCGTCGCCGATCCAGCCCATGCGCCAGGCGACTTCCTCGGGCGCGGAGATCTTCAGGCCCTGGCGCTTCTCGACGGCGTGGATGAACTCCGCCGCCTCCAGCAGGCTGACCGGCGTGCCGGTGTCCAGCCAGGCGAAGCCGCGGCCCAGTTTCTCCACCTTCAGCCGCCCCTCGGCGAGGTAGAGCCGGTTGACGTCGGTGATCTCCAGTTCGCCCCGGGGCGACGGCGCCACCCCGCGCGCGATCTCCGCCGCCCGGCCGTCGTAGAAGTAGAGCCCCGTGACCGCGTAGGGCGAGGGCGGCCGCGCGGGCTTTTCGACGATGTCGGTCGCGCGGCCCTCCGCATCGAAGGCGACAACGCCATAGCGTTCGGGATCGGCGACCTGGTAGGCGAAGACCACGGCGCCTTCGCCGAAGTCCGCCGCTTCCCGCAGCAGGCCGGAGAAGCCGCGGCCGTAGAAGATGTTGTCGCCCAGCACCAGGGCGCACTTCTCCCCGGCGGTGAAATCCTCCGCGATGATCAGGGCCTCGGCGATGCCGCGCGGCTCGGCCTGTTCGGCATAGGCAATCTCCAGGCCCCAGCCGCGGCCGTCGCCCAGCAGCGTCTCGAAGCGCGGCAGGTCCTCGGGCGTCGAGATCAGCAGGATCTCGCGGATGCCGGCCAGCATCAGCGTCGCCAGCGGGTAGTAGACCATCGGCTTGTCGTAGACGGGCAGCAGCTGCTTGGAGACCACGCGCGTCATCGG
>MRWG01000367.1_pt1 | contig 62176 bp, 59 predicted proteins | sample 1013341 | NCBI WGS metagenome assembly MRWG01 (sample SAMN06117577, study PRJNA244670) | biofilm metagenome | biome: Water; feature: Cathode Biofilm; material: Biofilm; isolation source: microbial consortium enriched at the cathode of a solar microbial fuel cell | place: USA: District of Columbia ...
CATTGAAAAACCGTTGGATGAACTAGCGATGGAGTCATTTATGGTGGCGAAGTTAAAAAAGCCACTTTGATTTCAGTAAAGGACCGTTCACGGATATATCTATATCCAGTGTTTTTGCAGTTTCCCAGCAAATGCAGTATATACGGTATGCCTTATTTGTAGAGAATCAACATCACAACACGGCATTTGGTTTTTGCGCCTTTTTCATTTTCAATGAATAGCAAAGACCTAAAACATTGGCGTTTTTGAATAAATGGCTTCTGTTTCATGTTTTAGGCATTATTTTCAAGAAGCTTTAAATGTATTTTAGAGCTAAATTCTTATTTATGGACCATAATTTTACGTTGTCCAAGTGATTGACTTTAAAGAACTTTTGGGCTACCATGGTTTTCAACACGCATCTTTGGACTCGAGCTTCACCTATTGTCGTTCTTAGCAGAATATAACCCCCCAATAAAAATTTCCATTGTGCGGCCTACATTTCCCATATCATTCTTGGTATAAAAATTGTGGCCTTATGAACAAAGATTAAATTAAAAAGTTCCGTATTGTTTTTAACGAAATATTTTTCTTCATCAACATTACCTCAAATCGACCCCTTATACAGAAGGATCATACATTTTTCAAAAAAATATAGAATAGCTTACTGTGAATCTTTAATGTTTCGTACGAAAGAGGAAATATCAAAGTCAACATGCAATCAGAAAAAGAAAGAACTCATTAAGATATTAAAGGCATCCAAAAGGGAATTCAAAAAGCTCAAAAAGTAACCATACCGTCCGGGACTACTATCCATGTGTACTGGTTATTAATTGTCCCAGCCACACACTCTTGCCATGTTGGTTTTTTATATAATTTCCACCGTTTGAAAAGAACACAGGCCTGGCCATCGATTAAGGTCCCGGAACCGGTTCACTAACTCAAACATCCTCGATGAAAGCATTTTTGACAATTGGCCTGTTGGTCATGAGTAATTCCTTATGTTAATGGCCTGGTGGAAAGGACGGATACTGAGAACCATTAAAAACGGGAAAATCATCCCACTTAATATTTCACTCCGATATACTGTATAACTGCATGTTATTACCTGTTTAACTATGCTCATTTTTTTCTGGCTAAGGTTGTATACACAATCCGTTTTTTTCCAGTATAGGACAGATTTGCAAAACCACCTTGATTTTAGAATTAATTAAATATGAATCAATAACTTATATATAATTTTAACATATCCACTTTTTTCCGTTTCCAATGATATCCCGCCACCGTTTCTTCACCATTTAAAGTTCCATCTTTATAGTGGTGCAAAAAAGTATTATATTGCATCACCAAATTAAAGTTTATGGAAACAGTTAGAAAATCGATCACTTTTACAAATCAACAAGATGGTTGGATAAAGCTTAGGGTTCAATCAGGTGATTTTACCAATGACAGTGAATATATAAGGGATCTGGTAAGAAAGGATCAGGAAGAGAACATGAAGCTCTTGGAGCTTAAGGCGGCAATCGATGAAGGTTTACAAAGCGGCAGAAGTAATCTGAAAATAAGTGACATTATCGCAAAAGTTGATAATGGGGAACTATAATTTATCCACAAGGGCCCAATACGACTTAGTTGGCATATATAAGTATGGAATAAAGTTTTTTGGCCCTGATCAGGCTACCAAGTACTTATTGAATTTGGAAAGTTTTTTGGAGGAACTGGCCGGACGTCCAGAATTGGCAAAAGATGCATCGACCATTTCCGGCTCATTAAAATACTACAGCTATGAAGCCCATGTCATTTTCTACCAATTCGATGGCGTTGGCGAGATTTTTATCGTTAGGGTTCTGGGCAAACGCATGAATTTTGTCAAACACCTTTAAAGTTCAAATAAATTATTACTGCACCAATAAAATTCCATTTTAAATAACCAACTCTATAAATACATATTTATTACATAAAGCATATGACCTAACCCATATCGAAACCAAAACTCCATTTTGCATTAAAATCCATCAATTTTAATGTTAAAATGGTTAAAATTTGTTAAAAGGTGAGCAATTCGGTGCCTCCCAAAAATGACCCTACTGAAAGCCTTGAAAAATGGGCTTTTTTTATATAAAGTTCGAGTCCCGTCCAGACCGCAAAAAGCTTCGAGAAATCGGAGCTTTTTTGTTTATATGCCATTGATTTTTAATAGGTTATAAATTAATTGAAAAATCATATTTCTTATAGCGTGCCGCATTCGTGCCGCATTTTTAATGCTTTTTTACTTCTTTTCGGCATTTTACACAAACCTATTTCACAAAAAGAAGGTTATGTAAAACTGTATAAAACGAATATATCTTCTTACTTTACTACCTCATAAAATCTCGTGAATTGAGAATACAATACTGCTCAGATTTGCATTTAGAGTTCCCGCATAATAAAAGTTGGTTGGCCGAATACCCTTTGATGCCAACCGCTGAAACTCTAATTATTGCCGGAGATACCCATTACCTAGGGCCTGAATATGCGAAACTTGATTTTTTCAAATGGGCATCTGACAACTATAAACGTACGTTTGTAATATCCGGCAATCATGAATATTATGGTGGCTATGATTTGTCTTTACATCAAAAGCCTTTTAAATGGGAAATTCAAAGGAATGTCTTCTTATTGAACAATCATGTTGAGATAATAGAAGACATTAGTTTTCTTTTTTCTACATTTTGGAGCCACATATATCCTGAAAATGAAAAATTTGTATCCAGTGGAGTCAATGATTTTTATAAAATCATGATTAATCAGAGACGGCTTACAGTTGATGATTTTAACAAGCTTCATAACGAAGCCTACACTTTCATTAGGGAAAATCTAAAACCTCTGAATGACAAAACTGTAGTTGTAACTCACCATCTGCCCACACCATTATGCAATTCCCCTGAATTTGAAGGTAGCCCCATTAACAATGCTTTTGTTGTGGATACAACTGATTTTATAACTAAATCCGATATTGATTATTGGATATATGGCCATATCCATAGAAATATTGGCAACGGCACAATGTTAGGAGACACTACAATGGTATGCAATCAATTGGGATACGTTCACATGAATGAGCACTATAATTTTTCAAGGGATAGTTTTATTGAAATTGCATGATGAAGTAAAATTCGCTTTCATACCAAGAGACATGATTCATATAAAATACGTATGATATGCGCTAAATTTTATAGTGTTTCGAAACTGTTTTTGTGTTCTAACTGATTAAATTTATTCTTGCATTTAAACTTAAAAAAACTAGCTAGAAGGTAATCATAAACAATAATTGTCAATTTCTTCCAAAATTTGATTTAGCATGTATCCATCTATTAATGATAAATCCAATTCTGTGGCAAAAGTACATAAGAAGTTATTTAGTTCTTGTACAGTTTCTTGTCTCAAATTGCTATTATTAGGTTCATAAATTTTATAGGCCAATTCCCTGCTAAACTTTTTATCGTATTCACTTTCGGAGTATGTGTCATCATCATATTCCAATTCATCTAAGTAGTGTAAATACCTTTGGTTCAATACCCAAAAGTATAAAGCGGTACGTTCTTCTTTTTTGAGATTATCAATAAAGTTTTCCAACTGTTCCAAAAGCTCAAATTCAAGTTCCATAGGTTTAGCATCAATGCCATAAAAATTAAGTCTTTGGATCAAGCCAGTAATTCTTTTGGTATTTTGCTTTAATTCAAAACAAAATGTCATCAATAACTTACGGAATACTATTTTTTTGACATAGTCAATCGTAACTTCATTGATTTCTTTTGTAACCAATAATTTATCCTCTACTGTAATCAAAGCTTTGCTTGTACGGTATTTAGTTTAGATTCCCCAATCTTTGAGGAACTCGTCTTTTCTCTCTCTTTCAATATATGTTTTACACAAGTATATTTTTCTTTCCAACTCGTTAATGAAATCCAGGGCCCCAGTATTGTTCTTCTTTTGGAGATATTCTTTGTACTTCTCGTATTCTGAGATTTTATATTTGAGCCTCGGGACTCTACTGCCAGAAAAAGTACTACTCAATACAACAAAATCAAGTTTTTGAAAGGTATTAAAATCGATGCCTTTATCTAAGATTAGGTCCAAGAACTCGAATCGGTGTTCATTAAAAAGAGATACTACTATATTAAAAACAGTGTAAACACCTTGTTTATCAGTAGTTTTCTTTAAATAGCCTCTAAGAAAATTTATATGTCTCTCTCTTTTGTCAATAAAAATATTGGTTATGTTATCTGGGTTGTCAGAAATCCTATGATATGGATTTGAATAGTTCAGTATTTTGGTAAATACCTCCTCATAGTTTTCAAGTTCCCAAAGTTTTTTGAAATCATTTTCCAATAATGAACTTTTTGATAAATAGCTTGAATCTTTGAAATGCAAATCCATTAGGCTTATTACGTAATCAGGGTCTTTTTCCAATATGATTTTTAGAACCTCAAGTGAATAGTCGAAATGCCTTTCGGTTTCGTCAAGAATTAGATAGAGATCTTTAACTACGCTCAATTTATCATAGAACAACCTAGGTTGTGTGTTACATATATAGATAAAAAATGTGTTCGGAACGAAAATTTGCCCTTGTCCTGCTCTGAACAAAAGTATGTCTAATACCTCTCCATAAGTCTTATACGTATCTTCAATAAAAGGTGATAATCTTTTAAGTAGCTCTTCAAGAAACCAGAAATATGTAATTTTCTTATTCTTCAAGTATTTCTTGAAAAATTCAAAATCCTCTTCAATAAGATATTTTGATGAAATAGAAGCCTGTAAGTTTGGCAAGTATGCGATATAAATATTTTTCGATAGTAGAGCTCTAAACTGAAAAATCTTTTCCCTGTTCAGTCGAAGCCTTGTGAAATAGTCCATATGAATTTCACTCGCATAATCAGACCTAACAATCTTTTTGAATAATTCCAAGAACAAGTCAAAGTTTCGATTACCAACAACTCTAAGCAGTCTTGATACTGATTGGGAAAGCATATATGCTCTTTCATTATGAAATTCCCTATTCTTATAAATTACATTTAAGTCATTCACAATCTTCATGTAATCTGACCTTGTAAAATCCTTGGTATATCTAGCTATTTGATTTACCTTGTATTTCTCATAATCATCATGCCCTAACCTCCTTTCTTTTCTTTCACTTTTAGTATCGGTCAATTTTTGATAAAGCTTGTAAGCTCGATTTTTCAGATTTTTCAATAGTTTACGTTCATTGCTAACCTGAATCCAGTTTAACCTGTCTACATAAGTTGCCAGTATAGCATTATCAATAAAATCATTAAAGTTTAGCTTCAGTTCATAAAACTCTAGAAGAAGAGTTTTGTCAAATTCAATGACAGGTAAGGATCTATTATGATATTCTAGGTTGGTTGAATATTCTTGAATGCATTTTTGACAGTGGAATTTCAGTTCTGCTCTTTCGTAACTCTCAAAAATAAACTTCCATAGTTTTTCTCTGAATACTCTTTGCTCCTCACTTAAGACAACATTATAATTCCCAATAAGTATTTGGTTGCCAATGCTGTGATTGGATTGATAATTATCTCGCAGAAAGGTTGGAGCAATAAAGAGAATAATTTTTGAATAAAAATCACGGTCATCCTGAATTCTTTCGTACAAAAAGTCAAAAAGACATATTTGCTGAAAATATCCCTGTTGGTAGCTATATCTATCCATAGATATTCTTTCAGTAAAAGACTTTAACAATTTGTGAAATCTCAATTCAGATTTCAAACCATACTCAGTGATAATTTTTAAGGCTAAAAGGAACTGTTCTTTTCCTAAATATTGAAATCTTATTAGGATTTCAATAGTCTTGTCTCCAATAGTATCAGAGTGTCTTTCGTTGAAGATTTTAAAAGTGTAATCGTTTGGATTATCTCCTTTAATCTCTTTTGTTTTTTTATCAAAATAACTAAGAGACTCATGGGGAATGTAGTAGTAAAAATCATCAATAAAGGAAATAGCAAGTTCTTTAGTTTTGATTTTTTGCCAACCTTCTTTAATATCATTTGAAATAAGTTCCCCAATCAATTCGAGACTAAAATTATTTATTTGCTCCTTAAGGATATGCCCAAGTGAGAACCTTCCGTGTTTATCTATGTATGCATCAATTAATTTGGAAAATGATATTTCTTGTTCTTTAAGAAATACTAAATACAATATGTATTCTCCTAAAATTTGGTCAGCAACCTTATAGATCCTCTCAAATTCATCAGCAATTTCAAGATTATATAAAATCCTAAGATTCTCCTCAAGTGTCAGTTTCGAAACTGAAAAATACTTTTCAATTTCACCGACTTGTGTTTCGTTTTCGAGATTAATGGTTTTAAAAAAAGACAATAGGCCTGCAACAGCTAAAAGGCTTCTATTTTCAAACGAATCAATACTTTCTTTCACCGAAGAAAAGTAGGTTTCCAGAATTTGTGATGGATTATTTAGCTTTTCCAATTCACCACTTTGGCCAGCAATAACAGCCATAATCGCAAGTCGGGGATTGCCTTTTGAGATATTGAATATTCTTTCGGCATAGTAATCACTTATATTATATTCATCAGACTGTAAAATCTTTCCTAGCTCATCTCTTGCAAATGGCTTGAGTTCAATAAGCACAAAATCATCAAGGAATTTTTGAACTTCCCCTTTAACATAATTTCGTACCGTCAAAATGATTTTTATCCGTCCTTTGTTTACTCTTTTTCGTTGAAAATTTAATATCTGTATTAGATTATCCTTGAGCTTGTTGGCATCGTCCAGCACCAATAAATAGTCTTTTTCAGGTAAAAGGAATATTTGTAAATCCTGCCAAATGTCTAGGTTTCCGTTAGCCCTTATATATTTTAAATCATAGTTTTTGTTCTCGCTTAAAAATAGTTTTGTCAGCTCTATCGATAGTTTTGTTTTACCTGTTCCTGCATACCCGGAGATTAGTAGAATGTCTTTCTCTTTGAGGTTATTTAATCCTTCTTCAATTTCTGTTTCTCTATTAAAAAACTCATTGGATAAAGGAGTTGCAAATTTTGACTTCTCATAATCTTCAACAAACTCAGATACCTCTAGAATTTGGGCTGTATCTATAGGTATATCTAATTTTCTTGCAAGAGAAGGATAGTTTTGGCTTATTTCGTTTGCTAAAATCCTTATGTCAACAACCTCCAAGCGACAATCTTCAGAATAAGCTGAGAGACATGTTTTAAGTTCCTCGTGCTTAACTGTATCATGGACTCCATTGAACATCAAGACAACCTTAATGATTTTTTCCTTCGGCACATCATTTTGAGAGAAACAATGGCTGATGTCACTTTTGAGCTTGGTAAGAATATCTCCAGTTTTGGTAGTTATTTCTACAAAAAGGTAATAATCACCGACCGGGATAAATGTGTCAGGGGTGCCTTTTCTGGATTTGTCCTTTCCCACAACAAGACCTGTAGGGTAAACAAAAGAATATTTGAAATTTAAGTATTGACGGCAAAGAACGGCAAAATCGTCTCCATTGATTGTAGTTAGTTTATGTTCTATTTGGGTTACCATAATAAACGACAGTTTTTTTAATCATCTCCTTATAGCTTTCCAATCAGATTCTCTTTTAACCACTCAAAAGCTAGCTCTTGGTCATATCCAATTCCTAATCTTAATAACCCCTCCATATCCCCAGTGAAATTAATATCATTTTCTTTTTCTTCAATGTTGATCAAGAATTCCTTTTGACTTGGTGGTTTCCCTGTGGAAAAAATCATATACTCCTTAAAACATTGAATAATGGATTCCGTGTCCAAGCTCATGTGCAAGTGCGAATAATCCAAATCAAAAAGATCCCTGCCTTTACTACGTTGGTATAAAGCTCGAAGTTTTGTCCCTAACAATTCATTTAGGTTATAAGTACGTATTCGAGCTTCCCCCGAAAACCATCGATTTTTGATTTCAAAAGGAAGCTCAATCCAATCCAACACATTGAAATGTTCCTTGCAATTGATTTCCAACTTCAATCGTCTTCTCGTATTTCCATATTCTGAGGCAAATCGGTATAATGCCTTGGCACCATGCCCCCTTACTTCTGTCCGTCTGGGCTCTTCGAAAAAGTCAATTATTTCTCCCAATCGCTGCATGATTGGCTTGATAGGACCCGGTTTTATCTGTACCAAATCAATATCCTCTGAATACCTTGGTGCTGGATTTAAATAGAGTTTGTGCAAGGCCGTGCCACCCCTAAAGGCCAAATTTTCTTTAAGAAAATCATCGGAAAAAATGACTACCAATGTTCGGCTGATAATCAAATCTTGCTCAATCTGGTCGAATGATTTCCATGGTGCATGTTCTTGCCATTCCACTATGTAGGGTCTTGGTATCATATATCGCTTTCAAGGGCTAAGTTCACATCAACTTTCCATTTGTTATCTACCGCACCTGGTTTGATTTTATCCGATGTATTCAACAGTACAGGGTAAAAACCATGCCTTTCCAAATACACAATAAGTGGCTCAAGCAAATCATTTTTTGGGTTTACATAATCCATCAAAAAACCCAATCGTTGTAAAACACTTTTATGCGGATACCATTGCAATAAGGAATTCATTTCACTTCCTTCAACTTCTTCTAAAAGTTCCTCAATATTTGCCAACATTCTGTTTATTCCTCCTAGCTTTCTTTGATGGTATATTAAATCCACAATGGTCAGTAATGGATCTGAAACATTAAAATAACCAGCATCAGATCTTTTTTGGACAATATTGGCCTGAGGCCAGTTAGAGGTAAGAAAAAAGTTTATGGCTATATTCTTTTTATGAATATCCAACATTCTAGTACCTTCGGTGATTATATATTCAGTCTGTGCTTGTTGATGGGCCGCTCCATGTAATTGTGCTGCCGAGTATAATCCAATGTAATAGGGTTTGCCCAAGTGTACAAATAGTTTATTGACATAAAGCTCCAATGGTATAACACTCAGCTTTGAATACCTTGGTGGTATAATAAGGTAGAACCCTTTTCTTAAGGCAATGATTTCTCCTTTCTCGGATAAATAGGCCAAATCCGTTGCAACAGCATTTGCGTCCTTCCCTGAATAAGCCATATATTCATCTCGGGAGAAGGAATATTCTTCCACTGACAATCTACTTTTGATAAAATCGGCGAGCTGCATTTAGTAAATTTAGAAGAATATTAGTAATTATTGCTATTATTCTCCTTTTTTTACTAAAAATTCTCTAGAGTTTTTACAATAGTCTGATTCCTTATATTGTATATTAAAGTTCAAAAAACGATTGATGAACTGTTTCTTTTAGGAGAAAAATACCAAAGGATATGATTTTGAAGTTCAATAATCTCATTTTCTGTATAGTTTTTTTCTCTTGTTTGGTTTCAAGTGCTCAAAAACTTTCTATGGAATTAAAGGGTAAAGTAGAAAGCAATACTACGGACGTCTCGGATGTTCATGTAATAAACACCCGGAAAAATCAAGCCACAATTACAAATCAATATGGGTACTTCAGAATTAAGGCAAGTGTTAACGATACATTGTGGTTTTCGGCAATCCAATTTGACAAATCATTTTTGGTAGTTGATGACAAGATTATAGAAAGTGAATTAGTAACTGTGGCTTTGGAGGAGTCCCTAACTGAATTAGATGAAGTTGTAGTAACACCGTATAACTTATCGGGGAATCTCCATATGGACATTCAGTCCATGAAATTTAAACCCACTGTAAGTTCTACCTCCTTACGACTGCCAAACGCAGAAGTTAAACCATTATCCTTAAATGAAAGAAAACTTTTCTTAGCTATGCAGGAGCAACTGCTGCACAGGCTTATCGATGAAATAACGGGTCACAACAAAAAGTTGAGAAATTCTGTTTCCGTGGACAAACTAGAAAAAGAGATTCAGACGATAAGGAATTCTTATCCGGATTCCCTCTATAAAGAAAGACTAAAAATACCATCAGAAAAGATAGATGATTTCATATATTATTGCGCTGTGGATACAATTTTCAACTCTACCGTTCAAAGTCGGGATAAACTCAAAATCTGGAGTTTTCTTGAAAGAAAAAGTTTGGCCTACCGAAAAAACAATTATCTGGATTAACTTTATTACAATAACAAAAGGCTGAGCGGGCGTAAGGTTCATGAAAAATAAAAAGTATGGTAAATCATACACTATTGAAAAGTACAATCAAAGGATTTTGAAAGTAATTATTGAGTGACAAATGGATTTTCTATCCCAGACATACTATTTTGATTTCGAATCAGATGAAATTCAGGAGTTCGTCCGTGATTTTAAAGACGATTCCCTTTTGCCAAAAGAGAAAGCCAAACTATTATATGTTAAGGTAAGAGATTCATTTAGATACGATCCCTATTTTTTAAGTTTTTCAAAGGAGCATTTTAAAGCCAGTAACCTTGTGAAGCAAAAAAAGGGTCATTGTATAGATAAATCCATCATTCTAATTGCCGGGTTACGCTCCTTGGGAATACCGGCAAGAATCCGTTTGGCAAAAGTCAAGAACCATATAGCAATAGACAGGCTTACCGAAAAGTTCGGAACTAATGAATTGACTCCACATGGCATGGTAGATCTTTTATTGGAAGAGAAATGGTTGAAGGCCTCACCGGCATTTAATCGGTCATTGTGCAAAATGTGCAATGTTCAGCCCTTGGATTTTGATGGCGAAAATGATTCAATATTCCAAGAGTACAATAATGAGGGAAAAGAATTTATGGAATATCTTGAAGACTACGGCCATTTTGAGGATGTTCCTTTGGATTTCATGGAGGCGAATGCCAGAGAACATTATCCGCATATTTTTGGGAATGATAAAAATAAAAAGGAGTTTTGGTTATAATCACTCTGTCAAAAGTTCAATAAAACGATTATTTTGAGGTAGCATAATTCCGCAACTTTGTTTAACTCTACAGTCAGCGATTAGTTCCGTAAAAGGTTAATTCCCGATACTACTAAAAAGAACGGAAAATGGAACTGAATCTTAAAGTTTGCCCAACTTCTCTGAGCTTTCCCCTAAAACGGCCGATTAATAGGACCATAATTATGATTTATAACGGCCTAGGATTTTCACTTTAAAGAGCTAAATAATGAAATGTATATTTTGTAACAACGTAGAGCGAATTGAAAAGCGTATCAGAAACAATTTTGACAAGAAATTTCACTACATTGTTCTTTTGTAAATCGAATGATGAGCTTTCCTTTACTTGCCGGTATTGCAGCTTCAATATTACATGTGGTTTCAGGACCAGACCATTTGGCTGCGGTTACCCCTTTGGCGATTGAAACGAGACGAAAAGTCTGGAAAATAGGTTTGTTCTGGGGTTTTGGACATCTGACCGGAATGCTTTTGATAGGGTTGCTTTTTCTCCTATTTCGGCAATACATTCCAATAGAGAAAATATCGGAACATAGTGAACAGCTAGTTGGCGCCGTTTTAATTGTCGTGGGACTCTGGGCATTATACAGTATTTTCGGCAAAAGAAAAAACCACAAACATCCGCATGTGCACAATGCGGAAGAGCCCTATATTCATATACACGAACATGAGCATGACAAAAACATGCTAAACCATGGTCACGCTCATAGCAAAAAGGTTAAGCAAAATCAATGGACTTCTTTTGGGATTGGGGTTTTACATGGACTCGCAGGAATAGCACATTTTGTTTTACTCCTTCCGGTATTGGGATTTGAAAATAAATTTGATAGTATTCAATACATCATTGGCTTCGGATTAGGAACACTATTGGCTATGACGATTTATACATTCTTACTTGGACAATTAGCGAGGTACTCCAAAAAACAAAACAGTAAATCTCTTTTTAAAATGGTGCGCTTATCGGGAGGAGTTTTCGCAATTGCTATAGGTGTTTACTGGCTGTATCTTAGTCTTTAGAGCTTTAAATCCGTTATCACTACCCGATGATTTCCAGTATCGGCAATGATTAGTTTATTTTCTTTTGTAGTTATTGAAAAAGGCCAATACAAGGAGCTTGAAGTTCCCATCAAGGTTTCTTTATTTTCGCTTCCTGTTTTAAAATCTCGTTTCCCAATGACCGCTGTTGCTTCGGGATTGTTTTTCGTTGGGATTTTATCAAACCATAATACTCTACTATTCCCAGTATCATTTACTAGTATCCCGTCTTTATAGAAACAAGCATCATATATCCAGTTTAACGATTTTGAAGAGGGAAACAAGCCAAACTGATTTTGTCCACAAGCATCAAAATCGGCTTGTCCAATAATACTATCCGCTGGTTTTGAAAATGCTTTGTCAGCATCATTCCAAACTAATGAACGGTAGAATTGAGTGTCGGCTACGACCATTTGTCTTTTGGCATTTACCTTAACGGAATAGGGCCAAATGGGTTCATGATTTTCATAATCCCTGTTCGTGAAATCCGGTTTTCCTATGACTTCATCCGCCGGAGCAAAATTGGTCATTGGAATCCCGTCATAGAACAATATCCTCCGATTCCCTGTATCTGCTATCCAAAGGCTTTCTCCATCTGAGAAAACTCCGTACGGCCAGTTTAAGGTTTGTGCAGAAGGGTCGTTTCCAATACCCGAAACGTTGGGTTGATTTGATTCAAAATCGGGCTGCCCCAACACTACATCCGCTGGCTGCCCATTTTGAGTGGGTAACGAATGCCAAATAAGCACGCGATGGTTCCAAGCATCTGCAACGATAACGATAGTGCCATTGCTCCATATTCCCGATGGATAATGTAATGTACTTGCAGTTGCAATTCCACCCGCATTACGACCCGTTTCTGTGGCATCGACCTGACCCAAAACAATATCGGGTTCTTGATATTCTGTCTTGGGAATTTCATTCCAGATAAAAATGCGATTACGCCCCGTATCGGAAACAAAGAGTTTATTCTCCATAGTAAAAACTCCTCTTGGAGCCAAGAATGGCATTTCCTCGGAACCTTTAAAAACATAAGAATCGGTAACATGTTTGCCTAGCGTTTCAAAATTCATATTAACAAATTCTAGGCAATTGTTCTCCGGGAAGCATACTTATAACCCTCTTACCTCCTATTGCACTTTCCATAATGACTTGTTTGGGATGTTCCGCAACGACGCTTCCTATAATACGAGCATTTTGACCATTCTCATCTTCTTGCAAAGCAGTCAAAACGGCATCTGCTACAGACTCAGATACGAAAGCAATAAAGAGTCCTTCGTTTGCTACGTATAAAGGGTCCAAGCCTAATAATTCGCAGGCACTTGCCACCTGTTCATCCATAGGAAAATCTCTTTGAAACAAGTCGATACCTATTTCAGAAGATTGTGCAATTTCTTTCAATACTGTTGCAACACCACCCCGTGTCGGGTCAGTCAATAAATGAATACTTTCTCCAAACAGCTCAATCAATCGTAGTATGGTATGATTTAGATTGGTGGTATCACTCTTGATTTCAGAGCCGAATTCTAAACCTTCACGAACCGACATGATAGCCATTCCGTGAGATGCAACATTTCCACTAATAATTATTTTGTCTCCTACGGATATATTTTTTACGCGGATATTTGCTTTGGGATGAATAGGTCCGACACCTGAAGTGTTCACGAAAATTTTGTCGCCCTTACCCTTTTCAACCACTTTAGTATCGCCAGTAACGATTTGCACGCCTGCTTTTTCACAAGCGAATTTGATGGCTACCAGAATATCCCAAAATTCTTTTACTGGAAGTCCTTCCTCAATGATAAAACTTAACGAGAGATATTTGGGCGTAGCCCCGCACATTGCCAGATCATTGACCGTTCCGTTTACGGCCAACTCTCCAATATTTCCCCCGGGGAAAAATATGGGAGACACTAAAAAGCTATCTGTAGAAAAAGCCGTTTTGCCATGCAACTCTAAAAATGCACCATCATGGCGTTCGTCGAGGATATCGTTTTTCAGCAGATCAAAAACACCACTATCTAAAAGTCTGTTGGTTAGTACTCCGCCACTTCCATGCCCTAAAGTGATGACATCAAAGTCAAGTTTAGGCATGGGGCATTGCAGCTGCACGCGTATTTTGTTGTTCTCCGGCATTTGGTTTCGATTAAGCTTCAACTAGTCCGGAAAAGTGATAATAGGCAGCACAAGCCCCTTCACTACTGACCATGGGCGCACCAAGTGGATTTGTAGGTTTACACGCTTTACCAAATTGAGAGCACTCAAAAGGCTTTTTGATTCCCTTCATAACCTGACCTGAAATACAGTCTGGGTTTTCAGGTGCCTCTTCAATCGTGACACTAAATTTTTTTGTAGCATCAAACGCTGCATATTTCTCACGAACGGCATAGCCGCTATCAGGAATTTCCCCAATACCCCGCCACATCTGATGTCTAACTTCAAAAACTTCATCAATGACTTTTTGAGCATCACGATTACCTTCCTCCCGAACGATTCTAGCGTATTGATTTTCAACTTCAGACTTACTTTGCTCTAATTGACGGATAACCATCAAAATACCTTGCAGCACATCTAAAGGTTCAAAACCCGTAACCACGATCGGCACTTTATATTTGGCCGATATTGGATGATACTCCGTATTGCCCATTATGGTACATACATGACCAGCAGCCAAAAAGCCATCTATTTTACTTTCCTCATCATCGATTACCGCTTTTATTGCTGGTGGCACCAAGACATGCGATGCCAAAATAGAATAGTTTTTTACGCCTCTACGATGCGCGTGCACTACCGACAAGGCATTTGCCGGAGCCGTTGTTTCAAAGCCAACGGCAAAGAAAACAACTTCTTTATCCGGATTGTCTTCGGCAATTTTTACAGCCTCTAAGGGAGAATATAAAATCCGTACATCGGCTCCTTCTGCTTTTGCTTCAAGCAAACTTTTTTGAGAACCAGGCACTCTCAGCATATCTCCAAAGGAGCAAAGAATCACTCCTTTGTCTGAGGCGAGATACACCGCTTTATCGATTAAATTCAAAGGAGTCACACAAACGGGGCACCCGGGTCCATGAATCATAGTAACCGAATCCGGTAACATTTCAATGATACCATTTTTCACAAGGCTATGTGTTTGCCCACCACAAACTTCCATAATCGACCAAGGTCTAGAAACGGTGTTCTTTATTTCTTCCAAATATTTTTTTGCGAGTTCAGGGTCGCGGTATTCAGACATGTATTTCATCTGTAGATTTTTATTTTTATTAATTGGTCAGATGTAATTCGCTCAATTTGCAAATTGAATGTAATGTTTGTAATGGATCATTTCACGGCAAACGGTTTTAATTAGTTTTTGGCAAATATTCATCTACATCGGTAAGGTCTCCCAGTTCCCCAATCTCTTCCAGATACTTAAACGTTTTTTGCGCTTCTTCTTCATCTACTTTGCTGATGGCAACACCAACGTGTACCAATACATAATCGTCAATATCGGCATCAGGCAGCATTTCTAAACTGGCCTCTTTGGTTATACCGCCAAATAACACTTTAGCCATGCGCACCTTGCCATCATACTGCATTTCAATACTCTTGATTTTACCTGGAATCGCTAAACACATAATTTACTTTTTAATATGCTGATAATAAGATAACTGACCGAACGAAATATTCTCATCGTTACTAGACAATATACGATTAAATTTTAACTTTATTCCCGAATTTTCAGCTAGTTTTATAAGCTTTTCGATGAGTACAGCATTTTGAAAAACCCCGCCACTACAAGCAATACAACTAAAATTATGCTGCTTTGCTATATTAAAAATCACGCGCGCTAGCGTATGAATAAAACTATTCGCAATTCTTGGAATTGAGAAACCATCTACCATAGCTTGATGAATATTTTGAATAATTGTTTTTGTTGGAATGTTTTCAAATACTACCCCTGCTAAAAAATCAACTTCATCATTTCCAACATACATTCTTGCTTGATTTTCTAATAGCATTGCAGCCTCACCTTCATAGCTAGTCACATCTATTATACCCAACAAGGATGCAACCGCGTCAAACAAGCGTCCTACCGATGATGTTTTCAATGGGTTGTTCTCCAACATTTTTAAATAGACTTTCCATTCCGTTTCGGAAAACTTCTTCCTGGCAATTTCCTTTTCTGCATTGGGAAGTATACTGAGAAAGGACAATCTTGGTTCTTTCGCCATTTTATCAGCAGCCAACCAATCATAATATTCAAAGTGAATCAGCCGTTCCATTTCGTGATTTTGATACGTAAAGGACTCGCCTCCCCATATCATATTGTCTTCTCCAAACCCAGTTCCATCCCAAACTAGACCTAGTATTTTTTCTTTGGAATCAAATAAATCGTGTTCGCCTAAAACACTTGCAAAATGGGCTTTGTGATGTTGTATGGAGATATATTCCGCATTCCATTTTTCAGCCAACTCCCTTCCCAAAATGCTACTTTGATATTGTGGATGGGCATCTATCAAAATTACTTCCGGTTGTGTTTGAAACAACTTTTCAAATTGTCCAATACTATTCTGAAATCTTTCGGAAACATCATAGCTATCCAGATTTCCAAGATAAGGACTCATATAGGTATGCGAATTAGGCACAAACGTAAACGTGCTCTTTAAATGGGCACCCATGGCCAGTATCTTTTCGTTTCCCGAAGGTGTCATATTCAGAAAGTTGGGAGCTAATCCACGAGAACGTCGAAGTGTAATTTGATGTTCATCAGTAAACCGAAATACAGAATCATCCTGAGGAAAAGTAACTTCTAAATCGTGATGCAGGAAATAATCAGCCACTCCAGATAGTTTTTGAATTGCTTCTGATTCTTTCGAGATAATCGGGGAGCCATGAACATTTCCACTCGTGGCGATGATCGGAGTACCAAGTTCATCCATCAAAACCGTGAGCAAAGCTGATGATGGTAACATAACACCGAATTGATTCAATCCTGGAGCGATACCATCTTGTTCCAAGTCAGGAATAGACTTCTTCGGGTTCAAAATAACTATGGGAGCTACAGATGAAGTAAGTGCATTTTCTTCTGTAGCACTTAGGTTAAAGTCTTTTTTGATTCTTTCCAAGGATGGATAGAGCAAGGCAAAAGGTTTCGCAGGGCGTTGCTTTTTTTCACGTAAACGTTCTATCGCCGACTTATTATTGGCATCGCAACATAGCAGATAACCATTTGTGTTTTTAAGTGCCAGGATGCTTCCTTTTCGGATGAAGTCGGATGTTTTCTTAACTAGCTCCTTATGGTCTCCATCAAATTGCCTCCCGTCATAATCTTGCAGTTTTAATTGAATCCCACAATCGGCGCAGCCATTCGTTTGCGAATGAAATCGCCTGTCATCAGGATTGATATATTCCGATTGACAAGTAGCACACATTTTAAAGGCAGAAACCGTTGTATTTGACCTCTCAAAAGGAAATTTTGTGGTCGCCGCAAATCTTGGGCCGCAGTTGGTGCATGTGGTAAAAGCATACCCATATCGCCGATTGCTTTTATCCCTAATTTCAGCTTTGCATGATTCGCAAATAGAAAAATCTGGGGTTAACGGAATGTTGGTTTGATGCTTTGCTTCTGAAGGAATTATCTTGAAGCCATCGAATTCTTGAAACGGAATTTCGGAAATCTTATGTGATTGAATGATAGAAATTGATGGAGCATTTTCTAGTAGTTGAACCAGAAAATTAGTTGCTTTTTCTTCGGAGGCATTGATGTGAATTAGTACTCCGTCTTGATTATTGCAAACCGAACCCCTCAATTGAAATTGTTTAGATAAACTATACACAAAAGGACGGAAACCCACCCCTTGTACTTGACCAGAAATAGTAATTTCAAAGGTTTTTTGCATTTAGCCATTATCCTTTCTTCCGTTCAATTTTCTCCAGTAACCAATCACACCAAGCATCTATTCCCTCTCCGTTCGTAGACGAAACTTGTAACACTTCTATTTCATGGTTTACCTCTCGCGCATCCTTGATTACGGCTTCTACTGAGAAAGGCACGTAAGGCAATAAATCGGCTTTTGAAACGACCATCATATCGCTGGTCAAAAACATTTTAGGATACTTTTTGGGCTTGTCATCACCTTCTGTTGTTGCCATTAAGGTAACGCGATAGTCTTCACCCAAATCGAAAGAAGCCGGACAAACCAAATTGCCCACATTTTCTATGAACAATAAATCAATATTCTCCAAGTCGAATTGGTCTAAAACCTGATGCACCATTTGAGCTTCCAGATGGCAAATACCTCCCGTTACTATCTGCAGGGCATGTATGCCGGTCTCCCGAATACGCTCTGCATCACGTTCCGTTTCTAAATCTCCGACCATCACGGCCATTGTTATTTTATCCTTTAGTTTTTCTGCGGTTTTCTGCATTAAGGTGGTCTTACCACTACCTGCTGATGAGGTTATGTTGATTAAAAGAGTATTGGTTTTAGCCATTTCCTTTTTAATAATATCCGCTACAAAATCATTTGCTTTGAGCAAATTGATATTAGTGTTCTCGCATTGCACAGTTCCTCGTGCCGCCTTTGTTGATTTATCTACGCTCATCGTTTTTTTGTGTTTATAAAGACCTAATGGTCTAGTCATCAAATTCTATTTTGTGAATCAACATTTCCTCCCCTTCGATTACATTTTTACTTGGTCGTTCGCAATTTTCGCATAGAAACCTGTAATTCTCCACATTGGTAACATGATCGCAAACTTCACATTGAATTTTCAATTGTGTCGATTCTATTTTCAAAGCAACGTTCTGAAATCTGCCATCCCTTAAATGATAAACATCATATGCGTTGTGTAGCAAACGCGGTTCTATGTTCGAAAGGATTCCCACTTTCAGGTGAATTGCTTTCATCTTCTGGAGTTTCTCAGCTTCAAACTCTTGTTCCAAAGTCGCAATAATGCTATTTACGATAGATGTTTCGTGCATAACCCTCCTAAATTAAACTTTTTACTTTTTCCAATTCTTGGAGATGCTTCTCAGCTTGTTCTAGTATACCAGCATCTGTCACCAAAGTTTTCACTTCCTCGGCTTTTTCCTTCATTTCTTCATATTTTTTCAACTCCTCCTCACTAGTTTCGTTATGTGTAAGCCATCCCAATTCCAATTGATTCATCAAGGTCAAAGCACGTTCAAAGGGATATGCTTCTGCCGTTCTCACCTCAAGCGCTTCCTCAAACAGACCAGCTGCTTTTTCAAGATTGTCATGAATTTTTGCTGGAGGAAAATGCATTAACGCTGTCGCATAATTATGACTTGCCATTGCATTTTCATACGGATACTTATCTTTTGTATAAAAAGCCAGAACTTCTTTGAAGGATGATGCACAAAAGGCCGTCCACATTGGTTTCTCGTCAGCACCTACCGGAATTTCAGAATAAATTAACGCCAGATTGTGATGTACATCTGCAAATTTCTGAGGATGTGTATCTCGCTTGAACACTTTCAATACATCCTGAAAAGCATTAATGGCTGCTTTATAATATTGAGGACTTCCATTCTTTGACCAAGTATATAATAGAATCGCTTTTTTGAATCCGGCCTCTCCCAAGAACTCCGGAATATCTTCTTCTTTAAAATATTGAATCGCTCTATTAATAAGTTCTTTGGATGCAACAAAGTCTCCCTTAAAATTGGCAATTTCTGTTGCATCGACCAACAACATTCCTGCCTGTATTTTCAGGTCTTTTGCTTCGAATTGAGCAATGGCCTTTAACTGCAGTTCATGAACTTCTTCTAACATTTGACTATCATAAGGCACTTGTAATTGTGCCATTAAAATTCCCGCTAAATGGGTATTCATTGCATTTTTGGCATCTTCTGAAATGGCAATTTCGAATTGTTCTTGCGCCAGTTGTTTTGCCTCCTGCAATTCACCAGAATCGAGAAGTAAATTTAGGTAGTGTTTAGCCGTAAATACCTTGACTTCATCATTTTCAGCTTTGGAAAGTGCTTCAGAAAACTCTTTTTTAAGTCCCTCATTGTTTTTGGGGTTTTCTACGACACCATAATAACTTAGAACTGCACTGTTGTGCGGCGATGTATTGTAACAAAAATCTACCATGTCAGGCGAAATCTCATAACCGAATTGCAAATGTGTTGCAATCAAAAGGTGGTGGTATAGCGGATGTTCTTCAGAAACAAACTCAAAGGCCTTTTGATGATTTCCAAGCTTATAGAAAACCAAGGCCAGTAGATTTTGCCTGTTAAATGGAGTCGCAGGAAATATATAAGGCGGTTCCAAATCATACCAATCTAAAGGAACTGTAATTTCATCCGATGCTACCACCAAGGTTTTCAGGTCATCTATAGTTTCAGCGTCCTCGGTTATGCCAACCAACTCATCCAATCTATCTACCGATGCAATCGCCTTCTGAACCTTTAGGATGGCATCAGTTGTTGTTAATATCGTAAGCATCTTTGTCTACTTTTTGTGTACCTCGTGGGTCTTTTGCAGCTGTTTGCTGTATATTTCTACCATAGATTTCAGCGAGTCGTTCCGAACGGTAATCACCGATAACTTGAACCAAAACCTCGTTAGGGTCTTGGGTATTTATAAATATGAGCGAAACCTCCCAACGTCCTTTTACAGGGGTAACCTTGTACTGCACCTCGGCATCTATTAGCCAGTCGTTTTTTGGTTTTGTCATGAGATACTCACCTTTATCAAATTCGTTTTTTCAATGATTTCATAATCCAAATCCCTGTCAGTCATATCTAAATCATTGTCTATCAATATCTCTCGAATAGCTAGGGTTTTATCACCTTTTAAATTACGTGATTTCAATAGAAACTGAGTCGGTTTGTACATTTTAACGAACCATTGACTCGAAACAGGAGTGATTAAAACCTTACTCTGCTCTTCCACATAGGTGACATACGCGTAATGAATGTCTCCGAAGATGGGTTGAATCAATTCATTGTCCAAATAAATATGTGAAGTCTTCAGGGTGATTTTAGCACTCACGTAGATATCTATAAATTTAATTCTTCCAAAATATGTTGTACGACTTTATCACCTGCTTCCTTCACCACGTCACTCAAATCAACTTCTAGCTTGGTATTTTCAATCGCCACTAAATACACTTGAATATCTTCTGGATACTCATCTTGTAATATTTTTTTCGTGTACGATAAAGCCTGGTCCCATTTCATTCCATGGAGAAAAACCATCGGGTCATCTTGAGGTGCTTTCATTACTTCTTCCGCTGGGACTTTAAACAAAGTACCCACAGGTTCATTGCTATTCAGAACTGCATCTGCCAAAATAATCTTATCATGGCCTTTTAAACCAAAAAGTACTTCAAAGGCAGCTGTACCCATATCGATAATGCTTATGTCGTCAGAATCGGGAAGTTTTTCCCGCAACTGTTCTATTACATAAATGCCTACTGCATCATCGCTGCGCACCGGATTTCCAAATCCCATTATTGCCGTTTTCATCTATTTTTCTTTCTATTAAAGTAAAAAACTTTCCCGAGGTCACCCTCAGGAAAGTCTCAAAAAAACTACATGTCAGAAGTTATAATTTGAATCTTGATAGCTCAACGCCACTTTGCGCATCATGGGCATGTACCGTACATACCAAACATGAATCGAAAGAGCGCGCTACAATACCTACTTCTACTGGATCTAATGGGTCTTCGATCGTTGTGCCCAAAAGAGCGGTCTCAATAGGTCCTGGATTATCATTACCATCTTGCGGACCAACATTCCAAGTTGTTGGGGCCATAACTTGATAGTTTTTGATAACACCATCTTTAATTTCAATCCAATGTGCTAAGGCTCCTCTTGCTGCTTCCGTAGCACCAAAACCTTTGCCGTCTTTCTCAACAGGTTTGGTGTAGAACTCACCATCTAAATCAATTTCAGATAACCATTGTTCAATGAATTTATAGATTCTAGGAGCTTCATGAACTCTAGCAAGAACTCTAGTGAATACGCTAGGCCCTAGCTTTTTCATGATATCACCAAATAAAGGATCTCTAATTTGATGTTCCTTATTATTTGGGTTAGCGTTCATAATCACCCTAGCCAACGGACCAGCTTCAGCAGCATGTCCGTCATAACGCGGAGCTTTTGCCCAGCTATATTGATTATCAAAGTCACTATCATGCAATGTCTGCGATTTCATAGGTGTCGGAAGCGGTTCATCCCAAGGGTGAAGCCCATCTTCTTGGTCTTTATACCACGAATGCTTAACGTGCTCGCTCACTTTCATGTGGTCAAACTCATGATAATTTTCACCATCAAAGAATCCACTTGAGCTAATTAAGGCGTCATTTCTACCTTCAATAGTTGGATTATTATATCTGTCTTTATGCAAGTATGTTCCTGTTGCTAAGAATTTACCAACACCTTGACCGAATTTATCCAAACCAAATTCGATACCCGCACGAATCAACAATCCCAGATCACTATTCTTTTGAGATTCATTTTCTTCGACCCACGCCAACATGTCGTCCCAAGATTTGATTTCCATATAACGCTCGATAGAGCAACCTAACCAAATCGGTTCTAACCAATCGTTTTTAAATTGTGCGAGTATAGCATGAGCTCTGGTAATATCCTTTAAGGTAGGAGCGCACATCACCCCACCCGGCACCATGTAACTTGAGTGGGGCCATTGACCACCGAACAAGGCATAAATCTGAACTGGCAGTCCACTTGCCGTCAATCCCTTTTGAAAGGTTTCTCCGACATAGGCGGACCAGCGTTTTACCACTTCCTTATATAAAGGTTTATCGGCATACTTTTTATTAGCTAAATCCGTGGCGAAAATCGCATAATACCATCTTGGGATACTTTGAAGGGTTTCCGAAGCCTGACCAATCGCTCTCAACAAAAGAGCATTTGGGGTTAGCTTTGTTCCCCAAGCAGTATCTAATGCCGAGGATGCACAATATAGGTGCGACCCTCCACAAATACCACAAATTCTAGGAGTAACAATGAGTCCCGATTGTGGATCCTTGCCTGCCATGATTTTCTCAAAACCCCTGAACATCGCTGCTTGCGTATGGGCGCGTGTGACTTTGCCGTTGTCAATATAGACCTTCACATCCAAATCGCCCTCAACACGACCAACGGGAGATATATTTAATTCTGTTACTGACATTTTTATTCTTTTTCGTTGCTATTATTTTGAACCTTCCTTAACCCTATGGTTTGTAGGTAATACTTTCTGGAAACCGGCCTCTAAATAGTAAGCCAATTTGTTCCTACCCTCTGGGACTTCTTTAGGAAATGTACCCATGTACTTCATGGTCTTAAAAACACTACCTTTCATAAGGTCGTGATGTGGAAAGCCAGGTTCGGTACAGCCCAAACAAGGATGATTAGCTCGGGTTTTACTAGATTGTCTGTTCCACAATATATTGTTACAACTCGCTCTTGTCATTGGGCCTCTACATCCAACCTCGTAAAAGAGGCATCCGTTACCCCTTTGGCCAAATCCACCATCGACTTTTTGTGCAAAGTTGACTACGTTGGTACAACCTGTCTGAACAAAGTCGGTAAAAAACGTTTTTGGCCTGTGGTAATCATCAATAAGCACATCGCCTATCCTTCCCACAGAAATCGCGACAAGAATTTGAGTAATCCAATCTGGGTGCGCAGGGCAACCTGGTATATTTATTACTGGCAAACCACCTTTTGAAACATAGTCAGGGCCCAAGAACCCACCCTTGTTCTTTTTATGGAATTGCATTCCAGTAGATTCACTAGGGTTTGGCGGAACTGCAGGTATGCCTCCCCATGTTGCGCAATCGCCAATAGCGACGACATAGCCCGCAACTTCTGAGAGTTCCTTAATCCAGTCCTTCATCGGACGGTCAGCGAATAAGTTCATGGTTCCTGTGTTATCCGGGCCTTGAATTATCGAGCCTTCAAAAACAAGAATATCCATCTGCACTTTTCCTGCGAGGATATCCTTTAATAGGTCTTGAACTTGGTCCCCAATCTGTAAACCGGTTGTTGGGTGCCATAAAATGTTTAGCCCGAAATCGGTAATAAGTTCTACCACCGTTGGTTCTTCGGCGTTCAAAAAGGACATTGTGTTGCCACTACATGCACCTCCTTGTAACCATAGTACATTTGCCATAAGTCATTTGATATTTATTTTAAAAGTAATGAAAATAAGAATATGATTCTTATTTAACAAAATTTTTAGAGTATTTTGCGTTATTTGGAATATATCTTAATTATTCATGACAACCTCTTAAAATAAAAAGTCTGTAAGCTAATTTAATTTCAGATGAACTAATTGAGTTTCATGAAAGGAACCTTATTCGGAACTAAGATTTCTTATCGTTATCTTCACTACATAAAAGAAAAGTTCAAATAAACGATGATTCTAGATTATTCTCATACTCAGGAGAGGAGACTTCATTATCGACTTGCATCGACTGAACCTGATTATGTTCAAGGGACTTTGTACAATACGAGAACGGGATGGTGCCCCTATGACAATAAATCTACTGAGCTTGTCTTTGATGGCTTTGACCCGTTAGATTCCCCACACGGAGGAGGAGAAAATCTAAAAATTTGGTCTTGTGACTCTTGTGGATATTGGCAATCAAGTAGGACCTCAACTTGGTGGAACGATTTAGCAACACTTGAAGGTCAAAATCTAATTGAAAAGCATTCAATGCTTAGGCATTTTGATATTGACTCAGTAAATATTCCTATATCTACGTTACGTAATTACCTAAAGTCAAAGCCAAATCTTATTTATAGGGTTGCACCAAAAAGCATGGAGCTGCTGGTAAAATCTGTATTTTCTGATTTTTTTGAATGTAATGTTTATCACTGTGGGCAATCCAATGATGGCGGTGTCGATCTATATTTTGTACAATCAAATAAGCCGATTTTTGTACAGGTTAAAAGACGTGAAACCCCGAACAAAACCGAACCTGTCAACACCATCCGAGACTTTTTGGGGGCGATGATGCTAAAGGAGGCCAAAAAAGGATATTTTGTGTCAACTGCAAAGAAGTTTTCAAAAGAAGCTCATAATGCTGCCAAAAAAGCCGAAACATTGGGACTTGTGGAAACATATGACTTGATAAACTATCATCGTTTTTTTGAAATTCTCAATTTAGTTCATAAAGAGAATACCCCTCCATGGAAAAAATACATCGAAGACTATTATGACCTTGTTGAATATAGAAACAAAAATAGATTCAAACTGAAATATCCACTTCGGGAAAATCCAAAATCATAATTTACCCCGAAGATCAAGTTTAAAACTTAAGGTATAATCAAACGATATTTTTATTTGACCAATTCATAACCATAACCTGGACCATCACATGGAAGATAGCCTCCATTGAAAATTTCCCTATCATTCAAAACAGACATCCATTCCTTAAGGGAATTTCCACAACTCTGTATAAGATAACTTCCTTTTTCATAGTTCAGTTCGAAATAATCTATGCCATCCGATTCAATCAAAGTATAACTACCCGTGGCGATGCTAGTACTATCAACAAAAACTCTCCTTTTGATAAAAGTGCTGTCCAGTGAAAACTCGACAAACTCATTGAACTCCAAATCCTCCTTTTTGATAATTTTTCCGGACATCCCTGCATTTATGAACTGGAGTTCAAAAAGCATTGTCTCCTCTCCCATGAATCCTTCATCATCATGGCCACAAGACAAAAAAGCTCCCATAGAAATTATCGAAAATAATATATTTGGTATTTTCATAACTAAAGAAATGTTGAGGTATCAAATAATAGATACTTCATGCCATGAAAAGTTGCTTTTCCCAATTCAAGTATCAAAGAAAACAACCGAACTACACAATCAAATAGTTTTAAACTCTAGGTGTCACATACAATAATATTGGAACTAGAATTAACCCAAGAAGTTCATAATGATAAAATCTAAGATTTTTACGGATGGTTTCTGTTTGGAAACAGATGAAATCAAACTAAGACCCTCAAAAATGGAGGACTTGGAAGCATTTCTGTCAATAAGCTCCCCTCCGATATGGACACATATGTCACAGGACTTGGAAAATCCATCAGACTGGGAAAAATTCCTATCCCAAACCATTTCAGATAGAGAAAATCAAATCAAACAGGAATTTGCCATCATCCTAAAAGAAGAAGACCGAATTATCGGGGCCACGAGCATCAGTCAAATTTCGGAAGTGGACAATAAGGTTGAAATTGGACTTACATGGATTTCGGAAAAATATCAGGGAAAAGGTATAAATCAAAAAGTAAAAGGTATACTCCTTACTTTTTTGTTCGAGGAACTAAAAATCAACAAAGTAGAATTTAGGACTCGTGGTGATAACCTAAAATCGCAACGGGCACTTAATAAAATTGGTGCTACAAAAGAGGGAGTGTTAAGAGAGCTCATATTCCGCAATGGAAAATATATTGATGTTGTATATTTTGGGATTTTGGCCTCTGAATGGAAAAATATAAAAAGGAGAGGAGCACTTTAATATAATTAGAAGCACTTATAGAAAACCATTCGAGACCAATTTGAAACTCTCAAACAAATAATAAGGAAATGAAATCTGTAAGATTAAGTCCAAAATCAAGTATGGATCAAGCTTCTTCAAGAAAAACTAAATTAAATAATATTACCATTAACGAGCCATAAATGAACCCAGATATTTTAAACACAGACATAGTACTTGAAAATGAAAGAGTATTACTCGTACCCTTTGAAAATTCAAGAAACCAAGAATTAAAAGAAATAATCTTCGAAAAGAGAATTTGGGAATTTATGGGTATGCACATTAACGATGAAGAGGATTTTCAAACTTATTTATCAAGCACAATCAACGACAAGCTTAACGGAATATGTTACCCCTTTTTAATAATAGATAAAATTAACAATTGTGTTGCTGGCAGTACCCGCTATGGATATTTAAATCCTATCAGCGAAAAATGCGAGATTGGATGGACGTGGTACGGTATCAATTTTCAAGGAACTGGTCTGAACAAAGCATGTAAGTATGAATTATTGAACTTTGGATTTGAAAATATCGGATTTAGAAGAATCCAGTTCAGTGCTGATCAGGAAAATTTAAGGTCACAACGTGCCATTGAAAAACTCGGGGCAAAAAAAGAAGGGGTCTTTAGAAACAATTATATTGCCCCGAATGGCGAAAGTAGAAACGATGTTTATTTCAGCATAATAAAAGAAGAATGGAATGAAATCAAAATTGCAGAATTCGCAGAGTTCTTATAATCCTAAAAACGGGAAAAAGTAGGTTAGTTGTTATCTTAATATCAAATAGCCGACATCTTATAACCTTATTTTTTCGCAGTTTTTCCAATAAACTTAATAGTAAAATTCAAGTTTTATTTTCTTCTTAAAACAAGCTTAGCGCCTATCCTTAAATCCACTTCTTACGATTCTACCTACTTTTTGGCAGAGATTTAAATGAAGTTTCTTAAAAGTTGTCTCATCTATTTCTATGACTTCAGACCATTCATCGTAACCGGATAGGTTTTTGACCTTGCCTTCAATTACTTTGAAAACCATAAAATCCGAGTTTTCGGACTCTATCAATGTTTCCATCGAAACTTGGAAAAGGTCTTTGGCTTCCATATTGGAACAAAACACATATTTTATAAAATCATCTGAAGACTGAAATGGCATAACTTTATTTGTATGTCTCTATAAGGCTATAAACTAACAACAAATATAATGAAAATTTCACGCTATATATGACGTAATATGTGTCCGCCGTTTTCTGCAACTTTCCGCCCATGCAGAAAGCCAATTATATAGAGGAGAGGAAAGCTATCGCTGACCGTATCAAAGAACTTAGAATCAAAAGTGGATATACCAGTTATGAAGCTTTTGCGGTTGAGAATGGTCTCCCACGCAAAAACTATTGGCGTATGGAGACAGGCGAGAACTTTACCATTAATACTCTAATTAGGATTCTCAAAATTCATGACATTAGCTTAGAAGATTTTTTTAAAGGCATCAAATGAGTTCCTTATTTCTCAAAAGCCTTTTTAATTCTTTATATCTTCCCATCTTGAATGAAATCCCCAAATGAGATAATGACCATTAATTGGAAACGCCGGACATAGTATACTACTTCAATTGTAAAGGGGAGGATGTTTTTACACGTTCCAGAATTTAACCCATTCTAATGATATACATAGAGTAATTGTCTTTGGTATCGTCTTTGGCATTTTCCATGATTTCCGATTTGATTTCCTGCACGGATGCTTTGCCTCTGAACCATAAAGAAATCCTTTCTTCATCAAGGTGCTCCAAAATGCCATCGGTACAAAGAAAGAAAAAATCATCTTTCTTGATATCCGTAATAACATGTTGGTCAACTCTTGTTGAATTTACTCCGTTTACCGCTCTAGTAATAATATTCCGTTTGGGATGTGTTTGTGCCTCTTCTTCGGTAATTTCCCCCATATCCACCATTCCCTGTACCACAGAGTGGTCTTTGGTTTGAAAAAGGATCTCTCCATCCCGTATGTGGTATACCCTACTATCTCCGACCCAACCGACCAATGCCTTTTCTTCTGCATCTGAAATCAGTAAAAAAGTGAACGTAGTGGCCATGCCCTTCGCTTCGGGATGGGTTTCGAGATATGTGCCCAAATTTTGTTCGACACTTTGTAGGGCCAAAGGTAAATATGTTTCATCTTCAATATACTCCACTGGATTTTCAGAGAGATACTTGGAAAATCCTTGACAGGTCAAAGAAGAGGCCACTTCGCCCTTGGCCTGCCCTCCAACACCGTCGCATACCATGAACAAGCGGGAATCCTCTGTTGGTGTTCCAGGGTATATGGCATCCTCGTTTGACTCTCTTAGGCCTATTTCATTACAATACACTGGTAGGTGGATCTTCATTTTCTTCAATACCGTTTAGCGATAACATCACAGGCATTTTTATACCCCTTCTCACAGGATTTTTGGTACCAAGTTTTTGCCAAATAGGTGTTTTTGACCGTTCCAATGCCACTTTGGTAACAAGAGGCCAGATTGTACATGCCAACCCTGTCCCCGTTTGTTGCGGACTTTTTATATAGTTCAAAGGCCTTGTCCAAGTTTTTCGGACCTCCCAGACCCCTGTCGTGCATATAGCCGAGATAACTTTGGGCACTGGCATGATCTCGGTCAGCCGCTATTTGGAACCATTTTCTGGCCGCATAGTAATATTTTCCATTGTAATACATCACGGCCACTCTATATTGGCTGTGCAGGTCCCCTTGTTCTGCTGCTTTCAAATACCATTGTGTGGCCTTTGCTTTTTTGTCCTTGCCCAACTTAAGGTCGTAATAAAGATCGCCCAATTTTTTTTGTGCCTGGAGATGCCCTTTGGTCGCTGCCTTGAGATACTTTCTTTCGGCTTCAAGATAATCTACCGGTCCAGCTGCCCCGGTTTCCGCCATGTAGCCCAACATATAGTCCGCAGTACTCATGTCCTGGGTCGCTGCCCGGAGAAAAAATTCCTTGGCCTTGATGAGATCTTTCTTTTTTCCTTTCCCGTCATAATGCAACCTTCCCAGAGCGTACAAGGCGGAACTTTGATTTTGCTTTGCTGCAAGCTCATAGTATACTATCGCTTCCGATACGTTCGGGGTCCCATCCGCTTCCCCGTACTCAAGAATCTTACCGGTCATGTACTGGGAATGTGCATACCCTTTATCAGCGGCCCGTTGGTACCAATCTCTGGCAAGTTTCACATCCTTTTCCACCCCCCATCCATCATAGTACAAAAGACCCATATTGTGCATACCGAAGGTGTTTCCTTTATCAGCGGCCAATTGGAACCAGTTTTTGGCCTCTAGGTAGTTCTTCTCATTGAAATATAAAGTGCCCAATTCATTTTGAGCCCCCAAATGTCCTTTATCGGCAGCTTTGGTCAACCATTGGACCGACTTTATACGATCTTTTTTGGCCAATACACCATTTTTATAGAATATACCTAAGTTGAACTGGGACAGGAGGTCACCGTTCTCGGCAGCAATTGTATATTGTTCCAGGGCCTTAACGGTATCCCTGGGGACGTATTGGCCGAACCTGTACATGTTGGCCATGCCCCGATATCCCGAATACCTTCCGATGGACGTGCATTTCTCATATCCTTCAAATGCTTCCTTATAGTTCTTTTCTGACACATTGAGGATCGCCAGGTTTTCGATGGCCGCTGGGTGGCCTTTGCTGGAGGCTTTTTCATAGTACAGTTTTGCCTTGCTTGCGTCCTTTTCCATTACATAGCCGAAATAGTGCATCAATCCCCTTAGGTTGTTTGCCTCTGGGTTGCCGTCATCACTCAAGGCCACAATGCTGCTCTTTGCCTTTTCATAGAATTTCTTGGCCTGGACCGTGTCCCTGTCCACACCAAGATTGTTTTGATAGGCCCATCCATGGTTAAAGTTTGCCAGGTCATATCCATCATCAATGGCCCTATCGGCATATTCAAACCCTTTTTCATAATCAACGTCGGTTCCATAACCATTTTGGTTGAACCTTGACAGAAAATAAAAGGCCTCCCCAGACCCATAGTCTGATGCCTTTTCATAGGCTTCATAGGCTTCTTTGAATTTTCCTTCTTTGTATAGGTTCCAGCCGTCTGCCAACAACGCATTTATCTTGGTGGAGCGATAAAAGGCATATCCCCCATACCCGGCACCCAAGATTAAGACAGTGGCCAACAAAACGGGCCAGACTTTTTTCTTTTTTTTGGGTTTGGCTTTCGGTGTGGAAAATTGTGTTTCATTTCCTCCCAAGAACACGGTGCCACTTTCATTGCTCTCTCCATTAATATCCCGGATGAAGTCGGATACGGAAGCATATCGGTCCGAAGCATTTTTCTGCAAACAAGTCTTTATGCAATTCTTAAATCTTTCGGGTACCTCGGAATAATCGGGATCTTCTCCAACGATACCATCCCGAATGAGTTCATAATCCTTCTTGTCATGCCCAAAAGGTAACTTTCCGGTCAATATTTTGTAGAACATAATGCCAAGTGCCCAAATATCGGTACGTTCGCTTATATCCCCATTCAGCCCGAATTTCTTTTTAAAGAATTGCTCAGGCGCCATGTAGTGTGGAGTTCCGACACCTTCGGTCATGGACTGTTGAATGGTCTTGTCGGATAGAATGTCCTGACTGATCCCAAAATCGGTCACCTTGGGCACTTTGTTTCCTTTGCGGTCCTTGGAAAATAGTACGTTCCCAGGTTTTAAATCCCTGTGGACAATGCCCTGTTTGTGCAGATAATCCACCGCTTGGGCTACCTCCACGATAATGTTCTTTCCTTCTTCCAAAGAGAGCTTTCGGTGTATCGCTTGGCCCAAGGTTCCTTCCCCGGCATACTCCATGATCAACACAGGATAATTCACGTTTCTGCCCATGGCATCCGTATGGGTAATGTATTCCAGACCATAATAGGTGATGAGGTGCGTATGGGATAACCCGTCTATTTTGGAAAACTCCTGTTCCAAACTGTATTTTTTCTGTCCGGTGCTCCCAGACGTACCTCTTGAAACAGCTTCTTTGTAAATTTTAAGGGCCACATACCTTCCTTCGGCATTGAGGTCTTTGGCCCTGAATACTTCGGCAAATCCACCTTCAGCTATGAGGTCTTTTTCTGGATCCCACTGGTAATGTGATAGTGTCATGATGGTCGGCGTAGTTGAATTTGGTTACTGTTTGGTGTTGATTTTAATTAACTGACCTGTTGTATATGGGTCACCATTTTGCATGCGTTGGCATGTCCCTGATCGCAGGCCTTTTTGTACCACGCTTCAGCCTTGGCCATATCCTTTGAAACATCCTCTCCGTTATAATAAAGGCTTCCAAGGGTTACATTGGCATCTACATACCCCAATTTGGAGGCCTTTTTCAGCAATTCCATGGCCTTGTCCACATTCTTCTTGGTACCCTGGGCCGAGAGGTACATGATACCAAGGTTGAAAACGGCAGGACCGTATTCCTTTATTGCCGATTTTTCAAAATAGCGCATGGCCTTTGGGTAATTTACCGGAGTGTTTTTGCCGAAATAATATTTACACCCTTGGGCAAAAAGGGCTTCTTTATTCTTTGGGAAGAACCAAATTATGGCCAGAACGGCAAGCAGTATCCATAGGGCATATCCCCATAACCATTCGGTGAATTCTATTTTATAGGGCGGAAGGGGGGTGGGTAAAGCTCCGCTGGCCTGGAATTTTTTTATCTGCTCTTCATCAAGGTCATAATAGGTATTGATACTTCCTTTTACCCCCAAAACATAACCATCGTCCGTCATGTAGACTCCCATAAAAATATACAGGGAAGTTGTTTTGTGGGCAAGATAAAGGTCTTCGCCATTGGCACCTTTAATATCTACATCAGTAATTTTTTGGATTCGTTCGCTTTTTCCAAAAAGTCCTCCGATACGTCTTGCGGATGCAAGGTTGGGAACCAAGGAGAGCAAGGCAATCAGTAGTAGTAATTTTTTCATTTTGTAATGAAGTGTTAAGGTTGAAATTAGTGATATATCTTCTTGTACCTGAACCTATTCGACAGTCAGCATTAAAAATAGGTATATGAAAGTTTTTATACCAACATTTTTAGACCTTGGTGTCAAATATGTTTGGGATTTATGAAATAGCCATATCGTGGCTGGGTTATTTACGGATTATTCAGTCTCTGTTGGCAGTCTAACCGCAATCTTGTTTTCTCCCATGGAGGTTACCTGAAAAGGGGCCCTTGCATTTTGGGGTATCTCTTGCCAAATGGTATCCGCATTTTGTTTGGATTCAATTTGGATGGTAACAACTCCATTCGAAAAGGTTTTGGAAGTTTTTTTCGTTCCATTTTTCTTTGAGAGTTCATGGTACAGGTTTTCTACATTTTTGTCCCCATAGGTAACAGTAGCTATGGAAATCAATATTGTGTTCTTGTTTTTTTCCTTCTTGGAGCCGAACAAAATGCTCCCCACTTTTTCAACGGTTTCCTTGGCACCTTCAATGGTGCTGTCAATGCCCTCCACTGTTTGGTCAATGTCTTTGTTGGTTTCCTGGACAGTTTGGCCCACTTGATCTACTCGTTCCGCTGCTCCCCGGTTTCCTCTTTTTGTGGCATCTGGATTTTGGGCATTTACAAAACCACAGAACAAACCGATTAGAAGAATTGTGTGTACTTTTTTGGATGTCATTTTTAATCGTTTTGGTTATACTTTCTATGGGTATATAACCGCAGATTGGTGATGTCATCTTTTTTTTTGATTTTTTCTAAAAAATTATTTCGTAAACACCTTTCGGAAAGGATGGCCGGTCCATGAACATACGGGTTTCATTGTTTTTGGTAAAATCGATTTGTTCTAGTGAGGTGGTTTCAGTAGCGTCAATGTTTAAGGGATATAGTTCATTTTTATGAATAAGGTAATGGGAGTTCCCTTCGCTTTTTGAAACAACTATAACCGTAATGGAATCAATATTCATGCTGGCATCAATGACCAACTGTTTTTTTTCATTCTGTTCCAAAAAGAAATAATTTTTATCCATGGATGAGTTCTCCGTAAGTGAAACGGTAAAACCGGAATAGGGCTGCGAATTTGCAATGAGGGGCATGACTTTCACTTGCACGCTCTCATCCTGTAAATCCCCAAAAGTGTATCCTTCTTGGACTTCTTTCAATGGATTTATGGTTGATGAAGTGGCCAGATTGAACAATTTACTCCCATATTTTAAATAATAGTTGCCTTTTTGATCTTTGCCCATTTGTAACTGAAGGCCTGAAATCCCTGAATCCCCATATAAGACCAGTTCTTGGCCATTAAAAGTATAGGTTAGCGATGAGGGCTGCCTAACCAGACGTATGGATTCCGATGGAAGTGATTTTCCATTGGAGAAAGCAAGTTGTGTTTCGTCTTGCGGGCTGCCATCCAATTCATCTTCTGGCAGTTCTTCTTTCTCTGTAACTTGGGTGTTGTTCTTTTTCAAAATGAGACTATCCACTGGCTGCGTTCGAACGGAGTCCACATCAACCACGTTGGGGGTGTCATTGCCAATAGGGTCGTTACCAGTTGATCTGAAGACGTAGAACAGGGTTCCCAACACAATACAGGCTGCCACGGCCCCACTGTAAATGATCAGTCTGCGGTATAGCCCTTTGGGCTTTTGCTCTCCAGACGCCCTATATTCGGCATACAAAAGGTCTAGCTTGGCCCTTAGTTTTTGGTCCTCCTTTGATTCAATGCCCGTGTAGATCTGTTTAAAGACCTCAAGCTCCTTTGCAAATTCTTTGTCTTCAGCTAACAGTCGTTCCACCTCACTTTTTTCATCGTCATTAAGATGGCCGGTCAGGTGTTTGTCAATCAAATCAATATGTCTCAATTCTTCCCTCATGGCTATTTTAAACGGATTATGACATCATAGGAGACTTCGCCCCTTAGCTTTTGAAGACACCGTAATTTCTGTTGGCTGGCGGAACGGGCACTGGAGTAATTGAATCTTTCGGCTATGTCCTCCATGCGCATCCCCAAAAATATGGTTGCCTCCAAAACAGATTTACAGGGTTCTCCGACCTTTGCTAGAGCTTTTTCAAGGTATTCCCGGAGGTTTGGGCCCTTTCGGGTGATTTCTGGGTTTATGGATTCATAGATGCCTACCTCACTCTGCCGGTTTTCATATTTTTTTCTTCGATTGAGCTGGTTGAGCCACTGTCGCTTTGAAATTTCGAACAGATAGGTGCTTATTTTGCTTCGGAGTTCATAGTTCCCTGCCATTACATTTTTATAGAACACGATGATTGCCTCCTGAAAAACATCCAAAGCGTCATCTTCATTACCGTTATTCTGTTCCACCCAACTTTTTACCATGCCGATGTGTTGGTACAGTTGCTGCAGACAATTCTCGTTCCCTTTCTTTAATTGATCTATTAGTTCTTGGTCGGTCATCAATGTTTTTCTGAAATGGCTATAATCCTATTTCCACACGGTCCTTTATGGGCACATTGAATTCGTACTCCTGAATTTTTATTTGGGCCTCGCCTAAAATAGTGAAATTCGCTTTTTGGTCGGTCAGCCAAGAGAATTTCATCTGTTTTAAAATATCAAAATTGCTCAAGGTAACATCAATGGGAATGGTAGTGGATTTTAGTGCTTCTTGGTAAAATGGTTCATCCATGGTCCACTCCGCCACTTTCCCTTTGTTTTCATCCAAAAAGAATTCAAGTTTCATGGTATTGATGGTATATGCAATGGGCAATCTGTTCAGGGTCTCAACACCTAATTTTAACCGAGTTTTGCTCAGTGAGGGTAATTTATTGCTGGAAATGGACCGAATTTTAAAATTATTGCCGTAATCCAAATTTTTGCTGATTTCCTCCAAAATGGCTTTTTTGGTATTCAGATGTATCTTTTCATCCAATCCAATGGTGAAGGAATTCAGCAGAAAGCTCACCTTTCCATTGCCCTTGAGGGCAAATTCGGTGGAATCTGACGCCAATAATTCAGGATAAAAGGCATTAAGACTTTTGAGTGCTATTTCGCAGGTTACCGGTATTCGTATGGTATCATTGGCTGCGAGACTCATTTGTTCGTTTAAAAATCCCTTTCCCACCAAAGAATCCTTATAAAAAATCTCCATGCTGGATTGCCTCAGTTTTGTTTTTACATTGTTAGGATTGTATACAACGTAATCCAATCCCACCACCAATGCATCTTCCGTGAGTCCTTTAATGGTAACATGGTCTATGGCAACAAATTCTGGTTTATTGCTGCATGAGGTAAAAAAAAGAAGTGCTCCAAATACTAGGGTTATTTTTTTCATAGTGTCGGGTTTAAATACTGTCCTTCTTTTTAAGTGAAACATAGATCAAGACATAGAACATAACATTGAGTGCTGCGATGACCACCACGTTCATATCAAAACTGTTGAAGACATCACCGATCAACGTTCCTTCATCCACCAATTTTTCATTGTACAGGTCGAGAAGTTGCACTGCTGAGGTTGAGGCGGTCTGCGTACCCACTTCGGGTGCGGGCAGTGGAACAGTGGTCAAAACAGCCTGAACCGTGTCTGGATTGAATTCAGAGGCGGGGGAGGCATCGTCCTGTAATCGGGCAAAGCCCTCGGTGCCCCATCGGCCCAAAGTGAAAAAGCTCAAGATTTCCACCAAGGTATTGTTGATTTTTGTCATTACCCCGGCCAACATAATCTGTGGCATCAATGCAATGGGCACTACGGTCATTACTTTCTCTGTGGTATTGAAGGCAGATGAAAGCCACAATCCAATCAGAGAGGCAGAAACCGAAATATAGAACATGAACAGCATGCTCTGGCCAAAAGGCCGTAGGTACACTTCTTCAAAACCTTCAAAAGTATTTAGTTTGAAATTGAGGTAGATGATACTCACAAACAATATGGTCTGCACCAGGGCAATCAAGGAAAGTACCAACCATTTGGAAAGAATATAGGTGTTGATATTAAGGTTGAACATACGCTCCCTTTTGTATACCGTAAGCTCACCAACAATCTCCTTTGCGGCATTGCTCACCCCAAACCAAACGGCAGAAATGGCCATCAAGAACATGACCCCAATCTGAAATTTGTTGAATACCAAGCAGACCAATCCCGCAATGATCACGGGTTGTGCCAATAACAAGGCCAAATTTTCCTTGTCATTGAGTTTGATGTTGAAATATCTTGAAACCAACCAATACAATTGCAGCCAGTACGAGTCTGGCTTTTCTTTTTTTACGTCGGGGTTGTTTACGGCCTTATACCCAACTTTGCTGGGCTTTTGGTAATAGGAGGTTACCGTGCCGATATCACTCATTTTACTATAGACCTCTACAATGTTCTGGGCTTCAAAATGGGAAGTCAATAGGTTGGCCGGGCCTTGAAATACCAAATGCCCTTGAACGCCCAAAAATATAGCCTGGTCCACATAGTTGAGGTCTTCGGGTTTGTGGGTCACCATTACAATTGTAGTTCCCGAATGGGCCAACTTTTTAAGACTCTTCAGAAAACTTTCAATGGTCTCGGGATCGAGTGGAGAAGTGGGTTCATCCAAAAACAGAATAGTGGGCTCGGTCAAAAGTTCCACCGCAATGGACACGCGTTTGCGCTGTCCACCAGAGAGATTCCCCACTTTTATGGTCCTGATGTCCTTTTCCTTATCTTGGTCCAAATTTAGGTCGTTGATGACCTTATCAATCCTTTGGTTGATCTCTGAAACGGCTGTATCATCGGGTAAGCGGAGCTTTGCTGCGTAGAACAAGGTCTTGTATACCGTCAATTCTTTGTGAATGATATCATCTTGGGGAACATAGCCGATTTTCTTTTTGATGAGGCTGAAATTCTCGGCCAATGACAATCCATGGATGAATACTTCTCCAGAAGTAGCCGGATTTTCACCGTTCAAACATTTCAACAAGGTGGATTTTCCACAGCCCGAGGGACCCATCAATGCCACAAAAGTGGAATGGGGAATGTTCAGGGACATGGCCTGTAATCCAATCTTGTTGTTCGGATATTTTTTTTGAATTGCCAATGCTCTTATGGCACTGCTTTCTTTCCTTAGGTCCTTGGCCCCGTCTTTAAGGGTAATGGTGTAAAATGATATGGTGACCGTATCACTGTCCTTGAACTTGGCCTTGGATTTCAACTCCTTTCCATTGAGATAGGTCTTATTGATGGAGCCGAGGTCCTCGATCCAAAATTCACCCTGCGAATAGGAAATTATTGCATGTTCCCGGGTCACCGTGGGATCATCCAAAACAATGTCATTATTTTCCAAGCGGCCAATTTTATAAGCACCTTTGGAAATGATTTTTTGTTTGAATCCGTTGAACTCCTTTTGGGATTCTGAGGGTTTTGGAACCTTTTCTTTTTGGTTTTCAGTAACTACATGCAGCTTTTGCGATGCAATAGTGAAAATCTCGTCAGGTGGAATCTTGACCCATGTATTTGGGGCTATCGGCTGTTCTTTGACCATGGTCCCATTGGAGCTTTCAAGGTCCATGATGTAGATTCCGTCCGTCCTGGTTTCAATTTGGGCATGTTTTCTCGAAGCAAGTCTACTGTCTATCTCAACTTGGGCGCCATGGCCTTTTCTTCCAATCGTAACAATTTCATTTTTAGACAGGGGAACGGACTGTCCGTTGCAGATGATGTACATTTCCGATGTCATTTTATTGGTCGATATAGGATTGGATGCATTTTTTACGATGTTCCGCAAAAGGATGCGTGGAAGTCAATTTTTTTATGAGGTCTTGCTTTTGGTAGCGTTCCAATTTTTTGAAGAAATCCGCAAATCGGTTCACATCATATCCGGCGGCCTTGGCCAATTCAAACCCGACCTTATCGGCTTCATATTCATCAATTTGATCAAAGGGGGGCGAAAAGGTCCTGTTGATCTTATTGGCAATATCGGTAAAGCCTTCCATACGGGTCATTCCCTCAAGGTCTGTGGAGAGCGTGAGTTTTGTTACTTTCCTTTGGGTGTGGAGTTTGTCCTCATGGGCCACTTCATGTCCTATGATGAACGCCAATTCATCATAAGAATCAACGAAATTGAGCAAGCCCGTGGTAATGTATAGGTAACCGCCCAAAGTGGCAAAAGCATTTATTTCCTCGGATTTAAGGATGCTTATTCGGTAGGATACATCGTTTCGGGACACATTTTTAACGATACGTTGAAGTATTTCCTCTACCTTTGGTTTGGCAAAATGGTTGTTGTCCAATTGGCCAAGGGCAACATATCTGTTATACATATCCCTTCCAATGTTTTTTTTGGAATCACTGGAAATATTCAGTGCAAAATCCAACCAATTGTTTTCCATTTGTTTATAAAAAAATGCGGGGCCATCAAAGGCATGGCCACAATCCTGAAGGACGGCTGCATGTTCAATTTTTGCGGTGTAGTCAGATAGGGCATCTTCCAATTTTTCAACGGAGATTTCCTGTGCCAAGGAAACCTGTAAAAAGCAACAGAAGAAAGTGGCGGATAGTGTGTGTCTCATGATGTTTTTAGTGTATATAACCAAAAATAACAAATGTCATCTTTTTAAGTCAAGGTTTTCGGTTTTATAAACTTTTGTCACTGAGACACCCCAAAAAAAGAACAGGGAAGCAGTTTATTAACTGTGATTTTGTTTCCAAAAAGGAATCAAAGAAAGATACTTTAAATCCATTGAAGAAGATTTGATTTATATCTTTAAGAGATAATGACCATTAATCAATGGATATGCCTGACAGAGTTGAAAAAATCCTACTTTAAAATTTCACATCCAAAAATTCAGTAAAAAAAATAATAGTAGTTAGTAATCATAGAAGAACATTAGTAATAATTGCTATTATTATTCTTTCTTTTTCACTAAACATTCTGGCTTTGACTTTTTTGAATCATTCATACTATTGACCATTACAGTCTCCGTCCTTTTCCTTTTCGTCTTTTCTTCCTAAATCGTATCTTATCGTCAAGTTCCAGTTTAAAAGAATTCCATTGATTGTCATCGGTTTGATGTGATTTCAATCCAATTGCTTCAACGTTTCCCATATCACTTTTTGATTGTTCAATAGTTTTGATAGTCTGTCCAGTAACACTAAATGTCTTTCCTGCAATTGGTGTTGATGCCCTTCTAAATTCTTTAAAAGCGCTATCACTTCTTCGTTCTGTGCTATTATTTTCGAGAATAACTGCACGGTCTCTGTCTTGTTCATAATCGATTCGTTTGATGATATTGTTCCATGAAAATTGTCGCCCAAGGGTGCTTCCTTTGTATATAATGCTATTGTACCTAATGGAGATTCCTGTTACCCGTCCAGTACTTTTGCTTATGTTGAACTTGGGAGTTATTTTCATTTTAACCAACTCTTTAATGAATTCCGTTACATTATTTGATTTTAAGATGGCATTTTCAAGATGCTGTTGAAGCATAAGTTTTAATGGTGGCTCTCCTGTTCTAAAAGCCTTTTGAATCTCTTTATGAGTAAGTGTTACCTTTTCTACCAATTCTAAATCACTTAGCTGAGATAGTCCATACTTAAGTTCAAGTTTCCGAACCAGATGCTCGCTTCGTTCGTAATCTTTACTGTCGCTGACCACTTCCCCGGAAAACTTTACACGATTAGCCACAATATGGATGTGTTCGTGTTCTTGGTCGCAATGTCGATACATGATATACTGATTGTCATCGAAACCCATGCCTTTCAGATAATCCATTCCCAAAGATGTGAATTGCCCATCACTTAACCTATCATCATAGGGCAGGTTCAATGAAACATGATACACCGCTTTGCCAAGTCGAGGTCGAAGTTGTCTGACCAAATTGAACTCCTGGGTCATATCTATGATCCTTCCATAGGTAAGATTGGTGTCCAACAGATGGCCTTTCCCCTGTTCTATCTTCTTTTCATTGTAGGCCAACACCCCATAGAAATCCTTTCCTTTAATCTGCTTGGCAATCACTCTTTACAATATTTGATTTTAGCATGTCCAAAATATTCTTTAATTCTGCTAGTTGATTAATTAACATTGGGGGATGTTTCATTCCCAGATGTACCTTTTTAGTGAGTTGGTTAATATTATTCCCGATACGGGCCAACTCAATGAAAAGTTGTCTGTCCTCAAGCAATATTCTTTTTCTTGGCAGTGCTTTTCCCGTTACCCTTTTCCTTATATAATCGGGAATCGTAATTCCCAGCGTACTTGCATTTTGGGATAGTATCAGGTATTCGTCCACCGTCATTCTCACGTTTACCCGAATAGCCTTTAATTCTCGTATTTTCTTTTTTGGTCTTGCCATATTTTAGGGGTTTGGGGAGATTCCCCAACAAGCCATGCGAACAGAGTGAGCAGTTTTTGCTTGCAAAAACATGGCTTGCTTCAAGATCTCCGATATAAAGTCCATTTTCTGTTTTGTCTTTGGTTCATCAATTTGTTTCTAAGAAGAGATTCCCCTTAACCGATTGATAAGTTCATTGATGTCATTGGGATGGAACAGGACACGTCCCCCAATAGGTATCTTTTTGAGCAGCCCTTTTTCCATCCAGGAATAGATGGTCGGTCTGGTCACTTTGAATTTTTTGACCAAATCGGCAATCGTCAACATTTCATTTTCAGTTTGATTTTCATTCTCCTCATCCTTCAGTTTTGGAGCTAAATTGTTTTTAAGAGATTCTACAGGAACATATTCCTTTAATCCACCGTCGTCCATGATAAATATGCGCTTCATATTACTGGTATTTGTTGATTTACTTTATTGAACAAACCTAGCAACATTGAACAGCATTTAACCCGTTTGCCATACATCAGTTTATGTACGGCAAATCAAGAAACATTCAAAATAAATTTGTATGGGAATTGAGGTCGAATCTAAGACAGGGATGGTAACCCCCCGAGGGGACTTACCTATTTGATTCCTTCTAAGGTGTTGCCAAAAACAATGTTTTTGGCAACTGCTATAAAAATATGAGTAGGGAGAAAAAGAATTCAGTTTACGCTAACACTCGGACAATCTCTAGCCATTGTCTTCTTTCTCCCTTTCCACAAATATTTTACAAAAATTTCAAGCTACTTTAAATACAATTATTTAAATAAATGTATAATCATACAAATGTATATATCATTAAATATTTATTTGTTTAAGGCCAGGTATAGAGTTCTTCTGGTGAATCAAGCAAGATTTTGTTTTTATGTTGCAAGTCCAAAAATCAAAACTTCAATAATATGGGCGCATATTTGCAAACATCAAAAATACAAATCCAACAAATTGAATATTATTTATCTATTATTTTTAAATTACACATTGTAATATCTTATAATTATTTGATTATATATTAAGTTTAAATTCTTTAAATTATATTAATTGTATGGAGGTGTCTTGTGTGGTACACTTAAGTATATAATTGTCTTAAATAAATATAAATTCGCTACAGGCTGAACGTAACTCCGTTCAGCCATACATTGGCAACAAGCTAAAGAAACATCCTGAATGGAACAAGAGTTTAAGGTTTATATCAAATCTTACTTAGAACAATTTCCAGATTTGAGCTCGGAGGAACTAACTTTCATTTCCTCATATCTTATTATAGAAAAGTATGGAAAAAAAGAATTTTTATTTAAAAGTGGAGAGGTTCAAAAGGAAGTGGGATTTGTTTGCAAGGGACTTTTGAGAAGATACTACGTCAATGAAAAAGGAAACAAAATAACAACGGGTTTTATAAATGAAAACAACTATGCCACAGATTATCCGGCATTCATAAGGCAAAAACCATCAAAGTATTTTATCGAATGTCTTGAGCCATCGGTAATCATAAAATTGCCCTATGATAAAATTCAAGAAGGGTACCGTAAATTTAAAACCAGTGAAAGGTATGGTAGATTAATAGCCGAATATGTTTTGACCGTGCAAACCGACAGGGTGGAAAGTCTTTTATTTGAAACAGCTGAAGAGCGTTACTTGAATTTTATAGACCAAAACCCAGACCTTGTAAACAGAATTAGTTTAACGCATTTAGCAACGTACTTGGGTATAGAACGACAATCATTGAGCAGAATACGGAGTAAGATCGCCAAAAAATGATTTTGTCACAAATGTGTCAGGTAGAAAAGCCGATCATGTTTCATTTTTGCAATAGTTAGTTCCATAATATTGTAAAAATGACTTCAAATAATCAAATAACCAAAATAGCCATAATCATTCAATTCCTCTTTTTTGGACTCGTTTCCTGTGGCCAAAATACAAAGGTTGAATCTTCCATACATTTGAAAGTCCAAGAGCGAACCGACAAAATTTTCGATAGCCTTGTAAAATTTCGCAGGGACTTTCATATCAATCCCGAAGTGTCAGGAAAAGAGAAGAGAACTTCCAAAAAGATTGCAGAATACTTGTTGTCCTTGGGCCTTGAAGTTAAAACAGGTATAGGTGGCTATGGGGTAGTAGGAATCCTAAGGACTAAAAAAAGGGGAAACGGATCGCTTGGAGGGCCGATATAGATGCCCTTGCTTCCGACCATCCCGATATTGTCGATTTTTCATCAAAGATTAAAGGTGTAAGACATATTTGTGGACACGATGTACATGCAACTATTGGACTTGGGATAGCTAATGTCCTAACAAGTTTAAAAGAAAGTCTTACTGGAACTATTTACTTTATCTTTCAACCATCAGAAGAAAATTTGGCAGGGGCAAAAGCTATGCTTGATGATGGCTTGCTCAATATTATAGATCCCGAAGAAATTTATGCTTTACACATTGCACCTATGTCTGAGGGGATTATTACTACCAAAGCAAGAAACCCTTATGCAGACTATAAGGGAATTCAAATTACCCTAAAAAACACAAAGGAGAGAACGGCTCTTATTAAATTTACGAAAAAGCTCTTTTTACAACTTCAAAATGTTTCACCTGAGAGTAAATTCTGGGACAATAAAAATCTATTGGACCCCAACATAGGATTGGGAAATCCAAATACCATATTTAAGGATTATATTACTGTTAATTCAAATATTGCTGTTAAAGAAGGTGAAGATAAGATTACAATAAGGGCCTATCTAAGTGCTGAAAAGGAAACTCAATTAGACTCTCTTTTAAGTCAAATAAAAAAGAAGTTTAAAGAATCGGACTATTCAGATCAATTTTTAGATAGTTCATTTTATTATGAGACAGCGCTAGTGCTTAATGATGAACGATTAACTTTATTGACCATACCTACAATAAGTAAAATTTACGGAAATGAACACGTTCTCCCCCTCTATGGAGCTATACCTGACGGACGTGGGGATGATTTTGCACTGTTTCAACGTGAAATTCCAGGAGTCTATTTTTTATTGGGTGCATCAAATTTTGAAAAAGGAATAGTTTCCATGCCTCATTCGCCGAATTTTGCTGTTGATGAAAGTTGTATGAAAACGGGGGTCAACTACTTTACATCAATGATAATAGAGAGACTTAAGTGATAAGGCCGGTTGCCTACGTTGTATAACCGAAAATAATAAAGACCATGATAAAATGGATTGATAACATTCCTTTTTGGGTATATATAGATGTATTTTATACCCATATGATCAAGTTAACAACAATAATTAAACACCATATGAAATATTTTCTTTGCGCAATAATTTTCTTGACCACTTCAATTAGTTCCATAGCTCAGGGAAAAACCGATGTTACCGTTAAATCCATTAACGGAATTATCGATGAACTACTTGATCAAATAACCATCGAAAAGGGCGAGAAAATGGATACAATAGCGATTAGGAACTTATTTCATCCATCGGCCATATTTACAGTTGCTGATGTTACAAATGCTGAAACCGTATCACTTAATGATTTCCTCATCCTCTTGAAAGATCCTTACTATGAACAAGGATATCTTGAAAAAGAAATTCATAAAGTTGTTGATCAATACAATGGAATTGCCCAAGTATTCCAGACTTTTTATGGCAAGGACTCTGAGGGAGTTGAAGAAAAAGGGATAAACAGCTATCAATTAACATATTATGGCGGTCGGTGGTGGATAGTCAGTCTCTTATGGACCATAGAATCCAAAAGTGCCGGAATACCTGTAAAATATGGTGGGGAATAAGTGAAGAAGTTGCTGAGTTGACCACTAAACCACGCAACACCCATAGCCGAAACCGTTGACAACCATTTAACCAAAAAATACAATCTCCTGTTTGATGAAAAAATTTTCCCTAACCCTTATTCTAATAGGCCATTTTTTAGTTTCCACTAAGAGTAATGCCCAAGAAAACTACATGAACTACCATTCGAAAGTAATTGAATGTGAAGAGCTAATTGTTGAAGGAAAATACACTTCTGCAATTAATAAATTTGATTCTCTTTTCAATCAATTTAATTTCTTATTTCTAAGAGATATCAAAGTTGCTACTGAACTCAGCGCATATGATAACGATTATAAATCAGGGTTGAATTTTGTAAGGCTGGGAATCAAGGCTGGTTGGTCATTGGAAAGCATCAACAAGAATAAAAATTTGCAATCTTTAAGGGAACAACCGGAATGGGCCAAACTCATGTCAACATATGATTCCCTTCACAAAACCTACCTATCCAAAATAAACTTTCAGGTAAAAGAACAAGTCCATGAAATGTTCAAAAAAGACCAGAAAAAAGCATTTGGGGCATTACTTAGAATTGGACAAAAGGCCAAAAGGAGGTATTCTCAAAAAAAGTTTGCTCCTCATAGCGAACAACAACTTGAGAAACTGGAGCAAATTTTAAATGAGTACGGTTATCCAGGTGAACGACTTATTGGGAATAACCTATGGGGCTCGGTGATTTTAAGCCATCACAATTCAATATCAGTGAACTACAATTCGAATGACACTTTATATGCTCTATTAAGGCCAAAATTATTGAATGCCTTGAAACAAGGTGAGATATCCCCATATGAATTAGCTCAAATAGAAGACTGGAGAATTGCTGGTTTACATGATCATAAGTTGACAACCTATGGATTTCTTGGAGCCATTCCAGACGATACAGTTCTTGAAACTGTAAATAAGAATAGAGCCAATATTGGATTAAGAAGCATTGACCTTAGGAATGAATTGATAGATGTTGAAAATGAAACAGGAATGGACCTACACCTACCCAAAGGATGGCAGAATGGAAAAATAACGGTTGCCAACAGGCGCTAAAATGAATTCGTAAACTAGGTTATTTAATAATGATAAGTATGAATATAAAGTTCAGTACTCCGATCAACTGAGGCGTTTACTCATTTTAGCTAAACGCTGCCACACATTTGGAACTGTAACAATTAATAAAAAACTCAATCTTTAAAAAAATCATTTTAAAGATGAAAAATCTTTTATGCCTGATTACAGCTCTGATTATATTAACTTCTTGTAATTCTAAAAAAGAAGAGACGGTAATAGATACAGCATTACCAGAAGGGGAACAGGTAAGCGAACTTTTCAGCACAATAGCTACAATGGATAGTTTATATTTTTCAGCTCAAAACGTATGTGATTTAGAAAAATATGCCTACTACTTATCAGAAGATTTTGAGTTCTTTCACGATAAGGCAGGGTTGACTCCATCCAAGGAAAAGGAAATGATGGACATGGCCATTTTTTGTGGGGAAGAACAAAGGACAAGACAACCTTTAAGAAGGGAGTTGACCAAAGGTTCTCTACAAGTATACCCAATGGATAATTATGGTGCTCTTGAGTTTTGTGACCATGTTTTCTATTTGCAAATCAATGATGGTACGGAAAAGGTTGTAGGTTCTGGAAAAATGACTGCATTATGGAAGCTTGAAAATAACGAATGGAAATTGGCACGAATAATAAGCTACGACCACCAACCAATTGCCAAAGTTGAATTGAAAACTGAAATCCTGGACAAATATGTAGGTGATTACATGCTTCCCGACAGAATAGTAAATATCAAGAGAGAAGAAAAGTTCCTTAGAGCGACCGATGTGAATGATGGAAAGCCAGGTTGGAACACACTCCTATTTCCCGAATCGGAGAATTCTTTCTACTTTAACTATGAGAATGTTGTCTATGAATTTATTGATTCTGGAGCCCAAATTGGAACCTTGAACATTTATGAAAACGGTAAACTTATTGAGGAAGCAAAAAGAAAAAATTAAAACGGGTGGCAACTGTACAAATACTATCCAGATGGGATTTACCAATTCACACGGATATATTGACCTTTCAATTATCTAAATCTTTTTAGTTAGAAGGTACATTTAGTTATTTCTAATAACAATACTTCAATGCGAGATACCGAAATTTTGAAATGAAAACATCATGTGTCATTTTTTTGCAAACTTAACGGTGTTCGTACCCATGATCAACAGCCACAAGCATGTTCCTATTTCCCCTATGGATGCGGGTAGGGCAACAATGGTGGAAAAAACGGTTTTTGAAAAACCTGGATACAGGAAGCCTCCAAAAAAAGTGATGAGATAGCCAAAACAACCCAACATGAGCAATATTCCCAACAATTTGGGTAGAAATACCGACCTGTAGACCAAGTAACCGAAAGGTAACAGCCAAAGCCCCCAGAATATCTGTAGCAGTTCGGTTCCATTGCTATACTGTTCCAAGTAGAACATCACTTGGTACGCAAGATCGTTACCTTTTTGAGGTTCAGGGGTTTCAAGTAAGCTTAATATGGTGAACTTGTTCAGGATGTTGACAAATGAAATGGGTACGCTAAGTATGGCCAGCAGTGCCATGAGCAATGCGGCATTCTTGTCGACCTCTTTTAACAGGCGGTACAGTGCCAAGGGCAAAAGTATAAAAATGATAAAAGAACAAATGGCGGCAACGATGCCCAGTTTAAACAGCATTTCTTTCCGTTCGAGGTTTTCCAACGTCCTTGTTGCATTGTCCCAATCCACGATCTGGGAGGGGACATAAACAAGATAGGCCAAACCGCAGATTACCAGCAATAGATAGAGCAGTCCTGCCAGCCTCGCTTTTTTATTTCTTGTTGAGATTTGGCTATCCATTGTCTTTGGGTTTTGGCCATTTTATGGCATACCGGACAATCAGAAATGTCAAGATGCTCTCCACAAATGCCAGGAAAACATAGAAGCTATACCACTCCGTCAAAGAATTGATTCCGATGAACAACATCATTATGGTAAAGACAGCCCCAAAAATAATGTTCATAGTTCGGTTGACCTTGGGAGGTAGTAGGACGGATGCGGCAACCATGACCGAGGGAACGACAAGGATGATGGACGCCACCAGCAACTTGACAGGGTTGTCCAAAATATTTTTACCGATCAAGAGACTGTCCACCTTGCCGGGTGTGTACAGCTCAAAATAATCACCGTAGATATAACAAAATGTTGTGGACGCCCATAAAGCGGCCAGTTTTAGTTTGATGTTCACTTTTGGGTTTTCAAGCATAATTGGTCAAATTTTATCACTGATCTCTATCAACAATGACGTAAATTAATTATAAATGGTTGCCTGTAACTTGTTGAAATGCTAATTTTTTTTCAGAATAACATTTGGGATTATCCAGAGTTGCTTCTCCCAAATCTTAATAAGATCACGCTTCGTCTCTGGGGAGCAAAAGAATTTGCAGTAATGGATTAACAATTGGGTATTGTTATCCAGCAATGGTAAAAATTAAAAATAGACCCCTATGCTAACTAACCTTTAAGATGTAAATCTTCAACCAAAAGTAGACTGATTCTGGTCAAAAGTTAAGTTTAAATCTGTTTGAACAACAAACACAAATTTTGTGTTAATCCAAGTATTTTTTAATTATGTGAAAATCAACAAAAAGTATATATCATTAAATATTTATTTAATGACAGTATGAAGTTCCTCTAAAGGGTAAAGTAAGATTTTATTTTTATGCAATTCCCCACGCCTCTTTCAATTTTTGGGCGGCCTCATAATTTGAAATTTTGAGATAACGACGGAAAGCCTTTTCTGATTTATGGCCAGAAATCTTCATGATGAGTTGCACATCGATGCCATTTAGGTAAGCATTGGTACAAAAGGAACGCCTACAGGTATGGGAACTTATCAATTTATATTTTTCCAAAAGTTGCGCTTCTTTTATAGTTCCCCGTTTATGTTCAATCTCTACTTTTTGGTGAAGTTTGGCTGAATCCCCAAGTTCCTTTATGCGCCTGTTGAAAGTGAATGAATCAATATCAGGTGCATATCCATCATATCTTCTCAAAATGCTCTTGACTTGGGAACGAAGTGGCACTACAATTCGGCCAGAAGTCTTCTTTTGTCGGATATTCAAAAACCCATTATCATCCAAATACTCAGGTCGAATCCTCGAAATATCGGAAAACCGAAGCCCTGTCAAACACCCAATTACAAAGAAGTCTTTTACTTTCTCCAATTCTTTATCGGCTTTACAATCAACGGCTGCAATTGACTGAATTTCATCATCGGATAGATAGATATGGTCCACTTCTTCTTGAACTACCTTGAATGCCGAAAGATCTATGGGCTTGATACGGTTTCTACGCATACGGTCATTTAAGAAGGCCTTTAAGTTTTTCACCAACTTGCCTATCGTGTTGTTCTTCATTCCGACACCTCCATTTTTTAATGGGGCATGGTACGCTAGGTAGTCCGTCCATTCTTGGTAGAAATGATAATCAAAAGCATTGAAATCGATGATGATTCCCGAAAATTCCTGGAAACCCTCCAAATGCTTTTTAAGTGAATTGTAATCCTTGATGACATCTTTGACCACCTTGCTCTTTTTGCTTTCCAGATAATGGTCAAATTCAGTAAAAAAGTCTTGGACAGGTTTTGAATTGATGGACGGTTCACCTTCTTCAAATTGTTTCTTGAACATCTTTTTTGAAAGTGGCCTTCCTTGATTTCGATAGCTGGAAACAATTTGATTGGCCAAGCTGTCCATTTGGGTAAGTTGAACAAATTCGGAAGCGACTTCTTTCGATTTTTTCAAGAATGATTTCTCTGGGCTCCAATATTTCGGTTGGATTTCTATTCCTGTATCGATTTGGATTCTCGAATTACGATTTTCATAATATCTTAATTTGATACTATGGGTTCCATTTTGATTGGATTTATCCGGTATGTAGAATTTATAATTGTACATCAGCGTGCCGCATTCGTGCCGCATTTTTCACGAAAAGTAGTGTTTTATGATGTAAAATAAAAACTAATATATATTTAATTATTTGATAATCAATAAAATAATGTAAGTTAATGAAATGTTAAATATTAGGGGCAGCATCCCGTCCAGACCGCAAAAAGCTCCGAAGTTTCGGGGCTTTTTTGTTTTATGTTATTGATAAATTGTCATAAAAAAGGCTGGTCGTACAATCGCTTTCCGGTGGCTTTGTACATGGCATTGGCCAATGCGGGGAATACGGGCGGAAATGCCGGCTCACCCAATCCTGTGGGGTCAATTTGGTTTTGCACAAAATGAACTTCTATTTTCTTCGGTGCTTCGGTCATTCGAATCAATCGATACGTATCAAAATTTTGTTTGTTGGGCTTGCCATCCTTAAAGGTCAATGACCCAAACAGGGCATTTCCAATTCCGTCCACTACAGCACCTTCCAAGAGATTTTTTGCTGCATCGGGATTGATTACAATGCCACAATCCACTGCGCAATACACTTTTTGAACTTGAGGTTTGCCGTCTTCCATCACCAAATCCAAAACTTGGGCCGCGTAGGAATTATGACAGAAGTATGCCGCTACTCCACGAAACACCCCGGGCTTTTCTTCGTCCCAGTTGGACTTTTCCCTGACCAATTCCAAAACGCCTTTGTAGCGAGCGGGGTCGTACTCGTTTCCTTCGCCCACAGGGTCATTTTCCGCCCTACTTAACAATTCCAATCTAAATTCGATGGGGTCCTTGCCCATTTTCTCGGCCAACTCATCCAAAAAGGATTGTTCGGCACAAGCCATGAAATTGGAACTTGGCGCCCTAAATGACCCTACCGTTATATTGGAGGGAATCACCCAACTTTCTGCCACATAATTATCCAAGGTCCCAGCTGGAAATCGATTGGCATACAAGGGGCTTTCTGGAATTCCACCTGCGTTGATATGTAATCCCGTCAAGTTATTGTTGGTATCCAGTGCCGCCTTGTAGGTAGCTCGGTAGGTTGGTCTATAAATTCCCGAGGTCATATCGTCCTCCCGGGTGTACACCAATTTTACGGGTGCTTTCATGCGTTGGGAAATAATCCCTGCCTCAACCAACCAATGCGCATACGACCTACGGCCATAACCACCCCCCAATCGGGTCATTTGAATGTCAATATTTTCCAAAGGGATGCCCAAACGTGCCGATAGCGTCTTTTCCGTAAATTCCGGTTTCTGCAAGGGCCCCGCAAGCTCTGCTCGATCCTCTTTTACATCTGCAAAAAAGTTCATGGGTTCCATGCAATTATGAACCAGAAAGGGTGCGGTATACGAACGTTCCAAAACTTGTGATGCATTGCGCAATGCGCTTTCAGGGTCTCCATCCTTTCTTTCCACGCTCCCTTTTTGTTGGGACATTTCTTCCATCTTTTTGGAGTGTTCATCGGTGCTCTCTAGTCCCGCAGGGAAAAACAGGGTTTGTTCGGTTCCAAATCGGTCTCTGGTAACCGTTAGATCAGAATTGGGTTCCCATTCCACATTGGGTTCAAGTGCTTTCTTGGCATTCATCACCTGCCATGTGGAATCTCCCACGACCACAACCAGGTCCAAAAAGGAGTTGGTATCAAAAAACTGCCATTTGTAGTCTTCGGGATAGGTTGTAATGGAAAAGACATCCCTGATTCCGGGCATATCTTTTATGGAAGAGGCATCAAAATCTTTCAACTTCAACCCAAATGCAGGGGGATGAATAATCATGGCTATCAACATTCCTTCTTTTTGATGGTCCATACCGAACAAGGGTTTCCCCGTCACAATTTTTTTTGCATCGACATTTTTTTGGGAAGTCCCAATTAGGGTAAACTCCTCTATATTTTTTAAAGGAACCATCTCCGGAACAGGTAGTTTGGATGCGGCGGTGGCCAATTCCCCATACCCAGTCTTTTTGCCACTTTCTGAATGGAAAATTTCACCTTTTTGGGCGGTCAGTTCTTCCATGGGCACCTCCCAAAGCTCAGAAGCGGCTTGCATCAACATGTATTTTGCCGAAGCGCCTGCTTGCCTAAGGCGTTGCCAGCTTTGACGAATGGCCTGACTTCCGCCAATGAATTGACGGGTGTACTTATCGGTGTCCAACGGAGCTTGTTCCACAATAACCAAATCCCAATCCGCATCCAGTTCATCGGCCACGATCATGGGCATGGATGTCTTTACGTTTTGGCCCCCTTCCGGGTTGGGCGACATAATGGTGATCATACCATTTTCAGCTATTTTAATGTAGCCATTGACTTCCACCCAATCTTCGGGCATAGTACCTTCCAATCCTTTGGTCTTATCCTTACAGGATAACACCCAACTAAACCCCAACAGCATCCCTCCACTGGCCAAGGTTGATGATTTTAAAAAAAGGCGTCTATCCATTTGGGTTTTCATGTCTGTTGGTGTTGAAATTGAACTTTATTGCTGAAATCAATTTAAAAAAATTGTATTCCTTTAAAATTACGAATTAGATTTCTAATAAACCGTCATTCTAATTTCAACATGAAAATACAGGGAGAATAATTACGGTGCTGAAAACGTTATAAAAAACATAAAAGCCCGTAAAATTGGGATTTACGGCTTGTATGACTTATCTTTGTCCCGATGAAAATCAAGCTCCACGAGAGAAAAAACTGTAGGATTCTAAGTTTTACCTATCTGGTATTTCGTAACCAACCGGATAAATTCATTCCGCCTACCTTTTAATTTCTGCCTCTGACCAAGGTTTCTCTTGCAATGCGCAATCTTGAAAAAACAACGCTTTTCAAGATATGGCAAAAGCCCTATTTGTAACCATAAAAACCCTAATATCATTCTATCGCAAAACATAAGCATGGTAATCAAAACCTACGATGCCTATACCAGACTTTCAACCATGGAAGCCACACGTTTCACCAACTTTCTTTTTGAGCACCAAGAAGGAAGAAAGGCCACAAAACAGGCCATACGAAAAGCCATTCAGTACTCCACGAAGGAGATACCTGGATTGGGCGGTTATGTGTTCTCCATGGAAGACAAGGACAACATCCTTGCCTTGGCCGTGGTGAACAAAACAGGGATGGGGGATTATATCCCGGAAAACTTTATGGTCTTTTTTGTTGTGCACCGCGAGTTTAGAAACCAAGGTATTGAGGAAAAGTTATTGGATTATACCCTGCAGTATTGCAAAGGAGATGTTGCCATCCATATAACCGGCGAAAACCAATGCCCCAACAAACAATTTTTTGAAGAATACGGGTTCAGCGAAACCCATACAGAAATGAGATTGAACAGATAAAACAAAATATGCTCAAAATTGAAGTAAAACCTGGCGAAAGTATAGAAAGAGCCCTAAAACGCTATAAAAGAAAATATAGGAACACCAAGCGTTTGGACGAAATCCGCGACCGCCAGGAGTACACAAAAAAATCAGTAGAACGAAGAAAAACACTAAAAAAAGCACAATACAAAGAAAAATACCTTAACGAAAGGGAAAACGAATAGTCTTAAACACCATTACATTAACAACAAAATGAAACTTTTAAAGATTAAAAGGGAAACCAAGTATGAAAAACGCTATAGCGTCAAAATGGGAGAACTTACCACCCAGGTCACGTACATTAAAAGATACATCTTGGGGCTTCCCATACGCACTCTGCACAAGTATAGGGAAACCTACTATGGTAAGGTAAAAGACTGCAAGGACTGTAACATATCCATCTAAAATAATCATATAACCTTTTTTAATCCAAACAATGAAAGTATTGGTAATTGGCGCAGGTAACATGGGACTTACCTATGCCACAGGTATGTCCAAATCCAAATTGTTGAAGAAACGCAACATCATGGTACTGGACAAGTCAAAAGAAAAATTGGAAGAAGTAGGAAAAATTGCCTATTTCGACGCCATTGATAAGATCGAAGACTGTGTTCCACAAGCAGACATCATCTTTTTGGCAGTAAAACCCTATCATGCCGAGGAACTTTTCCAACGCATGAAAAAATTGGTAAACCCGGAACAATTGTTCATTTCCATAATGGCGGGAGTCACCATAAACTATATTCAAGAAGCTTTGGGAATCAAAAAAGTGGTAAGGGCCATGCCCAACTTGCCGGCACAGGTCGGTATGGGGCTAACAAGCTATGTTTCTGCCGAAGAAGTATCCCGTTTGGAGCTTTTTATGGTGGAAGGCCTATTGGACACCACAGGAAAATCACTCCGGGTAAAAAATGAAAAGTTCATTGATGCATCCACGGGAATTTCTGGAAGTGGTCCGGCATACGTTTTCTATTTTATGCAGAGCATGATGGAAGCCGCCCTGCAAATGGGATTCTCCGAAAATGTCTCCAAAGTATTGGTGAGCCAAACCTTTACCGGTGCGGTGGAGTTGTTCAACCAGAACAACCTAAATCCCGATACCTGGATGGAAATGGTGGCCTCCAAAGGAGGAACAACCAGGGCCGCCTTGGATTCCATGGAAGACAACAATGTAAACGAATTAATCAAAGAAGCCGCCTTTGCAGCATTTGGCAGAGCTGTGGAACTGGGCGAAGAATACTAAATCATGTATAAAGAACTCGTGGTCATCAAAGTAGGTACAAATGTGATGACTAATAAAGACAACAGAATTGTAAAGCCTGTGCTCAACAATTTGGTACAGCAAATAGCAGAGCTATATGAGCGCGACATCATGACCATTTTGGTCTCCTCCGGATCGGTAATTGCCGGTAAGGAGGTGCTGGGAAAAGCAAAGATCAAAGACAAAACCCAACGCAGGCAAGTGTATTCTGCCATTGGGCAGCCCAGAATGATGAGAAAATATTACAACATTTTTAGCGATTTCGGGATGAAATGTGCCCAGGTACTTCCCACAAAAAGGGATTTTAACCCTGGGGTGCACCGTGACAATATGATCAATTGCATTGAGGGACTCCTTTCCGAAGGAGTAATACCGATAGCCAATGAGGATGATGCCGTTTCCGTATCCATGTCCATGTTTTCGGACAACGATGAACTGGCAACCCTGTTGGCCCAATTAATGAGAGCCGACAAATTGATCCTGATGACGGACATTGACGGCCTTTACGATGGACATCCCGATAAAGAGGAGTCCAAAGTAATTGACAAGGTTGAGCCAAAGGAAGATCTGGACAAGTATATTGAAGAAGGAAACAAACAAGAAGGTGAAGGCCGTGGAGGAATGGGCTCCAAATTGAGCTACGCCCAAAAAGCCGCCGCCGATAACATTCCATCCTACATTGTTAACGGTAAGCGGGATAACGTAATCCTAGATGTTATTGACGGAAAAAACGTAGGAACAAAAGTTTCAAAACCAGAGTAATGAAGTTATTAAAAACAGATTTAAAAAATAAAGTATTACAAGATATGGAGCGAATCCTCGATGAAAATCGAGAAGAATTGCTCCAAGCAAATAAAAAAGATTTAGACGCATTTAACCGCGACGATCAGGCTTTGTACGATCGTTTGGTCGTGGACCAAAAGAAAGTGGACCAAATGATCCAGGCCGTAAAAGAGGTTCGCTTGCAGGAGGATCCTGTGAACAAGGAAATCTCCACAAGAGAGCTGGACAACGGTTTAAAGATCATCAACCGTACAGCACCTTTCGGCACCATAATGATCATTTATGAATCGCGTCCGGATGTAACCGTTGAGGCTGCCGTACTAGCTTTCAAGGCCAACAACAAAATATTGTTGAAGGGTGGTAAAGAAGCCTATCACAGTAACAAGGCCCTTGTTAAGTTTTGGCACCAAGCCTTGACCGAAAACGGATTGCCCGAGGATTTTATCCAATTCTTGGAAATGGACCGAACCCAGACACAGGACTTTTTGAGGAATCCGGACCAAGACTTGGATCTTATCGTTCCCCGTGGCGGTGAACGCTTGATCGCTTTTGTGAAAGAACATGCCAAATGTGCGGTTTTGATAAGTGGTAGAGGAAATAACTTCCTATATGTGCACAAGGAAGCGGATTGGGAAAAGAGCTTAAAAGTGATCTTGAACGCAAAAACCCATAAGATTTCGGCCTGTAACGCATTGGACAAAATTTTGATGGATACCCAAATTGATGGCTACGAGGGCAAGCTCAAGGAATTGAAGCAAGTTCTTACCGCCAACAACGTATCCATTTTGGTGGATGAGGAAGTCAAAAAAGTGTTGAAGGATGAGGAAGTCATTCCAGATGCCTCTGTTTGGCAAGAAGAATTTTTGGCCATGAAGTGCGTTATCGGTGCCGTCAACAATATTGACGAGGCCGTGGAGAAAATCAACAAAAACTCTGGCGGTCACTCTGCCTCCATCATGACAGAAAACAATGATGTGGCAAAAATCTTTATGGAAAATGTAGATTGTGCGGCCGTGTACCAAAACGCCTCCACCCGATTCACCGATGGTGGGCAAATGGGTGTAGGTGCCGAGCTGGCCATTAGCACGGACAAATTGCACCACCGAGGGCCATTGGGCCTAAAACAATTGGTCACCAACAAATACTACGTATTTGGTGATGGACAGATCAGGGTGTAAATATTGCATCATATAAAATAAAGAGGTCTAAAAAGCAACAAAAGTTTGAATTTGTCAGGTTTAGTCCTTCGACTTCGCTCAGGATAAACTTAAGTCGAAACCCATTGATTATCAGCATTTTTTAGGTTCTCGACTGCGCCTGTCTGCCGACAAAGGCAGGCTCGAACTGACAGATAACGAGCTTTTTAGACACCCCTCTTTTTTGTGTAACGACAGTATTAAAATCCCATCCATCTAGCCTAAAGGCCCAAAACCTTGATTTATTGATAAATTTAGCCTCTTTTATTGGTCAATTTTTAAGAAATTATCTAGATTTAGTATTCTAAACATATTACCATGGGAAAATTTGAGATTAAAACAGATAAATCTGGCAAGTTCAGGTTTAATTTAAAAGCTGGGAACGGCCAAGTAATTTTAAGCAGTCAGGGATATTCCTCCAAAGCTGCCTGCGAAAATGGCATCGAGTCAGTGAGAACACATTCACAGGACGATGGGAATTTTGAAAGAAACACTGCAAAGGACGGAAGCCCTTATTTTAACCTAAAAGCATCCAACGGGCAGGTTATTGGAAACAGCGAGATGTATTCCAGCGATTCGGCCATGGAAAATGGTGTTGCTTCCGTGAAAAAAAATGCTCCAGGTGCTTCGGTCGAAGAGATTTCTTCCTAGCCACAAAAAATATTTTTTCGAATACTGAAAAAGGCAGCTCAAATGAGCTGCCTTTTTTATTCCATGATCATTTATGGCCATGTTTATCCACCCCATTTTTTTTAACCACCAAACCAAATTGCCCATTCGTTAGTTGAAATGGGGCATTCATAAGCTGGCCTATCTTAAAAATAAAAATACAACTTATGTTTGTTGTGCAATTACGCGTTAAAACATATTGAAAAGCAAGATCAATTTTAACGCATGCACATATAGCAATGCACTTTTTAAGACTGTTGGTCATAAAAGTGTTTAGTTTAGTTGAGGTTTCCGTTACGCCAAGGAACTATAATGGTTCCTTGGTCGTAATGGTTTTTTATTTTTAAACCTCTCCTCTCCTGCCCATTTCACATGCAGGGATTCTTTGCGTTAAAAACAAAATAAGCTAAAGCTCCTTTTTTTGGCTTTATGTGAATGAAGTATTTTCTTACACGCAAAAGGCTCTTTTACCTTCATTAAAAAAACTGTGGTGAACCCAGCTTTTTGATTTATCAATTGAAAGGGTGCATTCGTTCATTTCCATATAAGCCCCATACATATTTCTATTCTCTTTGTACAACGCTAATCCCGTAAAGATCTAGCTGCAAATCAACTTTATAAAAAATTAGAAAAATGAATTCAAGAATGATTTTGATGGGAATCTTACTCATCGTGACCATCGGCACAAGTCATGCCCAATCCTATATTGGTTTATTGGAGGACAACTACAATGGGGTGCATGGTATTATTTCCAACCCAGCTAACATTGCCGATTCTAAACTTAAAACGGACATAAACCTTTTTGGAGCAAGCTCGTTTGTTGGGAACAACTATGTTGCTTTTAACCTTGGTGATGCTTTTAGTGATATGAGCAATGCATTTGACAATGCTGCCACCTTTCCTTCCAAGAGCAATTTTATAGGATGGAACATTGATGTGCTTGGTCCTTCTGTAATGCTTAGTCTCAGCAAAAAACACTCTTTTTCCTTTTTTACCAGGGCCAGGGCTTTTTTCAACCTAAATGATGCCAATGGAGAACTTTTGGACAAAGAAGGAGGGTTTGATGAATCTGAGGATTTCTTTTTGGACGAAGGAAATATCTCGGGGGCCTTTAATCTTTGGGCTGAAATAGGTGCTACTTACGCCAGGGTGCTTTTGGACAATGAACAACATTTCATAAAGGGAGGACTCTCTTTAAAGTACATACAGGGTATGGGTAATGTTTACATACATGGCTCGGACATCACTGTGGATTATGATTCAGGTTCACGCCAGGTTGCCACTACCGGACTATTTAATTATGGCAATACAGCCAGTCTGGATGATGAGGGCAATGGTGGTAACTATTTCGATTTTAATGGAGGAGCAGGCATTGGCACGGATATAGGGTTTGTTTATGAGTGGAGGCCTGAATATGCCAAATACACCAAAAAAGACGTCAATGGAAATCCCATTGTGGACCGAGGTACCAATAAATACAAGTTAAAGTTCGGTGCCTCTATCACAGATATTGGTAAAATTAATGATGTAAGTGGTGTTGATCGCTTCTATGACCTTAATGAAACCCAAGACATTGATAATTTTGACGGTGATGTATTGGAAGAAGCCCTTTTGGACAACTTTCACCTGATATCAGAAACCGAATCTGTTAGTGTCACCTTGCCCACTGCGCTCCACACCAATGTAGATTGGAATATCACTTCCAGATTATATCTCAACCTGAATGCAGACATGCCCCTTACATCCAAAGAAAAAATCAACACCAATAGGGTGTTGAACCAATTCAGGCTTACCCCTAGGTTCGAGAGCACTTGGCTTGGAATTTATTCTCCTTTAAGTATTCTCGAAGGAGCAGGCTTCCAATGGGGAGCAGGACTCAGGTTGGGGCCAATATACTTAGGGTCTGGATCTATTATTTCAGCCATAGCCGGTAAGAACACGAAGGCCATTGATGTATTTGCCGGTCTTAAAATTCCTGTGTATCAAAATAGGCTGAAAGATAAGGACAACGATGGCATAATCAATCAAGAAGATCAATGCCCAGAGGTTGCTGGTCCAATCGAAAACAAAGGCTGTCCTTGGAAAGATACTGATGGAGATGGCATTTTGGACAAAGACGATGATTGCCCCAATGAAGCAGGCCCAACAGAAAACAAGGGTTGCCCTTGGAAAGACACCGATGGTGATGCCGTATTGGACAAAGATGATCACTGCCCCACCGAAGTAGGGTTAAAAGAATACAATGGCTGTCCGGATACAGATGGGGATGGCATCATAGACGGTGATGATCGCTGTCCGGCTACTCCCGGAAGTATAGAACATAAAGGTTGCCCTGACACTGATGGTGACACCCTTGCGGATATTGATGACGAATGCCCCGATATAGCTGGTCCAGTAAGCAATAATGGTTGCCCAGAAGTAACCCAGGAAGTCCAAAAACAATTGAACGACTACGCCCGTACCATACTTTTTGATACCGGAAAGGCCACCATCAAATCAGAATCCCTTTCAACCATGGTGGATATCATCCAAATCTTGAATGAATATCCCAATGCCAAATTTACTGTGGAAGGCCATACCGATAGCGTGGGAAGCAGTGAAAGTAACCAAAGACTGTCCGAAGCCAGGGCAAACTCGGTCCGGGATTTCTTGATCAATGAGGGCATTGCCTCAGATAGGTTGTCTGCCATTGGTTTTGGAGAAGAAAAACCGATAGCTACCAATTCAACACGAATTGGAAGACAACAGAACAGAAGAGTGGAGATCAACCTAATCAAATAGCTATCCTGTCCATAATTCAATTAAGAATGTAAGGTTTGGTGTAACTCGTGTATTCTTAAAAAAGCAGTGATAGTTTGCCGCCAAGAAAAATCTTGGCGGCTTTTTTTGGTCTTCTCTATACTCCAAAAGAAAGTGAAACATCAAGAATAAACTATAGTACAACTTCCTTGTAAAAACTCAAAATGTCCCTATTTGGAATTTTCGCCATAAATCCATATACGCCTTTCGTCAATTCTAACCTCACATAGGTTAATTGGCTCCATAATATATAAGGTAGGTATAGTACTTTAAATCTATGTTAACATAAAGCCATGTATTTCTTTCCCAAAAATATGTGGCAAAACCTACTTGCTTATGACTAGATTTTTACACTTCCCGACTACGGACAAATCCAATATGAAAACAGAACTTCCAAATGTTCGTTTTTATTTATCGCTAAACAAGCCCTTGTCGATTCTTGGTTTATTGATCATTCTGCTGCACAGTACTTCAACCATAGGCCAGCAAGTAGACACATGGTTCAGAGCGGGAAAAGGAATTAATTCACCTACTAATGGCATTGGGTTGTCTAACCCTAACCCGATAACAACATTGGGACAAGATGGAGATCAAGTCACTGCTTGGTATGATATCGTATATTACTCTGAACAGAATGCTGTCCCCCATCCAGACCCTTTGGATTATTCGTTACCCTATCCTGACGGTTTCGATTATCCCTTTCCCAACAGCGGTGCAAACCCCCTTTATCTGGAACCCATTGGATCAATTCCTGGGTTGCCCACAGTAAGGAGGAATGCTACGGATAACATAAACTTTAATCCAGTGGTTAATTTTGATGGTTCTGGAGATGGCCAGGCATTACACTTTAGATCTAACTCACGTGGTGATGTAACCGTTTTCGTGGTCTTCAAAGCACTTGGTGCAGGCAATAGTACCGAAACCCAAAGGCTGCTTTTTGGTGGTGATGTAGACCAACACCATCTATCTTTCAATCCAGATGATTGGACAACGAATCTATCATTGGGTATGGCCCAAAACAACCATTTTTCAGTAGGAAGGTCATGGGAAGGCAATGGTGCTGGAAATTTTTACGAAGGTTCCATAGACCTTCTGGGTGAGCCTGCCATAGGTGCTTTTACGCGAGAAGCAGGTGTCGACTCTGAAACATTTAATACACATGTCAACGGTCTGGCTGATTTGTCCCAAATGGTGAACGACCCATTGGCAGACAATGATTTGTTCTATTTCAATAAATTGGGCAAGCATTTCAACAGCAATGACCCCAACAGAAATCTAACAGGAGATATTGCAGAGGTGATTTTGGCAGATTTTCCAATGTCTGACAATCTAAGGCAACGAGTTGAATCTTATCTAGCCATTAAATACGGTATCACCTTGAATGCTGCAGGTCAGTTAGGAAGTATTACTGGAAACGACACATATAATTACCTAGCTGCAGACGGAACTACAATATGGACAGTAGACCCCACATATAGTTTTGATATTGCAGGGTTAGGTAAAGACAGGTATAAAGACGTCTTAAATTCACTTAGCTTGAGATATGACCTTGACCAGAGAATATCCAAAAGTGTCAATACAGAGGCCATCGTTACAATGTCCACCAACTCAGATTTCTCCACTGACAACTTGGATTTTACCAGAACCGAGATCGATGCACAGATAACTGGGGCTATAGATCCTTATGAACATAATTATTTACTATGGGGCAATGACCATGCCAGTTTAAATGTTACCAATGTAGAATTACCAAGTCCAAATACCTCCGTCATCGAAAGAATCTCTAGGGAATGGCGAATACAGAAAACGTTTTCTGTCGGGGTTGACCCTATTGATAATGTTAGCTTAAGAGTTGATTTATCAGGTTCAGATATCCCACTCACTGATTCATGTGCCCTCTATTTAATGATAGACACCGATGGAGATGGGGATTTCACTACTGGGCCAATTACCTACATCAATGCCACAAGCGTTATTGGCACTGATGTCTTTTTTGATAATGTCACTTTTGAACATCAAGATGTATTCACTATTGGCCATGGCGATCTGGTACCTCCTACCGCAAGCAATCCGACCACAATAGTGGTATGTGATACTGTTCCCGCACCAGACCCAAATGTGGTTACCGATGAAGCGGATAATTGTGCCGTGGACACCGTTGAACATATAGTAGGTGATGTATCAGATAACAATTCCAATCCAGAGACCATTACACGTACCTATAGAGTAACAGATACCTCAGGTAATTTTATTGAGGTAACACATACAATAGAAGTATATACATCCCCTGATGCCGGCACCCCAACAGACCTGGACATCTGCGAGGGGGACAACATCACATACGACCTGAACGCACAGCTCGCCGGGGAGGACAGCGGCGGCACATGGACCGACGTGAACGATGCCTTCGGCAATGGCGCAAACTCTGTCGTGGGAAACCCCGCCAATATGAACTTCTCCACAATATTCCCCGGAAGCTATGACTTCAGTTATACCGTTACTGCCACCCCGCCTTGTACTGATGCCACTGCAACCGTGACCGTGACCATCACCGACCAGCCCGATGCAGGGACCGACGGCAGCACCAACATCTGTGAGGGGACCGCCCTATCCGAAGCAGACCTTTTCGCACTGCTGGGGGGAAC
>MRWG01000369.1_pt1 | contig 60938 bp, 69 predicted proteins | sample 1013341 | NCBI WGS metagenome assembly MRWG01 (sample SAMN06117577, study PRJNA244670) | biofilm metagenome | biome: Water; feature: Cathode Biofilm; material: Biofilm; isolation source: microbial consortium enriched at the cathode of a solar microbial fuel cell | place: USA: District of Columbia ...
CTCTGGCTCTGGCTCTGGCTCTGGCTCTGGCTCTGGCTCTGGCTCTGGCTCTGGCTCTGGCTCTGGCTCTGGCGGGAGTATCGGTGGAAGCTCGACGATGTCCACCTCCAAAACCACGGGCTCAGGAGGCGGGGGAAGCTTATGTCCGAAGGCGATGGCAAAGAGAAACAGGATCAGGCCATTGAGGCCCAATGATCCCGCCACGAAGGGAAGGCGCTCGCGCGCGAACTCTTTCCAGGCTCCACCCATGGGCCAAAGCCCTAGCAGCCAGCCCTTAACGGCCTCAGTTACTTTTCGTACAGCTTGCGCCGTGCCGCCTATAGCGCCAACTCCAGCCGGCCATTGACCAATGCGGTGTAGTCATTGACCAGCGTTTCGGAGATCTGGCCCGGCTTGTAGACATGTTCGCCAATCTCGGCGACCGGCGTGATTTCCGCTGCGCTGCCAGTGATGAAGCATTCCGAGAAGGTCGACAGCTCATCCGGGAAGATCGCCCGTTCGATCACTTCGATGCCGCGCTCCCTGGCCAGCTTGATCGCCGTTTGGCGAGTCAGGCCATTGAGGAAGCAATCCGGGGTCGGCGTATGCAGGGCACCATCGCGCACGAAAAAGATGTTGGCTCCGGTCGCCTCAGCCACCTGACCGCGATAATCGAGCATCAGGGCGTCGGCATAGCCATCGCGCTCTGCGGCATGCTTGGACAGGGTGCAGATCATGTAGAGGCCAGCGGCCTTGGCATGGCAGGGCGCGGTGTCCGGGGCCGGACGGCGCCACTTGGCATGTGTCAGGCGGATGCCCTTCATCTTGTCGGCAAAATAGTCGCCCCAATGCCAGACCGCGACCGCGAGATGGATCGTGTTGTTCTGGGCTGACACGCCCATCATCTCAGACCCGCGCCAGGCCAGTGCGCGCACATAGGCGCTCTCGAGACCCGATTTCGCCAGCGCCTCGGTCTTGGCCTGTTCGACCTGATCAACAGAAAACGGGATTTTGAACCCCATGATCTCCGCTGAATTGTGCAGGCGCTTGGAATGGTCCAGCGAACGGAAGATCTTGCCGCTATATGCCCGCTCACCTTCAAAGACGGAGGACGCATAGTGAAGCGCATGCGTCAGGACGTGGACTTTGCTGTCCCGCCACGGCACGAATTCCCCATCCATCCAGATATAACCGTCACGGTCGTCATAAGCAGACATAATAGTTCAGCGCTCCTCGCTTGCACTTATAGCATTTTCGCGTTCATTTCAGAACATGGCCCCTGACGTCAACCTGAATAGACCTTTCGATCCACGCCTTTTCCTTATGGATCAGGAGCTTGATAGAGGTGTCGGACTCCTGCTGGCAGGAAGCGCCGAACTGATGAGAGCCGCAGAAGAGGCACGGCACAAGGCAGGGCTAAGCAAGCCAGAACTGCAAATACTCATGGCTGTCCGCTACTCACCCGGTCAAGCCGTGGGCGAACTGCGCGATGCGTTGAGCATGACAGTACCAACTTTCGCCCGCATCATCGGCGAATTGGACAAGCGCGGCCTGATCGAGCGCGAGCGTGAACAGGCAAGCGACAAGCGCCGGCGCACGCTGAACCTGTCGGATGCGGGCACCACGCTGACCACCCAGATCACGATCGTATTGCGCGAGCGGCTGCGCCTGGCCTATCGCGCCGCTGGCCCGGATGCGGTTGAAGGGGCGCGCAAAGTGATGGATGCGCTCGTCAAATGAACCAGGACACCGCTCATATTCTCGTCGTCGATGACGATGACCGCATTCGCGACCTGCTGAAGCGATATCTCACACGTGAAGGGTATCGCGTAACCTCGGCGTCCGGAGCGGACGGCGCGCGCAAGATGATGTCATCAATGGAGTTTGATCTCGCCATTCTGGACATAATGATGCCGGGTGAAGATGGTCTGTCGCTGCTGAAATCCATGCGGGAGGGCCGCAATCGGGAAACGCCCGTCATGCTGCTGACCGCCAAAGGTGAAGCGTCCAACCGGATCGAAGGGCTGAAGCATGGCGCAGACGACTATCTCGCCAAGCCGTTCGAGCCGGAGGAGCTATCCTTGCGCTGCGCCGCCATCCTGCGCCGATCGCACAAGGCCGAGCCGCCCGAAGAAGTCGAAATGTCCGGCATGGTATTCAATGCAGAACGCGGCGAGTTGAAAGAGGGCGATACGCGCATCCGTCTCACCGAGGCCGAATTGCAATTGCTGACGGTATTGGCCTCAAATCCGGGCGAGCCGGTGAGCCGTGAGGAGCTGGCCTCCCTGACTTCAGCGGGGATGGAGCGCTCTGTCGATGTGCAGGTGACGCGCCTGCGCCGCAAGATCGAACCTAATCCGAAAGAGCCGATTCATATCCAGACCGTGCGAGGCGTCGGATATCGCCTCATGCCGGACTGAGCCGATGCTGCGCCTGAGGGATATCACACCGCGCGGACTGTATGCCCGCAGCATGTTGATGGTAATCGCGCCGGTTGTGCTGATCCTGTCGCTCATGTCGTGGTATTATTACGACAGCCATATTGCGGAGGTGAACCGCAAGCTCGCCCAATCCATCGCGCGCGATGCGAGCCTCGTCCAGGCATATTGCGACCGCCGCGAGGAGTCCGTGCTGGACCGCCGGACCATAGATGAGCGCCTGGACCTGACCTTCACCTGCGACAGCGACTCAGCCAGCCTCGACCGCCGAAGCTATGTTGAGGTTTTCTCCTATAGCGGCACGCTGGACAAAGAGCTGGAGACCCGGCTTGGCGTACCGGTGGAGACGGCATTGAACCCCCAGGACTCAATGCTGCATCTCCGCTTCGCGTCGGGGCCCCGCACAGTTGAAATCATTGTCGAGCGCAAACGTGTGCTCGCCGCCAATACCCACATCTTTATTGTCTGGGTGATCCTGTTCTCCCTGTTCATGGTTGCACTGGCCATCGGCTTCCTGAACCAGCAGGTGCGCTCGATCCTGAGCTTGTCAAAGGCCGCGCGAGCGTTCGGTCGTGGCCGGGATGTGCCGGACTTCCGCCCGTCTGGCGCCAACGAAGTGCGCGAGGCGGCCCGGGCGGTAATCGACATGAAGAACCGGCTGACCGCCTTTGCGGAACAGCGCACCGCCATGTTGGCCGGGGTCAGCCATGATCTGCGCACGCCGCTCACCCGGCTGAAGCTGGCGCTGGCCATGATGGACGAGACCGATGACATCAGAGCCGCGCGGGCCGATCTTGATGACATGTCCATGATGCTGGACGAATATCTCACCTTTGCGCGCGGCGAAGAAGGCGATGAGCCGAGCGATTTTGACCTTGCCGAACTCTTGCGCGACGCCGCCGCGGGCTTTGGCCCGCACATTACCGTAACCGGACCCGATCATGTACAGGTCAATGGCCGTCGCTTGGCACTCAAGCGCGCTGTGACAAATTTGATCTCCAATGCGACAAAATTCGCGACCGCCACACAAATCACTCTTGTGAACGGTCCGCATGCGGCCGATATACACGTCGATGACAATGGACCGGGCATTATCCCGGAGCTGCGCGAGGATGCTTTCCGCCCTTTCATGCGGCTGGATGAGGCCCGCACCCAGAATACACCGGGCACAGGGCTCGGATTGACCCTCGCCCGAGATACGGCGCGCGCGCATGGCGGAGATCTTCGCCTCAGCGACAGCCCTCTCGGTGGCCTGCGGGCCAGCCTGCGCCTGCCCCATTGAACCTTATCCCTCCAGAGACATTCCTTCGCCATGAGCAATAGCAAAGCAAAACTGATCATCCGCAATGCAACGCCGGATGATATCCCCGGTCTTCAGGGCCTCTCGGCGCGCGTTTATGGCGAGGGCGAAGAGTATTCCCGCGACCACCTCATGGCGCAGATCAACCGGTTTCCGGATGGGCAGTTCATCGCTGAATATGAAGGCCAGATTGTTGGCCATTGCGCCACCTTCATGATCGCGTCCGAACATGCCTTTGGTCCGCACACATGGATGCAGATTACGGGCGGCGGATATGCCGCCCGTCACGACCCCGAAGGGGATGTGCTCTACGGCATGGATGTCGCGGTCGACCCGGCGTTCCGTCGCTTGCGCATTGGCCAGCGTTTCTACAAGGCACGGCGCGAACTATGCCAGTGGCTGGAGCTGAAAGGTATCGTATTTGCCGGTCGGATGCCCGGCTATGCTCGCCGCGCCAAACAATATCCCAACCCGGAAGACTATGTGAAGGCGGTCCGCGAATCCAAGCTCCGCGATCCGGTTATCACGTTCCAGCTGAATCAGGGGTATGAGCCGCTCGGCGTACTGCGCCATTACCTGCCGGAAGATATCGACTCCATGGGACATGCCACGCACATGTTCTGGGAGAACCCACTGGCGCAGGAGAAGATCCAGACCAATACGAGCTTTGGCGACACGTCCCTGCCCGAACGGGTGCGGATCGCCACGGTCCAGTTCCAGATGCGCCGGATCACTTCCATCGACGAGTTTGAAGGACAGGTCGAATACTGGGTCGATATCGCGTCAGACTATCAATCCGACTTCGTAGTCTTCCCGGAAATGCTGACACTGCAATTGCTGTCGCTGTCTGAACGCCCGCTCGGCCCCGTCGATGCGATCTCTCAGATATCTGACTATACGCCGCGTTTCGTTCAGTTCATGGAGAAGCTGGCAGTTTCCTACAACATCAACATCATTGGCGGAACGCATCCGAGCCAGATGGCGAATGGCGAAATTCTCAATGTCTGCCACGTCTTCCTGCGCGACGGCTCGGTCCATACCCAGCAGAAGCTGCACCCGACCCCGTCCGAGCGCCATTGGTGGAACATTCAGGGCGGTCGTGGAAACTCCGTGATCCAGACCGACTGTGGCCCGATAGGCGTGATGATCTGTTATGACAGTGAGTTCCCCGAAATTGCGCGCCACCTTGTCGACCAGGGCGCGCTGATGCTGTTCGTGCCCTTCTGTACCGACGAGCGGCGCGGCTATTTGCGGGTGCGGTATTGCTGTCAGGCCCGTGCGGTCGAGAACCAGTGCTATGTCACCATGTCCGGGGTTGTGGGCAACCTCCCGAATGTCGAGAACATGGACATTCACTATGCGGAGAGCTGTATCCTGACGCCATCCGACTTCCCCTTCTCACGCGACGGCGTGGCGGCAGATACGGCCCCGAATACGGAAACGATTGCGCTGGCCGACCTGTCCATTTCAGACCTGCTCACAGCTCGTCAATCCGGCGCGGTACAGAACCTCAAGGATCGCCGACTGGACCTTTATCAGGTGGCCTGGAAGAAGAACTAGGTTTCTTCTATCAACTGGACGCCCTGATTGCGGACATTTCCCACGGCAGGATTTACAGGCCATGCGTGCATGTCCTCGGTTGGGAATGGTTCGTAGAGGTGTTCCACCTTGCGATTGTCAGCATCCAGCCATGTCCGATAGTCCGACGGATGAAGGATGACCGGCATGCGTGTGTGCAGCCCCGCCATCAGGTCGTTGGGCTTGGTGGTCAGGATGGTGAATGTGTCGATCTCGGACCCGTCGATCATGGCGCGGTCCCATAACCCTGCAAAGCAAAACCATCGCCGGTTTCGCAGGCCGATAGCAAAGGGTTGCTTCTTGCCCTTCGAGCCTGTCCATTCATAGAAGCCGCTGGCCGGAACAAGACAGCGATGATGCCGGAAAGGCCCGCGAAACGTGTTGGACGCTTCAAGACCTTCGCTGCGCGCATTGAACGTCGAGAATTTCTTCTCGCTCAACGGCTTTTTCCACCAGCTGGGAACCAGTCCCCACATGGCCGGAGCCATCTGGATGGCGTGACGCGGCACATCCTCGCCTTCCGGCGCCATGCGGATGATGGGCACATACTGGGTGGGCGCAATATTGTACGCAGGCTCCGGCGGCTGGATGCCGTTCGGGTGAATCAGATTCAGCGCATTGTGGTATTCCTCCCACGTTACGCCATGCCGGAAGAATCGTCCGCACATACGCTAAGGCTCGAAGACTGCGGAACGGTCACGGCCCAGATCATAAGCGACGTGGTGCTTCAGTTTTTCTGTGAGCTCGATGGCGTCGCCTGCCAGTTGGTCTGGATGAATCATCTGGCCGAACGTCATACGCACTTGCGCGCCGCGCTTGTTCAGCAGCTCGTGAAACAGGGTGATGTCACGCAATTCCGGGTTCAGCTCGCTGAGAAAGTAAAAGAGCCTCGAATTCCACGCATCGAGATTGAGCGGCAGGACGGGTGTCTTCTGTTTCCGCGCGAGGCCGACCACGGTAGAGAACCAGTCCTTCTCGACCAGCCGCCCGTCTTCCTTCTTTGCAAGCCGCCCCGACGGGAAGATGACAACGCATTTTTCCTCGGCAAAGGCCTGCCCTGCCCGCTTCAGGGTTTCGCGCGTCTTGGCCGGGGTGCGCTTCTCGGCCACCCATTCGACCGGGATGATGACATCCTGAAAGTTCGGATTGACGCGAATGGCATCGGCATTGGCAAAGAATACGATATCCTGCCGAACTTGCTTGAGCAGGTCCCAGACCGCCACACCATCTGCCAAACCGGTTGGATGGTTGGCCGCAATGATAACCCGGCCAGCACTTGGCAGTCTCTCGAGACCGTCGACCTCAAGAGAGAAGTTCAATTGGCGTGAAAGATGATCGAACGAGTCCCGCCCGTTCAGCTGCATGATGGTGTCGGCCATTTCCCGCGCGCGGCGATAGCCGAGCGTCTTGTAGAGAACCGGACGGACAAGCGGCCACGACCAGCTGCCGCGCAGTTTCGGGCAGCGTTCCTCAATCAGCGTATCGACGATATGCTGGTCATTATTTTTTTCTGCATCAAGAAATGCCGATCCTCTCAAAGTAGAGGATTTTGCGATCAGGCTCTCGTCGCTCATGGTGCGTGGGCCACTCCGTTCTCCCTTTATATACATAGGGGTTGGGGCGAATCCCTCAAAGCGGGAACTACAGGGGAATGGCCGTTCGCGCAGGCCACCGGAACGCTGCATTGTGTTGAAATATAAACACTTCGGAAAGTTTCGCTTTACCAAGACGTAAGAGCCACGTGCCATTGTGAACGCCACAGGGGGGTTGGCTTAAGGCTTTCCTTCGCGGGCAAACAAATCGGGAATAGTGTAGATGAAAGTTCTTTGGGTTGAAGATCACGAGCCAGTCAGAGACATGCTGGCGATTGCCGCGGACAAGGCTGCGCGCTCCCGCGTGCAGGTTGACTTGGTCATGGCGCCGACCCTGATGATGGCGGAAGCCCGGTTGCGCCTCGAAAGATTCGATCTCGTCGTGCTCGACCTCGGCCTGCCAGACTCCTTTGACCCGGACATGACCATCGCGCGGGTTGCCAATATGGGCAAATACCGGATTGCAGTCGTCTCTTCGATGGATGTGCGCGACCAGGCTGTTGAGTCTGCCCTGCGCTGTGGCGCGAACATTCATCCGCAAGCTATTTTCAAGGCCACTCTGCCATTCAATCGCTTCATCCAGCGCCCCGATGCGTTTGAAGACTTCCTGATGGACCTGATGCCAGCCGCTGAAACCACGGCCGTCCGCGCGGCCTAATCCATGCGGGCGCTTGCGAAGCGCCCCTTCCCCTTGCTAAGCCGCCTAGGATACGTCCGGGCGGCTTTTTGCTGGGCGACACAGGAAAAAGGCGGCACCCCCGATGATGGAATATCCCGTGACGATCAGCCTGATCGCGGCCAATGTCCTCGTCAGTCTGATTGGCCTGTCAAACCGCGCTTTCTTCGAGGACAACAATTTCTGGATCGCGCCGATCCGGGAGGGCCGCCAATGGTGGCGCTTCGTGACTTCAGCCTTCCTGCATGTGAACAGCACACATTTGCTCATCAACATGTTCGTCCTGTGGCAGTTTGGCGGAGTGCTGGAACGCGAACTTGGCGCAACAACATTCCTGATCATCTATTTCGGATCGTTGTTTGCAGGAAACGCATGGGAATATATCGACAAACGCGACCAGCCCGACTACCGCGCCGTCGGCGCGTCGGGCGCGACGTCCGGTATCGTGCTCGCGTTCAGTGTGCTGGCGCCGTTTGCGGTACTGTACCTGCTTTTCATCTTGCCGATGTGGGCGATTGTTGCGGCAGTTCTGTTTATCTCGGTCAGCTTCTTCCTGTCGCAACGCCCTAATACGATGATCGCACATGGCGCGCATTTGGGCGGCGCCTTGGCCGGTGCGGCGTTGACCTTCCTGCTGGTGCCCGGAGCCTGGAGCGCACTGCTGGCCCAGATCGCCGAGCGGCTGGGTTGACCCGAATGACCACCGTCCTTGAGAAATACAAAGCCCGCATTGAGAGCGGCCAGCTGACGCCGGACCCGGTTCAGGCAACCGCCGCTGCGGCGCTGAACGATCTGGAACACAGACTGGCCAACCGCAAGACCGGCGGCTGGTTCTCGAAAGCCGAAACCGTCACGGGTCTCTATATGTGGGGCGGCGTTGGTCGGGGCAAATCCATGCTGATGGATCTATTCTTCGAGAGTGCACCGGTTGAAGCCCGCCGGCGGGTCCATTTCCATGAATTCATGGCCGAAGTGCATGACCGGCTGGATGCCTGGCGCAAGCTTTCGCAAGACGACCGCAAGCGGTCCGAATGGCGCGTAAAGGGAGCGGGCGACGATCCGATCGCGCCAGTGGCGAAACAGATCGCCTCCGAGGCGAGCCTGCTCTGCTTCGATGAGTTCCAGGTCACCCAGATTGCTGATGCCATGGTTCTGGCCCGCCTGTTCGAGGCACTGTTCGACATGGCAGTCACGGTGGTGGCGACCTCGAACCGCCACCCCAATGATCTCTACAAGGATGGGATCAATCGCCCCCTCTTCCTACCCTTCATCGAGCATCTGAAGGCGCATTGCGAAATTCTGGAACTCGCCTCGGAGCGGGATTACCGCCTTGACCGCCTGATCGAAGCGCCGGTCTGGTATTCGCCATTGGGCCCCGAATCCGAGGCCGCGCTGGACCGGGCCTGGGACCGGCTGACCCTTGGGGCAGAACCACAGCATTGCGTGCTGACGGTGAAAGGCCGCAAACTGGAAGTCCAACGCGAAGCGGCGGGTGTGGCGTGCTTCACCTTCGAGGAATTGTGCGCCCGGCCGCTCGGGTCGCGGGACTATCTGGCCATCGCCGTAAACTTCAACACGGTGATCCTGTCAGGCATTCCGACGCTGGGACCAGAAAACCGCAACGAGGCGGCGCGCTTCGTGGCACTGATCGACGCGCTCTATGAAGCGAAGATCAAATTGGTGGCCAGCGCAGCCGCCGAGCCGGAAAGCCTTTATCCCGAAGGCGATGGCAGTTTCGAGTTCGAACGCACGGCCAGCCGCCTGCATGAAATGCGGTCTACGGATTATTTGTCCGAGGCCCGTGTTGAACTGGAAGCTGACTAGACGCCGCCTGACGCAAGGCGTCTGCAAGGCTGAGTTGGCCAGACAGGTTTTTCGGCGCGCCGAACTTACGCGAGATATAGCGAACCAGAGGGCGTTCCAGGTATAGGTGCGCGACAACGGACGCGATTGTGCACCCGATCACGAACAGGAGCGCCATGATCCAAGGCGGCAGGAATTCCGGCAGATGCAGGAATTTCGCAACCGGCACACCGGCGGTCATCATTGGCATATGCACAAGATAGAGCATGTAGGACGCGTCGCCGACCAAACGAAGGCTGCGCGGAATGCTCAGGCGGCCAGCGGTTTCCATTGCGGCGAGCGCGGCAATGATCGCGCTGGCAGAGGCACCGAACAGGACCGTGCGCACACCAAACCCGATCTCGACGGGGCGATAGATATCGTTGAGCCCCGTCATCAGGAAGACCAGCAAACCGCCGACCAACAGGCCGCGCGCTGCATTCCGTCCCAGATGCTGGAAGGACACCGCCGCCAGACCGCCAAACAGGAAGATCAAATTATAGGGTGAGAACAGGAAGTCCGCCGGGAACAGTACGTCCTGGCTAAATACGGTGAGCGCGCAGGCGGTAAACCACATGCTGAGGATGCCGAGACCGATCCAGCGATGCAGGATAGCGAGGCCGAATATGGCGTAAAACAACATTTCATGTTGCAGGGTCCATGAAACCTGAAGAATCGGAGTGTCTTCCATTGGCACAAGGAAGAGGTTCGGCAGCAATTGCCCAAGACCCGGCATATAGCCAAGTCCGACGGCCGGGATCAGGGCACCGGCCAGGACCATCGGGATGAGAACCAGCCAATAGGCCGGATAGATGCGCGAGACCCGTTTGATCGCGTAGCTATAGGCCTTTTGAGGGGCACCAAAATCCCGACGATGGATGTAAAGCATCAGGAATCCAGACAGGGCGAAGAAGAATTCAACACCCGAATAGCCCATATTCGCTACAGGATGTAGCGCTTCGCCCGTTTCCGCATAAAGCCGCTTTGGCAAGATGAAGATATTGAGGTGATAGAAGACGACCATGAGCGCAGCGATGGCGCGCCCGCCCTGCAGTGATGTCAGATGAGGAAGACGCATGCGCGTGTCCTTTTCGGTATGGCACCCGGGATTTCGGAGCCGCCAGACCGGATTCAGGACCAGCAGCGACAATGCCGTTCGTCCTGTGACAGGCAAATCGTGTACCAGCCCGCCGGAGCGACCTGCGCCTGCAACGCCCGTGAAGGCGCTCGGTGGACAAGATCAGGAATTCGCAAGCGCCCGGGTCAGGTATCCGGGGGAGGCAGGCGCAACTCGGCATCATGCGGGCGAATCATCGGAAATAGCGTTGTTCCGACGCGATGGTCGCCTGCATCATGCGCAGGCGCGGGTTCGGATGCGCTGCCCATCGCGACCTGACAGGCCTTTGAGAGGGTGAACGCCAAAGGGTCAGGCCGCGCGACTGTTGGCGTATCCCCGATTGCCGCGATCCAGACATTCCCTCGCGCATCGCACATGGTGAGGAACGGCGTGCCGCGACCTCTCGTTCGGCGCACATACAGGCGCAGAAGGATGAGCTGCAGCCATATCCAGAAACGGAATGGCTGAAGATGCGGCTTCAATACCGGTGGGGGCGCAAACAGGCTGTCCATCCGCGCAAGTATATGTCCGGCGCATAGAGGCGACGGATACGTTCTCGCGGGCACCCATACTGGCGACAGGCGCAACGAATTCCTTGCGGGACAAGGACGCGATTATGCCCTGAAGAAGGCTGCTTCAGCCCGTCCGCACATTGATATCGGGCGTGGTCATCTCCTGGCAAAGCACGGCCCGACCAATGAGGTAGCCCTGTATGAGATCACAATTGCGCGCGGCGAGCTGTTCGAGTTGCCAGCTGGTTTCCACGCCTTCGGCGCAGCTGATCAGATTCATCTCGCGGCACATCTTCAGACTGCCAGTCAGCACTTTGGGCAGGACACCGGAATCGCTCTTCTTGCCGAGCAGGCTCTTGTCGAGCTTGACCTTCTTGAAGGGCAATTCCTCCAACAGGGAGAGCGAGGAATAGCCGGTGCCAAAGTCATCCAGAGCCAGAGAGACCCCTGCCCCGACAATCTTGCCAAGCACGTGTTTGCTCGTATCGATGTTCCTGAAAAGGACGTTTTCTGTGATTTCGAGTTCGATCCGTTCAGGCGCTATGCCATGGCGACGGAGCGCGTTCAGAAAATGGTCAGCAAATTCCAGCGACGTCAATTGAGAGGGAGAAACGTTGAATGACAGGAAGCTGGTACCCCCGGGCAACCAGCGCAAAGCCTGGTTCAGCATGGACCAGAAGAAACTGTCGATCAGGCCAAGGCGTTCCACTGCCGGCATGAATTGCTTGGGCGAGGGCTGCCGGCTGAGGCCGCTATGCGGCCAGCGCGCAAGCACTTCATAACCGGCAATTGAGTGACTGTGCAAATCCAGAATCGGCTGAACTGCCGGCTGAAAGCAATTGTCCTTGACCGCCCCGATAATGGTCTTGTCGAACTCTTCGGCATCCATATCCGCCATGTCTTCACGGCGATCGAATACCGCAATCCCTCCGCCCTCCGACTTTATCCGGATCATGGCCTTGTCGGCTGCGTACATCAGATTGGCCTTGTCAGCCGCGTCATCCGGAAACGCAGCGACCCCGATGGAGGCGCCGACCGTGACCAGCCCCAGATCGGTTTCTATCGGAGAAACCAGAGCACTTTGGACAAGCGCAGCCAATGCCAGTGCGTTATCGCCAACTGATGGAATGATAAACGCAAACTCATCTCCACCAAGGCGACAAGCATACTGACAGCCCTCCATCTCCGACAGGCGCGTGGCGAGAACCTTCAGGACATGGTCCCCTATCGCATGCCCATAGCGATCATTCAGGGGCTTGAACCTGTCCAGGTCGATCAAGGCGCACATGAAGGGCTGGCCCTGTGCCACCAGAGCCTCCATTTCCCGCACAAAGGCGCGGCGATTCAGGATTCGGGTCAATGGGTCTGTGTCGGCAAGCTGGCGGATCTTGCGCTCGGCGCGCTCACGCTCCTCGATCTCGGCCTTGAGTTCAGTCAGCATACTGGCATGAATTTCGGTAAGGGCATGGAACACACCAAGCGCGTTGAGACATCCGGCATAGATGCCGTCTTCATGCGCAAGGATCAGACCGTTGGTGAGCAGGTCTGATTTGTCCCGGATACTGCCGAATACGGTCGCGGCATCCTCCGATAGCTCCATCACCAGCACGTTTCGATCCATTATGCCGGACGCACCCTTTTTCTGATTCAGGGCATAGCCGAACGGATTTGAGATCAGGCGCTGGAAAGCCTGAAGGGATACAAACCCTGTCGGCTTGCCATTAAAATCGACAACCGGGCACAGTGTCGCTTCAGGGTTCTTGACGAAAAACGCGGATACCGCATCAAAGCTGTCTCCGAGAGAGAGCGGCTCAAAATGCATCCATGACGTGGAGCGAAGTCTCATAATAAACCCATCTGCCCCACCCAAAAGGCCTTATGGGTTCTCGCTATCATCACAGTCTGAAAACTTTGTAACCAGTAATAGCCACAACAGCGTACAAGACTTTGACTTTCATGAATTTATTGTGACGCACACTTCAGGAGTGGCCCGGAACTCCGACGACAGATTGGGCAAGATGTTCGGGCGATACATTCGCATTCTTGCGCGCGACCACGCTGAATGACGCATCCGTTTCGAGCACGACCAACTCAGCTTCGGCAACGCGTGTCAGGCCATTCTCACGCAACGCGGCGAGCACTTCGGACTTGGTCAGACGCTCATCGCGAATATTCTGCATAAGGTACTGACCCCGATATACCAGAAGTCGTGGACTGGATTTCACAAGCCACTCCACAGAGTCGCTGCGCGCCAGAACGAATGTCAGCCCCCATTGAATAAACAGGAGGACTGCAATGGCGAACAGGGCTTCGACGGCCGTGACGGAATTCGAGGTGATGCCCGCTCCAGCGATTGAGCCCAGCGCCACGGTCACCACCCAGTCAAAATTGTTCATCTGAGACGTAGACCGCTTTCCAGCGAGCCGGATGAAAGCGATGATGGTGAAATATATGACTGGGGCGGCAAGCGCGATACGGACAAGATCTTTCCATCCGTCGTAATAGATTGCTGAAATATCCATCAGTCGACTGCCTGCACGATCTCATAATCTATCGGCTTGTAGCGAAAATTATTGGACTCTCCTGCGGAGCAGCTGGTCATGCCGATCAGAAGGTCCATGCAGGCTTCGAACGTAATCGACTGCCCCGCTTTGCTCAGAGGTGGCAAAACCTTGATCTCGCCCGTCTGAGGATCTGTCGCGACATGCATGAAGATGTTGAACGCGATCGGAATATCATCGGGGCCTATGCCGTATTCGGCCAGGGCTGCTTCGAGGTTTTCCTGACAACCACCTTGGGGATCAGCTTCATTGTACAGCTTACGGAACGTATCCTTCGAGCAGGGCGTCAGCGTGAAATCATGACGGCCGACCTCATCCTCGACAATTTTCAACATGTCACGGCTGCGATTGGAGTAGAGCATGTCTCCCGTGGTCAGGAACATGCGCCCGGCATAATCGAGGGAACGCCCGGATGAAATCACTTCCTTCCGGTCGTCCAGATTGTAGGCGACCATGTCGCTGACTTGTTCGCCTTCGGGATCTGTCACAGTCAGGCGTTCGCCCTTGCGCAGGATGAAGGCCGTGCCGGATTTCGGGGGGATACGGTGACTCATTTCGCAGGCTCCTGCGGGGTGAACGGACATTTCCACTCAGGACCGACTTCGCGGCCTGAATATTGCGCGGCTTCAGACCCCCGGCCGAAATCTGCCAGCATCGGATTAACCGAACCGGCGAGCGCCTTGTCGCGCTCTCGAATGATCTGCTTCATTTTCTCGAACCGGCCATCCTGGCGCAGGCGTTCAAATTGCTCATGCGAATTGAAGACAAGCGCAGGAAACTTAAAACGACGGGCTGGTCGGGATGCGTTCGGGTGCAGGCCGATGACGAAGAAGGCCTCGCCCAGCAAGCCCATCGAGAAATGTGCCGATTCCGGATCACGCTCCGCGCTCTCGGCCCACCCCCTGCCCTCGACCACATCGAGATTGTGCAAGGATTGAAGTCGATTCCAGAGCGCACGCTCGAATTCAGTCTCTGACAGCTCGGTCGGCCCCGTGAAGATGGCGACGAAGGACTGAACCACAGGGGAGCTGAAATCGAGCTCCTCGATAAACTCTTCCAGTGCGCGCCTGAGATTGATGTCACCTGCAGCGGAATCTATGTCGCCGAATTCCGCGATGACCAGCTGATCGCGAACCATTGCCGATTTTGCCCCAATACAGGGAAAGGAATCTGATTGCACGAATTGCCGGAAGGCGTCCGTGCGGGTGAGAGTGGTGCTGCCCATTTGGTTGTGTCCTGTCATATCTGGGCAATCAACCCCGCAACCTTCAAACCGGTTCCGCAACTTCTGACAGCAAGGTGTGGCAGCCTTCTGGATCACTTTGCCGCCACAAGATATACTTTCTCGTAAGCGTGAAATCAGACGCTTGAACCCCCTTCAAAAGCAGGGGCCGAATGCTTATTTATGTTAAACCGCGATGACATTCATGCGGTTTATACGGGGCGACGCCGCCGCCATGCGGGGCTAAACGTCAGGAAGAAGATCTGATTGCCGGAACGATCGCCGCAATGCGGGGTTGGTCTGCAAAGGAGGAGATTAGATATGGCGAACAAAACCGCCAGTGCGAGTGTGGCACTCAGCCCGGAGCAGGGCCTGAGCCGTTATCTCACCGAAATTCGTAAGTTCCCCATGCTCGAGAAGAATGAGGAATTCATGCTCGCGCGGAAATGGCGCGAACAGGAAGATACCCAGTCTGCCGAGAAGATGGTGACATCCCACCTGCGTCTCGTTGCGAAGATCGCAATGGGCTATCGTGGCTATGGCCTGCCGATGGCCGAAGTGATCTCCGAGGGCAATGTCGGTCTTATGCAGGCCGTGAAGAAATTCGACCCTGACAAGGGTTTCCGGCTGGCAACCTATGCCATGTGGTGGATTCGTGCCGCCATTCAGGAATACATCCTGCGCAGCTGGAGCCTCGTGAAACTCGGCACCACGGCCGCGCAGAAGAAACTGTTCTTCAACCTTCGCCGCCTGAAAGGCGAAATGAAGGCTCTGGACGAAGGTGACCTTCGCCCTGAACAGGCCCAGTTGATCGCCGAAAAGCTGAATGTGACAGAAGCTGAAGTGTATTCGATGAACGGACGTATGTCCGGCTCGGATGCTTCGCTGAACGTGCCCATGGGCACCGATGGCGACATGGAGTGGCAGGACTGGCTGGCCGACGATGATCAGGGCCAGGCCGAGGAGTTTGCCGACAAGCAGGAATTCAATGCGCGGATGGAATTGCTGACCGCTGCCATGGAAGACCTGAACGAGCGCGAACGCCACATCCTGACCGAGCGCCGCCTGTCGGAAGAGCCGAAAACACTTGAAGAACTGTCCGAGGTTTACAGTGTTTCGCGTGAGCGTATTCGCCAGATCGAAGTGCGCGCGTTCGAAAAGCTCCAGAAAGCCATGAAACGTATGGCCAAGGATCAGGGCCTGCCGAACATGGCCCCCAACCCGGCTTAGTGACCGGTCAGGTCCGAATACGCATCTTCGTCCAGCTCAGACGGCCCGCTTAACAGTGGGCCGTTTTTCATTGGACCCACCGCGGCAGAATTCAGCGACCATTCTCCCTGCTCTCTTGACCAAAGTGTCATCAGACATGCCGAATAGGCTCCGCGAATGAACCTGCCCGCAGCCACATAGGGATGAGAACCGATTTCAGACTCGCAAATTATGTCTGACGGCTTTCTTGGAGGAATCTGGACTTCACAGATCAAGGGATCAGGCTGAGGGCCAACAATTGATCTGGCTGGAGCGCGGCGACACTCGGGAAACCCCACATGTACCTGCTCGTGCGATTCCCGCAGTCTATGGACAAGTCCTATATCATCTTCGCTCAGCGAGCTGAGGAGAATTGGTGGAGCCTCTGCCCCGCTATAGCGGGTCATTTCCAAATTTAACTGAAACTGTTTGTCCGTAACGTGTTCCAACATCGCCTTGCGGTGCATGCGGTTTCCTGCAGAGATCGCGACCACGCAAAACGCGACCAGCAACAATACAAGGATGAGCCTATGGTGCCAAAGCACCACAATGGTTTTCATCATGATATTCATGCGTCCCCCCGGCCCGCCTGCAAATCCTTCGCAATCTCCCTCTATCTATTTTTGATTGCGATAACAATACCAAAAAGTAGAATTTTTCTCCTATTGGGAGAATTATTTGAGCTGAAGTGCGGGGGTTCCCCTGCAGGAGAATGTTCGGCCTGGGTCGTCTGTGCCGGACGTCGATTTGTCCGTATGGGTGAAGTATGCTCGTAGTCGGCCGAGCCGGATTCGTTCCACGTCATGGACGCCCCGCCAATTGGACAACGTCTTGCGCCTCAGCATAGAGAAATTGAAATGGGATTTGCGATAGAAGTTGGTAGCGCGACAGATGCGAGGCTGGAGGCTTACACATCCATTCGCGAGAAGGACCTGACTTCAGGTCATGGCGCGCGCTTCATCGTCGAGGGCAAAGTAGCGCTGGAGACAGCGCTGCGTCGGGGACGTTTTGCGCTGGAAAGTATATTCCTTGCCGAAAGCCGGGTAGCGCCCCTGGCCGACCTGCTGGCCCTGGTGCCGGAGGAAACGCCTGTCTATGTCGCGCCCCAGTCGGTCATGGATGCGGTCGCAGGGTTTCCGATGCATCGCGGCGTGCTTGCCTGTGGGCTGAAAGGCGACATCGCCGAACCGGCCGCGTTTCTCGCCGCCATAGAGGCCGGTCCCTCTACCCTGCTCCTGATGTCAGACCTGTCCAATCACGACAATGTCGGCGCCTGCTTTCGTAATGCGGCCGCCTTTGGCACAGATGCGGTGCTGATGGATGGTCAATGCTGTGACCCGCTCTATCGCAAGGCCATCCGCGTCTCCTCCGGCAGCAGCCTGTGGCTGCCCTATGCCCATGGCGGGACAGGCCTGGACATGGTGAACGCGGCCAAGGCGGCAGGCCATGAAGTCTGGGCGATGACGCCGCGCTCCGAGGCAACGCCGATCACGCAAATGGATATGCCGGACCGACTCGCCATCCTGCTCGGTGCCGAAGGACCGGGGCTGCCGGACGAGTTGATCGCGGCTTGTACGCCCGTACGCATCCCAATGTCGGAAGGCTTTGACAGTGTGAACGTGGCGACCGCCGGAGCGATCGCGATGGCTCACATATTCGGGGCGAAGGCCTAGAAGACGCGCGGGCGTTCCGTCTTGTCGATGTGGAGGCCGCATTCGGATTTCTCCTGTCCGGCCCAGCGACCCGCGCGGGGATCGTCCGGATTGTCGGACGGCTTCGTGCACGGCCAGCAGCCGATGGACGGATAGCCCTGAGCAACCAGCGGATGGCGCGGCAGATTGCGCTGCTTGATCAACAGTTCCACATCGTCCGGAGTCCAGTTGGCCAGCGGGTTCACCTTGTAGCGTCCGTTCGCAAACTCGAAGACCGGCAGGCTCATCCGGGCCCCACCATGAAAGCGTTTGCGACCGGTGATCCAGGCATCAAAGCCCTCCAGAGCCGGCTCCAGCGGGCGCACCTTGCGCAGTGCGCAACAGGCGTCCGGATCGGTTTTCCAGAGATTGTTCTTCGGATCGAGCACCTTGCGCTCGGTCTCACTCGGCGGAATTTCGCGCACACCGGTCAGGCCGAGCTTTTCGATCAGCTCGTCCTTGTAGTCCAGCGTCTGCGGGAAATGCATACCGGTCTCGAGAAACACGATGGGCAGGTCAGGCTTCACGTCCGCGATCAGGGCCAGCATAGCGACACTCTCGGCGCCGAAACTGGATACGTAGGTCAGGCTGTTGGCCCATTCGCGAACCATGGCGACGCGCAGCACCGTCTGAGCGGAGGCGTCGCGCAACTCACCATTCAGGCGAGCGAGGCGGACGTCCGCAGCTTCGGACTTGCGGGCAAGACTGTCGCCATAAGGCATAAGGATCAGCTTTCGTGTCTCTTGCGGTACACCGGCGTCCGTTCACCCGCTGCGGGCTGGTAGACGTCGGAATACTCTTCCAGTGCGTTCACCACTTCATGTAGGTCAGCACGGGCGGTCTCGTAAGCGTCAAAGCCTGAACGGTTCATATAGAATATCTGATCCCGCAGGACGTGACCCACAGCGCGAAGCTCTCCGGTATAGCCGAAGCGACGGCGCAAAAGCTGGGCCTGGGAGTATCCACGACCGTCAGTATATTTAGGGAAACTGATCTCGATCAGTTGCAACCGGTCGAGATATTCCTCCAGTTCGTGCGGGTCGTCGCCCGGTTCCAGCCGCACACCAATATCGGTGTTACGGGCCAGAAGAATGTCTCGCTCGCTGCGAAATCGTCCGAGCGAAACTGTAATACATCCACCAGGAGACAGCTCACCTTCATCCGGGACAAAGGCCCAGATATTGTCGATCTCTGTGCCGTTCTTAACCAGCGGCATAAAGCGCCTCCTTGAAGGGGTCATGGCCGAGGCGGGCCAGCGTCTCGATGAACAACTCGCCCTTGTCGGCGCGCAACTCGCGATAGGTGTCGACGACGCGTTTGAGGGCGCCGGGCACGTCATCAGCCTTCAGGCCGGGGCCGGCAATATCACCGATCGCGGCCTTCTCATCAGCGCGGCCACCGAAGGTGATCTGATAGAATTCCTCACCCTTCTTGTCGACGCCGAGAATACCGATATGGCCGACATGGTGGTGGCCACAGGCATTGATACAGCCGGAAATATTGATATGCAGGCGGCCGATATCTTCCTGATAGTCTGGATCGGCGAACACTTCTTGAACCGCCTGCCCGACTGGAATGGAACGGGCATTGGCAAGGTTGCAGTAATCGAGACCTGGGCACACGATCATGTCAGTGATCAGGCTTTCGTTGGCGGTATGCAGCCCGGCAGCCTTCAACTCGCGATACACATCCTGCAGGTCATCCAGCGCAACATGTGGCAGGACGAGATTCTGGGCGTGGCTGACGCGGATATCGTCATAGGCATAGGTCTCGGCCAGATGCGCTACGGTCATCATTTGAGCGTCGGTGGCGTCTCCGGCGAGACCGCCAATCGGCTTCAGGCTGACCGTGACGGACGTGTAGCCAGGGGTCTTGTGCGGATGGAGGTTGATCCGCGCCCAGCGCGCAAACTCTGCATCATCGGCCTTCAGCGCCTCGAACGCAGCGGACGTGTCTGGCTTCGCGGCCAGTTCCGGCGGCGCAAAATAGGCATGGATACGGTCGATCTCGGCCTGTGGCAGGTCGATTCTCTCATTGTCGCGTTGGGCTGCATATTCCTCTTCCACGAGGCGGCGGAACTCGGCTTCGCCCAGTTCACTGACAAGGATCTTGATACGGGCCTTGTATTTGTTGTCCCGGCGGCCGAAGCGGTTGTAGACGCGCATGATGGCTTCGAGATAGTCGAGCAATTCGGCTTCCGGCACGAACTCGTTGACCAGGGTCGCGAGGTGCGGCGTGCGCCCCTGCCCGCCGCCGACATGGACTTCAAACCCGACCACATCACCGCGCTTGCGGATATGCAAGCCGATATCGTGCACGCGAATTGCAGCGCGATCATGCTCCGCCGCCGTGACGGCAATCTTGAACTTGCGCGGCAGGAAGGCGAACTCCGGATGGAACGTGCTCCACTGGCGGATGATCTCGCACCAGGGGCGCGGATCCATCAATTCGTCTTTCGTCGCACCGGCATAATGATCGGATGTCACGTTGCGGATACAGTTACCGGAGGTCTGGATGGCATGCATCTCGACCTCGGCCAGCTTGGCCAGCACGTCCGGGATGTCTTTTAACGCGACCCAGTTGAACTGTATGTTCTGGCGCGTGGTGAAATGGCCGTAATTCCGGTCATAGTCGCGCGCGACGATGGCCAGTTGGCGCAGCTGGCGGCCGCTGAGCTGACCATAAGGAATAGCCACACGCAGCATATAGGCGTGCAGTTGGAGATACACGCCATTCTGCAGGCGGAGCGGCTTGAACTCGTCTTCCAGCAATTCGCCTGACAGGCGGCGGTCCACCTGTCCACGGAATTGCGCGACCCGCTCGGAGACGATCCGGGCGTCAAACTCATCATATCTGTACATTACGCAGCCTCTTTTGCGTGCGGTATATTGAGGGCCACTTCGGTGCGGCTGACCCATCTTTCCACGGAGGGAAAATCAGACAGGTCAAAGCCACCCTCATGGGCGACCCGTGTGTAGGCGACCAACGCAATATCGGCGAGCGTCATCGCATCGCCAACCAGCCAGTCGGTATAGGTCAATTGCAGCTCCATCACACCGAGCGCGCGGCGCCCCTTGGCCATCAGCTGCGGATCGATCTGGTCATCCGGCGTATTGAGATAATGTTTCTGGAAGCGCCTCACAGCAATGGCGGTCTCGTGAGAGTATTGTTCCCAGAACAGCCAGCTCATCATCTGGGCCCGGCGGAACGTGTCAGAAGGGACCAGGTCACTGCCTGCCTCTTCGGCGAGATACAACATGATGGCGTTGGACTGTGGCAACGCACGGCCATCCGGCCAGCGCGCCAGCGGCACCTGACCCGCCGGGTTCAGCGACAGGAAGTCTTCGGTCTGAGTGCCACCCTGAAGGATATCGACCTCTACCCAATCATATGGGATGCCAAGCAGGTCAGCGGTCCATTTCGGTTTCATGCAATTGCCGGAAATGGAATCGCCGTAAAGTGTGAGTCGCTGAATCTCGCGATGGGGCATTATGCGCCCTCTCCATAGGAAACGGTCGGTCCCTTGGCGCGGATCGTCTCGCGCAGGGTCTCGCGGCCCGTGATCTCTCCCGTCTCAGTGACTTCCATGAAGTAAGGATCGGTAACGATCCCCTCCTGCGTCTGAGCATCTGCCAGGCGCGCTTCGGCCTCATCGCCTGTAAAGGCGGCAACCTTTGAAACGTCCTGGGTCCAGCTGCCGTCGGCGGCCATCCAGACATTCTGGCCGGTCGCGGTCTCCCATGCGGTGACGGCCTTTGGCGTATCCGGCTTAAGTTTCGGGCGAACGGATGTCATACGAAAGTCTCCTGGCTGACGCAGCCTGAAAGGCCGATTGCGCCACTCGCGAAAGGCAGGCCCGCCACTTTGCCGATGATGAGCAATGCCGGACCCTTGATACCATTGTCTGTGATCAGGTCAGGCAGTTCAGCAAGAATACCGAAAACCTGAATTTCGTTCGGCCGCGTGCCGTTCTCGATCACTGCGACCGGCGTGTCTGGCGCGCGCCCGGCTTCGATCAACTTGTCAGTAATGGCGGCCGCTGTGCCGACCCCCATGAAGACGGTGACGGTCTGGTTCGGCTTGGCCAGAGAGTCCCAATCGAGATCGGGCACGCCGCCGGCCTTGGCATGGCCGGTGACGAAGGTCAGGCTCTGGGCATGATCGCGATGGGTCAGCGGTACACCTGCCTGCGCCGCGCATCCGAGCGCAGAGGAAATGCCCGGTACGACAAAGGCTTCGACGCCGGCCGCGAGCACGGCTTCCATCTCTTCACCGCCACGTCCGAAGATAAACGGGTCGCCGCCCTTCAGGCGTACAACGCGCTTGCCATCGCGGGCCGAGCGGATCAGCATTTCGTGAATTTCATCCTGCGGGACGGAATGGTCGCCCTTGCTCTTGCCGACAGACACGCGGTCGGCATCCCGGCGAATAAGCGTCAGGATATCGTCGCTGACCAGACGGTCATAATAGACAATGTCGGCTTCCTGCAGCAGGCGCAGCGCCTTCAGGGTCAGCAGCTCCGGATCACCCGGACCCGCGCCAACCAGATGAACCACGCCTTGCGTCCGGCCGCCGGACAGTACGTCGCGCATCGCCTGTTCAGCAGCTTCCAGCTCGCCCGCATAGGCAAGTTCGGCAGCCTTGCCATTGAGCACGCTCTCCCAGAACTTCCGACGCGCGCCAGAATCCGGCAATTTGGACTTCACCTCTTCGCGCATGCGTCCGGCCAGTTCCGCCAGATCGCCGATGCGTGCGGGTGTAAGCGCTTCAAGTTTGGCTCGCACCGATTTGGCAAGTACAGGCGCAGAGCCGCCCGAGGCCACGGCAGCAACAATCGCGCCGCGGTCCATGATGGATGGAACCGTAAAATCGCAGAGATCTGGCCGATCGACGACATTCAAAGGCACGCCATATTGGCGCGCCCAAGTGATCGCGCGATCTGTGTTTTCATCAATTCGGCAGGCCACAATTGCAAAACGGGCAACATCGAGCGCGGCGCCAGCTTGGTCCTGCGGCGCAATCGTGATGCGCCCAGCAAACTCCTGAGCGAAGCCGGAATCGATGTCTTTTCCGATGATTACAGTGATATGCGCCGGTGTTTTGGCGAGCAGGCGCACCTTGCGGCGCGCTTCCTCACCACCGCCGAACACGACGACGCGCGCGTCATCCATGTTGAAGAAAGCCGGGAATTGGCGCATGCGGGCGGACCTCTTTTTAGGCAAGCTGATCAGTCAGGTGTCAAAATGGCTCTTGACGCGGCGGACGCAAGCATGAACCCCTACAGCGATCCTTTAGAGAAACTATCCATGTCAGACCCATCCGACCGACTTCCCCCATTGAACGCGCTGAGAGCCTTTGAGGCCGCCGCGCGGCGCCTGTCTTTTACACAGGCTGCCGAAGAGCTGAATGTCACGCCCGGCGCGATTTCACAACAGATAAGGCAGCTGGAAGAATATGCTGGCACGCCCCTGTTCAAGCGAACGGGCCGTTCAGTTTTGCTGACAGATGCCGCCCAGGCCAGCCTGCCTCTGGTGCGCGATGCATTCGAGAGAATTTCTGAAGCCGGGCGGATCATGCAGGCTCCAGCGCGCAAAGGCCGGGTCATGGTGTCATCTGCGCCGTCCTTCGCCGCGAAATGGCTGGCGCCCCGCCTTGATGGCTTCCATCGGGAACATGAGGAGACCGAGGCCTGGATCTCGGCCGATATGGGCCTGACCGATTTCACCACGGCCGATGCCGATTTCGCAATCCGCTATGGCCGGGGCAATTATGACGGCCTGAAATCTGAAAAGCTGATGGACGAGACTGTCTTGCCGGTCTGTTCCCCTGCCCTGTTGGAAGGAACCGACGCGATCCGTAAGCCTTCGGATTTGCGGCATCACACACTGATCCATGATGAGAGCAACGAGAATGACCCGTCCTGCCCCGACTGGGCCAGCTGGCTGCGTGCGCGGAATGTGAAAGATGTTGATGGCTCACGCGGCCCACGTTTCAACCAGGCGATCCTCGTGATCGAGGCGGCTGCCGCCGGACGCGGCGTGGCGCTTGCCAAACGCGCGATTGCAGCAGCGGATCTCGCCTCTGGTCGGCTGGTCGCACCCTTCGCGGATGGCTCCCACCTGATCGATTTCGGGTACTGGATCGTCTATCCGAAAGGCCGTCACCTGACGCCAGATGTACGCAACTTCATCAAATGGCTGAAGACCGAGGCGACCAATAGTGAAGTGGTCGGCGTCTAGGGCTCATTGCCTTCCCAGTCGACAATCCAGTCTTCTGTGTCCTCATCGAAGACCGTGTCCTCGGAAACGGTGCGTCCCCGGATCGAATGCCCCTCTTCGTGGATGCGGTTGCGATCACCACATACGAGGTAGTGCCAGTCCGGCAGCTCCTTGCCTTCATGGATCAGGCGATAGGCGCAGGTCTTTGGCATCCAGCGGATTTCCTCGACCTTCTTCGGAGTAAGAATCACGCAGTCTTCGACGATCTTCTTGCGATTTTTGTAATCGGCACACTGACAGTTATCCCCGTCAAACAGGCGGCAATGGAGTCGCGTGTAAGCGATCTCACCGGTATCTTCATCTTCCAGTTTGAGCAGGCAGCATTTGCCACAGCCGTCGCAGAGGGATTCCCATTCCTGCGATGACATCTGAGCCAGTGGCGTGGTTTTCCAGAAAGGCTTGGTCATCCCCTCAGGGCAGCCCATTCCGGCGTCTTTTCAATAAGTGCCGTTGCAAACCAGCAAGACGAAGAAACCGTCTCACCCGCAGCAATGATGTCATTCATCACACGCGTCACCAGATTTTTGCCAAGGCCGCGTCCACCCAGTTCTCCCGGCACGATCGTGTGCGTGATATGGCGCAGCCCGGTCCGCGGACGCTCATAGGTCAGATACGCTTCCAGCCCGTTCTCGAAATAGCTGTAGCGCATATGATTTTCATCATGGGTGATGGGTATCGTGGTCATGCCAGTACATCCTGCCATTCTGCATGTTTTTGAATTTGCGCCTTCGCGAAAGGGCACAGCGGAATGATCTTGATTCCGTCCCGACGCGCATCCTCGACTGCGCGTTTGACCAGGGCTACGCCGACACCCATGCCGCCGAGCGCTTTCGGAACGCCGGTATGGTCGATGATGATCCGCTCCGTACCCGCCTTCGAATAGGTCATCTCGGCCTCGTGGCCGTTGACCAGGGTGACATAGCGCCCGCCGGTCTCTCCGTCTTCGCGCTTGATCTCAAACTCGCTCATGAGTGTATGCCTTCTGCTGAGAGCCCCTATGTGGCGCGCCATCCGGCAGCACGCAAGGAAAAGCCGCCCCCGGAGGAGCGGCTTTCACAGTGGTTCAGGGGGTCGCCTATTTGTTGACGGCGTCCTTTACGTCACCCGCTGTCTTGCGAGCTTCGCCTTCGGCCTTGTCCATTTTGCCTTCGGCTTGCATCTTCTTGTTGTCTGTCATTTCGCCGACAGTTTCCTTGACTTCGCCTTCAGCTTCCTTGGCACCGCCCTTGAGATGTTCTTTGTCCATTTGGGTCTCCTTCAGTTTGTTTGTGTCGGCCGCATGATCGCGGTCATTCAATCAACGCGCGACGGACAAGAGCGATCCGATTAATTCGGTGTCAGAAAGCATGCAGCCGCAGAGGACTGTTCAAAACGGTACTGCCCGGCTAACCCGTCTCGCATGGCCCGCTTGCTCACGCATCCCATGATTGACTGGAAGGACGACGGCACGCCCGTCGCCCGCGAGGCGGGGGACGTGTACTTCACGGCGGGGGATGGACTGGCCGAAACCCGCGCGGTTTTCCTGCAGGGCTGCGGCCTTCCGGAAGCCTGGGCCGGCAAGACCGAATTCACGGTAGCCGAAACCGGATTTGGCACAGGATTGAACTTCCTCGCCTTGTGCGAACTGTGGCAAGCGCACCGGCCAGCCCCGGATGCATGGCTCCATTTTGTCAGCTTCGAAGGCTTTCCACTGACTGAGGACGATGCGGCGCGCGCGTTGGGCGCGTGGCCCGAACTGGCGTGCTTGGCAGCGCGACTGCTCGCCGATTGGCCAGGGCCTGTGCGCTGTGTACACCACCTCGTCTGGCCTGATATCGGCGTCACTCTCACGCTTCATCTCGGCGATATTCACGACACGCTGCCCCAGAGCCAGTTCATGGCCGATGCCTGGTTTCTCGACGGATTCAGCCCGGCAAAGAATGAAGCCATGTGGTCAGCTGATCTTTACGGACTGATTGCAGAGCGCTCCAAGCCCGGCGCGAGCATCGGCACGTTCACCGTGGCAGGCACAGTTCGGCGCGGACTGACAGAGGTCGGCTTCGATGTCGTCAAAGCACCGGGACACGGCCGCAAGCGGCAGCGACTGGAAGCAAGGTTGGCACTTGCCTCTCCCGCCAAGCCGGACATTTACGGCCTGCGCGCGCATAGTGACCCTCGCCAAAAGATCGCCATTCTGGGCGCAGGAATTGCTGGGGCAAGCGCGGCTTACGCCCTGACAGAGCGCGGCGCAGATGTGACTGTGTTTGATCCAGTTGGCCCCGCAAGCGGCGCAAGTGGCAATCCGCTGGCCCTTATGATGCCTCGGCTCGATGCGGGCGACACGGCGCAAGCCCGCTTGCTGATCGACGCTTATCTTGCCGCCCGCCGCGCCTATTCAGGCATGGAAGGCGCACACGAAACCACCGTACGCCAAATGCCAAAGGACAAGGCCGAGCAGACCCGGTTCGCGAAATTGCTTGCGGACCCGCCTCTGCCTTTGGAAGACCTTGAAGCCATTTCGGGCGGCGGCCTGCTCCACAAGCGCGCACTGGTCCTTGAGCCTGCGCGGATCATTTCCGGATTGCTCGACAATGTTCGGGTCCGGACCGGGACGGTCGAGATTTCGCTACAGGATCGCTTGGTGGATGCCGAGGTGTTCGACATCATTGTCCTCGCCACCGCCATGGAGACGAACCGGCAACTTGGCTGGGTCGGGCTGGAAGGCCGATTGGGTCAGGTCGAGAGCGTCGCGGACGCCACACCCGTTCAAGCAGAGGCAGTGGCGAGCGGGCACTACGCACTGGCATTGGAAGATCAGAGGCTCTGGGGCGCTACCTTTGAAAGAATCGAAGATGGTGTACCGGCTGCAACGTCCGCCGCTGCCCGCGCCACCAATGCCGACGCATTGCGACAATTGTCTCCATGGTGGCAACGAAGCGCAACGTCGCTGCCCGTTCAGTCTCGTGCTGCCATTCGTGCGACCACCGCTGATCGATTACCCCTGGTCGGCGCCGTGCCCGATTACTCTGCAGCGCTGGAGACATTTTCCGGCATGCGAAAAGGGCGCCCTGTCGATGCGGACGCCCCCGTGTTGCCGGGCATATTCATGGTGAACGGTTTTGGCGCGCGCGGCTTTACCTGGGGCCCCTGGGCCGGCCGGGTGCTGGCGGCCATGTGCCTTGGCGGGCCCTCCCCCGCCGAAGTGGCGGCGCTCGAGGCGGTCAGCCCCGTGCGCCTGATTGTTCGCGCCTTAAAGCGCGGTGAAGTCTGACTCACCAAAAGAGCGGGCGATGCTGAGGCGAACGCCCCCCTCTTCGTGCGGCGCAAACGTCATCTGAAGCCCGCCGAACTCCAGTGCTGTCTGTCCCTGGAGGCTGGAGAGAAAGAGTACCATCATCAGGATGAGGATGGAGACCCCTCCGAGCAGCCAGTTATTCGTCAGTAGCGTCCCCTTACGCATTTTTCCGGTCCTTCTTGTCGGATGGTTAGGGTGAATGGGCGCGGTCTAGTTGCCACGCTCCAGGTCGCGGAATTCCTTGCGCAGTCGCCACTCGTCAGATGTGACCTTGCGTTCGATATCCCTGAGGCGTTCATCGAGATCCATGAAAGTGTATTTCAGGTTCCCGAAAGTGGCTCTGGGGCGGTCGTTCACGTTGCGCCAGAAAACATCTTCTTCCGGTGATATGGTACGACCGCCCAAAGGTGTCCGCGGCGTGATCATCCAGACGACGATATAGGCAATCAGGGCGATCGGTCCGGCGACAAAGAAAAAGGCGAGCACGGCCAGCAGGCGCACCAGGATGGGTTCCCAACCAAAGCGTTCGGCAAGGCCGCCACAGACGCCGGCAATGACCTTGTCATGACGCGAGCGGTAATAGCGCTTCGGATTCGGGGAGCCGTACTGGTCGCCTTCTGGGGCTGTATCACGGTAGGCACGGGATTGGCGGGACATATGTCTGGGTCCTTAGTCGTCAAAAGTGGGGCGGGAAGAACGAGGCGGCCTGCGGGGGCTGTCCGCTTCGCTCTGCTCAAGGAGAGATTCGAGCGTCTCGATCCGGCGTTCCATCGCCTTGGCCGAGCGCCAGAGATCCTCCATCATGCGCTCATCGTCGGGCATCAGGGTTTTCTGCTTCCGCCACAGGGTGATGTAGTGGAAGATCATGCCCGGGAGGACGATGAACAGCGAGACGATCGCTATGATTGGAATAAACTCATCCATCAGGCGGCCTCGTCAGCAGATGGCTGCCGGTTGGCGCGCGCCTGGGCGATGAGGCCCGGAGCGCAGACCAACGTCATGAAGCCGGTGAGGCAAGCGAGTGAAAACAACATCGATTAGTCCTCCGATTTCTTGCTGGAAGACTTCGCCGATGACTTGGCGCGCTTCGCTTTCAGGGCTTCGAGTTCCTTCTCGACGCTCTCGTCACGCTCCAGCGCGGCGAATTCGGCTTCGAGGGTCGGTTCACGGCCCTTGATCGTGTCAGCATAGGCTTCCATTTCGTCGACCTTGCGCTCGATATTGCCGTAGCGCGCCAGCGCATCATCCACTTTGCCGTCATAGACCTGGCTGCGAATGCGAATGCGCTGCTCGGCCGCTTCGCGGCGCATCATCAGTGCCCGATGCTTTGCCTTCGCTTCGTCGAGTTTGGCTTGAAGCTTGGCCAGATCGTCCTGGCGCTTCTCGAAGGCTTCTTCTGCCGCGTCCATTGCCAGCTTGCGGCGTTCGATTTCGCCATCAGCTTTCTGCTTGGCGGTCAGAGCGCCACGGGCCAGGTCTTCGCGACCCTTGTCGATGGCCAGTTCAGCCTTTGCAGCCCATTCGTCGCGGGTCTGCGTGAAATGGACGATTTCGCGTTCCATTTCCTTTTTGTCTGCCATGGCGCGGGCCGCGGCGGTGCGAACCTCAACCAGCGTATCTTCCATTTCCTGGATGATGAGCCGGGCAATCTTTTCAGGATTTTCGGCGCTGTCGAGCATCGCGTTGATGTTGGAATTGATGATGTCACCGAGTCGGGAGAACAAGCCCATTTTGGTGTCCTTTCGTGAGTGGGGGGGAGGATTAGAAGAACAAACCGCCGAAGAAGATGCCGACGACGAAAAACATCCAGCTTTCCGCCGGGCGCGTCGCGAGCCACCGACCGAAACGGCCAGCATCCGAGCGGGCTTCCGAAGTGTTGTAGCGATCTTCCATTTTCAGTTTGTCCTTCTTGTGTTTGTGAGCAACGCCCTGTCGCTCCGAGCCCTTCTGTCATTTCAAGGACCGTGCCAGTTCAAAATTAATTTTATAGATCTTTGTTTTATTTGATATTTTTAGGTATTTCGGACTATTTGATTTTTGTAATTTGGTGTATTTAGCCAATTTTTTTTATATGTTTTGCCTCTAATTTTTGCTATTTTGCCTAAATGGTTGATCAAAATACGCAATTATTGGGGCAGGCGCCCGCCTGGCTGAGCGCGCAGGAGCATGTTTCCCGTGTCGCCGCGCTGGATCGCTCCATTCTTGTCATCGGGGAGCGAGGCACAGGCAAAGAGCTGATCGGCGAACGCCTTCATTTCCTGTCGAAGCGCTGGGATGGTCCATTCGTAAAAGTGAATTGCGCCGCACTGTCGGAGACCCTGCTGGACTCTGAACTGTTCGGGCATGAGCGCGGGGCCTTTACCGGCGCGACCGAAATGCGGCGGGGCCGGTTTGAACTGGCTGATGGCGGTACGATCTTCCTCGACGAAATAGCGACCGCCAGCGCACAGGTTCAGGAAAAATTGCTGCGTGTTGTCGAGTATGGCGAATTCCAGCGTGTGGGTGGATCAAAAGTACTCTCAACCGACGTTCGCATAGTGGCCGCAACCAATGCCGACCTGCCGGGTATGGTGGAGGCAGGCGAATTCCGCGCCGACCTTCTGGACCGGCTTGCTTTTGATGTCATTACCCTACCTCCGCTCAGGGCCCGACCTGGTGATGCCAGCCTGCTGGCCGACCATTTCGCTCGGCGTATGGCGATCGAAATGGCGCAGGATTTCCCCGGTTTTGCCCCCTCGACCATCGCCGCTATCGAAGCTCATGACTGGCCCGGCAATGTACGTGAACTGCGCAATTTCGCGCAAAGGCTCGCACATCGCGCCATGCTGATGGCACCGGACGAACCGGTCTTGTTCGATCCGGCCGTACTCGACCCATTCGATTCTCCCTGGCGTCCGACCGGGGCCGGCAAGACAGGTCACTCCGAGACACTTCGGGCCGACCCGGTACGCATTCGCGACAATCCAGAGATCGCCGCCGATTTCAGCGCACAGGTCGCCGCTTTCGAGATGCAGTTGATTGACGAAGCCCTCAGCCTGTCACAAGGCCATCAGGGCCGCGCCGCAGACCTGCTAGGACTCTCCTATCATCAATTCCGGGGCCTGCTGAAGAAGCATGACTATGGGCGCAATGCCGGTAAGCCGGCCGATCCTGAGGCTGGCACCCCCATCAAAGGCCCCGTGAGGGCCATGTAGACCACGCTTCAGTCAGGGTTTGCGAAACCCTTCAACTGTTCGATCAGGCGCGGAAAATGTACTGGCTTTGTATGGATTGGACTATCGGCAAGCCCATCTTGCAAATCTGCCTCATTATTGCCGGTAACAAACACGAACGGAATTCCGAATTCCTTCAGTCGATGCGCCGTCGGAAAAGAGGCGACCCCTCCGAGATCCATATCAAGCACAGCCGCCTGGATGGATCCCGGCTCAATGAGCGCTTTGGCGTCCTCATTGTTCGCGACCGGCCCCACCACTTCCATGCCAGCATCTTCCAGTTGCGCCTTCATATCAAAAGCAATCAGGAAGTCGTCTTCCAAAAGCAATATCTTCAGCATAGTCCCCCTACCTTCTAGCTGGAAAGCGAAATTGAGCTTTTAATCCTTTCGGGTCAAAGGTTAAGTTCGATTTCCCGCCAAGAGAGTGTGACAGGCTCTGCTCGATAAGCACACTACCGAAGCCTTTCCGGCTGGGAGGCACCACCGGCGGACCGTCTGTTTCGACCCAGTCGATGACCACGTCAGGGTCATCATCCGTCTCTTCTATGAACCAGCGGATGCTGAGCCGTCCGCTATCGTTCGAAAACGCACCATACTTGGACGCGTTCGTGGCCAGTTCGTGCAAGATCAATCCGAAGGCGTGTGACCCTTGCGGCCCCAGCACAAGCGGCGGCCCCGTCATTTCCAGCCGCGTGCCATCAGCGGGCGCATAGCCAAGAACCTGATCCCGGATGAGACGAGAAATATCCGATGAGTCCTGCGTCGTGGATACAAGCAGGTCATGACTGGCCGCGATGGCGCGCAGGCGCCCGGTGAATGATTGGCGAAAGCCTTCAAAGTCTGTCGCCTCCCGCAGTGTGTGGGCGGCGATGGCCTGAATGGTCGCCAGCGAATTCTTGACCCGGTGATTCAGTTCACTGAGCAACATTTCGCGGTGTGCTTCGGCCCGCTTGCGTTCGGATATGTCCACCGCGGACATGACAATGTCTGTCACTTGGCCGGATTCGTCGAAAATAGGCGCCAATTGCACGTCCACGGGTATCAGCAAGCCTCGAGAATCTCGGATTTCAGCATCGAACCGCATGCGTCGTCCCGCTTCTGCCTTGGCAAAGGCCGAGATCAGGCGATCCTGCATTGCGCGCGTGTGAGACCATGCTGGATGCTGCCAGATCGGTTTCCCGACAAGGTCCTGGCTCGCTGCTCCGGTAAGTCGAAGGGACGCTTCGTTGATTTCCAGCAGGATCCCACTGGGTGTGGTAAGACCAATCATCGAGACAATGCCATCGAGAATGGTGCGCTGGCGTTGTTGGCTTGCATGCAACTGGAGTTCAGCCTGCTTGCGCGCGGTGACATCCTGGAATGAAACAGCGAATCCATCCCCGACCTGAGCGACCGTGAAGCGGAACCAGCGCGGAACGCCATTGTCTGGATAGTAGAGCTCTCGCCGCCAAGGCGTTCCGGTCTCTACCGTGTTGCAAAAGACGTTGAACAGACCTCTTGCAAAGGCCTCGGGCATGACTTTCGATAGCCGCTTGCCGATCAGGACATTCGCCGAGCGCGCCGTCAGCTGTTCTGCTGCGGGATTGACGAACTCCCAGACGAAATCCTCGATCTGACCGGAAACGCCGCGCTGACTTCGCAGGATCATGAATCCGTCCGGGTTGGTTTCCTGCACGACGCGGAACCGGGTTTCGCTGTCTGCCAGCGCCCGGCTGATGCGCTTCTTTTCGGTGATGTCCTGAAGGATCGAAATGAAGTAGGCGACCGTGCCATCCGGATTGCGCAAGCAACTGACCGAAAGCAAGACCCAGACAATCCGGCCAGACTTGTGGTAATAGCGTTTTTCGATCCGATAGGTCTCGCGCCTGCCCTCAAGCACCTCGTTGAGGAGACCGACATCCAGATTCAGATCATCCGGGTGAGTGATGTCCTGAAACGTGATCTTGAGCAATTCGTCGCGCGGATAGCCCACAATTTCGGAGACGCGCTGGTTGACGTTCAGCCATTGTCCCTGAGGGCCCACATGCGCGATCCCCACGCTGGCGTGCTCGAACGTGGCCCGGAACATGGCATCACTTTCAACCAGCATGACTGCCGGCTTATTCGGTTCCTCGGGCTCACCGGTCGACATGCCTTGAGTTCATCCTTGATGGAGAGATATTAATTCAAGTAACTACGCGAAGATGTAAATCAGGTTACCCTAACTGAACTCATCATACGACATTGAAACCATGTAATTTTTGATGCCAACGGGCATGCAAGTCATTGCAGGTGCATCCTACTGCAGTGACGCCAGAATACATATTCCACACGCAATGTATCGCTCGGCTCTTGAGGGCGGTTCTTCCCCTTCCCAAGTCAGGAAAGTGAGGAATTCGATTCGCCTCATTGGCAATTCTGCGCCATACTTGAATCCTGAAAAAACAAAGGAGACCGCCCGTGCAGATACAGATTACTGGCAAGCATATGGATCTCGGAGAGGCTCTGCGGAGCCGCATCGAAGACGGACTGGAGGCGGCAGTCAGTAAGTATTTCAACCGAACCGGCGACGCCCGCGTTTTCGTGTCCCAACAGGGCCCCTTCGTCGAAGTTGACTGCAACGTGCACCTGCCCTCTGGCATTATCCTCCAATCGACCGGCAAGGCAGAAGACCCTTATGCGGCGCTGGAAAACAGCCTCGACAAGATGGAAAAGCGGGTGCGTCGCTACAAGCGCCGACTGAAGGACCATCATGCCGGTACATCGGCTCCAATGCCGAACGAACTGGCTCCGGAAGCCGTGTTCCAGGTGAATGGTCACGATGCCGCCGAGGAAGAGCATTACGAAGAGCCGGATGACACACCGCTGACTGTCGCGGAAACATCGCACTCAATTCGGACAATGAGTGTCTCAGAGGCTGTTATGCAGCTCGAACTGCAGGAAGTGCCGGCGCTGATGTTCAGAAATGCTGGCCATGACGGGCTTAATATGGTCTACCGCCGACCAGACGGTCATATTGGATGGGTGGATCCAGCGAACGTCCCGAGGAACTAGTCCGGAACACGGAAAGTAACTTCATGGCGACTGATTTGACATCCCTGCTCACGGGCGGGGTAATCATACCATCTTTGGAAGCGAAAAGCCGCAAACAGGCAATTCACGCGCTCGCAGAGGCTCTTGCCGAAGCGACAGGCATCGGCCTGCGTGAGATTGAGGATGCCGTAATGGAGCGCGAACGCCTCGGATCGACCGGTGTCGGCGAAGGCGTTGCCATCCCGCACGCCCGTCTTGAGGGCGTCGACGCACCTGTCGGCGGCTATCTGAGACTGGTCCACGGCGTCGATTTTGAAGCGATTGATGATCGCCCTTGCGACCTGATTTTCATGCTGCTGGCTCCGAAATCTTCGGGCGCTGACCATTTGCGGGCCTTGGCCCAGGTAAGCCGCACATTCCGCCAGAGCGCCGTACGTGACGCCTTGCGCGAAGCGAATACGGAAGAAGAAGTCAAAGCGATTGTCTGCCGCGAAGCTGTCGAACAATCTGCCTGAGACACGCCTGACTTCACTGACATGAAAAAGCCCGCCGAATATTTCCGGCGGGCTTTTTGTTTGGATGTCGACCGAGCGCCGATCAACCTTCGCTTGGCTGCTGCTCAGAGAAACCGCGCAGCTTCAACAGCGGCTCGATGGTTGGGTCGGAGCCACGGAAATTCCGGTACAGCTCGTCTGCTTCGCGCAGACCACCAGATTCATAGACCCATTTCTTCAGCCGCGCCGACAGTTCGGGATCATAGATGTCGCCCGTATCGCGGAACGCGGTGAAGCCATCGGCATCCAGAATCTCGGACCAGAGATAGGCGTAGTAGCCTGCCGAATACCCACCCGCGAAGATGTGGCTGAAATACTGGCTGCGATAGCGCGGTTCGATCTCCGGGATCAGGCCGTATTCCTCCAGCACTTGTTGCTCAAATGCCCGGGCATCGGTGATTTCGGCGGCTTCCTCCGAAGTCAGCATGTGCCAACGCAAGTCCAGCAGCGACGCAGCGATGAACTCAGTCGTCTTGAACCCCTGATTGAAGGTCGCAGCAGCGTTCATCTTGTCGATCAGTTCGAGCGGAATTGGCTCGCCGGTTTCGTAGTGATTTGCATAGGTTGAAAGCACTTCGGGGGCGCCAGCCCAATGCTCAAGGATCTGGGCGGGGAATTCAGTATAGTCACGAGGACCATCAACACCGGAGAATGTGGAATACCGGATCTGCGTCAGCAAGCCATGCAGGCCGTGGCCGAATTCGTGGAACAGCGTCTCAACTTCGTCAAACCGCATGAGGGTCGGCTCGCCCTCGGCCGGAGTGATCAGATTGAGACTGTTGGTGATGATCGGGCGAATATTGTTGCCATTGACGTTGGACGTGTCGCGGAACGAGCTCATCCACGCTCCACCACGCTTGGAATCGCGGGCATACATATCGACCATGAACAGGCCGAGATGGTCACCGGTTTCCGCATCCTTGACGTCATACGCGGTCACAACCGGATTCCAGCCGTCAACCTCGACCGGCTCGATCGTGATGCCGAGCAGTTTGGAGGCAACATCGAACGCCCCGTCCCGCACAGCACCAAGTTCGAAATATGGTTTCAACGCATTGTCATCGAAGGCGTAGAGATCCTGGCGGACCTTTTCGGAATAGTGCCACCAATCATGTCCGGCAATCTGGAATTCGTCGCCCACCATGTCTTGCATGGCCGCGCGTTCTTCCTTGGCACGCACGAGGCCCGGTTCCCAGACGCGGAGCAGGAACTCCTCAGCGCCTTTCGGCGTCTTGGCCATGCGTGTTTCCAACTGGTAGTGTGCGTGGGACTTGTATCCCATCAATTCGGCACGCTTGGCACGCAGCTGGGCAATCTTGATCGCGAGCGGGCCATTATCGAACTCGCCCTCGGACGCACGCAGGCGATAGCCATCGAACATCTTCGCGCGCAGATCGCGGTTCTCGCTCTGCGTCATGAAGGTCTCGTAGACAGAGCGATCAACGGTCAGGACCCACTTGTCTTCGCCGTCGACTTTCAGGGCGCTTTTGAAATCGTCTGAAAGGCCGACAAGCTCTGCCTCGTCAGTGACCTCGATCTTGAAAGCCTTGGTCGACAGGAGCAAATTGCGACCGAACTTGGTGGTCAGGCCCGACAATTCCTCATTGATCGCGGCGACCTCGGTTTTGACTTCCGGCGAAAGGTCCGCGCCATTGCGGACGAATTCGCGATGGACCAATTCCAGCAGGCGCGCATCCTGCTCGTCCAGCCCCAGCCGATCACGCTGGCTGTAGACGGTCTTAACGCGCTCGAAGAGGTCCTGATTGAAATTGATCGCGTTCATCTCGCGAGTCAGCATGGGCCAAATTTCAGCCTCCAGCTCGCTCAGCGTGTCATTGGTATCTGTATTCGTGATGTTGCCAAAAACATTCAAAACCTTGTTCAGCGACCCACCGGCGACATCAATCGCGACGATTGTGTTCTCGAATGTCGGCGCGTCCGGATTGTCGACGATGGCATCAATGTCCGCACGCAACTCCAGAATCGCCTTCTTCGTCGCCGGCATGTAATGCCCATCATCGATTTCGGCGAAGGGTGGTACGCCATAGTCGGTCGTCCACTCCTGACGGAATGGATTACCTGCGAGTTCCTCATCACTGACGACAATCTCCGGCAGCCCGGCCTCGCTGGCGGTCGCCTCGGTTGCGGCAGGCGTTTCCGGGGTTTCCGCTTTCTCGCCACAGGCGGACACGGCAAGGGCGAGCGCAGCAACGCTGCCCGCGAGCAATGATTTTCTGGTCATGGGATCCTCTCAGGTCAGTTAATGCCGTTTAGCGATAAATCACGGCAAAAACCAGACCCGTCGCGGCCTATTTCGGCAGGCGAGCTACGACTTCATGATACTCGGCCAGGGTTTCTTCTAGGATTTGAGCGACGGGCTTGACCGCGTGAATCCGCCCTGCGACCTGCCCCGTAAGGGCAATGCCAGCTTCGAGGTCTCCGTCGAAATAGACTTTCTGCGTCCCGGCAAATTCTCCGAAAATATTCTCTACGCCCTCCTTCAGGATGCGTTCTGTACGCTCCGTACTCAAGGCGCGCAGTGCCGGCCCCGGACCTGATCGGTTCAGGAATACGGTGTCGGTCGCATCCGCAGCAAAGATCGCATCTTTCCAGTTCTGGTGCACCGGGCTCTCTTCCGAAGACAGGATACGCGTCCCCATCAGAACACCTTCCGCGCCAAGCGCAAAGGCAGCGGCCATACTGCGTCCGTCGGTTATGCCCCCTGCTGCGACCACGGGAACATTCACATGTTCGCAAACCAGCGGGATGAGAACCATCGATGCAACATCTTTCGGGTTCTTGAAGCCGCCCCCTTCCCCGCCTTCGACAATCAGGCCGTCCACACCAGCTTCAATCGCCCTTAGCGCGCCCTGAAGCGATGGGACGACATGAAACACGGTGAGGCCTGCCTCCTTCAGCATCGACGTATACTTCATCGGGTCACCCGCAGATGTTGTGACGAACTTGATGCCCTGATCGATGATGAAGTCGACAATGTTCGGGTCACGCACGAAAGCCTGGGCAACATTCACACCAAACGGTTTGTCCGTCAGGTCATGCATCTTGAGGATTTCCTCGCGGATCGCATCCAGTTCGCCGGAGGACGTCTCGATGATGCCCATGCCACCAGCATTCGAGAAGGCCGAGGAGAGTGGCGCGCGGGCGATCCAACCCATCGCAGCCTGAATGACGGGTTTCTCGATTCCCAGCATTTCGGTGATGCGGGTTTGGACGGGTGCTGTTGCCATGTGACTTCCTCCATTTTGCCGATAAAAGAGGGGGGAATGGCGAGGCCTGCAAGCCCTTGCCTTGCGTCAGTGCCTGCGGGCGGGAAGACTTGCCAATGATCTTGAGACCGCCACGCTTGGACGAATTGCCATACCTGTCGGACCTGTGCCTGCGATCAAAGGCGGTTTGGGACTATGACGAAGCCATGCTGGACGCATTCAAAGACGAACTCACGCTGACGGAAGACGACCTGGAATCAGACGTCATCATTGTGGCGGAGGATTTGCGCGGTGTGGCAGGGGTAGCTCAACTATCTTTTGATGAAACCGGATCGAGCTATCTGGACAAACTGTTTGTCGAGCCGGTCCGGCTCGGCGAAGGCACCGGAAAGATGCTGTATGTCTGGGCGTGCCGGTATGCACAGGGCTCCGGAGCAAAGGAGATGGTTATCGAGGCCGATCCGGATGCGGCGCCCTTCTATGTCCATATGGGAGCAGAGCCAGCCGGAGAAGCCGAGTCTGGTTCCATTCCAGAACGCTCGCTGCCCCGACTGGTGCACAAGCTGTAGTCTCGCATGACTGACACCCAGCCGCCCCCGCCACAAATTCTCGTCGATGCAGATGCGTGCCCCGTCAAGGACGAGATATACAAGGTTGCACTCCGCCATGACACGCCTGTGGTGATCGTTGCCAATTCCTATATTCGCATTCCCGAGCACAGATTGGTCAGCCGCAAAATCGTATCAGATGGCTTCGATGCGGCCGATGACTGGATTGCGGAAGCTTCCACACCAGAATCGGTCGTCATCACAGCGGACATCCTGCTGGCCGACCGCGCCCTGAAGGCGGGCGCAGCTGTCATTTCCCCGAATGGAAAGCCCTTCACGGATGCCTCAATTGGCAATGCCGTGGCCGTGCGCGCAATTCATTCCGATCTTCGTGCAGGCCTCGGCGACGGCATCGCCCGCGGACCAGCCCCCTTCTCCAAGTCGGATAGGTCGCGCTTTCTCTCAGCTCTGGACGCAGCCCTCGTCGCGCTGAAGAAAACCCGCAGCTAAGTGTGAGCCGATTGTTTCCGGAGCGCGGAGATACTTGCCCTTAACGCCTGAAGTGCTAGAGCCTCGGCATGAACGGCATTATTCTTCACAAGGGCGACCTGCCCGCTGGTATCGACTTTGGCCCTGTTGTGGCGGTGGATACCGAGGCAATGGGCCTGAACCTGTTGCGCGACAATCTCACGCTCGTCCAACTTTCGTCCGGGGATGGCACGGCCCACCTGGTACAGCTGGACCGGGACTATAACTGCCCGAACCTCAAAAAAATCCTGACCGACCCGAAAGTGCTCAAACTGTTCCATTTCGCGCGGTTTGACGTATCGATGATGAAACGCTGGATGGGCATCGATTGCGCGCCGATCTGGTGCACCAAGATCGCCTCGAAGCTGGCGCGTACCTATACGGATCGCCATGGCCTGAAGGACGTCGCACGCGAAATCGCAGGTGCTGACATGTCCAAGACCCAGCAAAGCTCAGACTGGGGCTCAGCCGAACTGACCGACGCGCAACTCCAGTATGCCGCCTCTGACGTGCTTTACCTGCACAAGATCAAAGACGGGCTGGAAGCCATGCTGAAGCGCGAAGGCCGGCTGGAACTGGCCGAGGCCTGTTTTGCATTCCTGCCAATTCGCGCGACGCTCGACTTGTCCGGCTGGGCAGAAACCGACATTTTTGCGCATAGCTGACATAGTCGTCATGCCTTCGCCGCTTTTGTTTCGGAGCATGGACCGCTAAACGATTACTGTAGTTAAGAAAACAGGCAACCGCGTATCCATGGACGCCGTCAAGCATCACGATCCGGCATCATTATGGGCTCCGCGGCGCCAATTGACGCTGGACCAGGCCCGCAAGCGGTCTCAAGGCGTGCGCCTGTTGCGCCTCGCCTTTTCGGCTTGCGCGGCCATCTCGATTGGCTTGTTTCTTGGATATATTGTGCGCAGCGCTATCGCGAAGGATGCGACACCCGTCCAGGTGGCGCAGGGTGAAACCGTCACCATGCTCAATCCGCGTTTTTCAGGCCGGGATTCGGTCGGGCAGAGCTTCAACATCACGGCAGATGCGGCGCGACGGCGCCAAACCACCGGTACACTGGTCGATCTCGTCAATCCTGTTCTGTTGGACCAGACTGGAAGCGAAATCCGCGCACCATCGGGGATGTATGACCGTGATGCCGGAATTCTGGAACTGTATGAGGATGTCCGCATCGCGGATGCCAATGGATTCACCTTCATGACATCTGGCGCGCGCGTGTTCGTCGATGAGGGGCGCGTCGAAGGTCTTTCGCCATTGCAAGGCAGAGGGCCTCTTGGCGATATCAGCTGTGACTCGTATGAAGTTCTGGAAGATGGCAACCGCGTCATCTGCAAAGGCAATGTCAAAACGGTGCTCTACCCTGCCCCGGAAGACACAAATGAAACGATTGAAGGTGAGACAGATGGCTCTCAATAGAATTCTTGTTTCGCTGACCGCTCTGGCAGCCTTCGCAATGCCGGCCGCCGCGCAGATCTCTTCTGAAGGCGGCCCAATCTACATCAATTCGGAACGTACCGAGAGTCTGGAGCGCGAGCGCAAGGTGCTGCTGATCGGCAATGTCGATATCCAGCAGGGCGATGCCCGCTTGCGCGCAGATACGGTGACCATGATCTTTGCCGAAAAGCCGGCTGGCACGACGCAATCCACGAGCGTCGGCGGCGGTTTCGGGCAGGTCAAGACAATGATCGCCGAGGGCAATGTCTTCTACATCACGGCAGATATGAAGGCTAAGGGCGATCGCGGCGTATATGATGCTGCCAGCGATATCATCACCATGACCGGGAATGTGGCCCTGTTGCGCGAGCGCGATGTCGCCGAAGGCGCCGTACTACGGGTCGAGATCGGCAATCGCCGGACAACGCTGGACGGGGGCGACGGACGCACCCGAATGGTGATTGATCCGGACAATCAGTCAGGAAACTGAAAAAATTTTGGCGCGCACGTGAAGCCGATCTTAAGTATGTAAGGTTAAGCCTGTTTCCGGGTGGCAATATCCCAGTAGATTGAGGGAATTCAGAAAAGATGACGGATTCGGCCGAAGGCCTTGTCGTAAACAGCATTGCCAAGTCTTTTGGCAAGCGACAGGTCGTGCGGGATGTGTCTCTGAGCCTTCAACGTGGGGAAATTGTCGGCCTGCTTGGACCCAATGGGGCCGGCAAGACGACCTGCTTTTACATGATCATGGGCCTGATCGGCGCGGATTCCGGATCGATTTCCATCGATGGCGAAGACGTGACCCGTTTACCCATGTACCAGCGCGCGCGCCTTGGCGTGGGCTATCTTCCACAGGAAGCCTCGATCTTTCGGGGCATGACGGTGGAAGAAAATGTGATGGCCGTCGCGGAACTGGTCGAAAAAGACCGGGCAAAGCGTATGGCACAGGTCGATAGCCTGCTCAGCGAATTGCATGTGGAACATCTTCGTGGCCAGGCAGCCACGTCGCTATCCGGGGGCGAACGCCGCCGGGTGGAAATTGCCCGTGCGCTCGCATCGCGTCCAAGCTTCATGCTACTGGATGAACCGTTCACCGGTATCGACCCGCTCGCCATTTCCGACATTTCCGATCTTGTCCGCTATCTCAAGCAGCGCGGCCTGGGTGTTCTGATCACGGACCACCAAGTGCGCGAAACCTTGCAGATCGTCGACAAGGCCTATGTAATGTATGAAGGTGAAGTCCTGTTTGATGGTACGCCGCAAGACGTGCTCACCAATGAGGATGTACGCAGGGTCTATCTGGGTGAGCAGTTCGCCGCTTAGGAAAAAGGCGCGGGCTTGGGAATGAAACAGTCACTCGACATGCGCCAGGGCCAATCCCTGGTAATGACGCCACAGCTTCAGCAGGCGATCAAGCTGTTGCAACTGTCAAACCACGAACTGTCGGAATTCGTCGAAGCGGAGATTGAACGCAATCCCCTGCTCAACAAGGCCGAAGAAGAGGGTGCCGCGGAAAGCGACGCCCCGAGAACGGAAAATCGCGAACAACTTTCGCTGGACGACACATCTGGCCTCGGCGCGGCCCGCGAGCAACTCGATGCACCGGGTGAAGACGTCTATGAACCGGGCACAGGTTCGGATGCCGCGATGCCAGCTGGAAATTCCGGACCGTCGGCAACGACGGACTGGTCCACCGCCAGCAGCGGCGGCGGATCCGGGGAAGACTTCGATTATACCGCAAATATAAGCTCCGAAATATCCCTTCACGAACATTTGCATACGCAGCTGAACCTGGCTGGCCTTTCAGCGGCCGACCGACTGATCGCGGCCCGCCTGATCGACGAAACCGACGATACGGGATATCTGCGCGCCGATCTGGAGGAAGTCGCCACGGCGCTCGGCGCTGACATCGCGAATGTCGAGGCCGTATTGGGTGTATGCCAGGGCTTTGATCCGACGGGCGTCATGGCGCGCTCGATACCGGAATGCCTCGGCCTGCAACTGAAAGAGCGCGGCCGATATGACCCTGCCATGGAAGCCATGGTCAAGAATCTTCAACTCGTTGCCAAGCATGACCTGAAAGGCCTCGCGGATATCTGCGGTGTCGACAAGGAAGACCTGCTCGACATGATGACCGAGTTGCGCCAGCTGTCACCGAAGCCGGGTTCCAGCTTTGCCGGCGACGCATCGGTCGCGGTGACACCGGACGTTTATGTACGCGAAATGCCCAACGGCATGTTTGCCGTCGAGCTGAATTCGGAAAACCTTCCGCGTGTCCTGATGGACAAGGCCTATTATGCCGAAGTGACGGCCTTGCCGATGCGCGACAAGGAAAAGGAATTCATCTCCGAATGCGCCGCATCGGCCACATGGCTGATCAAGTCGCTAGACCAGCGCGCCCGCACCATCCTGAAAGTCGCCAGTGAAATCGTCCGCCAGCAGGACGCCTTCTTCGCGCATGGCGTCGCACATTTGCGACCGTTGAATCTGAAGCAGGTCGCAGACGCGATCGAGATGCACGAATCCACGGTCAGTCGCGTGACGACGAACAAGTACATGTCGACCCCGCGCGGGCTGTTTGAACTGAAATACTTCTTCTCCGCCTCAATCCCTGCAACAGGTGGCGGCGAAGCACATTCAGCCGAGGCAGTCCGCCATCGGATCAAGAATCTCATTGAGAACGAGAAGCCTGATGATGTGCTTTCGGACGACCAGATCGTCGAAATCCTGACAGGCTATGGCGTGGATATCGCCCGCCGCACCGTCGCGAAGTATCGCGAAAGCCTCAACATCCCGTCCAGTGTCCAGCGCCGTCGCATCAATCGCGCGAGTGCCTGACCGCTATTCGGTCTCTGGGGCCGGCTCAAACATCGCGTTCAGATAGGCGGCAAGGCGTACGCCGCCTTTGCTCATCTGCTCGTTCAGGATCGGCCGCGCCATATAGGCGTAGTCGTAGGACAGGATTTCCGATTCCGGATAGATCGTGTCGCGAATGGCCGCGCTCTCGTCAGCCCACTGCGCTGGCGTAGCCGCACCCCACTCCCCCAGATCCGCCGGGGTAATCTTCTGGACCAGCCAATTGGCCCATTCGGTATAGGAGAGCTCTTCATACTGAATGAGCTTCTCGTCCCAGACCTCGTGCAAATTCGACATTTCCTCGAAGAAGACGACATCGACCCAGTTCCCGCCCCGGTCGGTGCCGTTGCCGGCGTGGAGCGGCTGCTGTAGGTCCCCGACAAGGTGCACAATGAACCGAAGTGCCAGTTGGCGCTCCTCGAGGGACGCGGCAGGATCGAGCACGGTGGCCCGAAAATTTGCAAGCGCCGTGATGGCGTCTCCGTTCGCAGGAGGTGTCACCTCCTCATAGGTCTGCCCTTCAGGGATCGTGACATAATGCCAGGGATTGGCTTCCGAGCGCCAGAAGGAGTCTGGATTGGAACGCATATAGTCCGGCCAGTCGGCAGCTTCGGCGAGTCCTTCCGGTCCGAGAATGTCTTCGATGGCTGTTGCGGCGGGCTCACTCAGATAGGTCGTCGCGACCTCCCCCACGATGCGGTGGCCGGTCTTGCCCCAGGCTGAGGCCGGAAGGGCGAGCGCCGTCACCGCCAGCGCGCTGGCAATCAATCGAAACATGGGGAAACCTCCAACCATCAAAACCTAATTCCAGAAAGCCCTAGCGCGGCCATGCGTCAATTGCATGAAGACGACTGCGCCCGCCAATCAGAGATATGGATCGAGATCGACACGCTTCGGCAAACTCGGCTGCGCGCCGGGCTTCGTACACGCAACAGCGCCCGCAGCCACCGCGAACTCCAGCGCCTTCTGAGGAGACTGGCCCTCGATCAGGGCCACGGTCAGAGCAGCTGTGAACGTGTCCCCGGCTCCGACCGTGTCGACCACGTTCACTTTCGGGGGTAACGCCTGAGCGATCTGCTTGCCATCTTTCCAGAGCGTTGCCCCGTCACCGCCAAGCGAGATCGCAACATACGCATCCAGCTGGTGCAACGCCCCGCCATAAAAGGCCGCTTCGGTCTCGTTCACACTGATCAGGTCCGCTTCAGCTAGCAATGCGTCGGGCACGACCATGGCCGGAGCAAGGTTCAGGCTTACAAATCCCGTGGCCTTGCGCGCTGCTGCAAGCAACGTGTCTGCGCTGACTTCCAGCACGCCCATCATGTGTTCAATCTCGACGAATTCGACATCAGCAGGGCGCAACACGGTATTCGCGCCGGGGCAGACCACTATCTGGTTCTCGCCATCGGCAGACACCGCGATCAGCGCGACGCCCGTTGTTTCCCCATTCACGTGTTGGACTCCAGACAGGTCCACGCCGCCGGCCTGCAACAGCTTCAATGCTTCCTCTGCCATATCGTCGGCGCCGACAGCCCCCACCAGACGGACATCCGCGCCCAGACGGCGCGCCGCCAAAGCCTGGTTCGCGCCCTTGCCGCCGGGGTGGCGCGCAAGCGTGGCGCCCGTCACCGTTTCCCCCGGCCGAGGCAAACTCGCGCCCGTCGCGACGATATCGAGATTGATAGATCCAACAATCGTGATCATGACGTCTCCAGCAAATCTTTCACCAGCAAAAAGAAGCCCTCCGCATCAGCCTTGGTGATCCAGGTATGGCGACCCGTTTCCAGTTTGGACGGCCGGGTCTGTCCGAAACGCGCGCCCGATTCTGTTTCAACCGTCACGTCAGCCCTTCGGCCCTTGAACAGGTGCGGCGCAAGCAGGAATGCGATTGTGGAGGGATCATGCATCGGCGTGCGCTTGCCCTTCCATTTCTGTTCCAGGGCGTTCGCCGCTTCCAGCAGCTGGACCATGATGCGCGGCCGGTCGCCCTCCAGTGTGCGGAAGGGAGCCAGATGGGAGTCGAGCGCCCGGACCTGATGCGTCACATCCAGAGAGAGAATTGTGGCTGACGTCTCGTTCCCCAGAACAACAGCCGCCGCATGGGGGTCTGCAAAGACATTGAACTCGGCAAAGGGCGTGATGTTGCCGCCCTCGCTGTCAGCGCCGCCCATAAGGACCAGTTGGTCAATACTCTCCGCAATATCCGGCGCCATGATCAGCGCCGTCGCGAGATTGGTCATCGGCCCTGTCATCACGATCGACAGGCCCTTCGGCCCGGCGGCGCGAAGCCTGTCGATCAGCGCGTTGACGGCATGCGCTTCGGCCAGCGGCGTTTCCGGCGCAAACGGTTCAAGCCCGGCAATCCCGCTTTCACCATGGAAATCCTCCGCAGTGACCGGCGTGCGCACCATCGGACGCGGGCACCCCGCGTGGACCGGTATGTCCTTGCGGCCCATCAGGTCGCACATCATGCGCGCATTCCGGCTGGTCAGATGAAGCGGCACGTTGCCAGCAACGGTCGTGATGGCACGTATGTCCAGATCTGAACTGGCCAGCGCCATCATCAACATGACGGCGTCATCCACACCGGGATCACAATCAATTATCAGGGGTATACGGGACATGGCGCTTCGCAGGATTCGGCAATCAAGTGACAAGACAGGCGACAATGCCTAAGCAGGAAGCCCGCACTTGGCCAGAGGATACCTGCGTGACCGACCCGTCCCCTTCCCTGATTGACCGACTTCAAGCTGCCGCGAGCGCCGCGCGTGAACAGGCCCACGCCCCCTATTCCAAATTCAAGGTTGGCGCCGCCGTCTTGGATGAACAGAGCAGGATTTTCGCGGGCTGCAATGTCGAGAATGCGGCCTATCCATTGGGAACGTGCGCTGAAGCGGTCGCCCTGGGTGCCATGGTGGTTTCGGGCGGAAAGACTTGCTCGCACGTGCTGGTAATAGGCGGGGACGGAGACCTTTCGCCATGCGGTGGCTGCCGCCAGCGTATTGCCGAATTGTGTGGTCCGGACTGCATCGTCTACGCGGTAGCAGCGGACGGGACCGCCCTAAAAGAGTGGAAGATGGCAGATCTGCTCCCGAACGCCTTTTCGTTTGATCGTTAGGTGCTTCTTTCCGCGTTCCGCGCAGCGTCTTTCGCCTGCAAGTCTGCGATCGCGTCAAGATAGCGCTGGCTCAGCTGCGGGCTTTCGAGGTTGAGCCCCATCGCTTCGAGCGCCATTTGCGTGTCCACTTTTTTCCGACCTCGCCCCACCAGCCGTGCAACCATGCGGCTCTCCGCAATCAGCTTGCCCTTGCTGTGAAATTGGTGACGGAAACAAATGTAGCAGTCGGCCCACCCAACCAGTTGCGTCGTCAGTTCGAATTTCTGCGGGAATTTCATCATCCGGTAGAAAGTGATGGACTCGTGCTGGATGATCGGGCTCCAACCGCGCTTGCGATACGTCATCAGCGCACCGGTACGGCCCATATAGTTCATCGTGCCGAGATCGGTGAACGAGGAATAGCGCGAATTGGTCATGTGACCCAACGGGTCCTGGTCGCCTATCCAGACGGAGGAGCGGACTGTGTGAACATCCATCAGTCCGGTCCGCTTTTTCGCGAATAAAGCGGGAAGGAAAATGCGAAGAAACCTGAAGAACAGATTCATGGACTTACTCTAACCCGTGGACGCGTATCATGGTAAACAGAGATTTCGCTCTCAAGCACCAGATCACGCTGCGTAACAACTGCACCTTTGCTCTGAACGTCATGCAATAGAATGAAGAGCGCCGGTACGACCAGCTTTCGCAAATCGCAGGCCAGAAACGTAGTAAATGCTCCGCAAGACAGAAAAAAACCGGCACATTCTGTGCCGGTTTAGTTCAGATGGAGAAGCACCACGTCGTTGCTTCAATGGTTCTATGCGTGATGCGCAGAAGAGTTCATTTTTCACGACACGTCTTGGTTAACGCTTTCAGGTTCGGCGTTTACTTGCGACCTGCCATACAGGATCAAAAGCGCGACCAGACCAATCGACGTGCCCTGACTGGAAAAAAGTTCAAGCATGAGCGCGAAAAACCAGCCGGGAATCGATGTGCGGGTCTGCGCTTCAACGAGAATGTCTCCCGAGCCCGTGCCCAGCAGTTCCGCATTTGCGGTCTCAATTCGAGCCAGCAGGTCATCGCGCCGGCGCGCCAGTCCGAGTTCATTCTGTGCATCTCGGTACGGCTTCTGGTGCGTCCGCCCAACCCGCTCGACCTCTTCTATATAGGCCTCCAATCCATCGACTGATCGGGTTTCTGGAGGGATGCCTTCCAACTGGCGCCGCCAGTCAGCGACTTGGGTGGTGAGTACGTCCCGGTTTGAACCAGCCCGGACAAGCTCTGCCTCGGCGGCCTGATTGTTGGCGGCGATGTACATTTGCGTGCCAACGATAGAAGTGCCCCCTCCAGCAAGGGCAAACAGCAAGGCACGCACACCCTCTTTCATTCGGTGGTTGGCCGAATGCCAATAGAAGAAAGTGAAGCCACCGAATGAAATGATCGCCGCGATCACGCCGGTCCATCCCCAGACGCCCGACTGAAGCGGGTCTGCAACGGATCTGGAAAAGGCTTGATAGTTCGCGAAACCGGAGAGGCCCGCTGCCGCGAGGCCTGCCCCGAGAAAGACAAGGGCCAGCAGTGTGATGATGGTCTTCTCGCCCGAGTGGCGACCCTGACGCGCCGCCTTGCGGGCTTGTTTGCGCTCCAGTCGTAATTCGGCGTCGGACCGGACCCGCTGCCCCTCCCCCAATTGCATCACTCTCGGCTCGGCGCGAATGACCGCGTGGGTTGCCCGGATCGGCGCTTCTGAGAATTCAGCATCCATGATGGCGGGCGCTCGGGCTTCCTGGGTCAGCTCGCCGCTTTCAAGCGCGCGAACAAGCTCCCGGAACGAGCCCGATCGTCCACAATTGGCGCAATGGAATTTCTCCGTCAGCTGGTTCAGTGTGAGGCTGTTGTCGCCAGCCTCAATACAGTCTCGGGTCAGGGGGCACGTACTTTTGAGTTCAGCCTCATCCTGACTGGAATCCAGATCCAGTCCCAGGTCCCGAAGGCGTTGCAGATCAAATTGGCGACGATCGTCTGCCATGCAGCGCCTCCCATACCAGCCCGGCATATGTTCCTGACGTGTTCTAGCGGGTTAGGAGCCCGTTCGTCACCCCTGCACCGCACGTTTCGGTCACAAGCCCGTCAACCATGCGGTTCCATCTTTACGACAACAGCTTTGAGGCCTTAAGTCTGTATTAATTCAGTCCGCTGGACACTCAGGAAAATCAAGGCCCACAGGATGTGAGGCTCTCAGGAGGACACTCAATGACGCTGCCGCGTTCGCTCGCCATTCCCAAGACGTGGAAGAATTTCAATTATGCGAGCTTCTTTTCAGCCTTCGGCTATCCGGCACTCGGCCTGGCGCTGTTCATCACCATGATCGTGCTTGGCGTTGCCCTGAGCCAATTGACCTTCCATTGGTGGTACGTTCCGCTGGCCATCGCCGTGATCGGCGCATCGATCTTCGTTTGCAATGCCGGCATCGGGCCGCTTCACCGCATCCTTCAGCATCGCGCAGGCGAACTGGCCATGCCCGGCCAGATCGTGACCATGATCAATCTCGTGATTGCCATGCAGGGCAATGTGAAGGACTGGGTGAACTATCACTCCCAGCACCATCGCTTTTCAGACAAGCCGGGCGATCCGCACAATCCGTTCGAGTCCAAGCGCTGGGCATGGGTCGGCTGGATCCTTTGGCGTGACCATCGCGACACCCAGCGCCCTCTGGCAATGTGGTTGAAGAACCAGCCAGCTGTAGTGTGGATGGACCGCTTCTATAATGAGATCAGCCTCGTCGTTCATCTTGTGATCCCGGCCGCGATCTATCTGATCGTGTGGGCCGCTGGCGGCTCATTGCTGCTAACTGCGCTGATCCATGCATCGGTTGTGATTGGCCGCGCCATTCAGTTCCACGCCACGGTCTATGGCATCAACGTGCTGGGCCATCTGAAAACCCCAATCTGGGCTGACCATATGATGGCGCTGTTGACAGGCGGCGAAGCCTTCCACGACCATCACCACGACCAGCCCATCAGCGCGCTGCACCGTCCGCGTCGCGGCGTCTGGAACCGGATTGTCGACTATAATGGCACGATCCTGCTCGTAATGGAAAAGATCGGGTGGGTGCGGAATCTGAAAATCGCGCCCCAGTTCGCCTAAATTTCCAGCTCGGAAATCTTACGCCTATAGCAGCCAATATGAACAGCTGCTCATATTCACCGGGTGCGGACAGTCGTTCGCACCCGATTTCCTTTCTAACAACGCGTTAATGCCACATGTGTGCCCGATTTCGCCCGGAGATTAACATGCATCAGGCCGGGTGGCCCGATGTAGATTTCTGGACAGGGACGCACGCATGAAAAAGCTCATCACAACACTCGCCGCCGGCGCAGCCGCCATCGCCCTGATGGGGCCAGCCTCCGCCAAGATACCCGCACCGGAGCCGGACGATGATCCGGGGGCGGTGCATTCCTACATCCTGCTCGACCGCACCGGCTCAATGAGCAGCATCTGGGATGAAGCCCTCACATCCGTGAATGCCTATGCCGCGAGCGTCGGCGAGGCCGATGAAGGAGAAATCGAGGGTAGCGACATCAAAACCGATGTGACGCTGGCCATCTTCGATTTTCAGGAGAGCATGCAGTTTGATGTCTTGCGCGAGAAAGTCGGTGCCGAAGACTGGACGGATGTTACCAATGAGGAAGCCAATCCGCGGGGGATGACACCCCTGTTTGACGCGATTGGCCGGATGGTGTCGCTGGCCGAGGCTGACGATCCGGAAAAGGCTGTGATCGTGATCATGACGGACGGTCTGGAGAACTCATCTCGTGAGCTTACCCGCGACGGTGCCAAGGCCGCGCTCGACAGGGCCGAGGCAAAAGGTTGGGAAGTCGTCTTCCTCGGCGCAGAATTTGCCCGCTTTGACGATGCCGAAGCCGTTGGTGTTTCCGCCGCGAAAACAATGGCGGTAGGCCAAGGCTCAATGCGAGACTCCATGTCGGCACTGGCCAAGAAATCCCGCGCCTATGGCAAAGGCGAGGAAGCAGAAATCATCTTCAATGACGAAGATCGCGCGATTGCTGACGAGGAAGGCGTAAAACAACGCAAGGGACAGTAAAGGGGACGACCGGGAGCCGGGCTCCCTTTCCGTCCTCGTAGCCCGCTTCCATTAAAAAGGCCCGCCCCCAAACCGGGAGCGGGCCTTAGAAGCTTTCCTGAAACGGCGTGAGCCGATCAGCGCGGGGCCATGCGAATGGCACCGTCAAGGCGCACGTCTTCGCCGTTGAAGTAGCCGTTGCTGAGCATTTCACATGCGAGTGACGCATATTCGTCCGGATTACCGAGACGAGCCGGGTTCGGAACCGAGGCAGCAAGCGCCTGTTTCACATTGTCCGGCGCGCCCTGCATCAGCGGCGTATTGAAAATGCCCGGCAGGATCGTGTTGACGCGGATCAGTTCGCGAGCAAGGTCGCGCGCGATTGGCAGGGTCATGCCGACGACACCACCCTTGGAAGCGGAGTAGGACGCCTGGCCCATCTGACCGTCTTCAGCAGCAACAGACGCCGTGTTCACAATTGCGCCGCGCTCACCGTCGATCGGATCCAGCGTCATCATACCGGCCGCAGACTTTGCAATGCAGCGGAAGGTGCCGACAAGGTTGATCTGGATAATCATGTTGAACTTGTCGAGCGGGAAATGGGTGATCTCACCTGTTTCCCGATTACGGCTGGCCGTCTTAATGGCATTGCCCGTACCGGCGCAATTGACGAGGATGCGTTCCTGGCCAATAGCAGCGCGGGATTTTGCAAAACCGGCATCCACAGATTCTTCGTCAGTCACGTTCACCTTGCAGAAAACGCCGCCGAGTTCCTTGGCGAGAGCTTCGCCCTTCTCCTCATTCAGATCGAAAAGAGCGACTTTCACGCCCTGCGATGCCAGCTTACGGGCGGTTGCAGCACCAAGGCCAGACGCGCCACCTGTAATAACGGCAGAGATATTTGAGTTCAGTTCCATGGGCTGCTGCCCTCCCTTGTTTTTGTTGATACACTGTTGGTCTATAGTGCTGACAGGAGTTCGCAATGTCTGACGCAGCGGAAATTATCAACATGGTCGAGGACGCCGAGGGACGGTTCACACCGCAATCGGTCGAGCGCCTTGAACGCAATACGAGAGGGCTCGTGCCCAAGCTGTTACGCGTTGCCGGAAAGATACCGTTCGCGGATGACCTTGCGGCAGCTTATTTCGCCGCGCGCGATCCTGACACGCCACTCAAGGCAAAAGGCGTTCTGTTTGCCGCAGCCGCCTATTTCGTGATGCCGATAGACTTGCTGCCGGATTTCTTGGCCGGGCTCGGTTTTACAGATGACGCAACCGTGCTGGCCACGGCACTGGGTATTGTCGGCATGCATGTAAAGGACACGCATCGCGGCATGGCGCGACGCCTGCTTCGCCTGCCGGAACCGGTCAAGCGCGCAGACTGATCCGGTGACACTTCCAACTGGCGTCCTGCTCACATCGATGGTCCTCGGCGTCCTGTACGGCACGGCCTTCTGCTGGCGACCGCACAGCCTGCTCAAGCTGATCGTGAAAACCGGCTCCACCGCCCTGCTGGCGCTGTGGGCATATTTGCTGGGCGGCCCAATCCTGCTGGTGGCCGGGCTGGCCCTCAGTTCTCTTGGTGATTTCTTCCTTGAGGCCGACGAAAATGACAAATTCCTTCTGCCTGGCATGGGCGCGTTCTTTGCCGCGCATGTCGCCTATATCGCCCTGTTCTGGGCGCTGCCCCAGGCCGACCGGACCCTGTTGATCTTCGCAGCACAGATTGGCTTGATCGCCTGCGGGGTTGTTTTCATTCGCTGGCTGGCGCCGTGGGTCACAAAGGACATGCGCCTGCCGGTGATCGGATATGGCGGCATCATCCTGATGATGGGCGCTGCCGCCCTGAGGCTCGAGCCCGCTTATCTTCTTGTCCTGCTGGGCGCGCTCATGTTCATCGCGTCAGATGTGATCCTGTCATTTCAATTATTTGTCAGGCCAGCGGACGCGCCGAAACCCGCCCTGCCCTCTATCGCGCTCTGGTTTCTCTATTATGGTGGTCAGGCCCTGATCGCCTGGGGCGTGCTCAGCAACCTCGCCTAGCGCGGCTTGTCACCATTGATCGTCGCCCGGCGCATGTGGCGGCGATGACCGTGATAATCATTCAGCGCATAATGCCAGACACAGCGATTGTCCCACATCGTCACGTCGCCTTCCTGCCAGCGCACGCGGCACGTATTGCGCTCTTCCCGTGACAGGTCGAACAGATAGTTGAGCAGCGGCCGGCTTTCCTTCCGACTCCAGCCCGCAAAGCGCAGCGTGAAAGCCGGGTTGATGAACAGGCCCTTGCGGCCCGTCTCGGGATGCGTGCGGATGACGGGGTGTTCGTATTCCGGCGCATCGGGCGCGGCTTTGGCGTCCATCGACTGGCGCACGGCAGCGGAATAGCCATCCGCGCCGTATTCCTTGCTGGCAGTATGGATGGCGGTCATGCCTTGCAGCGTGGCCTTCAGCCCATCGGACAGCCGATCATAGGCGGCCTGCTGGTCAGCGAATAATGTGTCCCCACCATAGGGCGGCACGTCGATGGCATGCAGGACCGAGCCGAGCGCTGGCTCTTCCAGGAAGCTCATGTCGGAATGCCAGCCGCCACCGAAATTGGTTTTCTCGTCCGGCTCCTTGATGATCTCCATCAGTTCCGGATGGTCATCCATGCCCTTCACGTAAGGGTGAATGTTCAGCGTGCCGAAGCGGCGGGCAAAATCCTTTTGCTGGTCTGGCGACAGGCCATGCTGGCCGCGCAGAACAATCACCTTGTGATCCAGGAAAGCCTGATGGATCTCATCGAAATCGGCATTGGACAGCCCAGCGAGCAGGTTTGCTCCATGGATTTCGGCACCCAGAGTGCCCGACAGGCGGTGAATGGTGAGGGTCATGGGCCGAAGTGAAGCACCCCGCTACACCAGACGCAATAATGTCATTTGCGCGTCCCATGGAAATGTGAGACAGACGCGGCGGGCCAGGCGCCCCCAACGGTGCCCAGCCTATCTGTGAGGATAGGAGTAAAAACAGATGACGAATGTCGCCAAACCCGGCGTGCTGCCAGCATGCCCGCACTTTTCTTCCGGTCCGACTGCAAAGCGTCCCGGATTTTCCCTCGAAAAACTTGAAACCGCCGCTCTTGGCCGCTCTCACCGTTCCGGTGATGCGAAGAAGAAGCTGAAAGCCGCGATTGACCGGTCGAAAGCCATTCTCGGTATTCCGGACGATTATCGCGTGGCGATCGTGCCCGCGTCTGATACCGGTGCCGTCGAGATGTGCATGTGGTCCATGCTGGGCGCAAAGCCCGTGGACGTGTTCGCCTGGGAAAGCTTCGGCCAGGACTGGGTCACCGATGCCACCAAGCAATTGAAGCTGCCTGATTGCGAAACCTACGGCGCCGACTATGGCGCGCTGCCCGATTTCTCCAAGGCGCGCGATGATGCGGACATCATTTTCACCTGGAACGGCACGACCTCTGGTGTGCGCGTGCCGAATGCAGACTGGATCAAGCCGAACCCGGACCGTGTCGTGATCTGCGATGCGACCTCTGCTGCCTTCGCGCAGGACATTGAATGGGCCAAGCTCGATGTCGTGACCTATTCCTGGCAGAAATGCCTTGGCGGGGAAGCGGCCCACGGCATGCTGATCCTGTCGCCGAACGCCGTACGCCGTCTCGAAACCTATACGCCGGATCGCGCCCTGCCGAAGCTGTTCCGCATGACCAAGGGCGGCAAGCTGAACGAGGACCTCTTCGCAGGCGCCACGATCAACACGCCAAGCATGCTGTGCGTGGAAGACTATCTTCAGGCGCTCGACTGGTGCGAAAGCCTCGGCGGCTGGAAGGGCATGAAGGCCCGCTCCGACGAGAGCCTTGCGCATCTCACGGACTGGGTCGCCAAGACAGACTGGGTCGACTTCCTTTGTCCGGATGCGGATGTCCGCTCCAATACGGGCGTAACCTTCAAGATAGTCGATCCCCGCGTGGCCAACCTGGATGAGGACGCCCAGCGCGCCTTCGTAAAGACGATGATGAAACGGCTCGAAGCCGAGAATGCCTGCTTTGACGCGGCTGGATACGCCAAGGCCCCTCCGGGACTGCGCATCTGGTGTGGCGGCTCGGTTGAGCCATCCGACGTCGCCAAGCTGACGCCCTGGCTTGACTGGGCCTTCGCCCAGGAAGCTGCAACACTCTGAGGGTTACCCAATGGCAACGCTTGAAGAGCTTTCTGGCTCACGCTGGCCCGATCCCGAGTCGGATGCGACCCCGCTTGTTCGAAAGTGCGCGAAGTACGTCAAAACTGATGTATCCATGCTCACTAACGAAGGTGTTCGCTTGCTGGTCGGTCAGCGGATTCATCTGAAACATCTGCTTCCCGTGGCCCTTGGACGATTGATGTCGGACCCTTGGCTGGAAGGCGATATGTATCCCGGCGATCTTCTGAAGAACGTTGTCGGTTGCGCGGAAGAACCTGAAGCTCTGAATTTTCGAAGCCAAATTGAAGACGTCGCAAGAGTAGCTCTTGCTGCAGACATTCCCGAATTTATGCCTGACGAACTCATGTCAGGACTCCTGAAAATATTGAAAAGAGAAAATTAGACCAATGCCCAAAGTCCTTATCGGAGACAAACTCTCTCCCGCCGCCGTGGAAATCTTCCACGCGCGTGGCATCGAAACCATCACAAAGACCGGTCTGAATACGGAAGAACTGATCGCGGAGATTCCGGAGTATGACGGCCTCGTCGTCCGCTCGGCCTGCAAGCCGAATGCGGACGTCATCGCCGCCGCCAAGAACCTGAAAGTCATTGGCCGCGCCGGTATCGGCGTTGACAATATCGACATCAAGGCCGCCACCGCCAAGGGCGTGGTCGTCATGAACACGCCCTTCGGCAACGCCATCACGACGGCCGAGCATGCCATCGCAATGATGTTCGCCGCCGCCCGCCAGATCCCTGCGGCGAATGCCGAGACCCAAGAAGGCAAATGGCCAAAATCCGGCTATATGGGCACCGAAGTTTCCTACAAGACGCTCGGCCTGATCGGCTGTGGCAATATCGGCAGCCGTGTTGCCGAGCGCGCCATCGGCCTGAAGATGAAGGTCGCCGCCTATGATCCGTTCCTGACGGATGAACGCGCCGTGGAACTGGGGGTCGAAAAGGTCGAACTCGAAGACCTGCTCACCCGCGCAGACGTCATCACGCTACACGTTCCGCTGACGGAGCAGACCAGGAATGTCCTCTCCCGCGAAGCGTTGGAGAAGACAAAGAAAGGCCTGATCCTGGTCAACTGTGCCCGCGGCGGCCTTGTCGACGAGGAAGCCGTGAAAGATCTGCTCGAAAGCGGGCATATCCAGGCCGCTGCCTTTGACGTGTTTGCGGTGGAGCCCGCCAAGGACAATGTGCTGTTCGGTACAAAGAACTTCATCGCCACGCCGCACCTTGGCGCGGCAACGGCCGAGGCGCAGGAGAATGTTGCCCTGCAGGTCGCCGAACAGATGTCGGACTATCTGCTCTCCGGCGCCGTGACCAACGCACTCAACATGCCGTCGATCACGGCCGAGGAAGCCCCCCGCATCAAGCCGTTTGCGGCGCTCGCGGAAAAACTCGGCAGTTTTGCAGGCCAGATTTCGGATTTCGGCTATGATGAAGTCGTCATCGAATATGAAGGCGAAGTCGCTGACCTGAACCGCAAGCCGCTCACCGCCGCCCTGCTGGCTGGCCTGCTGCGCGCCTCGCGCGGTGATGTGAACATGGTGTCCGCCCCGGCGATCCTTGCCGACAGCGGCGTCAAGCTGACCGAGACCAAGACCGAGGACAGCCCGGTCTATGACAGCCTGATCCGCGTCAAGGTGAAGACCAAGGCGACGAAGAACGCCCCTGAGGGCGGCTGGCGCACGCTGGCCGGCACGATCATCGCCGGTCAGCCCCGCATTGTCGAAGTGAAGGGCATGGCGCTGGAAGGCGATTTCTCGCCGGTCACGCTCTACGTCAACAATCTCGACAAGCCGGGTTTCATTGGCGCGCTCGGCCAGTTGCTGGGCGAATCCGGCATCAATATCGCCACCTTCCATCTCGGCCGCACAGCGGCTGGCGAGGAGGCGATTGCGCTGATTGGCATTGATGCGGTGCCACCCGCAGACATGATGGAGACGCTCGAGGCCTTGCCTCAGGTACGCTATGCGAAAGTGCTGACCTTCTAGTAATTCAGGCCGGCTTTCATACCGGACTTGCATAAATCCTATTCGAATGGGGCGGGCTGATCCGGGGGATCGCCCGCCCTATTTGCTCCTTTCAACACGAAAGGACATCCTCATGACCAAGATCGCTATCGTATATCACTCCGGCTATGGCCACACGGCCAAGGTTGCCGAACATGTGCGCAAGGGCGCCACAACCACCGGCACCGAGGTCACGCTCTACAGGGCCGAAGATCTCGCCTCCCCCGACACCGGCCCTTGGGACGAGCTGGCAGCGGCTGACGCCATCATCTTTGGCGCGCCGACTTATATGGGCTCCGCCTCAGCACCAATGAAACAGTTCATGGATGCCTCGTCCAAGGCCTGGTTCACCGATGCCTGGAAAGACAAGATCGCCGCAGGCTTCACCAATTCCGGCTCTCTGGCCGGCGACAAGTCCGGCACGCTCGCCCAGTTCGCCACGCTCGCCGCGCAGCAAGGCATGATCTGGGTGAATTTCGGCATGAAGTCCGGGTTCAATGCTTCGGGCCACGATTTCTCGGAAGCGCTCAACCGCGCTGGGCATTCCAATGGACTCGCCACACAGGCCCTCACCGATCTATCCGCCGAAGATGGGCCCGATGCGGCTGATCTGAAGACGGCGGAATTGTTCGGTGAACGTGTCGCAAATGCCACCCAACGCTGGGCGCGAGGAAAAAGCTGACGGAACGCGCTTGACGGTGCCGCATTGACTTCCATCTTTGTGTATTAACGTTAATTCGGGGTAATGTATGAACCGCGCCGCCATTTTGCTGTTTTCCGCCACAACCGTCTTCGCCGGATCCGCGCAGGCCGATATTCTGAGCGAAGCCCGGCTGGGCGTGATGCAGGAAAATATCTGCGTCACCGACTGCAACAATGCCAATAAGGAGCCCGGCCAGAACATCAGCGCCGAGCTCCTTTTTAAATCCCCGGAGTTTCTGGACTTGATCTGGAGTCCCAAGCCCTATGTGATGGGCAGCCTGAGCACCAACAGCAATACAAGCTTTGGCGGCGTCGGATTGCATTGGTCCTTCCCTTTCTCGAACAAATGGTCCTTTGAACCGAGCGTGGGCTATGTGCTGCATGATGGCGAACTGAACAGCCCCTTCCCGCAAGGCAGCCCGGAAGGTGATGCGTTCACCGAAGACCATGTCCTGCTCGGGTCACGCGACCTGTTCCGCACCACGTTTGGTCTGCACTATGACATCAACGAGGCCTGGGGCGCAGAGCTGCTCTATGAACATCTCAGTCACGGCCAGATTCTCGGCAATGGCCGCAATCAGGGCCTGGACAATATCGGCGTGCGCATATCCTACAAATTCGACGGGTAAGGCTCGCGCGGCGGAACCCCTTGTGAAACGCAGGTATCGTGACACTCTTCTCCCATAAAAATAATGGGAGGATACACGCATGCCGGACAAGCATATCGTCATCATCGGCGCTGGCCTGGGCGGACTCACCGCCGCCATCAAGCTGCAGGAAGCCGGCTACGACTTCACGATTCTGGAACAGGCCGACCGGGTCGGCGGCACCTGGGCGCAAAACACCTATCCGGGGTGTGCTTGCGACGTGCCGGTCGCCGCCTACCAGCTCTCCTTTGCGCAGTCGATGAACTGGACGCGCGTCTACCCGCAGCAGCCCGAAATTCAGGCCTATGCCGAGGAGATCACCGATCGTTTCCAGTTGCGCCCGAACCTCCGCCTGAACGAGGCTGCGGAAAAAGCCGTCTGGGACGAAGGCACAAAGAAATGGACCGTCAACACAGCGAAGGGCGACACGCTAGAGGCGGATGCTGTGATCGGCGCGCTGGGGCAGTTGAACCGCCCCTTCTGGCCGGACATTCCCGGCAAGGACAGCTTCAACGGACCGGTGATGCATTCTGCCGAATGGGACCATTCGGTTGAACTGGAAGGCAAGCGGATCGGCATCGTCGGCTCTGCCGCCAGCGCGGTGCAGATCATTCCCGAAGTCGCCAAGACCTGCGCCAAGGTCGGCGTGTTCCAGCGCTCGCCCAATTGGGTGATCCCGCGCAATGACCGCTTCATTGCCCCGGAAGAAATGGCGCTGATGTTCACCATTCCGGACAAGGCGATGGAATTCGCGGAAATGAACCGCAAGCTGATCTATGAGAATGCCGACTATTTCTTCTGGCAGGCTTTCGAATGGACACCTGAAGGCCGGGCCCATTTCACGCGGCTGGCGACTGATCACCTTCAGGAACAGGTCCCTGATGAAGAGATGCGCAAGAAGCTGACGCCGGACTATCCGGTCGGCTGCCGCCGTATTCTGATTTCAGACGACTATCTCACCACGCTGATGGAACCGAATGTCGACCTTGTCACCGATCACATCGCGGAAATCGTGCCGGAGGGCATCAAGACGGTAGACGGCCAGGTGCATGAATACGACGTGATCGCCTTTGCCACAGGGTTCGAAACGACGGGCTGGCGCTGGTCTGTCGACGTGGTCGGCCGCAATGGCGTGACGATCGCAGATCAGTGGGACGACGGCCCGGAAGCCTATCTCGGCATCACCGTGAACGGGTTCCCGAACCTCTTTGTCCTCTACGGCCCGAACACCAATCTCGGCCACAACTCCATCACCTTCATGCTGGAACGCCAGGTCGAATACACGATTCTGGCCCTGCAAGCGCTGGAAGAGAAAGGCGCCGCCGCGCTCGTTCCGACCGAAGCGGCCCAGGAGGCCTTCAACAAGGATCTGCAGGAAAAGCTCTCGAAAACCGTCTGGGCCGATCCGGCCTGCAATAGCTGGTACAAGACCGGGTCCGGCAAGATCACCCAGAACTGGTCCGGCCACACCCGCGCCTATGCCGACGCCGTCGCCGAGGTGAAGCTGGAGGATTATGAATTGGTGTGAGGGGCTCGGAAGATGGAAATTCGACAGAAGCAGTCAGAGTTTCTCTATGCTCGAAAGACGGGATCGCTCGACAACAGTTAGTCAGGCTGCTCCGGGTCAGAAGCGGACATTTCGGTCATAGTCATTTGTCGCCGAGCTTTGAGATATTGATCTCGTGCTTGTTAATGCTCGGTGATTTCGTAGCTAGTCTTCGATCACCGGTAACGTCTCAATAGCCACCGCCTCTCCGGTCTCAACCGCAGGCACCGACGATGCAGCGTCAGCGTCTAGCTCTTCGACCACACGCATGATCGCAGCGGCAATTTCGACCGGCACTTCTTCTTGCAAGAAATGGCCTGCTTGGGTTTCCGTCACGCGTGCATTGGGAAAAAACACTTTCATTGCAGGCAACGCTCTGGAGAAGATTGGATCGCTCATTCCCCAAACGATCTCGGCTGGTACGTCGAGCGACGTTACATAAGCCTGAATTTTGTGAAGCTCTGCCGAACTTGGATGATCGGGGCCATCCGGCACCATCCGCATAAGGGCGAGTGGGGCCTTCTTGTTGCCGCTTTCAATCACGGGGCGACCGTAAAGATCAGCGACCTCCTTTGGAAAAGAAGCTGGATCACCCTGAGTCTCATGTAAACGGTCGAAAATGGAGACTATGTTTTCCATCAACAATTCGCCGATAATCGGAGTTTTGGCTAGGTCATGCGCTCGCGACAAGCTCATTTTTTCTGACGGTGCATTGAAACCAGTGTTTAGGACAACTGCGCCTCTTATAAGCTCAGGCGACTCCATAAGGGCCCCAATGCCGACTGCGCCGCCCCAATCCTGACCGACATATACGAGTTCGTCGAGCTGCAGCTGGTCTAAGGCTGCACTCATCCAGCGCATATGGTTTTCGAGCGTATGCTCATTAGCTGGGACTTTGGTCGAAAAGCCGAGCCCAACCATCGTCGGCATGATCACCCGCACCCGGTCCGTGGGCAGTTCAGCAACCACTTTGCGATACAGAAGCCCAGATGTTGGGTTCCCGTGTTGCGCGTAAATTGGGTAGCCTTCACCAATCTCGAGGACATGGATTTTAATACCGGGTTCGACCTCAACAAAGTAACTTTTGTAATCATCGGTAACGACCGCGTCTGCGTATTCGGGCAGAGCAAAAGCTTCAAACGTTCCTGCATCTGTCGAAACAGTTCCCTCACCTTCTGGAGTTATTAGCTTGCCGTTTCTGGTAATCCAGAAGGAGCCGATCAGTCCGATTGCGATAAAGATTCCCAATGCAATCAAAAAAAACCGGAGCACTGAACTGTTCCTTGTGCGGATTTATCGATGAGAATGGGAGCCAGTGTATGGCATTATTCTAACGATGGAAAGCCGGATGGATAATGGTTTTCGGGTAGCCGTTTCGTATCCAATCCCGATTCTGCGAAAATTTATTTAGAAATGTTTCAGCGTTCATCCCGGATAAGTCTCACGCGACAGATCAAGTCCCAGTAAACGCTCAATGCGCAACTACGGATATGTCAAAAAATTTTGACGCCTTATTGACTGAAACGGTCCCACCAATCTCCCGTCAAACAAATCTGGCTCGGAGCCCTGGTTCACAAAGTGCCTTGGCCAAGCTTCATCCCCGCATATCGCACCCCTTGCGAGGATAAGCGTCTCCCAATTTGTCTGACAAAAACCGCCCCCACCCTGCCCCCATGAGTGTTGACCGGTCATTCCTCACCCTGGGCCGCGAACTTGCCAAGCAGGCGCTGCTCGATGTGATCGCGCGGGATCATCTGCATCTGCGGCCTTAAAAGTTGACGCGTCCCTACGCGCGCTATAGGCAGCGCTCATGAGCAAACGAAGCACCTCAACCTTCGCTTGGCGGCACATCCGATAATCGGGTGGCCCAGCTTTCATATTCCACATTGGGTCGCCGCATGAGCGGCCTTTTTTGTTTCCTCTCCTGCGGTGCCCCCACACATCCAGGAGACTACAGTGTCACACCCCATCATCCT